>SXGT01013080.1_pt1 | contig 12904 bp, 13 predicted proteins | sample 3176221 | NCBI WGS metagenome assembly SXGT01 (sample SAMN11356862, study PRJNA531348) | freshwater metagenome | isolation source: freshwater sample F1-120 | place: China: Fuxian Lake, Yuxi | collected 2017-12-25
CGATCGACCGCGCCGGGCTGGTCGGGGCGGACGGGGCGACGCATGCCGGGTCGTTCGACGTGACCTATCTGGCGACGTTGCCCAATTTCGTCGTGATGGCGGCGGCGGACGAGGCCGAGCTGGTTCACATGACGCACACCTGCGTGCTGCATGACTCCGGGCCGATCGCGGTCCGCTACCCGCGCGGGAACGGCACGGGGGTCGCATTGCCCGAGGTGGCGGAGCGGTTGGAGATCGGCCGCGGACGGGTGGTGCGCGATGGCAAAACCGTCGCGATCCTGTCGCTCGGCACGCGGCTGGCTGAGGCGCTGAAGGCCGCCGACGTGCTCGAGGCGAAGGGGCTGTCGACCACCGTCGCCGACCTGCGCTTCGCCAAGCCGCTCGATACAGCGCTGATCCGCCGCCTGCTGACCACGCACGAGGTGGCGGTGACGATTGAGGAGGGATCGGTCGGCGGACTCGGCGCACATGTCCTTACGATGGCGAGCGACGAGGGGCTGACCGACGCCGGGCTGAAGATCCGCACGATGCGGCTGCCGGACCTGTTCCAGGATCAGGACAAGCCGGAACTGCAGTATGCGCAGGCGGGGCTGGACGCGGATGCGATCGTCGAGACGGTGCTGACCGCGCTGCGGCACAATTCGACGGGGGTCGCCGAAGCGCGGGCTTGATCGGCTGACATGTGCATGCCATGTACATCATTGGAGGTGCGTGATGGCGACCCAGGCAGCCGACGTTCGTAATAGCCGCGTGGTGGTGTTGGTGTCCGACGGCGAGAAGCGGCGGATCGCCGCCAATGCGCGCGCCGCCGACATGTCGGTGAGCGATTTCATGCGTACCGCGGCCGAACGCTATTCCGAGCCGACCCCGACGGAAGCGGCGTTGATGAAGGACCTGCTCGCCCAACTCGAACAGGCGAACGCCGCGACCGAGGCGTCACTGGCGCGGCTGACAGAAACGGCGACGCGAGCCGACATGTTCGATGAGCCGGGTTACCGCGCCAAGGTGCGCGCGGAACTGGAGGCGCGTACCGACATCGACTGGGATCGGGTCGCGAGCTTTCTCGGCCTGACCGTCGGGCGCGCTGCGGCGTGAGTTTCTGGCAGGACACGCTGCGCGCGCTGCAGCAGGCCGCATTGCTCCAGTACAAGGTCGATCAGGCGCTCCACACCGCAGAAGAGGCGCGGCGGCATTCGCAGGAGACGCGCGAGCGGCTGATCCAGTTGGAGACGGCGTTTGAGATGATCCTCAGCCGCTCCGCCGCGCGCCGCCTGCCCGAGAGCTGATCCTCACCCACCCAAATAATGCGCCTGCGCCGCGTCGGTGACGCTGACCGCCAGGATCGCGCGGGCGTCGCCGGGCGGGCGGGCGTGGCCGGTGCGGTCGCTGCTCGCCAGGATGACGCGGTCGAGCAGCGCCTGGCCCTCTCGCCACCAGCCGATGCCGCTGGCGGCGTTTAGATGGCCCTGCTCGCCCACGTCGACGAACAGGCTGCCCCAGTCGACCGCCATCGAGTGCGCACGCTCGATCGACACCCAGGGGTCATCGGTGGAGGCGACGACGATCGACGGGAAAGGCAGCGACACCCGCGGGGTCGGCGCAAACGCGGCGAGCTCCGCCTGCACCCCCGCGCGGTCCGCGTCGGCGGGGGCGACGAGCAGCGCGCCTGCGACCGGCCAGCCGTAGGGCTGCGGCGAGATCTGCGCCCACCACGCGACCGCGAGGCAGCCGAGCGAATGCGCCGCGAGCACCACCGGGGCCTGCGCGCGCCGGATCGCCTCGTCCAGGCGGGTCACCCAGGCGTTGCGGTGCGGCGTGTTCCACATGCCGAGCTCGACCCGGACGGTGTCGGGGCGCGCCTGTTCCCACAAGGTCTGCCAGTGCGAGGGGCCGGAGCCGCCGAGCCCCGGCACGGTCAGGACGGTGGGTCCGGCGGCGTCGAACGGTGCGAACGATCCCATGACGCTTGCTCCTTCCAGTGCGAAGGGACGCAGCGGGCCAGCGCTCTAGGGCACGCCAACCAGCCACGCCCCCGGTCACGAAAGCTATTCCTATCGCCGTAATAGGCAAAGGCGCTGCGTTCAACCGAAGGCGGGTTGCGGCGATCCGAACGGTCGACGATATGACAGCGATGGCCAGACAGCGCGCCGACCAGATGCTCGTCGACCGCGGCCTGGCCGAGTCGCGGACCCGGGCGCAGGCGCTGATCATGGCGGGGCTCGTGTTCGCGGGCGAGCGCAAGGTGGACAAGCCCGGGCAGGCGCTGGCCGCCGACGTCGCGCTCGACGTGCGCGGGCGCGATCATCCCTGGGTGTCGCGAGGCGGGGTCAAGCTGGCGCATGCGCTCGGGCACTTCGGGTGGGACGTGACAGGCGCGGTTGCGATCGACGTGGGATCGTCGACCGGCGGGTTCACCGACGTGCTGCTCGCGAACGGCGCGGCGCGCGTCTATGCGGTCGACAGCGGCACCAACCAGCTCGCGTGGAAGCTGCGTCAGGACCCGCGGGTGATCGTCCATGAGCAGACGAGCGCGCGTGTCCTGACGCCCCAGCATATCCCCGAGCCCATCGACCTCCTGGTGTGCGACGCGAGCTTCATCGGCCTCGCCAAGGTGCTCGAACGCCCCTTGTCCTTTGCGCGTCATGGCGCTCGGCTGCTCGCGCTGATCAAGCCGCAGTTCGAGGCCGGGCGCGAGGAGGTGGGCAAGGGCGGGGTGGTCCGCGACCCCGCGGTCCACGCGCGCGTCTGCGCGGAGGTCGCCGATTGGCTCGCCGGCGCGGGCTGGCGCGTGGAGGGCATCGTCGAAAGCCCGATCACCGGGCCCGAGGGCAATATCGAGTTCCTGGTCGCCGCGCACCGCGGCTGAAGGCGTCCGAGATCGGGAACGATGCGCGCGCACGCGCGGTTTACGCGAGCGGCGCGGTGCGGCAAACAGCCCCCTCGCGGGAAGCTGAGGAGACGGCGTGGGGAGTATCGCATCCAAGGGGCAGCTCAGGATGTCGTTCCTGCGCTGGGCGATCGTCACCGTCCCGCTGATCCTGCTGCTCGGCTTTGCGGTCGGCAGCGCGGTTCCTTCGGGTGATGAGAACTCCTGGTACGCCGCGCTCGTCAAACCGGCGGCGAATCCGCCCGACTGGGTCTTTCCCGTCGCGTGGACCACGCTCTACATTCTGCTGGGCCTGGCGGCGGCGGTGATCCTGCATGCGCGCGGCGCGCGGGGGAGGGGATCGGCGCTCGCGCTGTTCGCGGCGCAGTTCGCGCTCAACCTCGCGTGGACGCCGGTGTTCTTCGGGATGCACCGGGTCGACGCCGCGCTGTGGATCATCGTCGCGATGCTTGCGCTGGCGATCTCGACGACGGTCGCGTTCGGCCGCATCCGGACGCTCGCCGCCTGGTTGATGGTCCCCTATCTCGTGTGGATCAGCTTTGCGGGCGTGCTGACGTGGCGGATCGGGCAGCTCAACCCCGACGCCGAGACCCTTGATCCGGCTTCGCGCACGTCCCAGATGCTGTGAACGGCGCGTCTCCGCGGCGAAGGAACACCGAATGCAGATCGAGAACCGCCTGTTCGACGACCTCGCCAAGATGCTGAACGGCGCGGCGGGCACGCTCGCGGGCATGGGCCGCGAGGCGGAAGGCAGCGCGCGCGCGCGGGCGCGCGAGTGGATCGGCGGCCTCGATTTCGTATCGCGCGACGAGTTCGAGGCGGTGAAGGCGATGGCCGCCGCCGCGCGCGACGAGGCCGACGCGCTCCGCGCCCGTCTCGACGCGCTTGAGGCGAAGCCGGTCGACGCCGCGGCCGAAGCCGCGTTGGGAGCGTCGGGCTGACCCGCCTCTTGCCCCGCGCGCCCATTCGCGGGAAAAGCGCGGCATGACGATGCTCGATCAATCCGACCACGAAGGCGAAGCGGCCGCGCCGATCGACATGCTCGAGGCCTATTACGAGGCGCACGGCTGGGATCACGAGCGGCAGGACGACGAGGTCGTCGCGACGGTCAAGGGAAGCTGGACGACATACGAGCTGCGCGCCTTGTGGCGTGAGGACGACAGCGTCCTCCAGTTCCTCGCCTTTCCCGACATCAAGGTCACCGACGACCGCCGCGCTCAGGTCTATGAGGCGATCGGACTGGTCAACGAGCAGCTCTGGATCGGCCATTTCGAGCTCTGGTCGTCGAGCGGCATCCTGCTGTTCCGCCATGCCGCGATGGTCGACGGGGGGGACGAGGGCACCATGTCGCTCGCCGCGGCCGAGCTGCTGGTCGAATCCGCCATCGAGGAGTGCGAGCGCTTCTACCCCGTGTTCCAGTTCGTCCTGTGGGGCGGCAAGACCCCCAAGGAGGCGCTCGCCGCGGCGCTGATCGAGACCCAGGGGGAGGCGTGAGCGTCGCAGGCCCGCTGTGGCTGATCGGCTGCGGCAACATGGGCGGCGCGATGCTGCGCCGCTGGCTCGCCGCCGGGCTTGACCCCGCCGAGGTCACCGTCGTCACCCGCAGCGGCGTTGGCGTGCCCGAAGGCGTGCGCTCGGTCCGCGCGCTCCCCGCCGGTGCCGCCCCCGCTTGCGTGGTGCTCGCGGTCAAGCCGCAGCAGCTTGATGCGGTCGCGCCGACGCTGGGCGCCCTCAACCCGCCGCTGCTCGTCTCCATCCTCGCAGGCGTCGAAGTCGAGGCGCTCGCACGACGCATTCCGGCGGGCGCGATTGTCCGCGCGATGCCCAATCTGCCCGTCGCGATCGGCAAGGGGGTGACCGCGCTCCACACCCGCGACGAGAGCGCCCGCGCCGTCGCCGAAGCGCTCGCCGCGCCGCTGGGCCGTTACGAGTGGATCGCGGAGGAAGCGCAGTTCGATGCGGTCACCGCGCTTGCCGGCTGCGGCCCGGGGTTCGTGTTCCGCTTCGCCGACGCGCTCGCTGCGGCTGGGGCCGCGCTCGGGCTGCCGCGGGATCAGGCCGCGCGGCTCGCGATCGCGACGCTGGAGGGCGCGGCGCTGATGGCCGCCGCCGCGGACGTGTCCCCCGCCGTCCTCGCCGATCGTGTCGCCAGCCCCGGCGGGTCGACCCGCGAAGGGTTGAACGTCCTCGACCGCGACGACGCGCTGGTCCGCCTGCTCACCGAGACGCTCGCCGCCTCGGCGCGCCGCAACGCCGAGATGGCCGCCGCCGCGCGCTGAGCGCCGCCATATTCGCCATTCAGCGCTAACACCTTCTTTACCCCGTCCCTTCGCGAATGAGTCACCGGCGCGGGGGCAAGCCCGACCTGTCCCGATGGGAAACGGGAAAACAGGGGTGCCGTGTATGAAGACCGATTCGCTTCGCTTACGTCTGATCGTGTCCACCGCGCTGTCGGCGCCGCTGTTTGCCGCCGCCGCGTCCGCGCAGGAAGCGCCCGCGCCGGTCGCCGCCCCCGCTCCCGAGCCGTCGGACCTGCCCGAGACCTTTGATTTGTCCGAAGCGACGCCCGGCGAGGAGCGCCTGGTTGCGCTCGGCGGCCGCATGATCCGCCCGTTCGCCGGCGGCACGATCCGCCCGTTCACCGGAACCGTTCGACCCGGCGCAGGCAGGATCCGCAGCTTCGCCGGACCCATCATGGGCACCGCCGGCCGGATCCGCAGCTTCGCGGGACGCATCCGCAGCTTCGACGGTGAAGTGAACGCGACCGCGGGCGAGATCCAGGGTTACGCCGGGCGCATCCGCAGCTTCGCCGGGCGCATCCGCAGCTTCAGCAGCGAGGTCCTGCCCGTCGCCGAGCCGGACGCCGCCTTCTGGGGCGCGTACAACCCGACGGGCGGCGACCTGACCGCGAGCGCGGGCCGCATCCGCAGCTTCGCCGGGCGCATCCGCAGCTTCGACGGCGATTTCGAGGCGATGGCCGGACGCATCCGCAGCTTCACCGGCGACGTCCGCGCCGCCGACGGCTCGCTGCTCACCTGGGATCAGGGGGCGGCCACATACACCAGCCTCGACGCGCAGATCGCGGCGCTGGTCGCGGGTTCGGAAGCGACCTGGGGCGAGGCGGTCAGCGCGCGCACCGGAAAGTCTTTCGGGGAAGCCTTCGCCACGCCGATGCTGACCAAATACGGCATCGCGCTCGGCAATCCGTCGTCGCTGGTCGGCCTGGACGAGCTCGGGACCGAGATGTTCCTGCTCGATTGGTACGACAATCTCCAGAACTATTCGGGGATCGACCAGGTCGATCACTGGATGAAGGCGGTGCGCTGGTCGCCGGCGCTGACCCAGAACATGGGGCAGGGCTTCGACACCAAGATCGGCGTGCTCGATTTCACGGTCAGCGGCGGCGAAGCGGGCGATCTGATGACCCCGGGCGGCTACGCCAACGTCAGCGGCGAGATCCACGGCACCGCCGTCGCCGGGCTGATCGCGGGCAAGCACGACGGCTTCGGGGTGATGGGCTTCGCCCCGAGCGCGTCGGTGGTGAACTACAACCCGTTCGACGAAACGCAGACCGCGAACTGGACCGACATCCGCGCGGGCATGCGATATCTGTTCGATCACCAGGACGCATCGGGCAAGCGCGTCAGCGTCATCAACGCTTCGCTCGGCGTCCCCGGATCGGTGCTCCAGTCGGGCTGGTACGAGGAGGTGTTCACCAAGGACGCGACGCTGGCCGCCGCCGCCAAGTCCAAGATCCTGGTGGTCGCCGCCGGCAACGACGGCGCGGTTCACCACAAGGACGACAAGGTCAAGTGGGACTGGGACAAGATGCCCAACGTCATCATCGTAGGCTCGGTCGATCCGAACAATGTCATTTCCGAGTTCTCCAACCGTCCGGGCGAGGGCGAGATCGACAAGAAGGGCGGCGGCGATCCCGTCGGCGGCGACAAGCTGCGCGACCGGTTCATCGTCGCGCCCGGCGAATGGATGCTGGTCACCGACGGCCACGGCGGAGTGACCCGCATGTCGGGCACGTCGTTCGCGACCCCGCTGGTGTCGGGCACGATCGCGCTGATCCACGATCGCTGGCCCTGGCTCGCCAGCCATCCCAAGGACACGGTCAACATCATTCTCGACAGCGCCAAGGATTTGGGCGCGGACGGGACCGACCAGGTTTACGGCGTCGGCCTGCTCGACGTGGAGGCGGCGCTGTCGCCGATCAACTGGAACAAGCTCACCTTCAAGCGGAGCACCAACGGCGGCGCGCTGTCCGGGCCGATCAAGGCGGACGACATGCTCAAGACCACCAGCGCGGTTCGCATGACCTGGGAGGTGACCAGCGTCTATTTCAACCTGTTCGAAGACACCGGCGACTCGTTCCGCGACTTCAACGTGCCGATGTCGAGCAAGCTGCTGGGCAGGACGGTGGGCAACACCAACGAGCAGTTCAACGCCTATCTGCAGAGCCGTTTCCAGAACTGGTTCAATGCCGGGGGCAAATGCTCCAACGACACCGACTATGACTGCGACGGGGTCGACGACGGCAAGAGCGGCGACAAGGAGCATTTCCGCACCGCCAGCTATGCCGCGCGGATCGCGGGTTTCGGAGGGCTGAACGCGACTGCGTACGCGACGCCGCGCGCGTACCGTGCGGGGCTGCGCCAGGAAGGCGTGCCGTTCGACACCGCGCTGGCGCTGCGCTCGCCCGACGGCAGCTTCGGCTTGCGCTTCGGCGGCGGATCGGGCGCGGAGGCGCTGGGGACGGGCGGGTTCGGGCTGCGGTCCGACTATGACGTCGATACCGGCGGCGCCAACCCGTTCCTGGGGATGGCGTCGGGCGCGGGCTACGCCGCGGCCGAGGTCAAGCTCGCCGACAATCTGTCGGTGCAGGTCGGGGTGTCGCGCGACGACCAGCAGGTCGATTTCGACCGGCTGTCGCCCGAGGCGCGCTATGTCGAGGCTGCGGCGGGTCGTTATCGCGCGGCTGCGGGCACGATGACGCTGACCTGGCGCGCCGATCCGCGCCTGACCACGACCGCGGCCTATACCTTGCTGTCGGAGGACAAGAGCCTGCTCGGCACCCGCTCGCTCGATTCGACCGACCTGCCCGACGGCGCGATCACCGACGCCGCCACGCTGGGCGCCGACTACCGCGTGACCAAGGGCCTGTCGCTGACCCTGACGGGCACCGTCGGCCGCACCCGCGCGGGCGATCTCGACCGGCAGAACATCGCGGTCGCGTCCGGCGGGCTCGTCAGCAGCGCGTGGCAGGCCGGGGTGAGCAAGGTCGGCGTGATCGACGGCAGCGATCGCTTGCGCCTCACGGTCGCGCAGCCGCTCCATGTGGAATCGGGCAAGGTCGCCTTCTCGTCCGTGGCGGTGGTCAACCGCCTGACCGGCGAGCTCGGCAACGTGGTCCAGGCGGTCGCGCTCGAAGGCGGACGGCGGCGGTATGTCGCCGAGGCGCTCTATGGGCGGACGATCGGCGGGGGCAAGGCGGAGTTCAACGTGTTCGGCCGCGCCGACCTGCGCGCCGACAACCAGAGCCAGCCGCGCCTGACGCTGGGCGGCAGCTTCCGCCTCGGCTTCTAAGGGCGCAGAATCAGGGGTCCGTCCGGTGAGGACGGGCCCTTTTTCTGTTCGGTTAAGCATTGCCGGTTAGCGTGGCGCCTGTTCGATCCGGGAGTTGTTCGATGCGCGCGACGCTGACCCTGTTGCTGGCCGTTGCGCTTCTGCCGGCCGCCGCCGCCGCGGCGCCCGCGCCGACGCTCGCCTCCTTCGCCAAGGCGGTGGAGGCGACCAAGCAGGCGATGATGGCGGACCCGGAGAACGCGCTCGTCTCCGCCACCGCCGCCGTCTCGCTCGCCAGACGCCTGCCGCCCTCGCGCGAGGCCGAGGTCGCGCTCGCCACCGCCGAATGGCTCCACGGCGAGGCGCTGCTGTTCACCAACAAGCTGACCGAGGCCGCGCCGGTCGTCGCCGCGACGCTTCGCCAGGTCGAACGGATCGCGCCCAACACCAAGCTGCACGGCGACCTGCTGCGATCGCACGGCGCGATCGCCGCAAGCGGCGGGCGCGTTCTCGACGCGCTCAAGGCCTATCAGCGCGCGCACGAGGTGTTTCGCGCGGCGCGGCAGGCGCGCAGCCAAGCGATGGCGCTGCAGGATATGGGCAGCATCTTCTGGGAGGCGCGCGACTATCCCCGCGTGCTCGACTATTACGAGCAGTCGGCGGAGGCGTTCAGCGACGATCCGACACTGACGCTGACCATGCACAACAACCGCGCCGAAGTGTTTCGCGAACAGAAGCTCTACCCGCAAGCCGCGGCCGCGTATCGCGCCGCGCTGGTGGAGGCGCGCAAGCTGGGCAGCCCGCTGCTTCAGACCCGCATCCTGACCAATCTGGCGGGATCGGAGGCCGAGGCGGGTCGGCTGGCCTCCGCGCAGAACGCGGTCGACCGGGCGACCGTGCTCGCCGCGCACGGCGAGGGCGCGGGCTGGAAGCCGTTCGTCTACGGCATCGCCGCCCGCATCGCGATCGACCGCGGCGACGCGGCCGGTGCCGAGCGGCTGATCGCCAAGACCTTTGTCGGGATCGACCTTCAGCGCAGCGAATTGCTGTTCCGCGACTACCATCAGATCGCCGCGCGCATCTTCGAGGCGCGGGGCGACGAGGCGCTGGCGCTCAAGCATCTGAAAGCGTTCCAGCGGCTGGACCGCGAGGCGCAGACGCTGACCGCATCGGCCGCGTCGCAGCTGCTCGCCGCGCGCTTCGATTTCACCAATCAGAACCTCAAGATCTCGACGCTGAAGCAGGGCCAGCTCCAGCGCGACATCCAGATCGAACGCCAGCGCAGCCGGTATCGCAACAACCTGTTCGGCGGCGTGCTCGTCGCAGGGCTGCTGGTCCTGGGACTGCTGCTCTTCGGCTTCTTCTCGCTGCGCCGCAGCCGCAACAAGGTGCGCGACGCCAACACCACGCTGTCGGAGGTCAACGGCGCGCTGGAGAAGGCGCTGAAAGCCAAGACCGAATTCCTGGCGACGACCAGCCACGAGATCCGGACGCCGCTCAACGGCATCCTGGGCATGACCCAGGTGCTGCTGGCCGACCGCCGGATCGGCGCGGACGTGCGCGAGCGGATCGAGGTCGTCCACGGCGCCGGCGAAACGATGCGCGCGCTGGTCGACGACATCCTGGACGTCGCCAAGATGGAGCACGGCCGCCTGACCGTGGTCGAGGAGCCGACGGACCTCCCTGCGATCCTTCGCGACGTCGCGCGGCTGTGGGGCGGGCAAGCGGAAGCCAAGGGGCTGCGCCTCGTCGCCGATATCGATGGAGCGCCGCCGCGCATCGTGTCCGACGGCGGACGGCTGCGCCAGATCGTGTTCAACCTGATGTCCAACGCCACCAAGTTCACCGCCGCGGGACAGGTGATGCTGCGCGCCGGTGTGGCTCACGACGGGAGCGGGGCCGAGCAGCTCGTCATCACCGTGGCGGACACCGGCATCGGCATCGCCGCCGACCAAATCGACGGCATCTTCGAGGCGTTCCGTCAGGTCGACGGCGGCACCACGCGCCAGTTCGGGGGCACGGGCCTGGGCCTGGCGATCTGCCGCAACCTCGCGGTCGCGCTCGGCGGCGACATCACGGTCGCGAGCGTGCCGGGCGAAGGGACCACCTTCGAGCTGAGGCTGCCGCTGGTGCGGGCGGAGGCGGAGAGCGCCCAGGCGGGGCATCCGGCCGCCGGCTCGCTGGAGCATGCCTCGCTGCTGATCGTCGCGGGCGCGCCGCCGGTCCAGGGCATGCTGCGGATGCTGCTCGCCGCCGAGGTCGACACGACCGACGCGGCCGACGATGCCGACGGCGCGGAGGCGCGGCTCGCGAGCGGGGGACTCGACCATGTGCTCGTCGATGTCGGATCGGTCGAAGGCGGGGCCGACGGCCTGCGCCGGATCGTTGCTGCGGCCGCGGGCGCACGGGTGACGTTGCTGGCGGCGCAAGACTCTACGCCGCCGCTTGCTGAGCTGATGCTGATCGGGGCCGACCAGATCCTGGTCAAGCCGATCGGCGGCGGCGACCTGATCCGCGCGCTGGCGGACCTTTACACAGCGGCGCAGGAGAATGTGCGCGAGGCCGCCTGAAGTAAGGCCGCCTTTACGAAGCGCTTGTAACACCAGAGAAGAATTTGTCGGAAGGTCCATGATGCAGGTGCTGTTCGTCGAAGACGACCCCATGAACCGGCGAGTCGTGAAGGATATGCTGAGCGTGGTCGGCGCGACCATGGACGAGGCTCCCGACGCCGAAACCGGGCTTCAGATGATCGACGAAGGCGCCTTCAACATCATCCTCATGGACCTCCGCATGCCCGGGATGGACGGCCTGACCGCGATCCGCCACCTGCGCGCGCGGGCCGACGCCAAGCGCGAGCTGCCCGTCATCGTGGTGACCGCCGACACCGCGGTCGACCTGCGCGAGCAATGCCTGGCGGGCGGCGCCGACGACGTGATCCTGAAACCCGTCGCGATGAACATGCTGCTGAAGGCGATGAGCCGTATGCTGGCCAAGCAGTCGGACGGGGTCATGCTGTCTTAGGATCGGCCAAGGGGCCGGAATGGCTCGGCGAACGCGCGTTTCGGGTAAATTCGACAGCTGCCCCGGGGCGGCGGAAACCTCAGCCAGTGATCTTGTAGCTTTGCGAACAGCTGGCTCAAGCCATGATTCTTGACGTTGGGTCCGAGTGGCGTAGACCCAGGGCAGCAATAATTGGCCTGATGCCGCCGGTTTGCACCAACGGCATCACTCACCGAATAAATCGCTATGCGTGCCGGCGCGGGCGAACACGATTGTCCCGCCCTTTCCCCTCGGGTCATCGACGCGGTAGATCAGCAGGAAGTTCCCGCCGACATGGCATTCGCGATAGCTGGCCCATTCACCTTTCAAGGGGTGGTCCTTCCATTCCGCGCCGAGCGGCGCGTCGTTGGCGATCAGCTGGAGCATCACGCTTTTGAGCCGGTTCATGTCGAATCGGCCCGACCCGGACAGGCGCGCCCAATCCTTACTGAACTGCTTCGCATAGTCGCAGGCGCGTGGATGCGGCGCACGCTTACTTTGGAAAGTTTTAGCCATTCAGCTCGGCGATCATCGCCTCGCCGTCCGTGAATCGCGCCGAGCGCTTGGCGAGAATGGCGTCGGCGTCCGCCATTGCGGCGAGGGTGGTGGCATTGGGCACTTTGAGCTCTAGCGGAAAAGCCTGATCGGCGACGATGCGGTGGTAGAGCAGCCGCACCGCGTCCGCCGCCGACAGCCCCATCGCGGCCAGCGCGGCGTTGCCTTTCGCCTTGATCTCGTCGTCCAGCCGGACGTGCAGCATCGCGGTATGCGCCATCATTTTCACCCTGTATCTCAATCGAGACACATATGTCCGCACAAGCGATTGTCAATCGATGCGCCTGATCCGGTGATTACGTGGGCACGCAACGTCCTTACCCGGGCAGCGCGACCGCGATCGCGGCGTCGTTCGGCGCCACACTGCCGCGAAGGGACGCGTGGCGCTTGCGATATCTTGCGTGGTCAAATCGGACCATGGCTGGGGCGGCAGGATTCGAACCTGCGTATGACGGTACCAAAAACCGTTGCCTTACCGCTTGGCGACGCCCCAACGACCGGATCGCGGCGCTTATAGCGGGCGCGGTCCCGGTGGGAAGCCCTGTCAGGCCAGGCGGTGCAGCCAGCCGTGCGGATCGGGCGCGCGGCCGCGCTGGATCGCGGTGAGGCGCTCCAGAAAACGCCGGGTGGTCTGTCCCATCGCGCCGCCGCCGATCGCAAATCGGTAGTCCGGGCCCGACACCTGGCCGATCGGGGTGACCACTGCGGCGGTTCCGCATGCGAAGCTTTCGACCAGCCGCCCGCTCTCGGCGTCGGCGCGCCACTCTTCCAGCGAGTAGAGCTCCTCTTCGACCCGCAGCCCTTCCGCGCGCGCCAACGTGAGGATCGAATCGCGGGTGATGCCAGGCAGGA
>SXGT01498814.1_pt1 | contig 12904 bp, 9 predicted proteins | sample 3176221 | NCBI WGS metagenome assembly SXGT01 (sample SAMN11356862, study PRJNA531348) | freshwater metagenome | isolation source: freshwater sample F1-120 | place: China: Fuxian Lake, Yuxi | collected 2017-12-25
GATTGGGCACGTAATGATTGTCCATGACATCGAAATGGACGACATGGGCACCGGACTTGAGTGAGTTCTCGACTTCCTCACCCAAACGGGCGAAATCGGCAGACAGTATGGAGGGAGCGATCCAGGGTTCGTTCATCATCGGTTTTACTCTTGATTCTGGGTATGGAAACAGGCATCGGCCTGAAGCGTTCAATTTTCACACTAAGCCCTGATGAGGGCAAGCCACGACAAACCAGAGCTGCGTCGCAAATTTCATTGCAAGGTAATCTGGGCAATGGCGGTTTTCCAGTCTTCGACATGATAGGTCTTGACGATCCTGCCTTGCTTGAGGGTATGAATCTCAATCGTCGTGATGACGAAACGCCCACCCGGCTTAAAGGCATCACCCAGTCCCAGAAAATCGCCCATGGCGGTACCGGTCGCCACGCTGCGCACCACATAGCGGTTGCTGGCAACCTTCAGGATTTCCTGGGGTGTGAACAGCAGGTCAGGAATGTCGAGATGGTATTTCATGAAAGTATGTATAAAACCTTCGACACCATCGCCGCCCAGTGCCCGGGGTTCAGCCTGCCATTGCTTGCTCACGACCCGGGGGGCTCCGTTGATCAGGTCGATATCGCTTCCGGTGTTGTTCAACACCTGGTAAAAGGTTTCGATCACCTCACGATCCGTTTTGGGCGCAATCGTCGATGCCGGATCGGCGGCGTGACCCGTCAAGGGCAAAAAGATCAGTGAGGCCAGTAATAAAAAAGCGTTTTTTGGCATGGTCTTGATTCTGGTATTGATGTGCGAATTCAGGACACCCCGCCCCTCTCCCGTACCGCAGGAGAAGGGCGGGTCATCGGCTATCGGTTTTTGTTGGGAGCGATACCGCAGAGTCAGGCAATAACGACCAAATCCTGATTGGTCAGCCCTAAGCCCACCGGCAATACGGCTATTCGGGTTGAAAGGCTTACCCCATTTCCATCCGCATCATAGAACAAATCACCTGTGCCCGGGTTATAGACGAGGTAATCGTTGGCATCCTGGGGTGCCGTGCCGATGACGACATTATCGGCACTAACCGTACCCGTCGCACTCAGACTGCTGAATATGTTTTTGGAGAGTTGCAGGGTGTCATCGGTGGCGGAAAAATCGGTAAGGGTGCGGACGTTAGTGATATCCGTGCCAAACAAACGGAATACATCGGCACCCGAACCACCGGTCAGGGTATCGGCCCCGGTTATGCCATCGAGGAAATTGGTGCCCGCATTGCCGGTTAATACATTGGCCAGATCATTGCCTACGAGCCAGGAACCGTTGGCGTTACCGGTCAGGGTCAGATTTTCGACATTACTGGTTTTTTGTCTGAGATCATAATCTGACGAGACGTACACCGTATCGATACCCTCATTGGCTTGTTCCACGACAGTATCCTGGGTGTCTACGTAGTAACTGTCATGGCCGCTACCGCCCTTGAGCACATTGGCAGCCCCATTGCCCATGAGTACGTTATCGAGCGCATTACCCGTGCCATTTGAGGCTGCAGTGCCCGTCAGGGACAGTTTTTCAACATTATCGGGCAAGGCATGAGTGACCGGGCTATAGACAGTATCATATCCGGCATTGGCTGGTTCGATGACGGTATCACTCGCATCGATAAAATAACTGTCGTTACCCAGCCCCCCGGATAATTTGTTGGCCCCGGGGCTTCCGGTCAGAATATTATCGAGATCGTTACCGTAACCGTCAGTGGTAGAGGCTATCAGGGTGAGATTCTCGATATTGGCGGGTAGCCCATAACTGACATTACTGTAAACCGTATCCGTGCCTTCTTCGGCATTTTCGATGAAAGCATCGCCGCCGCTCACCATATAGTAGGTGTCATCTCCCGCGCCGCCATAAACAGTATCCACCGTATTACTATCACTTCGATTCACCCGATCTCCCCAGAGCAGGTCATTACCGCCATCACCCCGGATAGTGTCAGAGCCCTCGGAACCATAAATCGTGTCATCGCCGGGGCCTCCGTGGATTTCGTCATGCCAGTCACGGTACTGCTTGCCGCCATTGTCAAAATCCTTGCCGCTGCCGTCGATGGAATCGGCCCCCAACCCACCATAAACGACATCAGAACCGGCCTGTCCCTCGAGGATGTCATTGCCATCGCCACCATACACCATGTCCTGATCCTGACCGCCCTCCAGAGTGTCATTGCCTGCTCCGCCGTCGACGAGATCATTACCCTGGTGTGCTTTCAGTGAGTCGTTACCGGCATTACCAACGGCGACATCATTGCCGCCGTTACCCTTCCAGTTCTCGTTGATGCCCCGGGTATCGACATAGGTTTTGTTGTGTTCGCCCTTGCTGCCAAAAATGGATTTCAGGGGGCCGCCAAGTTCCTTGATGACTTTCTTGATCTGGTTGTCGATTTGTGAGGCCGAGTACACATAACTGCCAGCCCGGAATACATCGGTCAGTCCATCCGTTACCGTAACAGCCAGATAGTCCGGCAATGCCCCTACATCGGATCTGGCCTGGTTGTAGAGTTTGGCGGCAATCGTGCTGGCAGAGAAATCATTCGCGGCAATCGATATTTTCGGGGTGCCCAGTGCGCCCAGATCGGCACTGGCCGAGATGGCCAAGCCATTGCTGGTATATTTTGCCTTGATCAGGGTATCGACGCCGCCGATATTGGGAATGGTGACGCCGATCTTGCCACTGATATTCAGTGCTCCATTATCGTAAGTCACCTGGGTGGCCGCCAGGTTGACGTTGTTGATGGACAGATTGCCGCTGATATTCAAGTCGCGCTGACGGGTATCCCAAACCATATTGCCAATGATATCGAGTGCGCCCAGATCAAAGTTACCCGCCACATTGATCTTTTGACTGTTCATGGTGAAATCAAGCCCTGCCATGTCACGGCCCAATAATGTGAGACTGGTTTTGCCACTGGCAGTCAAGGTATTGAAATCGGCATTGAGCGAATCGATATTCAGGTTCAGGACAGCGGGTATCAGCGGGAGTTTGGTATTGGTAACGGCAATCTGGCTGGATGAAATGCTGAAATGAGCCTGGGCCAGCGTCTGGCCCAGGACAGTGATTTTGCCGTCACCGTTGAAATACTGCTCCGCAGGGGATATTTCAAAACGGGCCGTGAGATCGGAACCGGGTTGTGTGCCGCTGATGACCAGCCAGTCGCCCAATACCAGATTCGAGATACGGAGTGATCCCGACATTTCCATGAAATCCGGGCTGGAATTGAGGGCCAGCTCACCGAGCTGGCCACCCAGATTGACCCGGGCATTGATACCGATGCCTTCATCGAGGGAAATTCCGGCAATCTCGGTAGGAAAGGGGACAAACGAGATAAAAGGATCGAGCGAACCATCGTGGTTACTGTCGAAGGAGCGCATCGTCAAGGGAATATAGTTGAATAAACCCTTGGTCAGACTGAAAAGGCGGGCCGCTTCAGGCCCCAACGCCATGGATTGCATCTGCGCCATCATGCGGACGATATTGATGTCCTGGTTGATGGTCAGGGTGAAGGCGATGCTTTCAGGATCATTGACATCCATGGAGCCGCCGAAACTGATGTCGTATTGATCCCACCGGGCATCCATGACCAGGCCAATATTATCGACATAAGGCGCAAGGTAGGTCGCACCGAGCTGAAAACCGGCTTTCCTGATTTCTGCGTTCTTGAAACCAAACGGGTTTTCCCAACCGGCAAGACCATCGGTATCCATCGCGGCAAACAGGCTGACCGATTCGGGTTCAAAGGAAAATCCACCGGATAAGGTCAGGGTCGGTTCGCCCGTCTGTGTGGGATCATACCCCGTTAGCTCCAGGGTGTTGGTCATGCCGATCGCAGGCTCCAGATCCGGGCTGATACTCAGGTCGAGACTGGCATTTCTCTGGGTAATACTGAAAGCCCCAAAGCGCATCAGGCTGATATCGGTATCGAGCTGACCTGAGAGGGACAGTCCTTCCTCGCTATCGAGGTTGGTTTGAACGCTCAGGCTGTCGATATGGGCGTAATGATTGATGAAGTTGAATACTTCATTGCTGGATCCCTGCAGATCAAGTACCCCGATCAAGGTCAACCCCCGCCCCACCTCGACGCTGTCCAGATCGGGATTGGTGAAAGAGACATCCCCTGAAGCCAGTGTCATTTCCACACTGCTCAAACCCAGACCCTGCAATACACTGACATTGGGTATGAGGCTTCCCAGATCCAGCCCGCCCGTCGCCAGATAATCCAGTGCCACGGTATTGCCTACGACCAGCGTCACCCGATTGCCATTATTGAGTTGCCCGGAGACATAGACATTCAAATCCATGCCTACGGTTGCGGTCATGTTTTTGATACTCAGGTCGGTATCGCCTATGAGGCTTTTGAGGGCAAGATTCATGGCATCCTGCACAAAAGGAAGGGCGATTCCGACCACTGGCATCAACAGGGTCGTATTGGTGCTGAAACTGCCATCCTCATTGAAGTCGCCGACTTCATCGAGTTTGTCAGCGGTCGGTGAATCGATGGTGTCGGGTTTTTGGTGCGTGCTTCCCCTGCTGCGTTTGACCGCAGGGGAAAGCCAACCGGTGCTGTCAGTGATGATGTCCGTCAAGACCGGGGGATGGATTTTTGGAGCAGAATCGACCGTATTGCCAAAGGCATTGGCCGTGGCACGGGATGAGACGGTTTCAAGGCGGGTGGACATGGGGGCAACCTTTGTTTGTGGGAATGACCAATTCTGTAACTGGCTTGTATGATGGTCCGGGCCGCCAGTGCAGCCTGAACCGCGATGAAGATGGCAGGCAGCGAGGACTGCCAGGCTCGTCCCCTGCTGACAGCCTTGCCCGGTCTGCACCCGGACTGGCCGGGAAATCGGTCCAATTCCTAATTAGGACGCGGCCTCTGCCCGCCGGGGGCGTCGTAGAGGCTAGCGGATTTGAGGGGATTGTTCAATCCAGCCCGGACGGGGGCAGCAATTCTCATTATGACCGTTGGATCCGTCTGGTAGGGCTTGATCAGGCAACAGGCCGGGAAAGAACGACCCCGTGCCAGAGCGATCCACTCCGCGTATACGTGCGACTTCCGGCGTCTTTTCTTTGGGATACTTTGTCTGAAGGACTTGCCAAAGAAAAGTATCCCGCCTTCAGGTGCGGGAACCCGATTCAAACCCACGTCGCGATAGCGACACAAAACCAATCGACGTCCCTCATCCCGTCTCGGTGGGTCGAATAAGGCTAATATTTCGCCATAATCATAATCGAGAATTGCCGGGACTTGCCACGGAATCACTATTTGCGTAGCATAGGCCGTTTTTTCAGCCAGGTGTCTACAGGTGTATCAATGAAAACCGGCATTCATCCCGATTACAAAACCATTGCCGTGCAATGCAGTTGCGGCAACGCTTTCGAAACCAAGTCGACCATCGGTCGTGACCTCCACGTTGAAGTGTGTTCGTCCTGCCATCCGTTCTATACGGGTAAGCAGCGTTTGGTTGACACTGCAGGACGGGTCGACAAGTTCCGTCGCAAATACGGCAAGGCCTGATCGGTGCCAAAATGGCAGGGAGCCACACCGCCGGGGTTCCCCGGATGTGGCTCGAATGCCCTGGCGACGTTTCAAACCGGCTCCTTACTACCTCAGCAACATTTCCACGTCTTTTATGCTCCCTGCGGGCCGGGATTTATCCTTCCGTCCCACAGTCTGTCCTTTCAGTGCCGCGGGTAACAGGCACAACTCCACACGCACATCATCGACAACGAATCCTATTCCGGGCACAGGTGTCGAACCGCTTCCATCGGCGGTTATACAGGCCGATATCTCCTCGAAAGGTATGCGGGCCTCCATGAGGTTCTGCATGACATCCTCCGGCGTATCCGGAAACAGGTAAATCGTGATCGGGCTATGGGCACCGGCACTGCCGTCAAACACCCCCCCGACCAATCGGGGAGAGAACTGCCGGAAAAATCTCATGGCTTCCAGAGCCAGTTGGCGCAACCGTGCGATGTGTTGCGGTTGAACATCAAACCGGTACAGCCGGTAATACTCCTGCAAGGCCGCCTCTATCTCGTCGTTGCCGGGTGTCCCTGAGTCGGCTTTAAGCCCCAGCCGTGCAGCCGCCTTGTTTCGCGCCAGATTCCAGTCATGTATGCCTTCCTGCGCAATGAGACGGGCAGCATCCTGTGCAATCCGCCATTTGGCCCTGTCTTTTGGATTCATGTCAGAAGAGTGATTCTATGGGTTTATCCAGTGATCCGGGCAGCGTTTGCCCGGCAGAACCCGATGCCGGATCGTGGTTTTGATTCAATTCGTCATCCAGTGCATCGAGTTCCTGAGCAGCGTCGCCGTCTTCACCGTCATCCGGCAGTTTCATGCTGTCCTCGGTCAGATCGGGCGGTATGGGGAAACTGAACTCGGGTACCCCCTTCAAGGCTTCCCGCATGAAATTGATCCAGACAGGTAAGGCTGCATGCCCTCCGGTTTCATCACCACCCAGCGGTTTGGAGCTGTCCTTGCCCAGCCAGGCAACCGCAACCAGTGCCGGGGCATACCCGTTGAACCAGGCATCCCGGTTTTCATTGGTAGTGCCCGTTTTGCCGCCCAAATCGGAGCGTTTGAGTTCAAGTGCCCTGGTTGCGGTTCCCTTGCGGATGACATCCTGCAACATGGAGTGCATCATGTAGTGGGCTCGTGCAGTCAGCACCCGGTTTGTCGAGGACTCCACCGGGCAGGTCGGGCAAGCTTCTTCCGGGGTGGACTGATAGATCACCGCACCCGTTTCCGTCTCGATGCGGTCGATCAAAAACGGCTCCACCCGGTAACCGCCATTGGCGAATACTGCGTAAGCCTGCGCCATCCGGAGCGGCGTCGCCGAACCACTCCCCAGTGCCAACGGCAACGAGTGGGGTAGTTCTTCGGGTTTGAAACCGAATTGCACTGCCATATCCCTGGCCTTGGTGATACCGATGTTGCGCAGCAGGCGGATCGAGACCAGATTGCGGGAGTGGGTGAGGGCCGCTCTCAGCGTGGTAGGCCCATAAAACTGGCCGCTGTAATTTTGTGGCCGCCAAACCCCGCCGGGCTGTGACGGATCGGCAATCACGATGGGAGCGTCATTGATGACACTGGCCGGTGTATAACCTTCCATCAAGGCGGCCGCATACAAGACCGGTTTGAAGCCGGAACCCGGCTGACGTTCGGCCTGCAAGGCCCGGTTGAATCCTCCCTGACTGGCATCGTAGCCCCCCACCATGGCACGGATGGCTCCGTTTGCAGGGGCGAGTGCCACCAGGGCCGCTTCGGTTTCGGGTATCTGGGTCAGCCACCAGATTTTATCGGTATCCTGCCGCACCCGGATGATGTCACCGGGCTTCATGAGATCACGGGTACTGGCCGGCTGCCTGCCCGTTCCGTTCTCACTCAAATACTTTCGGGCCCATCGCATTCCGCTCCAGCCCAGCTCGATCGTTTGTCCGTGTCCCAGATAAACCTCGGCACTGCGATCCTTGATGGCGGTCACCAGGCCTGGCAATGTTTGCCCTACTGGCGAGAGATCCTCCAGATAGATATCCCACTCGCTCCTGGACTTCATTTTTTTGAGATCGATCCGTTGCGAGCCCCCCCGATAACCATGCCGTTCGTCGTACCCATGCAAACCGTTCTGTACCGCCTGTCGGGCGGCCTTCTGCAGGCGGGCATCAATCGTCGTGTAAACCCGGTATCCGTTGGTATACGCTTCTTCACCGTACTGCTGATACAACTCGCTTCTGGCCATTTCGGCAGCATCGGGTGCATTCAATTCAATGGGCAGGGTGTGCAAATGGGTGGTCACCGGCGCGGCCAGTGCCTGCTGATAGCGGGCATCGTCGAGGTATCCCAGTTTCTGCATCCGGGCCAGCACATAATTCCGGCGAATCAGGGCACGTTCGGGATTGGCCAGGGGATTGAAGGTCGAGGGAGCCTTGGGCAATCCCGCGATCATGGCAATCTCGGGCAAGGCGAGTTCCGCAACCGTTTTGCCGTAATAGACCTGGGCGGCCGCCACGATACCGTAGGCATGATGGCCGAAGTAAATTTTGTTCAGATACAGTTCGAGTATCTCCTCCTTGGATAATCTGGACTCGATCTCAATGGCCAGCAAAATTTCCCGAACCTTCCTCAGCAGGGTCTTTTCGCTGCTCAGGAAGAAATTGCGGGCGACCTGCATGGTGATCGTACTGCCACCCTGCCGCTTCTCACCGGTTCTGAGGAAGGAAAAGGTTGCCCTGAGCAAACCCTGATAATCCACCCCGGGATGGTCGAAAAACCGGTTGTCCTCGGCAGACAAAAATGCATTCCGGATATCGGCCGGTACCTCGGCAATGGCGATGGGACTACTTTTTTCCTCACCGTAGCGAGCCATCAACAAGCCTTCACGACTGTATATTCTCAAGGGGACATGGTAGCGAACACTACGCAACATCTCGATGTCCGGCAATTCAGCCTTGAGCTTTTTATAGAAAAAAGACCCGCCCAGACCGACGGCAACCGTTCCGGTCAGGATAACCCCCGCCAGAAACTTCAAAAATCTTCCCTGGTTGTTTCGACGGGTGTTTTTTTTCGATTTGATCGATGCCAATGTTTTTCTCTATCTGCCTGGGGATTGAATCAGCCCCGTTGATACCCTTGCGGAACGATGTCGTGAACGTGTATCCCGAAATCACCCTGCCTGCAATCCTCGAAATAGAGCCTGAGACAACGGCTGACGGTTTCAAATGAAATTTCATCCCAGGGTATCTCATGTTCACCGAACAGGCGCGTGTCCAGGCTCTCGATCCCTGCACTGAAGCACTGATCCAGCAGGGTGGCCCGAAAGTAGACATGCACCTGCGAAATATGCGGCACATTGAAAATGGCAAACAGTCCATCGACGATCAGGTTGGTGCCTGCTTCCTCGCTGGATTCCCGGCATGCTGCGGCCTCCAGGGTTTCTCCCAGTTCCATGAAACCGGCAGGAAGTGTCCATGTCCCGTAACGGGGCTCTATGGCCCGCTTGCACAGCAGGACACTATTCTCCCACTGCGGGATGCAACCCGTGATGATCTTGGGATTTTGATAGTGCACCAGGCCACAATCGTGACAGACGTGACGCAGGCGGTCTTCACCGTCTGGCTTGCGGAGGAACACCCGGGATCCACAATGCGAACAATAGTTCATGACATCAATACCAAAATATCTGGAGACTCCCGGAGTACGCTGTCGTGACTCGGGGCGACGATTTGTAGGCAATACCTTACCTGCAAGTTCCGCCGGATACCAGATGAGCCCCCGTATCAACCACGTACCCGGTAATCCTACCTAGTGAAAAATGATGGAAATCCGGGTGAAGTATGCAGGCATGGCCTGTTGAAGGTCATGCGAGACGATTTGTATTTTGATTTTGGGAGTATTTCACTTGGGTACGAAACTTTACGTTGGTAATTTGAGCTACGCCGTAGACAACACGGACCTGGAGCGTATTTTTACGCCCCACGGTGCGGTCCTGTCGGCCAGAGTCATACTGGATCGAATGACGGGACGTTCCCGTGGGTTCGGATTCGTGGAAATGGATTCGGAACGCGATGCACAGACGGCTATCTCCGCACTGCATGGTCGGGAAGTCGGTGGACGCAACCTGACCGTCAACGAGGCCCGCCCTCATTCGGGCGGCAATGGTGGCTCCAGTGGCCTCTACCGGCGACACCCCGCCATTGTGCAATCCGGGCATCGCTACTGAAACCCCGTAGAAACCACGACAGATGACCTGACAGGCCCATCAGATACCGGGAATGCAGCCCCCGCCATGCGAATCAGGATAACTGCGTTCCCGGAATCACCTGCCAATAATTCACCAAATGGAAACAATATTACGTAAAATTATTTATTGTCTACAAAAAGTAAACTAAATAAACTTTTGTCGAAATCCCGGATCGAAGGATCCATTCTCAACCCTATCGACAGAAGGACAAATCAGTGACCAGTACCAGCACCGTCATGGCTCTCGTATCGCCAGCCTTTCAGGAATTATGGAGCTATATCTCCCGTCTCGAAGCCCCATTTTCACTGGATGATATTCAGGGATTCAATGCCCGATACAAGCAATCCTACCACCTGCTCAGCCGCGAAGAACGTCGTCAGGTGGAGGCCTTTATTGACACCATGATCGAGAAAGTCGACCGCAAAGAGTGGGTCAGCCGTATTTTCGGCGTCGTCTAAACAGCGCATTACGCCTCTGACCGGTTGGCGAGTTGGGTTCCGAAAAGCATCGATGCTTGTCCGGAATCCATCATGAGCCTCATCTCTCGTGGCGAACCGGCCATTTCGATTCCCTCCGAACGCAGCAGGGCATCGATTTCCAGGCACAGATCACTGGTGACCGACAAAACGTTGTCCACATCGTTGACGAAGGCAAACAGTTCAAAATTAAGGGCCGTCTCCCCAAATCCCTTGAGTACCACAAAGGGGGCGGGATTCCGCCTTACCTCCGGGTGGGACTCGGCAATTTCCAGCAATAGCGAACGCAACCGCTTGGCATCCACCCCGTAGGGTATCCCCAAAGGCAACAGTATGCGTCCAACCTTGTCGGCGTGAGTACGGTTCATCACGTTCCCCGAAATAAGGCTGGAGTTCGGAATAAACACCGACGCCCGATCGAAAGTAGTAATTTCAGTCGCCCTGACGCTGATTTTTTTCACATATCCCTGATGCTCACCCACGACCACCCAATCACCTACCTTGATGGGACGCTCCACCAGCAGGATGAGACCCGAGATGAAGTTATTGACGATAGTCTGCATGCCGAAGCCGATGACGACCGACAGGGCACCCGCGATAATCGCCAGGTTGGACAGATCAACGCCCAGGCTGGTCATGGCTGAAATCACCGCGATAGTGAAACCCAGGTATCCCAAGGCCGAACGAAGCGAATGACGAATACCATTATCCCAGCGGGTCTTGGGAAAGATGCGGGTATCCAGCATCCTCTGCAACAATCGGGTACCGGCCAGAAGCCCGATCAGGGACAAGGTCGCCCAGAGCAGATTGGCCAGCGAAAAAGACAGATTACCGATACGAAAACCAAAAAAGGCTTTGTAAAGCCAGGTAGCCAGATCACTGCCCCCTGCCCCCCAAAGCATCAGAAAGCCAAGCCCTGCAGTGATGAAAATCATCAGGCGGGCCAATTCATGAGCCCAGAACTGTAGCAATTCGGCACTGTCTTCGCTGAGACCCAGGATTTGTCTCAAGCGGATTCCACTCCCCGAATCGGCTGAAAAAATCAGCCCGACGACCTCTGGATTGAGTGACAGCAACTCACGGGTCACCCAGAATAATCCCCCGGTCAACAGCCACTGAACAGCCAGCAAGCGTGCCAGGGCGACGTATCCCAGCAAACTGGCCAACGGGATGGATAGCAAGGTGAACCCCAGCATCCAATCCAATCCGCGTAATCTGAAAACCGGTGTGTCCGAACCACCACTGTACCGTATGAGTCCCATTAAAAAAGCCGGGATGACCCACGTAAAAGCAAACCGCTCCAGCAGGAGCAGTTCACCGGCCTCCTCCACCATGTTCAAAAGGTTTGACGTCATCCAGTCCATTCCCAGGCACATTGCCAAACCTGCCAACAACAGGGACCGGGTTCGGGAGCGAGGCTCCGCACCGTTCATCGCTGTCACGATAGCCAAAGACCCCAGCAATACGCATCCCGCCTGTTGCAACAATTCAACCAAAGGCTCTTGCCAGAATGAATCGAGAGAGGGCGCGCCAATCAACCCAATGACCGTAACCGGCAACCAGAAGGCGTGAATCGACTGCCGCTGAATCAAATCCAGGTAACGGTTCAGGTGAGGCGTGTTCTCATCCCGTGGCAAGGAAAACCTCTGGCGGGAGAGGATAGACTGCAAAAACATACCGCATCCCAGCGTAAACAGAAAAATCCACAGCAAACGATGCCACGCGGCCTGAAATCCTTCACGACCGGATAATTGCCGGGCGCGTTCATACAGTGCAAACCTGACGGTACCCCACTGGTTTGAAGCCGCCTTCCATATGCCGAGAGACAGTGGTGAGGGTCCCTGTGTCAGCAAACGGGCGGTAAACCGGGAACGTCTGAGATCACTGATGTCATTGGCCAGTCTATCGGCCCGGTTGATGAGCAATTCGGCCTCCTTGATGCTGCCTTCAGCCAGGGCCAGCTGTCGGTTGAGCAATTGACGCCTGGCCGCAACACTGGTCGATTCGGGAGGTTGTTCTGCAGCAGGAGGTTTTCCCAGAGCCTGGAGATCATCCTGTATGATTTTTATTTCCGGCTGGGCATCGTCAGAGGCTATGCGAATGTTGAGACGAAGCCTGTCCAGTGATTTTTGAAGTTCGGTCAAACGAAACTCATCCAGGTCGGACACCATCAGCCGCTTTTCCAGTTCGTCCAGGTTTTTCTGCCATATCCTGACCGCTGGCACGATACCGGCCTCTTCTGGATGCCCGGGATTCTGGGCGTATGCCAAAGGTGTCAGATCAATGGCTATGGCCAGGATCAACCCGATCAGGGCAGTACGGCGTTCCTTACCCGCTCCGTACCGGGCCTTGCCGTCAAGATAGAGCGGCTCTTTATTCAGGGCCATACCCTGAAGCCCCTGCGATATCGACTGCAACGCACCATGTCAATCTATCCCCAGTTCATGCCAGAGCGCATCTATCCGTTGTTTGACCGACGCGGTCATGCTGATGGCGGTTCCCCATTCACGGGTGGTTTCACCCGGCCACTTATGGGTGGCATCAAAACCGGCTTTTGAGCCAAGTCCCGACACCGGCGAGGCATAGTCCAGATAATCAATGGGTGTATTGTCGACCAATGCAATGTCGCGGACGGGATCCATACGGGTGGTAATGGCC
>SXGT01410591.1_pt1 | contig 12903 bp, 10 predicted proteins | sample 3176221 | NCBI WGS metagenome assembly SXGT01 (sample SAMN11356862, study PRJNA531348) | freshwater metagenome | isolation source: freshwater sample F1-120 | place: China: Fuxian Lake, Yuxi | collected 2017-12-25
CACATGCTGGTCGACGCCTCGGCCCTGGCGCTGGCGTGGCTCGGAGCCCGCCTCGCACGCCGCCCGCCCGCCGCCCGCCGCAGCGTCGGCTACGGCCGGCTCGAGGTGCTGGCCGGCTTCGTCAACGCCCTGACCCTGCTGGTGCTCGTGGCCTGGATCGCCTGGGAAGCGATCGAACGCCTGCGCGACCCGCAGCCGATCCTGTCCGGCGTGATGCTAGCCGTCGCCTTGCTCGGCCTGGCGGTGAACCTGGTCGTGCTGCGCGTACTCGGCGGCCACCACCATGACCACGGCGGCCACGCCGCGGCGCCGCACGCACACACCGGCCACGACCACGACCACCGGAACGACGACGCGCACGACCATCGTCACGATGCCGGGCACGACCACGCGCACGCCCACACCGCAAGCCACGGCCAGGTCGACTCACCGAAACGCCGCGACCTGAACCTCGACGGCGCCCGCCTGCACGTCATCGGCGACCTGCTCGGCTCCGTCGCCGCCGTCGCCGCCGCGATCAAGGTGTACTACACCGGCTGGACCCGGATCGACCCGCTGCTGTCCCTGCTCGTCGCCGTGCTGATCCTCGCCGGCGCCTGGCGCCTGCTGCGCCGCGCCGGCCACATCCTGCTCGAGGGCGTGCCCGACGGCCTGGACACCGACGAGCTGGCCGCGGCCATCGCCACCGCCCACCCCGACATCCTCGATGCCCACCATGTCCACGTCTGGCAGCTGGGCAGCGGCGACGTCCTCGCCACCGTCCACCTGCGCCTGCACAGCGAGCGCGCCTGGGCCGAGGCCGCGGAAGCCGCCCGCACCCTGTTGCAACAGCGCTTCGGCATCCGCCACGCGACCATCCAGGTCGACGGCCAGTACTGCCCTGATCGCGACTGCGGCGGCTGATCCGATCGCGAAGGAGCATCGAGCGCCCGGCTCCGCGCCAGCGCTAATCTCCACCAAAGTTGTAGATGCTAAACTGCGCGGCGCCGACCGGGTCCGACCGCTCCTTTTGTCCGGAACCGGCAATCCCACCGAATCACGCCTGAGCCGATACCTCATGCCGCCGAACCTTCGACCTTGCGCACTGGCTTTGTTGTTTGGTCTGCCGATGAGCGCATGGCCAGCTGACGTCGCCTGGCGGCACTGGGCTCAGCTCCCGGTCACGCTGGAAGGTCTGCCGGTCTTCGCCGACCTGGACGGCGATGGGGTCAGCGAGATCGTCCACGGCAGCCGCAGCTCCGAAGGCCTGGTGTCACTGCCTATGCGCTCAGCGTGCTGGCGCGGAACGCCGGCGGCGAACTCGAGCTGGAGATTTCCATCCCGCTACCGGGGCCGCTGCTTTCGCTGGTGGCGGTTCGTCGCCCTGGCCACGACGATTCGGTCTTGGCCACGGCCGGGCCATTTGCCAGCACCCGGCTGCTGGAGTACACCGGGCGCGACCTGCAGCTGGTCCGCGACCAGCCGGTGACCAACAACCTCCGGTTGTACCTTGCAGCGGACATCGACGCTGATGCCAGCCTCGACCTACTGGGCGACTGCGCGGCCAACTTCAGCTTCGGCGTGCCTCTGATCCTCGACTACGCCACCGCTTCGGTGCAGTGGCAGGGACCGGAGCAGACCGCAGGGGTCACTGCAGTACAGCTCGACGCCGATCCGCAGCTGGAGGTCATCAGTCGCGGCCAGGTTGGCCGGATCTACGATGGCGCCACCGGCATGCAGGAATGGGCCTGGCCGAGCGGGTTCGGCGAGTCGGTGGTCGGCGGGCGTTTCGAGACCGATCCGCTGGTTCCCGGCTTCGTGACCCAGAGTTTCAGCGGCACGACGGTGTTCCGGGCCTCGCCGTATTCGCCGTTGCGCGAGTTCCTTGGCCTGACCTAGCCGCTGACGGTCTTCGACGCCGATGGCGACGGAAGCGACGAGCTGTACGCCACACGTCCGACGTTCTCGGACTTCGTCCGCATTTCGGCACAGGACGGGTCCGTGGAGTCGTTGGCTGCCGTCGGCAGTGGCGCGGGGCCGGCCCGCCTGGGTCGCCTGCAGGCGGACGGTTCGGCTGTCGTTGCAGTGGGCAGCCTGACCGCCGGCTCATTCCAGCCGGGCTCGCTGCAGGTGTACGATCTCGACGCCGCGCAGCTGCGCTACCAGGCCGACTACGACAAGCCGCCCCGGTGGCCTTCGGCGTTCCTCCAACCCCAGGCCGCCGGGCAAGTGCGCGCGGCGAGCCTGATTGGCCGCTTTCCCTCCAATGCCCAGCAATACCAGCTCGAGCTGGAGGTCCGCGACGCCGGCACCGGCGCGCTGCTGCAGACGCGGGCGAACATCCTGCCCCAGGGCTCGTTCTTCGACGACGCTGCCCTGATGGCCGCCGATATCGACGGCCTGCCCGGCGATGAACTGGTGGTGATCCGAATCGCTTCGTTCGCGGCGCAGGCGGCTCTGCTCGACGGCGCCACCTTGCAGACCCGCTGGCAGGTCGCCGGCGCGCAGTCGCCCCTGGAGAACGGTCGCGCACGCGGCTGGACGCTGGCAGACCGGAACCAGGACGGCATCAAGGACGTCATCATTGCAATGTCGGGCGGGTTCGGAGGCGGCGTGCGTCTGGTGACGCTGTCCGGCGCCAACGGCGAATTGCTGTGGCAGTCGGTGACCATCGCCGACTCCAACACCGGGCAGCGCGTGGGGCTGGTAGCCGGTGAAGTCGACGCCCAGCCGGGGGGTGAGATTGTGCTGGCCGCAACTTCCGGCATCTACGCCTTCGACCTCGCAACCGGCCTGTCGACCTGGATCGTCAAGCCAGCCGGCCAACAGCCCTATACCGACGTAGCGCACTGGGGCACCGGCGACGAGTGCCGGATCGGCGTCATAACCGAGAGCCAGCCGCTGCGCCTGCTCTCGTGCGTGGACCGGTCGCTGCTCGGCACCCTGGAGCTGCCGCCGGGGACCACCCGGGTCGCGCCGCTCGACCCCCGAGGGACGGTCCTCGCTACCGTTGCCGGTGGCGACCTGCTGGTGTCCCGCGACGGCGGCGTGTTCCAGTCGGAACTGCCCGGTCTTGGTGAAGGCCTGGCCCTGAACTGGCCCTGGGCGGTTCGCTCGTCGCCCGGTGCGATTTCGATGCTGCTGGGCTCGACGCTGCAGCTGCTGCGCGCCGACATGCTCGACGATCCGCTGTTCGCGTCCGGATTCGAACCGCTGCCGTGATGCCCGAGTCGGGCTTGCCACCGGCCCGGGTACGGGTCGTGCGGCCGCTCAGCGATCCGGCAGCGACTTCGCCGCTGTCGACGACGTAGCCAGCGGCGCCCGCCGGGCGTCGTCGCTGTCGTCCCGACCGCCGCCTGCTTCGGGCAGCAGCAGGATCAGCAGGGCCAGGGCGACGACCGCCGCCAGGGCGATGCGCAGGTCGCTGCGGGTCTCGGACGGGGGCTTGGGGATACCTGGGCGAAATTCGATGAACATGGTCTGGTTTGCCTGATCAGTACCCTGGTAACGAAGCAAGCGCACGATGGCGCACAAAGCTGTCACCTCGATGACGGGCGCGGGTCGCGGGCGTGACGGATGCGGGGGCGTTGGCGGCTCCGTCCCGTCATGCAGTGGTCAAGAAATATAAGCCAACCTCATGAAACAAAAGGGCGTTTGCCATGGGGTCATGGCGCCCAGGCGATCGAAGAGCATGTCGGAAATTGCCAACGCCGTGTCCACGTGTCCGGGCGCGCCGGCGCGGGGGTGCAACCCCGCGCTACGGATCCGGCGGGCGCGTGGATTGGCGTCGTCGCGGCCGCTGGCGTTGGCAAGTCTGCGCGAGGGGCAACCCCGCGCTACGGATCCGGCGGGGTGCGGTGTTGCGTCATCGCACCGCGGGGCGCCTGGTTACTGGAAGCCGTTGGCGAACAGGAAATCCCAGGTCTGGTTCTCGTAGGCCCCGGGGTCCAGGGCGCCGAAGCGCACCCGCAGGTTGCCGGCGATGTCGCTGGGCTGGAAGCCGTAGACGGGCAGGGTGCCCAGGCCGCGGTTGATGAACGGCGAATCGTCGCGCAGGCGGTAGTCCTGGTTGGCGACGTCGACGAAGCGCGGGTCGCCGGTCAGGGCATTGGTCTGGGTCAGCGGCACCGTGCCGGTGACGGTGCCGATCAGGCTGTAATTGGCCGACGCGGTTCCGGTGCCGAGGGCGCCACCGCCCCCCTCGATGTTGACGTCGGAGATGGCGTTGGCGGTGAACAGGCTGTTGACCACGGTGGCGCGCACGCCGGCCGCCACGTTCAGGCCGATGCCGCAGCCGCGGCCGCCCTGGCCCATGCAGGTGCCGTGGCCAAAGGTGCTGTTGGCGATCACGATGCCGTCGCCGGACGGCACGTCGGTGGCGACAACCACCGCTGCCAGGTGTCCGAAGGCGCTGGTCGGGGCGGTGTTGCCCGTGAACAGGCTGTTGGCGACCCGGATCAGGCCGCGCGCCACGTACAGGTTGGCGCCGCCGCCGAAGTAGCCGCTGCTGCCGGCGACGATGACGTTGTCGACCCACAGCTCGGTGTAGGCATCGACGGTGGAGACGATCGACAGCCCGCCGCCGCGGACGAAGTCGACGCCGAGGCCGTCGCGGATGCTCAGGTTGTCGACGCCGATGCGCGGTCCGTTGGCCGGCGGGCTGGCGGCCAGGTAGTTGATCTGCAGCACCTGGCGCTGGCCGCTGCCGGTGAGGACGGTGCTGGCGGCGTTGCGCACCTGCGCGCCGCAGGTGTTGCCGTTGGCCTCGACCCAGCCGCCGGTGATGAAGAACCAGCCGGGGTTCTGGCTGGTGTAGGTGAAGGTGGCGGTGAAGGTGACATAGACGCCCTGGCGCACCCGCACCTCGTCGTCGGCCGGCGACGCCGCCGCGGCCGTCAGCGCGGATTGCAGCTCGGCGCTGGTGGTCACGCAGTACGTCGCCGCGCGCACCGCCGGGCCCGGCAGGACCAGGGCCAGCAGGGCGCCCAGTGCCAGTGCCCATGGCAGCGGGTGATGCGTTGCCCGGGTGCCGCCGGCATCCGCCAGGCCGCCGTCCCCGGTCCTGCCGCCGTCCAATCCGATGCCGCTGGCCATGCCCGTCCTCCCGGTGCCTGACCACCCCTACGGAGCGGGCGCCCGGATCCTGTCATCGCCCCATGGCGCCCGACCGTCGTAGCCCGGCAATCCCTTGCCGGGACAAGGTCGCGACCGCGCTGGAACATCGCGCGTGGTCCGCGGCACGGGGTGCCGCGGCTACGGGATTGCATGGATGGCGGTGTGCCGTAGCCCGGGCACTCCGTGCCCGGGACCGGATCGCGACGGCGGTCCGGCACCGCCGCACCGTCATGCCCCGACGGTCGTAGCCCGGCAATCCCGTGCCGGGACGAGGTCGCGACGGCGCTGGAACATCGCGCGTGGTCCGCTCCTCCGCGGCGCCGCGGCTACGTGATTCGCATGGAAGTCGGTTTGTCGTAGCCCGGGCACCCCGTGCCCGGGACCGGATCGCGACGGCGGTCCGGCACCGCCGCACCGTCACGCCCCCTCAAGCCGCGGCGAGGTCGCCGTCGCTGGCCTCGTGGCCGGGCGCCAGCACCGAGCGGTTGCGGCCGTTGTGCTTGGCCGCGTACAGGGCCTGGTCGGCGCGCGCCAGCCAGGCCGGCCAGGTCTCGCCTTCGGCCAGCACCGCCGCGCCGATCGATACCGTCACCGGCCCGCCCGGGCCGCGCAGCCTGGCCCGCACCTGCGCGTGCACCTTGGTCAGCGCGACCCACACCCCGGCGTTGTCGACATCGCCCAGCAGCACCACGAACTCCTCGCCGCCCAGCCGGTACAGCCGGTCGCCGCGGCGCAGGCTCTGCCGCACCAGGGTGGCGAAGTCGATGATCACCTGGTCGCCGGCCTCGTGGCCGTGGCGGTCGTTGACCTGCTTGAAGTGGTCCAGGTCGAGCACGGCCAGCGCCGGCTGGGTCGGGCTGTCCAGGCGGAAGCGCAGGATCGCGTCGGCCAGGTCCAGCTCCATCAGGCGCCGGTTGCCGATGCCGGTCAGCGGATCGCGCAGGGCCAGGTCCTGCAGCCGCCCGGCCTGGCGCGCCGCGCGCAGGGCGAACACGTAGGCGTACAGGCAGACCAGGGAGGACGTCGCGATGAACGACACCAGCTGCACGTTCGACAGCAGCGGGTGCAGCTGCATGGCGATACCGCCGATCAGCGCCGCACTGGCGACCATCGCCAGCAGCCGGCCGGCCAGGAAGAAGTTCATCAGCACCACGGTGTAGGCCCAGAACGCGCCGCTCAGGCCCAGCAAGGCGGTCACCGCCAGGCAGCCGGCGGTGTTTACCAGCACCATGACCAGGCCCGGACCGTCGGTTTGCCCGGTGCGCCAGGCGTGGGCGTTCGCCCAGGCGATGGTCACCACCATGGCCAGGTCGACCAGGCCGGCGTCGAAGTCGCCCTGGCCGAAGCGGAACACCGCGAATGGCGTGATCACCAGCACCGACAGCGCGCTGCACAGCAGGATCACCGCCAGCCGGAAGTCCTCGTGCATGCGCTCGCGGACCGCCCGGACACCCCGCGCCAGCACGGCGGCGATCCGCGCGAGCAGGCCGGGCTCGGACAGGTACATGCCGCGATTGCGGTAGGGCAGGGCCCGAACCTGGATGGCGGCCCGCCCGCGACGGGCAGGCGGCGCTGGTTCGGGATCGGTGAGCATCGGAGGCATGGTCGGCCACGTGTGTACGGCTGCCAGGATCGGCAACCGCTCTCAGGTGCGCCACCCTCGGCTGTTGCGACCCGGCCCGCAAGTGACCAATGGCCTGAAAACCCCTGTATTCACCAATGTTTACGTTCGCCGTCACTTCCGTCCATTGCAACCGGGGCAGCGGTCACATTTTGACCAGCAGCTCGAACCGAGCCACGGCGCGCGGAGCTCAGGCGGCGACCCGGTCGGGCTCGGCCGCCTGCGGGTCCGGGGCCAGCTCCGAGCGGTTGCGGCCGTTGCGCTTGGCCGAGTACAGCGCCTGGTCGGCCCGGGCCAGCCAGGCCTGCCAGGTGTCGGCGTGGTCGAGCAGGCAGGCGCCGATCGACACCGTCACCGGGCCGCCCGGGCTGCGCAGGCGCGCCCGCACCTGGGTCTGGACCTTGGCCAGGGCGATGCGCAGGCCCTCGGTGTCGACATCGGCCAGCAGCAGCACGAACTCCTCGCCACCGAAGCGATACAGGCAATCGCCGCGACGCACGCTCGAGCGGACCACGGCCGCGAAGTCGACGATCACCTGGTCGCCGGCCTCGTGGCCATGCAGGTCGTTCACCCGCTTGAAGTGGTCGAGGTCCAGCACCGCCACGGCGGGGCGCGGCAGGTCGCCGCAGGCCGTGCGTTCGACGGTCTCGGCCAGGTCGCGCTCCATCAGGCGCCGGTTGCCGATGCCGGTCAGCGGATCGCGCTGGGCCAGGTCCGCCAGGCGCCCGGCCTGGCGCGAGCTGCGCAGGGCAAAGACGTAGGCGTACAGGGACACCAGGCAGCCGGTGGCGATGAACGACAGCAGTTGCGCGGCGGTCATGGCGTCCGGCCCCAGCAGGGCGACCCCCGCGATCACCACGACGCTGGCCACGGCCGCCGGCAGCCGGTCGGTCATGAAGAAGTTCATCAGCACCGCGGTGTAGGCCCAGAAGATGCCGGTCAGGCCATCGACCAGGTGCGTCACCGCCAGGCATCCGATGGTGTTGACCACCATCATCACCCGGCCCGGCCCATGGGTGCTGCCGGTGCGCCAGGCGTGGGTGTTGATCCACACCATCGTGATCACCAGGCCAAGGTCGATCAGCCCGGCGGCGAATTCGCCGCGCGCGAAGCGGAAGATCGCAAACGGCAGGATGACCGGCACGGCCAGCAGGCCGCAGGACAGGAGCACGGCGAGGCGGAAGTTGTCGTGCATGCGCGCCCGGACGGTGCGCAGGCCCCGCAGCGCCGAGACGGCCACCCTCGTGAGCAGGCCCGGCCGGGTCGGCGCCATGGTCCGATGATCCAGGCGCAGTGCCGGAACCTGGATGGCACTCGCGCCGGAGCTCGCCGGCGGGACGGGATGGGTGGATCGATCCATGGGGCGCGTCGTTTCCTGGTGCCGCCAGTCGGCCGCCAGGTGACGGTCGTTGCAGGTGGCCCAGCCTCGGCCAGCGCGCCGCGATCGGCAAGTCGGAATGTCCGACGCGGATCACGTATTCACCAAAATTCACGATCGCCGTCGGGTCTGCCCATTGCGACCGGGGCGGTGGTCACACTCGCGGCCGGCCGCGCGCGCCGCGGCCGGCCGCGAGCCGCCCTCACCAGATGTTGTCGTAGCCGAAGTCCTGCACCGGCGTGCCGACGCCGATGTAGGTGCTGCCGAACACGCGGTTGTGCAGGCTGTTGACGTCGAACAGGACGCCGGTCGAGGCGCCGTCGATCACGTTGCCCGAGAAGACGACGCGGAACACCTTGCCGTCGTAGGGGTTGTTGCCGACCACGAACCCCGCGCTGCTGCCGACGATGCGGTTGTCGTAGACCTTGTGGTCGCCGTTGTCGTCGCCCATGCCCGGATCGGCGACGCAGCGACCCAGCCGCCGCGCCGGCAGTTCCACGCCGACCGCCGTGCGGCCGATGCTGTTGCCGACCACGGTGTTGCCGCGCGAGGCATCGACCCGGATGCCGGCCCCGTACACGTTGTGCATCCGGTTGCCGGCGACGTAGTTGCCGCTGCTGTGGTCGGTCAGGTGGATGCCGGCCGTGTACGCCGCCGCGATCGTGTTGTTCTCGATCCGGTTGCCGCCGGCGGTGGCGCCGCAGGTGCGCACGGCGATGTCGACCTTGCCGAAGTCGTTGTCGACGATGCTGTTGCCGCCGGCGTCCATCGACGTGCCGATCAGCGGATCCTCGATCAGCACGGCGCTGTTGGCGATCCGGTAGAAGCCGCTGCGGCGGACGGTGGACATATAGCTGCGGTTGAGCATCACGCCCGCGCCGACGTCCTCGAAGTCGATGTTGTCGACGATCAGCTTGGGCGAGCGGAAGACGTTGGCGCCGACCCAGAAGCCGCGGATCCGGCCCGGCCCGACGATGCGCACGTTGTCGGCGCCGTTGATGTTGATGTCGGTCAGCGCGCTGGTGCCGGACAGGGTCTTGCCGTTGAGGTTGATGGTGATGCCGCTGGCGCCGACATCGAACGCGGTCCAGCCGGTGCTGCAGTGCAGGTCGGCGGCGAGGGTGACCGAGCCGGTCAAGGTGTCGCCGCAGGCCTGGGCGGCGGCGGCGCCGGGCAGGGCGGGGATGGCCAGCGCCAGCAGTTTCGCGGCGCGGCGGAACAGGGTCGATCTCATCCTGGGCATCTCCTGGATTGGTGGCTTTGGCGGAGCCGGGTCGGGACGCCGCGGCCGCGGACGCTGGCCGGCCGGGCGCCCGGTGCATCCGGCGCTCTCCCCCAAAGCGGCAATTCCCCCAAAACCACGCCACGCCGTTCGCCGCCGCCTGGGTCCGTTCGCCGCCGCCGGTGGCGTTTCGTCGGCCATCGATTGCCGTGCCGGCGCGCCGGGGCCTACACCGGTCCCGGGCACACCGCCCACCGACCCAAGGAGAATGCAGATGCGCAGCCATGCCCCCCGCGTCGTCCTCGCCGCCGCCATCGCCGTCGTGCTGGGCGCGCTCGCCCCGGCCGCCGACGCCACCCCGCCGCCGCGCGACAAGGTCATCGGCGGCGGCTACGCCGCCTTCGTCAGCAACGGCTCGCCGGGCGACAACTCGTACTGGGTGTTCGCGCGCCAGAAGCCCAACGGCCAGCCGGCCGGGCGCTGGTACGCCGACGTGGTGATCGACTTCCCCGGCTTCCTGTACGAGTTCCAGGCCCTGTACAGCGTCGACTGCCTGGAGATCGACCGCGCCACCAACACCGCCTGGATCGACGGCACCGTGATCGAAAGCCCGAACCCGAACGAGATCGGCCTGCGCGCCTTCCTGTGGATCAAGGACGGCTCGCCCACCGGCGACCGCGACCAGCACGCGATCACCCCGATCCCGGCCAACAGCACCACCACCTGCCGCGACCGCCCGGCCCCGGACTTCATGGAGTCGATCACCAGCGGCGACTACCGCGTCCGCAAGGGCCGCCGCTGAGTCCGGCAACGCATTGGCTTTGCCGCGATGCCGGTTGTTCGTAGCCCGGGCACCCCGTGCCCGGGACCGGGTCGCGGCGACGGCGCGGCATCGCGCGTGGTCCGCGCATGCCGCGGCGCCGCGGCTACGAACCTGCCGCCGGCAGGCAACGCCACCCCACCCATCCCGGCTTGCCGAATGCCGTAGGGCGGGGTCCGCCCGCCCCACCCGCCGGATGCCTCGTCGACCCGACTACCCAAGCCGCGAGCGCAGCGCCTCGGCGTAGCGGCGGCTCATCATCAACGGCCGCGGCAATCCTTCGACGAAGACGCGGAAGCGCCGGTTGAACCAGCCCTCGACCCGGCGCACGCTGCGCAGGTTGACGATCGCGCCGCGGTGGATGCGCGCAAAGGCCTGGCCCGGCAGCCGCGCCTCCCAGTGCTTCAGCGGCTTCGGCACCACGTGGGTGCGACCGTCGCCGGTCTGCACGCGGGTGTAGTCGCCGTCGGCGACCACGGCCAGGATGCTGCTCACCGGCAGGAACAGCGATTCGGTCTCGCCCAGGGCCAGGAACACATGGTCGCCGTAGTCCAGCGGCGGCAGAGAAGGGCCAGCCTCAGCCGCACCGATCGGCCGCGGCCCTGGCGCAGGACCCGCCAAGCCGCCACGCGGATCGCGGGAGTCGGGCGCGATGGCACCGGTCTGCACCTGCGTCATCACCGCACCGACCGCCGCGCGCTCCGCCGGCAGCGCCCGCGCCACCGCCGCACGCAGGCGCTCCGGCTGCACCGGCTTGAGCAGGTAGTCGACCGCCCGCACCTCGAACGCGCGCAGCGCATAGGCCTCGTAGGCCGAGACGATGATCGCGTGCATGCCGTCCGGCGCGGTGGCCAGCAGGTCCAGGCCGGAGCCGCCGTCCAGCTGCACGTCCATGAACGCCAGCTCGGGCCGCGCATCGTGCAGCAGCGCAGCGGCCGACTCGAAGCTCGACGCCTCGCCGACCAGCTCGATCTGCGGCAGCTGCCCCAGCAGCCGCCGCAGCTCGTCCCGGGCCAGGCGTTCGTCCTCGATCAGCACGGTGCGGAGGGCGGTGGCGGTCATGGCGAACTCCTTGGTGGCGGCGCAAGCGGGGTATCAGGCCAGGTCGAGCGCCAGCCGGGCGACCACCTGGTCACCCCGCGGCCCGACGTGGAAGTCAACGCGTCCAGGGGTCTGCGCAGCGAGCCGCTCGCGCAGGTTGGCCAGGCCCAGGCCGGAGCGTTCCAGCCGGGCACCACAGGCCTGGTGCTCGTCGACCCAGCGGCCGCTGTTGCGGATCTCCAGCACGCAGCGCCCGGCCTCGCGCCGGGCCGTGACGTCGACGCGGGTCGGCCCGCTGCGGCAGGTGTGCATGCCGTACTTGACGGCGTTCTCGACCAGCGGCTGCAGCAGGAAGCTCGGCAGGCGGACGTCGGCCAGCGCCGGATCGTGCGCGACCCGGTAGTCGATGCGCGCCTCGAAGCGCACCTTCTGGATCGCCAGGTAGCGGTCGACGGCGTCGAACTCGCGCGCCAGGGTCGAATCCTCGGCCTCCGCGTCGGCCAGGCAGTGGCGCAGGAAGGCCGACAGGTCGGTGATCACCCGCTCGGCGCGGTCGGCGTCCTCCCGGACCAGCGCGCGCAGCGAGGCCAGGGCGTTGAACAGGAAGTGCGGATTGAGCTGGTAGCGCAGCATCAGGGCGCGCGCGTACTGGGCGCGCTGCAGGGCCAGGTCAAGGCGCGCGCGCTCCTGGCGCAGGTCCAGGCCGCGGCGGATGCCCAGGTACAGCGCGGTCCACGCCAGGTACAGCAGCGACTCGTACAGCCGCCCCTCCAGGCTGGCCAGCCAGTCGACCGCCCCGGGCGCCGCGAACACCCAGCCGGCCTGCGCCGCCCGAAGCGACAGCTGCAGCGACACCAGCGCCGTGGCGATCGCCAGCCCGCCGGCCACGCCGACCTGCAGCGCCGGCGGCCACGGCCGCCGCTCCAGCCCGCGCAGCACGACCGCCAGCGCCGCGGTCATGACGATGCCCTTGCCGATCACCCAGGCCGCGTCGGTCGCCGCCAGCGGAAACGCCAGCCCCTTGACCAGGGCATAGCCGGTCCACCCGGCCACCTGCAGCAGCCAGAACGCCTGCGTCCGCGACACGCTCGCCCGTTTCATCCCGGCTCCCGGCCGGCTCCGGCGCCGGCCACCCCTGTGGGACGCGCGCCCACCCCGAACCGTCGCGCCCGGATCCACCGCTGCGGCAAACCGCCCGCCACCGCCGCCAGCCCGAACCGGGGCCGTTCGTAGCCCGGCAATCCTTTGCCCGGACCCGGTCGCCACAGCGCTGGGAGCTCGCGCGTGGTCCGCGGCACGGGGTGCCGCGGCGACGGCCTCCGGCAATTCCTCGGCGGGTCACGCGTGCGACCCCGTTCGACAGGTCGGGTGGCCCGCCGAGATGCCGGTTCTTCGTAGCCCGGGCACCCCGTGCCCGGGACCGGGTCGCGACGGCGATCCGGCGTCGCGCCGCCGCTGCGGCGTAAACGGCCTGCCACCGGACCGGCCATTCGCGGCGGCTGCGGCACGGTGCTGCGGGCCTGCGAACCGGCCAACGGCCTCGTTCCGGCGCACCCGCGAGCCATCCGAAGGCGACCCGCCGGGCCCGCCAGGCCGCCGCGCTACAATCGGGCCAGACGCTATTTCACGCCAGATCGCCACGTGCGGAGGGATCCATGAGCACGCCCGCCAGCCAGTTGCCGGCCAGCCACCGCCTGCCCGAGACGACGCCCCTGCGCTTCGTCACC
>SXGT01099942.1_pt1 | contig 12900 bp, 10 predicted proteins | sample 3176221 | NCBI WGS metagenome assembly SXGT01 (sample SAMN11356862, study PRJNA531348) | freshwater metagenome | isolation source: freshwater sample F1-120 | place: China: Fuxian Lake, Yuxi | collected 2017-12-25
ACGTGCTGTTCATCGTCGCGGGTGCGTTCGCCGGGCTCGAAGACATCATCAGTCAGCGTGCGGGCAAGCGCGGCATCGGCTTCGGTGCTCCGCTGCACGACAAGGCGAACGAGAAGAACCTCTTCAGCGAGGTGCTGCCCGAAGACCTGCACAAGTTCGGGCTCATTCCCGAGTTCATCGGTCGCCTGCCGGTCGTCACCACGGTCTCGCCGCTCGACCGTACGGCCCTCATCGACATTCTCACCACCCCGCGCAACGCCCTGGTGCGTCAGTACCAGCGCATGTTCGAGATCGACGGCGTCGAGCTCGAGTTCGACCAAGACGCGCTCGACGCGATCGCCGACCTCGCTGTGCTGCGCCAGACGGGCGCCCGTGGCTTGCGCGCCATTCTCGAAGAAGTGCTCGGCCCGATCATGTTCGAGGTGCCGTCGAACGATGACGTCGCTCGCATCGTCGTCACTCGCGAGGCCGTGATCGAGAACGCCGCGCCGACCATCGTGCCTCGCCGACCGGCCGCGCGGCGCGAGAAGTCGGCGTAGTCGTCAGTCAGCCCTGGCTTGTCAGAGCGAGGCCTCGTTCCAGCGGAGCCGAGTAGCATCCGGGCCATGGATGCTCCCCTCCGCGATCGCCTGCGAGCGCTGTCGTCGTTCCCTGAGTCGCTGCCGTTCTTCGACGCGCAGTCGGCGCCCGCTGACGCCGCCGAGCTGTTTCGGCAGTGGCTGAACGACGCGATCGACGCGGGACTGACGGCGCCCCACGCTGTGAGCTTCGCGACCGCGGGCCCAACGGGTCACGTGACCTCGCGCATCCTCATTCTCAAAGATCTCGTCGATGGTCGCTGGGTCGTCGCCGGTGCGCGATCGACGCGCAAGGGGCTCGACCTCGCGGCCAACCCTCAAGCAGCGATGACGTTCTGGTGGCCCGAACTCGGCCGGCAAGTGCGCGTGGTGGGCGAAGTCGAAGAGCTCTCGAGCGAGGTCGCGGCCGCAGACTGGGCGGCTCGCCCCGAGGTCACGACGCCCGCCAACCCTGATTGGGCTGCGTGGGCTCTCGAGGCCAGCGAGGTCGAGTTCTGGCAAGCGCGCCACGACCGGCAGCACGTGCGGCTGCGCTACCGCGCTGGCGAGGCGACCCCCCACCTCGTCTAAACGCGTCCGGCGCCCGAACGCGAGTGCCAACTGTCGTAACCCGATTCTCGCCTCGTGTGGGGCTTCAAGCGCACTTGTCAGTGTCGCTTGGCCCCGGTGTCGCTTGGCCCCGGTGTCGCTTGGCCCCGGTGTCGCTTGGCCCCGGTGTCGCTTGGCCCCGGTGTCGCTTGGCCCCGGTGTTTCGATCCGCGGCCGGCGAGTCGCTCGTGCGCCCCCGCGTGTCCGACCGAACACCGGGGCGTTGCGACAGGCCTGCTTCGTGCTGGCCCGGGACTCGACGTTGACATCGTTCGTGACTTCATTCTATGGTTTGTTTAGTTCTGAATGAAGGGGAACCAATGGCGCTCCGCCCCACGGCTCGCACCGACGTGAACAGGTCGGCGATTCTCGCCCACCTGGGCGCGCACGGACCGGCCTCCCGCGCGCAACTCGCCAGGGCTCTCTCGCTATCGCCCGCGCTCATGACCCAGCTGAGCAAAGACCTGCTCACCGACGGCCTCATTCGCGAACTCGCCCATCAGCCGAGTCAGGGCGGTCGCCCTGCGCGCATGCTCGGCCTCGTGGCGAGTGCGGGCCGCGCAGTCGGTGTCAAGATCGCCGATGATCACGTCGCCGTCGTCGAGGTGGGCATCGACGGCACTGTGCTGCGCACAGCGAGCGAGCCGTTCGACCCCGCCGCGAGCACGATGCTCGCCGAGCTCGTCGATCGACTGCGCCGCTTCATTGCCGGCGGTTCAGACACGCCCCTGCTGGGCGTCGGCGTCGGGGTTCCGGGCGATGTGGATGCTCAAGGCACCGGCCTCGTCAACGCCCCCTCGCTCGGCTGGACCAATGCGCCCATCGGCGCCACCCTGCGCCGAGAGCTGGGTCTGCCCGTTCTCGTCGAGAACAACGTCAACGCCCTCGCGGTCGCTGAGCGCCTCTACGGTCTCGGCCGCCGACACGACGACGCCCTCATCGTGACGATCGGCACGGGTGTCGGGGCAGCGATCGTGCTCGACGGCGGCGTGGTGCGCGGCTCACGCGGAGGCGCCGGCGAGATCGGGCATCTTCCCGTCGCGACCAACGGCCCCGTGTGCACGTGCGGCAACGAGGGCTGTCTCGAGACCTTCATCAGCGAGAGCGCGCTCGTGCGCATCGCTCGCGAGCGCGGGGTGATCGCGCCCGCGGCCGGCATCAGTGCGCTGCGCGCTGCCGCAGACGCAGGAACCACGGCAGCGACCGAGATCTTCAGCGAAGCGGGCCACCAGCTGGGCCGCGCGCTGGCGGGTCTCGTGCACGTACTCGACCCCGAGATCATCATCGTGCTCGGCGAAGGAACGGCCGACTGGAGTCACTGGTCGTTCGGGTTCGAGCCGGCGTTCCGTGCCGCGCTCATGCCCGCGCGCCGAGGAGTGCCCGTGGCCGTGGAGACCTGGCAAGACGACAGTTGGGCGCAGGGTGCCGCCGCCCTCGTGCTGGCGACGCCCTTCGATGCCGAAGGACTCGCCGGCGAGCAGGGGCGACTCGTGCGGCAGCGGCTCGTCGAGCAGGCTGCTGCGCCGGGGGAGAGCGCATGAGCGTCTCGACGTTGCAGACGAGCCTCGTCGACCGTGCCGCCGTCGAGCCGTCGCGGCCAGCGCGACCGCGTAGCACGCGCAAGGGCATCCGTTATGCGATCACGGTGCTCGCGTTCTTGCTTCCGAGCGCCGTACCACTGCTGCTGTTCGTGCTCATCCCCATGGTCTCGGCGGCATGGATCAGCCTCACCGACTGGAACCTCATCAGCCCGCAGGTCTTCGTCGGGTTCGACAACTTCGTGCAGCTGCTCTCTGAGCCCCGCACCGCCGCGGTGTTCGGCAACACGCTGTACTACATCCTCGGTTATCTGCCGATCGTCTACCTTGGCGGGCTCGCCCTCGCCCTCGCGCTCAACCAAGCGCTCAAAGGCCGCGCGCTGTGGCGCAGCATCTACTTCTTGCCCGTCGTCACGAGCTGGATCGCTGTCGCCGTCGTCTGGCGCTGGCTGCTGAACCCCAGCAACGGAGTCGTCAACATCGCGCTCGGCTGGTTCGGCATCGACGGCCCCGGTTGGTGGACAGACCCCGCATGGTCGATGCCCTCGGTGATTCTCGCGAGCGCGTGGAAAGACCTCGGCTTCGTCATGGTCATCTTGCTCGCGGGCCTGCAAGCCATCAACGCCGACCTGTACGACGCAGCAAAGGTCGACGGCGCTGGGCCGTGGGCGCGGTTCATCAACGTCACGCTGCCCATGTTGAGCCCGAGCACGTTCTTCGTCATCGTCATCTCGCTCATCAACGGTTTTCAAGTGTTCGACCAGGTGTACGCGATGACCGGCGGTGGCCCGGCCGGCTCGAGCCAGGTGGTCGTGCAGCAGATCTATGACCTCACCTTCCGCTACGGGCAGGCCGGTGAAGCATCAGCCCTGTCGTGGATGCTCTTCGCGGTGATCCTCGCCGTGACGGTCGTGCAGATCATCGGTCAGAAGCGGTGGGTGCACTATGGCTGATCGGCAGCTCACGGTGTCGCGGCCCACGCGCTCGAGTGCACCCGCACTGGGGTCGATCGTGCTGCACGCGGTGGTCATCCTCGGTGCCCTCGCGATGCTCTTTCCGTTCTTCTGGACCTTCATCACCTCGATCTCACCCGGTGCGGGGTTCTCGATCGAGCCGCGCTTGTGGCCCGAGAACCCGTCGTTCGAGGCGTACGCAACGCTCTTTACCGAGCGGCCGTTCGCGCGCGTGGTCGGCAACAGCCTGCTGCTCGCCGTCATCACCACGGTCGTGCAGCTCTTCACGAGTGCCACGGCGGCGTACGCCTTCAGCCGGTTGCCCTTCCGCGGCCGTGGTGTCGTCTTCGCTGTCTATCTCGCGACCATGATGATTCCACTGCAAGTGCTCATCGTGCCGCTCTTCGTGCAGGTGAAGAACTTGGGGCTCATCAACACCTACCTCGGCGCGCTGCTGCCGACGTTCGCGAGCGCCTTCGGCATCTGTCTGCTGCGGCAGGCGATCAACCAGGTGCCGCGCGAACTCGACGAAGCGGCGACGCTCGACGGTGCGGGTCACGGGCGCATCTTCTGGCAGATCATCGTGCCGAACATCCGTCCCGCTCTCGCGACGCTCACGATCTTCGCCTTCATGGGCAGTTGGAACAGCTTCTTGTGGCCGCTCATCGTGCTGCGGTCGCCCGAATTGCAGACCCTGCCGATCGCCCTCGCTGGCCTGCAGGGTCAGTACACCACGGCGTGGGACGTCGTCATGGCCGGTTCGGTCGTGAGCGTGCTGCCCATTCTCGCGATCTACCTCTTCGCCCAGAAGTACGTCATTCAGGGCGTCGCCAGCTCCGGCATCAAGTGATGCCGGGAACCCGAAACACCACCCTGATCCGCACCACCGGAACCGAATATCAAAGGAGATAGCACTCACATGAAGCGCTCACTGCTCGCAGCGACCGGCCTTGCCGCCGTCGCCGCGCTCGTGCTCGCGGGCTGCTCAACCGAGCCTGCCCCCGAGGGCGACATCACCATCACCTACTCGAACTTCATCTCGAACGGTGGCAACGAAGAGAACCTTGCCACCATCGTCGAGGCGTTTGAGGCCGAGAACCCGGGTGTCACCGTCGACGTCACGACCCTGCCCTACGCCGACTACTTCACGGCACTGCAGACCGACCTCGCGGCCGGCACGCTCTCAGACGTCGTCGACACGAACTACGACTTCTTCCCGCAGCTCGCCGCGGCCGGTGCGCTCGCACCGATCGAGGTGTCGAACGCTGGCGCCTACCGCGAGAGCCTCATCGACGCCTACTCGGTCGACGGAGTGAGCTACGGCCTGCCGAGCTCGTTCTCGACGGTGGTTCTCTACTACAACGCCGACCTCTTCGACCAGGCGGGTCTCGAGTACCCCACGGCCGACTGGACGTGGGCCGACGAGCAGGCCGCCGCTGAAGCCATCACCGCTCTTGGTGATGGCATTTGGGGCAGCCACCAGCCGGTGTCGTTCTACGAGTACTACAAGGTGCTCGAGCAGAACGGCGAGTCGTTCCTCAACGCCGACGGCACGGCCGTGGCCTTCAACACTCCCGGTGGCATCGAGGCCGCCGAGTGGCTTGTGAACAAGAGCGGCACCGTCATGCCCACGATCGAGCAGGGCCAGGGCACGCCTGACTTCGACACCAACCTCTTCGTCGAGGGCAAGCTCGGCATGCTGCACACGGGCATCTGGGTCTTCGGGGCTGTTGCCGACGTGCCCTTCGCGTGGGACATCGCGGTCGAGCCCGGCAACACGCAGCAGGCGAGCGCAGTGTTCTCGAACGCCGTGGGCGTCTCCGCGAACAGCGAGCACGTCGAAGCCGCAACAGCCTTCGCCGAGTTCCTCACGTCGTCGCAGACGATGGTCGACGTCCGGCTCGACGCGGGCTGGGAGCTGCCGCCCATCAGCGACGAAGAGCAGCTCGCCGTCTACCTGACGAAAGACAAGCCGGCCAACCGCCAGGCGGTCTTTGACTCACTCGACGGCATCGCCCTGACGCCGATCGTGGCGACGGGCCAGCAAGAGATGCAAGACATCATCAACGAAGAGCTCATCGAGGCGCAGGCCGGTCGCAAGTCGGTCGCCGATGCCCTCGCGAGCGCGGAAGAGCGCATCAACGCCGTCATCGGCGGCTGAGCCCTCTCTCGCACCATCGAGGGGCCTCGGCGGTCATACCGTCGGGGCCCCTTGCCACTCACGTCTCCGTCTGAACCTCGCTGTCTAAACCTCGCTGTCTGAACCTCGCCAGACCCTGTCACGCCCGGGAGGGCCCACCGCATGACCACCACGATCGACCAGGCGCGCATCAGGGCGCTCGCCGAGCGCAGCGTGCAGCTCATCACTGAGCTGCAGCACCCAGACGGGGCGTATCCGGCGAGCCCGACGTTCTCTGCCTATCAGGGCTACAGCTGGTATCGCGACGGTGCCTTCATCGCCGACGGCATGTCTGCTGCGGGTGCCGTCGAGAGCGCGTCGCGCTTCTTCGACTGGTGCCAACGGATGCTCGAGCAGCGTCGCGCGCAGATCGCCGACATTGCGCGTGCTGAGGCCGAAGGTCGCCCGCTGCCCGACGACGCGATGCTGCCGACGCGATTCACGCTCGACGGCTCGGAGGGTGACGACGAGTGGTGGGACTTCCAGACCGACGGCTACGGCACCTGGGTGTGGGCCGTCGTTGCTCACGCGCGCCGGCACAGTCTGGGCCTCGAGCGCTGGGCGGAGGGCATCCGGCTCAGCGTCGACTACCTCATTGCGACCGGTCATCGCGCGTGTTTCGACTGGTGGGAGGAGCACGTCGAGCACGTGCACGTCTCGACGCTCGGCTGCGTCATCGCGGGCCTGGAGTCCGCTGCCGACAGCGGAGTGCTCGATGCGGCTCAGCGCGAGGCAGCACGCGCTGCGGCAGCGACAGCGCGCGAGCGCATCGCCACGGAGGGGGTGCGCGAGGGCCACCTCACCAAGTGGATCGGCTCGGCGGAGGTCGACGGCTCGCTCGCGGCCATCATCGCGCCGATGGGCACAGTCGATGCGTCGAGCCCCCTCGGGCTTACGAGCATCAGCGCAATCGAGCAGCAGCTCTGCGTCGGCGAAGGCGTACATCGCTTTCGCGCCGACACCTTCTACGGCGGCGGTCAGTGGCCGTTGCTGAGTTGCTTTCTTGGCCTCGCACACGTCGCTGCCGGCAACCGCGAGCGTGCCCGTCAACTGCTCGACTGGGCAGTGTCGACGGCTACCGACACCGGCGAACTGCCGGAGCAGGTCGGCGAGCACCTGCTCGCCCCAGAACGCCGAGCCGAGTGGATCGAGCGGTGGGGCCCGGTGGCGACACCGTTGCTCTGGAGCCACGCCATGGTCGTGCGACTCGCCGTCGAACTCGATCTCGTGCAACCTGCCACTCCGAGCACCCTCACGGAGGTCTCGTCGTGATTCGCCACCAGCCTTTCGGTTCAGGTCACCCCTACTCGGTCGACACCGAGCAGCGTGATCCGGTTGATCCCGTCGCAGGCGCCCCTGTGACGCTCGGCGTGCGTGCGACGCCTGACATCGAGAACGTCACCCTCGAGTGGCACGATGGCGACACGCTCACCACGGTGCCGCTCGCTCGCGTGCAGCGCCGGTCGCGCGGCCAGACCGTCGATGGTGGCCACCTCGCCAGTGCGCAGGCTCGCATTGCGCGCGCCTCGGGCGGCTGGGCCGTCGAACTGCGCGATCTCGAGGCGCACCGCGCCTATCGCTATCGCTTCGTCGGCGGCCCCGTAGGCGCCACTCACTCGCAGCGCACGCGCTGGTTCGATCTGCGCGTGGCCGCGTGGCGCTCCGCCCCCGACTCGGCGATCACGGTGGATGCTGCTGCCGGGCTCGTGGCCGGCAGCGTCGAGGTGCTCGATGACGGAGAGCGCCTGCTACGCACGCGCTTCGCGCTCGCACTGGCACCTGGTGAGCGCGTCAGCGGCTTCGGCGAGCGCTTCGACGCCCTTGACCACCGCGGCGAGAGCCTCGACTCGGTCGTGTTCGAGCAGTACAAGTCGCAAGGTGCCGAGCGCAAGACCTATATGCCGATGCCGTTCGCGCACGTCGTGGGCGGGCGCGGCTGGGGCTTCCACGTGCGCACGAGTCGACGGGTCTGGTTCGACGTCGGTGCAACGTCGCCTGACCGACTGGTGATCGAGGCCGAGGTTGATGCCCCCAGCGCTGGTGGAGCCGCGCTCGAGGTCGCCGCGTACACGGGCACTCCGGGTGATGTGCTCAACGCCTTCCTCGGCGAGGTCGGCCGCCCCGAGCAGTTGCCCGACTGGGTGCTGCGGCTCTGGGCGAGTGGCAACGAGTGGAACACGCAGGCCGAGGTCATGCGGCAGGCCGACCTGCACCGCGAGCACGACATTCCTGTCGGCAGCATCGTCATCGAAGCGTGGAGTGACGAGAGCACCTTCCACATCTGGCGCGACGCCCAGTACACCCCTCGTGACGACGGTGGCCCGATGCGCCTCGCCGACTTCACGTTCCCTGCCGAGGGCGCGTGGCCCGACCCGAAGGGCATGGTCGACGAGTTGCACGCTCGCGACATCGCCCTGCTGCTCTGGCAGATTCCTCTCATCAAGATGCGGCCGCACCCCCAGGGTCAGACCAGGCACGATGCCGACGCGGCCGTGCGAGAGGGCGTGCTCATTCGCGAGCCCGCGCCCGACGGCCGACGGCGCCCGTACCGCAACCGTGGCTGGTGGTTTCCGCTCGGGCTCATGCCCGACCTCACCGACGAGCGTGCTGCGCAGTGGTGGACCGAAAAGCGCCGATACCTGGTCGACGAACTCGGCATCGACGGCTTCAAGACTGATGGCGGCGAGCACGCGTGGGGCCGCGAGCTCGAATATCTCGACGGGCGCCGTGGCGATGAGGCCAACAACACCTTTCCGGTTGCGTATGCGAAGGCCTATGGCGACCTCTTGAAGCGCGCGGGCAAAGCACCTGTGACGTTCTCGCGGGCTGGCTTCACCGGGTCGCAAGCGCACGGCGCCTACTGGGCGGGCGACGAGAACTCGACCTGGGAAGCCTTCCGCTGGTCGCTCTTCGCAGGGCTCAACGCGACAGCGAGTGGCGTGCTCTATTGGGGCTGGGATATCGCCGGCTTCAGCGGCGACATCCCGACGCCCGAGCTCTATGTGCGCTCAATGGCGGCTGCAGCCTTCGTGCCGATCATGCAGTACCACTCCGAGTTCAATCACCACCGAACCCCAAATCGCGATCGCACGCCGTGGAACATCGCCGAGCGCACGGGCGACGAGCGCGTGCTGCCAGCAGTGCGCAGCATCGTGCACCTTCGCGAGCGGCTCGTGCCGTACCTCTCGGCCGAGAGCGCGTGGGCGATCGAGCAGGGCACCTCACTCATGCGGCCGCTGTTCTTCGATTGGCCTGACGACGAGCGGTTGTGGAACCAGCCGCTGCAGTGGATGCTCGGCAGGAGCATCCTCGTCTCACCAGTCACGACCGAGGGCGCGACCTCGCACACAGCCACGCTGCCCGCGGGGGAGTGGGTGCACGCGTTCAGCGGCGAGACGGTGACCGGTGGCGGCACGCACACGACCGAGGTGCCGTGGCATGAAGCGCCGGTCTACGTGCGCGCTGCCGACTGGCCCGCGCTGCGCGAGGTATTCCAGCCCTAGGCTGACAGGGTGCTGCAGCCGATCATCGCCGGAGTCATCGGCGCGCTCACGGGCTTCGCGAGTTCGTTCGCCATCGTCGTCGCGGGTCTGCTCGCGGTCGGGGCAAGCCCACAGGAGGCCGCAAGCGGGCTGCTCGCGCTGTGCATTGCGCAGGCCGTGCTCGCCGGAGTGCTCTCGTGGCGCACGCGGCTGCCGCTGAGTTTCGCCTGGTCTACGCCCGGTGCCGCACTGCTTGTCGCGGCGGAAGGCTCTACCGGTTCATACAGTGCCGCGATCGGCGCCTTTCTCGTCTGCGGGTTGCTCATTGTCGTGAGCGGGCTGTGGTCGTGGCTCGGGAGAGCGATGACGCGCATCCCGATGCCTCTCGCGGGCGCGATGCTCGCCGGCATCCTCTTCCCGATCTGCATCACCCCCGTGACGGCCGTGCTCGAAGAGCCGCTGCTCGCGGCTCCCGTCATCATCGTGTGGCTCGCACTCGTGCGGCTCGCCCCGCGATGGGCGGTGCCGGCCGCCATGCTCGTCGCGATCGTCGGGGTGGTCATCAGTGCTGGCAGCGAGTGGATGACCGGCGCCACCCTCACGCCGGGCTTCACCCTGACCGTGCCCACCTTCGACCCGCTCGTCATCGTGTCGCTCGGCGTGCCCCTGTTCATCGTCACGATGGCGGGGCAGAACGTGCCCGGCTTCGCCGTGCTCACCACGCTCGGCTACCGCGGCGTGCCGGCGCGCCTCGTGCTCGCCTCGAGCGGAGCGGCCACCGCGCTCGCTGCACCGCTCGGCGGCTTCGCGCTCAATCTCGCCGCGATCACCGCGGCGCTCATGGCCGGGCCCGAATCGCACCCCGACCCCGCTCGCCGGTGGGTCGCGCCGATCGCGGGCGGTGTGACCTACGTGCTGCTCGGCCTCGGCGCCGGAGTCGCGACGGCCCTCGTTGCTGCGGCCCCGCCGATTCTCATCATCGCCGCCGCAGCCCTCGCACTGCTGGGCGCCTTCACGACGGGCATCGTGAGCGCTTTCGAAGCACCCGAGACGCGGTTGACCGCTGCGGTAACCCTCATCGTCGTCGCGTCGGGCGTCGTGGTGCTCGGCATCGGCAGCGCCTTCTGGGGCCTCATCGTCGGCGCGATCGTCATGCTCGTGACGCGCCCTCGACGCGCGCCTGAATCTGCCGAGCACGCGCAGGAGTAGCGTCGGTCGCACGACGAGCGAAGGAGCCCGCATGACCACCACTCGCCAACACGCCCGCAACACGGCGATCGGAGCAGCCCGAAAGGGTGCGATCTACGGCATCATCGTGTCGTTCTCGCTCGCCGCGCTCGTCGGCATCATCGCTCTGCTGAGCGGCGACTTCGGCGAGACCCAGGGCAAGATCGTGCTCACGACCTTGTTGCTCGGGGCGACGAGCATCACGGCCCTGTGCCATCTGGCGATCGCCGACCGCGCGATGCGGGTTGTGGGCTTCTTGGGGTTGGCCGCGAGCGCTGCGGCGCTCATCAGCGGCCTCGTGCTCATCTGGCGCGACTGGTCGACCGATGAGACGTACGACTGGTTCAAGATCTTTGCCGTGGCGGGAGTGCTCGCTGTGAGCTTCGCCCATGCGAACCTTCTTCTGTTGCTCGCCGGCCGCCGTCGCCAGGTGATTCGCATCGGCCTCATCGTGACGCTCGCGATGATCGCCGCGGTCGCGACGATGATCATTCTGCCCATCGTGAGCGACGGCGACATCCCCGGAATCGGCGCCGAAGAGGGCTACTGGCGATTCTTCGGCGTCGTCGGCATCCTCGACGTGCTCGGCACGGTGGTGGTGCCGGTGCTCGCGATCTTCCTGCGCGATGCTCCTGCGGTCTCCGTGGTCGACACGGCTGGAGATGCTGCACTCCACGCTCGCGAGAGTGCTCACTCGCTCGCCCTCGAGTTGCCCGCCGACCTTGCGAGTGCGCTCGAGCACCGCGCCGCAGCCGATGGGGTGGACGCGACCGAGGCGGCCCTGGCCGCTCTGCATCGGGGGCTGCACGGCGCCTGACCGCCTCGACACAGGGCATCGCTAGCCTGGATGGCATGACCGACGCCGCTCACGCCCTGCCCCTCGACGAGACGTCGCGCACCGCGCTCGCTGCCGAAGGCCTCGACTACGCGCTCGTTGACACCGACGATGCTGCAGCTCACGAGCGCTGGCTGCAGGCCTATCACCGCGGCTTCCACTCTGAGGCGCTGAACCCCGAGCAGGTCGCGGAGTATCGAACATCACTCGCCGGCCCGCGGCTCGTGTGGGTACGGGATGCGACGATCGCTGAGCCTCAGCATCCCGTGGCGACTGTCGGCGCGTGGCGTTCGACTGTCAGTCTCGGTCATGCTGCTGAGGCTGAGGCGTGGGCGATCAGCCTCGTGACGGTCGCGACGACTCATCGCCGGCGCGGCATCGCTCGTGCTCTCATCGAGGGCGAGCTGCGATCGGCTCACGCAGCCGGACTCCCTCTCGCGGCGCTCACGGTCTCCGAAGCAACGATCTACGGCCGCTGGGGCTTCGGCCCTGCCGCGCACGCCGCCGACTATCGCGTCGACACTCGGGCGCTGCGCTTCACGGCACCGCTGCCCCCGGGTCGCGTGCACTACGTCTCCGTACCGTCTCTGCGCCACCTCGCGCCCTCACTCTGGGAGCGCGCGAGTGCGCGAGGGGCCGGCGAGGTACCTCCGCGGGGCATCCACTGGGATCGCATGCTCGCACTCTCGGCCCGCACGACGACGCACGCCCCGAAACTGCGAGCGGCGCGCTTCGACGATGCGCACGGAGAGCCGCAGGGCTTCGTGCTCTACTCGATCGCCGAAAACCCTGACGACTTCGCGGCGAGCACACTGACCGTCGAGTATCTCTGCGCCGCGACCGACGACGCTCTCATCGCACTCTGGCACTTCGTGCTCGATCACGACCTCATCGCGACCGTCGTCGCGTCGTTGCGGCCCGTCGATGACCCACTGCCGTGGCTCGTGTCGAACCCGCGGGCCGTGCGCACCACGGCACGCAGCGAGCACCTCTGGCTGCGCGTGCTCGACGTGCCAGCCGCGCTCGAGGCGCGTCGCTACGCGGCGGCCGACAGCGTGGTGCTGCGGGTGACCGATCCGCTCGGTTTCGCTGAGGGAACGTGGATGCTCACCACAACCCCCGACGGCACCGCAACGGTCACGGCCGACGGCGCGGCAGCCAGCGCCGCCGTCGTCGAACTCGGGGCGGCAGAGCTCGGCGCGCTTCTGCTCGGAGGCTCGCCAGCGTCAGCGCTGCGGCTCGCCGGGCGCATCACCGAGAGCGTTCCCGGTTCGGCTGCCCGACTCGACGCGATGCTGCTGCAGCCGCGCGCCCCGCACCTCAGCACCTGGTTCTAGCGACTACGCGAGCCCGCGACGCTCGAGCAGGGGCTCGATGGCGGCGTCACGACCGCGGAACGCGCGGAACGCCGCCAGCGGGTCGCCTGCGCCGCCGAGCCCGAGCACGTACTGCCTAAAGCGGTCGCCGTTCTCGCGCGTGAGCCCGCCGTTCTGCTCGAACCACTGCACCGTGTCGGCGCC
>SXGT01612265.1_pt1 | contig 12900 bp, 7 predicted proteins | sample 3176221 | NCBI WGS metagenome assembly SXGT01 (sample SAMN11356862, study PRJNA531348) | freshwater metagenome | isolation source: freshwater sample F1-120 | place: China: Fuxian Lake, Yuxi | collected 2017-12-25
ACTCCTCACGACCCGCGTGGGATGAAACAAGCACCCGGATCAAACGAGAGCGAGCAGCGAGGCCCAGCCACCCACGAGCGGCGGGGCGACAACGTGGTCGGCCAGGGCGAGGGCTTCCGCACAACCGTTCGATGGCACGACTGTGACGGCTGCGGCGCGCAGTAGTTCGAGGTCGTTCGGTCCGTCGCCGATCGCCAACACTCGCTCGCAGTCGAGGCCGACCTGACGGCAGTATTCGACGACGCCGACCCATTTCGACAAACCGCGCGGCGTCACCGTGATCGTGTGACCGCCCCACTGGTCGGGCGACACGTGCGGTTCTGCGATGTCGCGCACCGACGCCGCAACTGCTCCCAGCCGTTCGGGTGGGTACCCGATGATCCCGAACATCAACACTGATTCCGACGCGACGACCTCGGTCGTGTCGGCGTAGGCGGCCGTCGAACCCAATGCTGCGAGATGCCCTGGGTGCGTCGAAGGTCTGGGACCGTGGAAGACGTCGAACTGCTCGTGGTCGACGTAGATGCATGGGTCGAGGTCGTGCTCACGAAAGACATTCAGCACTTGTGTCGCATCGTCGGATGTATAGGCGTGACGAAAGCGTCGCTGACCAGAGTCGAGGTCGACGATCATGGCCCCGTTCAGCACGGCCGCGGTTGGCGCGAGCCCGAGTCGAGCAAGCGGATCGCGCGTCGACGCCAACCGTCGGCCGGTGGCAACCATCACACGAGTTCCGCGACGTTCGAGTTCGCGCCACGCATCGACCGTCGACGCGTGGACCTCCTCGTGGCCATGCCACAAGGTCCCGTCGAGGTCGGTGACGACGAGGTCGATGTCAGCCATCGAGCGAGACTACGAGCCGGTGCGATCAGAGCCGGAGTGGATTCCAGACGTCGATCGCTCCCGCGGTGATCGTTGCGTCGTTGAAGCCGGTGGAGACGTCGCAGGTCGACGGATCGACCTGCACACGCAACGCCATCGCGTAGTGGGGGAATGCGTCGGACCACACTTCGATTTCGACGACCCCACCGCGAACACCGCCGGTCCAGCCGGTCGCCGGGCACCGTCGTTTGACTGGGCGCGGGCGCCGTGATCGACACCGACGCGGAGAGCGACACACCGGCGGGCGACCATCGGCGCAGCGGATCGACTGCTCGCGCTTGCGGCCGGAGACGCAGGCACGTCCGTCAGATCGGGGCACTGAAGCCGTCGCGCGCGACAACGATCCGACCGATCGACAACAATGACATTGGCCCCTGGAGTTCCGTCCGCCGACGGGCCAGTCTGGACGCAGTACCCCGTCACCTCCGAGAGGATCTCATGGGCGAGTATCGCAACCGCGACTCGGCGGCGCAGCTCGCCCCGACACCAGCCGACCGGCCCGCGCTCGGCATTCCGCTGGGACGAATCGGCGGGATCGAGATACGGGCGCAATGGTCGGTGGTCGTCATCGGTGCGCTGGTTGCGTGGAGTCTCGCCGCCGGCTGGCTCGACTCCGGTCGCGACATCAGCGCGTCTGCCGCGTGGATCGGTGGTGTCTGCGGAGCGGTGTTGTTCCTCGCAAGTCTGCTCGCCCACGAACTGAGTCACTCCCTGGTCGCTCTCCGCCACGGTGTCGTGGTCCGATCGATCACGCTGTGGATGCTCGGCGGCGTCGCACTGATGGAACGCGATGCGCCGGATGCGCGTGCTGCGCTGCGGATCGCCATCGCCGGGCCGTTGGCGAGCTTCGCGATCGCGGTGGGAACCGGCGGCGTCGCTTGGGGGCTCAACGCCGCCGAGCCGTCTTCGACCCCTGTGGTCGTCGCGGCTGCCGTCGCCGAGTGGCTCGCGATTCTCAACGCGGCGTTGGGAGCGTTCAATCTGTTGCCGGGCGCACCGCTCGATGGCGGGCGAGTGCTTCGCGCCTGGTTCTGGTCCCGGAGCGGTGATCGTCTGGGGTCGCAGGTTCGCGCAGCTCGGGCAGGTCGCACCCTCGCCCGGATCCTGATCGCGGTCGGCATCGTCGAGTTCGCGTTCGGCGCCGGATTGTCGGGGTTGTGGATTGCCTTCATCGGCTGGTTCGTGCACGGTTCCGCAGCCCGCGAAGAAACCGACGCGCGACTGCAGTCGGCGCTCGGCGCCGCCACCATCGCAGAGCTGATGACGACGAATCCGATCGTGGTCGCACCCGACCTCACGATCGCGGAGTTCGTCGAGCAGTACCTGCTCCGGCACCGCAGCGCGTACCCGGTCGTCGACAGCAGCCGCTTGGTGGGAATGATCACACTGCCCGCCGTCCGTGCGGTCCCCCCGACGCTTCGTGACGCGACGCGGGTATCGGACGTGATGACTCCTCGGGCGAAGTGTGCGGTCGCCGCACCGAGTCTGTCGGCGGCGGAATGGTTGCGGGATCCTCGGTCGATCGACCGGCTGATCGTCGTCGACGACGCCGAACGAGTCGTCGGCATCGTTACACCTACCGACCTCGTCAGGGTCGCCCAGTTCGCGGTCGTCACGGGCACGACGCCCCAGTTGCCGCCGCGCGGGTGACTTCCGACCCTTCCGGGACGAAGCACCACAGGCCGATCATGTGGACCATGGGTGCAGCCGCGGGGCGTCGGTCGTGTGGGTTCGGCCGCGCGCGGCGGTCTGTCGTTCCGTTGGCCGCCCTGACATTGTCGGTCGTTCTTGGATCCTGCGGTCGCGATGGGGCCGACGGTTTTTCGTCTCCTCGCGATGTGGCAATCGACCGGCTCGGAGCGCACGTTGGCGATCTGATCGTCGTCGAGGGATTCCTGGTGGTCGATCCCGACGGGGAGGCGACGCTGTGCTCCGGACTCGCCGAGAGTTACCCTCCGCAATGCGGAGGAACGCGACTACCGGTCACAAAGTTCGACGTGAATCGGTTGGCGGACACGTCGACGAACGCCGATGCGCCGGACGATCAGCGTGTCGTTTGGACGGATGACCCGGTTGCGTTCACCGGCGAACTCGTCTCCGCGGACGGAAACCTTCGTCTTCAGCTCGTCACCGACGCTGTCAGCGAGGGCTCAGCGGTCTTCGCCATCGCGAGTTCAGGACCTCACTGTCCTGTCGAATCCGACCCGCCGGACCCATCGTGTGCAGCACGAGCAGTCGCGAACGCCAGGGTCGAGCTCCAACAGGCGGGCGACTCCAAACTGTCGGTATCGACGGACGCGTTGGGCGTCGCGCTGATCTTCGGCCCGTCGGGTGAGTACGTTCTTGTCGCCCGGCCAGTCGAAGGTCTCCTCGGCACACCCGAACCGGTGGAAGTGGTCATCGATGACGGAATCTCGGCCGTCGAGCTGAGTTACGACACCGGGATTCGCTGACCCGACGGATTCAGTCGAGCGCGGCGTCGATCTCGGCAGCAGTCGGCTTCGCCTTCGTTCACCACGACGGCCGTCGCCGCCGCGAGGGCCTCGTCGACGACGGCAGGCGGCAGTTCGAGTTGGGCCAGCACCACGTGGCCCGGACACGATGACATCGGCGTTGATCGACCCGATCACTACACCGCGGCCCACGACGCGACCTGACTCAGGTGAGCGGTTCGGGAGGGACGCGCTGTCCGTCGACGAGCACCGGAAACTGTCGAAGCGGGTCGTTGGCGAGCGCTTGTCGGGTGGGCGGTCCCTTCGAGGGATCGCCTTGGAGTACCTGAGCACCGTCGGGTGCGTATTGGAGGATGTACGCCTTGCGCACGGCGTCGGTGGTGTTCGGTCCGGTGAGGTGGGGAGACAGCGACGAGAACACGACGATCCCGCCCTTGCCGACCGGGGCGGACACGGTGTCGGGATGTTCCTCGAAGATCTCCCAGCCGAGCGGGTCGGCGTAATGGTGTTGCAAGGTGCCCATGCGATGAAGCCCGCGCGCCACGTGTGGACATCCGTTGTCGGTGGTTGCGTCGGTGAGCGCCACCCAGCAGGTGAGGTACTGCTGAGGCAGGACGAACGTGTAGCCGTTGTCTTGGTGCCAGGGAAATCGACGCGGCTTTTCGGGCTTCTTGTAGACCGCTTGGTCGTGGTACAGCCGGGCGTTGGGTCCGATGAGATCGTGGCACAGGTCGGCGAACACCTCGTGGGCCGCGAACGCTCGCGCGGCCGGGTGGGCCAACACGGGGAAGAGGCTGAACGTGATGGCGCCCTGCTCGGCGATCGAGAGGCGACCGCCTTCCAACCCGCTGAGGAACTCCTCGGTTCGAGCGTCGAGATTGTCGGTCGCCGCGATCACGGGATCGAGTTCGTCGTCAGTGAACACGTCGGCAAGAACGACGAAGCCGTCGCGGTTGAATTGGCTGACTTGTTCTGACGTCAGGCGGCGAAACGGACCCTCGCGATCGAACCAGGTGAACTCGGTATTCCAGGGGTGGCGTTCGACCGTCGGCGCGTTGGTCACGAGCCGGAGCGTAGGTCCAAACCCGAAGGTGTGATCAAGCCCGGTACGTCGCGTCCACGTCGAAATCCGTCACCACATCGATCGGCGACGAGGCATCGGGCACGGCGTCGACTCGCCCGTCGTCATGAACCTCGATGCGCATCGGCGCGACCTCGAAATGTGCGGGCTCAGCGAGCGCGACTCGGCGATGGCGGCGACGTCGGATCGCCGCTGCGACGTTCGTCAGCGGCCCGATCGCCAGGAGGTCGAGCGATCCCGGCATCACACTCGCGCCTGCCAGCCGCGAGGTGGTCACGCCTCTTCGAGGTCGCGGTTGCGATTGACCAGGTCGTGCATACCCAGTTCACGTGCGATGGCGAGGCCCGTGCGCGCGAGCGTTTCGACGCGCGCCGGGTCGGCGCCCATGTTGCGCAGCAGGCGCGCATACCCGAGCCGATCGCGCGCGAGGAACGGCTGGGCGCCGAGCCGCTCGTGCATGGACATCGCTGACTCATAGTGCAGCGACGCCCGCTCGTGCGCGCCGGCCAAGCTGGCCAGCGGGGCCAGATGGCGGTGGATCGAGCCCCAACACAGCGCGCCTTGGCCGGCAACGATCACCCGTGACGAGTGCGGGGCAAGCAGTTCGTACAGCACTGCGGCGGCCTCGGCATCGCGGAGTCGCTCGATGGCGGCTGCCGCCGCGGTCAATGACAGGAACCACAAATCGTCCCGCGGGAGGTCGCGGTAGCGCGCTGCCGCGAACGGTTGCAGCATCGTGCGGGCGGCCTCGGGTTCGTCGATCTCGGTGAGCAGGAGTCCATACCCGATGTGCCACGCGGGCCGGTCGTACTCGGCCGCCCAGGCCTCGATGGCCGGCCGCATTTCGCGCAAGCGACCTTGTTCGAATCTCACCGCAAAGAGTTGTACGGCGTAGCCCTCGAGGAACTCCTCGGTCGGTTGCAGCACGATTGCTTCTTCAGCGTGCACCTCGGCTTCGGCGAATCGGCCGGCGAGCACCGCTCGCATTGCGCGGCGTTGGGCGACACCAGCGCGATAGCGAGGCTGCTGCAACGAGTCGACGATCGACTCGTATTCGCGACCGACCTCATCGGAGCCGTCGAGGTCACCGATCGCGAGCCTGGCGAGGCGCTCGCCCGTCAACGCCGTCACGAGCAGCCGCTGCTCGCCACTCGCTATCGCGGCGGTGCGGCAGCTCCTGGCCAGGTCGAGAATTCGCTCGGGGGGACTCCAGGGATCGAGGACGCGTTGCAGGATCTCGAGGACGACCTGCCGGGAGCGAGCGTCGAGGGTCGAACTGCGCGCGAGCGCCCACTCGGCCAGTTCGCGCCCGTGTTCGCCCGGCTCACTTGACCGGTGTCGTGCAAGCATCGCTGTGAGGATGACCCGTTCGGCGGAGGTCTCCTCGAGTCCGCCCAGCACGTTGTCGACGCGTTCTGTCCAAGCAATCAGCGGTTCGTACATCATGTCGAAGGACTCGAGGAGCACTTTGGCTTGGAGCACTGCGTCACCGAGATCGTCGGCGATCACGTGAATCTCGCTGAGGATGGCCGGGAGCTCGTCGTAGCGGTATCCGGTGATGTATAGCGCGTGAGCCAGTTCGATGAGTACCGCACCGCGTAACTGAGGATCGAGTCCGTCGGTGAGACGGTCGCGGGCGGCCTCGAGGACTGCCACGGCGTCGTCGTAGGCGTGTCGTGCCGTGGCCTGCCGAGCCGCGTCGCGCGCATAGGCCAACCCAGGGAGCGGATCGCTGCCGTCGGCTGCGGCCGCCAGCAGATGGTGCGCGATCTCGGCGAGTCGATCGGGATGCCGTTCGAGGATTGCTGCACCGAGTTTGCGATGCACACGCGCCTCACGAGCGGCACCCAGGCCGTCGCGGAGCACGGTTCGGATCAGCGCGTGCGAGAACGAATAGGTGCCGACGCGTTGCGTGAGCTCCTCGACCATGCCGGTCCGTGCGGCGACTGCCAGCGCGTCGTCTGCAGCATCGACACTCAGGTCGCTTGCGGCCGCGACGACATCGAGATCGAACTGCATTCCGGCGACTGCAGCAATGCCGAGCAGCCTCCGTGTCGGGTCGGTGAGGCGCAACAGCCGCAACGCCACCGTGTCGCGCACCGTCTCGGGAACCGCAGCTGGATCGAGCAGTCCACCGCTCTCGGCGACGTGCCGCACGAGTTCTTCGATGTAGAAGGGGTTTCCCTCCGTCATCTCGGCAATTGCGTCGATGGGTGCCTCGGACCCGCGAGCGCGCGCCAGCACGCCGGCGTCGTCGCGACCGAGGCCGACCAGCCCGACGCGCGTGATGCGGCGCTCACGACGTAGATCGCCGATCAGCGCGTCGAGTTCTGGACTCTGCTCGGTGTCGCGATGGGTCGCGATCACGAACAAGGGTCCGCGATCGTCGTCGTGCAGGAGATGGGACAACAGCTGCACGGTGGGTGCGGACGCCCATTGCACGTCGTCGAGAACGAGAGCGACTGGCGCTCCGAGTTTTTCGCTGTCGAGCAGATTGCTGACCGCGCGGAAGACCAGGTAACGCTGATCCTCGGATTCTGCGGCGATGGCGTAGTTCCCTGCCTTCGCGAGCTCGGGTACGAACCCGGCCAGGACGGCGGCTTCGGACGCGGCGAATCGCGTCGGGTCCGCACGCGCCAGTCGTCCCAGTGCCTCGGCGAACGGCTCCAAGACGTGCATTGGCTCTTCGGCGCATCGACCGCCGAGCACGATTGCGCCATCGGCGACGAGATCGGAACATACTTCGCGCACCAATCGAGTCTTTCCGATGCCGGGTTCGCCGGCGATGAGCACGAGTCGTCGACTGCGGCCGGAGGTGTCGTTCCACGCTCGGCGCAGTCCGCCGAGTTCGTGACTCCGCCCGACGAACGTGTCGTCAGCGGGTTCCAGCCATGCGGGTAACGGAACGATGGCTGCAGCGTTCGAAGCCGTGACGTTGGGAGTCGCGCGATCCGGTCGTAGATCGTCGTCGTGGTCGAGAATCGCTGCTTCGATCTGGCGGAGGCCCGGACCGGGCTCGATGCCGAGTTCGGCGACGAGTAGAGCCCGCACGTCCTGGTAGCGCCGCAGCGCTTCGGCTTGGCGGCCGCTTCGGTAGAGCGCAACCAGCAACAGTTCCCAACACCGTTCGCGGAGCGGATGGTCGGTCACGAGGCGTTCGAGTTCCACCACTGCGGCGGCGTGGCGACCGAGCGCGAGTTCGACTTCGATGCGTTCTTCTTCGACCACAAGGCGCAGCGCTTCGAGGCGGTAGGACTCGCGGGCGACAAACGGCGCGTCGGCAAGGTCCGCGAGCACCGGCCCCCGCCATTCGGCCAGCGCCGCTTCGAGCAGTGCGCTCGCGCGCTGCGGTTCACCGCGTCCGAGCGCGACGCGCCCTTCTGAGCCCAACCGCTCGAAGCGCGCGGCATCGAGTTCATCGGCTTCGAGCCGGAGGACGTACGCGTCGCCGAGCGTCTCGATCCGGGCCGACGGCGCATTCGGCGCCCGTTGTGGTTCGAGCGCGCGCCGTAGCCGTGAGATGTGGCTGTAGAGCGCCGACTCCCAGCTCGCCGGGAGAGCTGTCCCCCACAATGCTTCCGCGAGCCGATCGGTCGGCACCGGTATCCCGGGCTGAATCGCCAGCGCGCCGAACAACAGCCGTGCCTTGCGCACGCCGAGATCGACGGTCTGGCCGGAGTCCACGACCTGGAGTCGGCCCAAGATTCGGACATCCATTGTGCGGTTCACCTGCGCCCTCGTGCTCTCGGACCACCATCATCGGTCGATCGCAAGGTGACCGCAAGGTGCGGAGTCCAGAGTGGCCAGGATGAGTAGCGCTGACCGCTCCGGGAACCCGCCACCCGCGATGGCACCGATCGTCGAACCTGCGATCGATCGCCTGTTCGACGGTGCCGCCGATCCGGTTGCCGAGGGCGGAGACGAACTGCACGACCGGTCTGATCCATACGAAGTACCGGCGCCGCCGGTCGATCGCGGAGGCAACAAGTGAAGAGCGCGCATCGAGTGATGTGGGGTTGCGGTGGAGTGATGGCGCTGTGTCTGGTGGGGGCGCTGTCACTCCACAACGCTGCGTCGGCCATCGCGCCGCGAGATGTGATCCTCGATCCGTCGGACCTCTCGCTCCCCGACCTCGAAGCGTTGACGTTCGATGCCGTCGTCGCCGACATCACCGAGTACCTCGATACCGAAGCGGACCCGGTCAGGCTCAAGATCCCGAAGTTCATCGATCTCGGCGTGTTGACCGTCGATGAGGCGGAAATCGAGTTCGCCACCGTGACCGAGACGATCACGATCGCCGGACCGATGACATTGAACGGTGCCGACGTCGAGGTCGAACTCGAGTTCGACTGGGATGAGTCGACCGGTGGGTTGGTGCCCGACGACCGACCGGTCATCACGGTGGCCGTCGACTACGCCCCGGGTATCGGCAACGCGGTCGAGGTCACCATCGGCGACGCAATCGACCTCATCAACGACTTCGCCGGCACGTCGTTCGACTCGGCCGGTCAATCGCCCGACACGGGACTGATCCAGGCCGGCTTCACGTTCACGTACGACACCGATGACAGTTCCGCAGCGCTCGACCTCGAGGGCGAGTTCCGGTTGGACGAGGATCCGGACGATCTCATCGTCGGGGTGCTGCTTTCGATGACGGATCCGGCGGGCGCGGGTGCGGCGTCGTTGTTGACGGGCGTGCGCCCCTCCGACGCCGAGGTCTTCGACGATGCGATCACACTGCGGCAAGGATTCCGAGGCGTTCCTGGGCTCGCCGCGTTCGCAGGTGAAATCGAACTACCCGAAGTCACCATGTCGATGGTGTCACCGGCTGGTGCCATCGTGAAAAAGACGTGTGGACCGGCGGACCCGGCCGACTGCATCGAGTTGCGGGCACGGCCGCTCGCTTGGTTCGGTTCGCTTGCCGCCGACCTCCCCGACGACTTCGCACCCGACAACACCCTGACGTTGGCTGCGGCGCTGCGCCTCGACTCGCTCGGGCCGGGAACGGCCGAGACATTCGGCTACGGACCGGGTGAGTCGGTCCTGCTCACGGGCGCGCTCGGATTCGACGTCACGGACCTGACCGAAGCCACCTTGAACCTGATCGACGTCTCGCTCGAGGCTCGGCTCCCGACTCTGTCGGCGGCCGCGCAGGGCGCGCTGCCGGACTGGCTGGAGTTGAGCGACGGCGTGTTGCGCGTCGAATACGACGACGACAACGAGATCGTCGTGCTCGGCGCCGAGGCCTCCTCGCGGGTTCACGTCCCGAGCCAGGGTATCGATGTGTCTGTCGACGTCGAGGCCCAGATCTCGATCGAGGCGGACGTCGCCTCGATCGCAATCGACGCGGCACCCGCAGCGGGAAACGCCGGCTGGAACGACGTATTCGGTCTCGACTGGCTCGACCTCACATCGGTCGGCGTCGAGGTCCGCATCATCGCCCCCGAAGGTGGTGACGTCGACGTGACCGGCGCGATCACGTCGTCCTTCGACATTGCTGGGGAACCGTTCAGCGTCCGACTCGAGGTCGAACTCACTCCGACGGTGGCCGCGACGGTCACGGTTTCTTATGACGGTTCGATCTCGGTGTACGACGTGCTCGACACGGTCGGGATCGACACCTCCGCGTTGCCGTCAGACCTCGACGTGTCCGTCGGCCCGGTGAGCGTCACGGCTCGAATCGACGACGGGCCACTGCAGCTCAGCGTGGGCGCGGAAGGCACCTTTGCGCTGCTCGGCAACGGCTCGGCCGAGATGCTCTTCGCGCTGCGCGGTGACGACGTCGTGTTCGGTGTCCGTAGCGAAACCGCGACCCTGTCGTCGTTCATCCCCGACAACCCGTTCGACATCGATGTCGAAATCCCGATGATCGCGCTCGTTGGTACGTCGGTCGACTTCGAAGAGAACAGCTTCAACCTCTCCCCTGAAGAAGACGAGTTCTGGCGTGCGTTCCATGGCTGTCCCGGCGACCCGCGCCCGGCCAACTGCGCGGGCTACACGGTCGAGGTCGACGCCGGCTTGCACGTGATGGCGTCGTTCCCGCTGCCCGACGGGCCGCTGCGCAACCTGTTGCCGCTGTTGTGGATCGACCCGACGTCGAGCCTGTTGCTGGATGCGTCGGCGCCGTTCCCGGCCGCTGGCGGCCCGATGGATCTGAGCCAGCTCCGGATCCGGGCGGTATTGCCGGCAATCGTTCCGCCGGTGCCGAACTCGCCCGACGCAGTGGACGCGTACCCCGACTGGTTCGAACGCGCCCGTCTGGCGTTCGAAGTCAGCCCCGAAGGTTTCGAGATCGTGGGCGAACTCCGTATCCGCCTTCGCGACGGCGAAGTCGACGAGTCGACCTCGGCGTCGAAACCCAGCTCGTGTATCCGTTCCTGGTTGGAAACCGTGCCGGGTGTTGGTCGCTACGCATGTTACGACCGACTCGATTTCGAGATCGGTGCCGGTATCCAGCTGACGACACCGCCGAAACTCACGCTGTCGGGTGCCCTGCTCACCCAGCCTGGTGTGGGCTGGCCCGAACCGTTCGGGCTGGACTTCCTCCGTATCGACGCGGCGAGAATCCAACTCGGCCTTGCGCCGACGCTCACCGGCGGCCTCAGCGTCGACCTCGGCTTCCTCGCGGCTGGCGCACTGTTCGACAAGGACTTCTCGGGGTCGATTGCCATGGGCCTCGTCGTCCAGCCGTCACCGCCGCCTGTTTTCGTCACGGTCGTCCCGACGTTCAACGGCATCCGACTCTCGACCCAGGCGGGCATCGAGCTGGCTGACTTCGTCGAGCTGTACGACTACGTCGCCGACACCGCCTCGGCACTCGGATTGCCCGACGTCGCGCCCGACCTGTCGTCGCTTCCGAACATCTCGTTCCGGAACCTCGACCTCATGGTCGGCTTCGCGTCCTACCCGGACCTGTGTATCGAACCGGGCATCAAGCTCGGCGGCACGTTCCACATCAACGCCCCACCGTTGACCTCGGCGCCGCAGAACCCGCCCGGTGGCTGCAACCCGGGGCTCCCCGCGGCGGACCCGGCGGCGTGTGCCATCGATCCGCACTGTTTCGCCAGCGCGCTACTCGTCGCGACTCCCGATGACGGCATCATTGTCGCGGGCTCGCTCGGTGAGTTCGACGTCGGGGTTCTGCGGTGCGAGCAAGCGTTGCTCGACTTCCGGCTGACCCCGACCCGACAGCTCCTCAAGGTGCAAGGAGGGTGCGAGGTGCCGGCGCTGCTGCGCGGCAGTGTCGACATCTACGTCGGGCTCGACGGGGTCGCGTTCCGTGGCGATGTCGAACTATTCCCAGACGCCGATGGTGGTGCGTTCCGCGCCGCGATCGAAGGGGAAGCGTCCGCGGACCTCGGCCAGGTCGACCTCGCCAATCCGGCGACGTTGCTCGCGCTCGACTTCGACCTTCATGCCGTGCTCGACACCGACTTCACGGGCACGATCCAACAAGCGCTCGCACCGTTGATCGAGGACCTCCGACTCACTGCGTCGGTCATCGACGCGACCTACTCCCAGCTGCTGAGCTCCGGCGACCCGCTGGAGGTGATCCTCGATCTTCCCGCGACAATCGAGGCCGCCGGCGGCGACGTGCCGCAGTGGCTGGAGGATTTCGCGGACGGTGTCGAAGACCTTCGCGACACGCTGGAGGACTATGGCCTCACCATGCCGAGCATCAACGACGCGCTCGGCGGATTCACCTACACGGTGACTGAGGGCGTCGATGGTTACTACGAGCCGCCGTCGCGCGAATGCCAGAAGCTCGACCTCCTCGGCAACCCGAACGGCTACCACGGCACGATCATCGACGGTGTCTGTTGGGACGACCCGCCGGGCGGCCCGTTCGGTTACGAACGTCGTGGCGAGTTCGTCAATCCTTCGTGCCGCAGCGCGTTCGACCTGCCCGGCTTCGTCATCGACGGACACTGCTGGGCGGTCCCGCCGGTCGAGGTCGACATCCCCGGTCTGAGCGACCTCGTCCCCGGTGTGCCATCCAACTTCGCCGATCTGACCGACGATGTCGAGGCGATCTTCGCGGGCATCCTCGAACCGATCCCCGGCGTACCGAACAACCTCAGCCTTTCGGCGTTGCTCGACGATCTGGCCGACGGCCTGTCAGGTATCGGTTCGCCGGTCGAGATCGAGTGCGTCGATTTCCGACTCGACTCGGCGGAGGGCTCCGCCGACGCGCTGGCTGCGCTGCGCTTCAAGGTCGCGTTGTTCGGTGAGGAGTTCGGACTCGACGCCGAGTGGGACTTCTCTCAGCATCCGCTCGGGCAAGCCACCGCATTGTTGGACGACGTCGTAGCCACGGTCTTCGGGACCGCTCCGCCGGTGGAGTGCGAAGCACTCGGAACGACGACCATCGGCGCCGGGAGCGGCGCGCCGACCAACACCGGCGGCGACCCGAATCGACCCTCGCTGACCGGGTTCACCGTCGAGGTCACCCCCGACGAGGTCGACGAGGGCTCGAGCGTGACG
>SXGT01270229.1_pt1 | contig 12899 bp, 8 predicted proteins | sample 3176221 | NCBI WGS metagenome assembly SXGT01 (sample SAMN11356862, study PRJNA531348) | freshwater metagenome | isolation source: freshwater sample F1-120 | place: China: Fuxian Lake, Yuxi | collected 2017-12-25
AGAGACCCCCCCACAAGTTTCAAAAATCTCACTGAGCGACCATGCACAGCCACGTGGAGGTTAGACGTTTGTCTGAAAAATAAAAATCAACAGTTGGTCTTACACATACTTACTCTTGTAATCATTGATTTGAAGACGTGACTTACTGGATAGAAGACAGGTTTGTTAAATTCCTTTATGGGTTGCAAGCGGAGCTGAAGACCAACTCAAGACAAAACGATGAAGCAAAACTCTATGCGATACAAGGAAAGAGTCGTAAACAACGTTGTGGCGTTGCCAAAAAGATTTGACTCTTTCCTTATCACTCACCGGTCACACGACGAAGAGGCCAACACGAAACGAAGAGGCCGCCGCAGCCGTTTGACTGGCACTTTTGGTCGCTCAGGTAAAGACTATGAGAAACGAGGAAAAAGTTGTTGACAACGTTGTAACGTTGTTTAAAAGATTTAACTTTTTCCTAATCTCTCACCAACCACACGACAAAAAAGGCCGTCACGTGTACTGGTACTTGGACTTGATAGCGACTAGACTCGATAGAAGCCAGACTCGGTAGACGCTACACTTGACAGCCGATCAATTGTTCTTAAAAATATATCATATATAATATTTCAAACAACCTACCTTTAACATCAATCGACAAACAAAACACACCAAGAAGAAAATACGCGCTAAAGACCTTGTTTGGTCCTGGTTCTGATCCCAAGTCGCCTTGTGAGGGTGCAATTTCTAACAGAATAATAAAGTTGCAAAAAGAGTATATTGCTACCAAATAACCTTACAGAGTAAGAGGCTAAGGTATATTTTTAAAAGTCCAACTTACTTGAAAATAATAACACACTGAAAGAAATGAGGAAGAAGTCGCATCTTTCAGGCAACGTCACAACGTCAATGGCGAGTTTAGGCAGTATTTCGTATGGCTTTTCTTTGACACGATAATGTTAGTCAGTCTGCTATCTCGAGTGTTTAAATTGTGTGGCTGCAAAAAATATATATTGTTATAAAAGTATCTTGAGACAGTACATAAAGTTATAAAAAATACAAAGAAATGTAAAATATAATAAGAAAACATACTTACACTTGCCGAGGAAGCCATTTACACACGGTGCCCGGCATTGGCGTTTACAACGTTGTAGCGTTGCCCGAAAGATACGACTTCTTCCTCATTTCTCACCTTTTACTGCTGCCATGTAGACCACAATTTAAGTACTGAGAATTACCGACAAAATTGTCTGACGTCTTTTAAATTTCTGCTACTGCGCTGGTAACAATGCGACCAAATGTTTTTGGTCGATATTTCCGGTAATCTCTAAGCTACACAGTTTTAAAAAATAAAAATTTTTGTTTGTTTTGAATAACAATCAAGCTTAATCTATGAATATTTTATTGGGCAAGATTTTTAGACGCCCGCCAAATTTTAGCTGCTGCGCTGGTAACAGTGTAACCAAAAACTAATTGGTCAATATTTTACGTACGCTACGCTGTTTGTTTTTAGTAAATATAAATTTTTTTTTTGTTTAGAAAAACATTCTAGCTTTTTTATAAGAGAGTTGTAAGCTAGGCAAGATAGCTTAAATATGTTGCTAGGCAGAATTTTAGACGCTATTAATCGTTGGATTAACTTAGCGCTTGGGCTGTCATCTACCTTGCAAAGTCGACTCAAACAATTGAGTAAGTTCGAGTCGAAGAGTTAATCCCAATTAGCAAAGTCAAGTCGGACAAACTTAGCGCTAGAACTCGATTCAACTAGCAAAATTCGACTCGAACAATTACGTAAGTTCGAGTCGAAGAGGTAATCTTACCCAATGCCTCATTCAAGTCGGACGAACTTAGCGCTAGGAATGGAGATACAACTCGTAACATCTTCCATAATATACTGCTGCCAAAAGTCTTAAAAGGAATAAGGCTAAAGTAAGTACTAGTTTTATTTTATCTTTTAAAAAAACTTTCAAAAATTATTATTTTAATAACGTTTACAGTTGCAACATCATACTGCGCAAACATCTCAGACGGGCGCCGGATTGTACCAAATACTGTCTTTTTCATCATAGCTATTTACACACGGTGCCCGACATTGGCGTTGACAACGTTGTAGCATTGTCCGAAAGATATGACTTCTTCCTCGTGACAAAACAGAACTAGACTTGGAAGACAAAAACTACCCAAAGTAGAGAAACGTCCTACGACTAAACCCCAGCCGTTTTCATTTGCTGCTTGCGAGGAGAAGCGGGCTCAGGCAAAGAAAGCAAAGACTTCGTAATAGAAATAATTAAATGATTCAAGATTTCATTTTCAGAAGTAGAGATAAGATGATTTGAGGCACTAACTTTTAGGACTTTTTGTAAAGATTAGTTTCTGACAAAATTGTCTGACGTCTTTTAAATTTCAGCTACTGCGCTGGTAACAATGCGACCAAAACGTTCGAGTCGAAGAGGTAATCCCACCCAATGCCTCATTCAAGTCGGACAAACTTAGCGCTTGGAATGGAGATACAACTCGTAACATCTTCCATAATATACTGCTGCCAAAAGTCTTAAAAGGAAGAAGGCTAAAGTAAGTACTAATGTTATTTTATCTTTTAAAAAAATTTTCAAAAATTATTATTTTATTAACGTTTACAGCTGCAACATCATACTGCGCAAACATCTCAGACGGGCGCCGGATTGTACCAAATACTGTCTTTTTTATCATAGCTATTTACACACGGTGCCCGGCATTGGCGTTGACAACGTTGTAGCGTAAAATTGTTGTCATATATCTGCCACCTATCGTGGTTGAATTCATATTGCCTATTGATTACTTATTTGGAAAAACGTTTGCAAAATTTCAGGTTTGAAGGCAAAATTACTTTGTTGTCATATATCTGCCACCTATCCTGGTTGAATTCATACTGCCCATTGATTACTTATTTGGAAAAACGTTTGCAAAATCTCAGGTTTGAAGGCAAAATTATTGTGTGTTTATTTTGGTTTGTAGTTGTACATGACTTGTCTTTTGGCGGTATTATCTAAATTATTTTGACTTAGTGAGCACATTTTTCTTTTTTGGCACAATACAACATTTTCATTTTGAAGAATTTTTTTTTGGCATTCGTAGATTTGGGTTGTACAAAGTTCATTAATTCCAGTCATTCGGTACAGTGATTTATTTTCAGACAGTACGGCATAATTTCCACAATAAGGAGAAATAAATTTCCACGGGTCGTTTTCAATTTTCCATTCGAGTTTTAGGTAACCAGGTCTATTTTTGGCCATGATTAATGTAGAGTGCTGATGCCATACAATATTTTCTTTGGTAATTGCTTCAAATGAAGTCTCCGCTAGTGTAATTATTGTAGAATCTGTGTTAATATATAACAGTTTATACATTGATGGACACAAACATTTTTCATAGATATACAGAATTTTGTTGATTCTCTGTCTTCCGTAATCAACAATAACATTAAAAAGAGGCAAAGGAAAAAACGATGGTTTATATGCCGTCACTTTTTTGGATTTTACCAGATATAGGTCATCGGCTATATCAAAAACTATAGGGTATATTTTTAATGTGTTACATTTTAATGTTTTTGGAATTTGCTTTGAGTAATACATTACGTTATAATTATTTGCATTTAAATTAAAGCCAAACATCCCGCATGATAAATTTACAATAGATTTATAGAATTTAGAAAGAATTGGTTGTTTAGCATATAAAACCTTTTTATTTAAATACACATCAAATACATGTGGCCATGTATTGTCAATTTTATAAAAGACAATCCAGTGTATTCGAGTTATAATAATGTCTTGACATGTTTGTTGCAAATACATAAAATAATCTTTTGTTAAAAAATATTCATTTGCCTCATTTGTAAATATTTGGGTTTGAAGACCTGTTTTAGAATCTTTTTGCCAAATCATTAAAGGGCCATATTTTATCATTACATTATTTTTACATTGAATATCGACTATAGAAAGAAATGTTAACTCGTCTGGACACAAAGATAAATCGCAAGTAATTTCTTTTCCAAGTTTTGAATAGCCACTAGATAAATTATAAAGGTCCAATACTGACAAAAATAGCCTTTTTAATTGTTTTGGTGTTAAATCTCCACAACAATCTTTTATGATGTGATACTCTACATTGTAATGAGACATGGATATCCAATTTTGTACAGTTGTATTTCGAAGACTCGTTTTTTGTATTAAGTTATCCTCACTTTCATTGTTAATGTATGATTTTAGTTTGGATTGCAATTTACATTCTGTACATCCATGAATAAATCTTCCATCAAACTGGAAAATGTCAATTTTATTTTGGGTAAATATTACAAGATCCATAGGATATTTGTTTATATAAAAGATACCCAAAGGTGAAAAATTAGAATACACAGCTCGAACCTGTCGTTGTTTGTTATAAAAATAATTATATAAAATGTAAAAAACTGCCCGAAATTCAAAAGAATTATGTCTTCCATACAGATTTTGTTTTATATTGTCACAATATACTATTCCAAATCCCGTTGGCATTAAACAAGACGCTCCTGAAAACCCATATGATGAACAAATGTCTAAATTCCAAAGAGACTTACATGTTTTGTTAGTAAATTGAGAATTGTTGCATTCATTTAGCAAATCGTTTGTTTTAATCTCTTCTTTACACGAATATAAAAATCCACCATGTGCAACTGATCGTAATTTTAATTCTGTAATTGGGGATATCTTTTCTAATGGTAGAAACAAAAAAGTGTTTTTACGAAATGGGTCATTTATGTAATCATTCCATATTAAATTATAGGACAATTGAGATAAAGATTTTAAATGAGTTAAAGTATTAAAATCAAATTTGTGTTCATATAGTAACAGCTTACAAAACGAATGGTATATATGTTTTATCACAAATACGTCAATTTGTTGTTTATTAATTGACCAAAGAGATAAATCTTCTGCAATTTGATTCAGCATTTTATTTAAATCTTTTTTTGATGGATTAATTTCATTTGAAAAAAACTTGAAAAAGCTTTGAAATTTAATGTGCGAATTATACAATCCTGTTAATACACTATCACGTGTTACTTCAACATTAAGACGTTTTGGATGAATACAGGCTACAAATGGTTGTTTTAGATAGTGCATATAAGTTCCATCTTCTATGTCAAAAAATATAATTTTGATTTGTTTGCAGTACTGTTGAATTTGTCGGTAGCATGATTTAAATAGTGTAGTTGTAGAATTATATTGTTGTAAATATTTAAACAAGGGTGCACATTGTTTTTGTTTGATTCTTTCTAGTATTGTTTGACGTAAAAGAATATAATCAAAAAAATTATGCCATTTGTGTTGATCAGATACATCAAAATTAAAGTGTTTATAATCGTATAGTAAATTGATATCATAATACTGAATGTCGATCATTTTATGTTTTTGATTAAAATACACAAAAGCAGTGTTTGAGTTTAATTGATTAGCCAACGTTTGAAATGCCGACAGTGATTCAAAATATCCTAAGCGGTATAAAAGATTTAACCCACGAGGTAACAAGGACACACAAGCACGTGTATTTTTAAATTTACTTGATAAAGATAATACTGACATTTGTGTTGATTTGTTAATGTTTATGTTAGTAAAACTGTTATTGTTTAAATATTTAAACGGTATTATTCTTCCTAATTTTATTTCGTTACTTAACAGTCCATTTGGTGTTCTTTCTTGAAACAAGATATAACCATTATTTATGTTTCCTTCAATTCCACTAACAATTGCAAAACTATGCAGACACACTGCAATATCAAATGCTATTGGTGTGTTGCCAATAATAGTGTACAAGTCTTGAATACTGTTTAGTTTGTTAAGATGCACAATGTCATTGGTATTGTCAAAATACTGTGCTACATCTTTAGCAAAGTCATCAACAGAAAGACACTCAAAAAACTGTTTACGACGATTTTTTCTCCATTTGGCATGTGTAGGTTCATAGTAGCTACTGCATTTTAATTCAAGTTTTGTTGTTTTTGAGTCAATGATGCACAATACATAGTCATTTTGCAAATAGCTGTACCGTTTATATTGTACGTGTGTAATTAAAGTATTATCAAACAATAACTGGTGGTCTATCTTTTTCTTGGTTCGTAAATATATTTTTATAGCTACAGAGTTTATATTAAACAAATAGGCCAAAGCACCCGTTTCGTTAACACAGACATCAAAAAAACTTTTATTAGACAAGGTTTGAATTACATTTTTTGCAGTTTTTTTATCTGTTATCTTTGGTCTATTAGCAAAGACTAAATCAATATTATGACAAATAAATGCAAAACCCTCATGGAAGTTGATAGGAAACTGTTTTTGTAGATATATGATGTTGCTGTGGTTGGTGTTCAGCATCTTGAATGACTGTTCGTTTTCTACGGTTATCAAATGTCAAATTTACTCGTAAAACAGGAGGATGATATTTTGGAACAATACCTTGAATGTTAAATATAACAGATTGTAAATTAAAAAATTTAAATCCAGATGTTATACCAGGTCCAGTTAATTTTTGTATAATGCCTTGTCTATTTATTAATATAAGAGTGTTTTCTCTGACAAATGTTTGTTCATTAAATGTTGAACAATTTTTAATGCAAGGAATAAATTCTAATCTTGGCACAAATGACCCAGTCCAACGTCGTGTTTGGCCAGTTTCACCTATTAATAAATCATACGTTGCTGAAATTTCATACTCTACATCAAAAGACAGGTACATTCGTGTTATTAAGTTTTGTATTCGTGACAACACTTGGGGTAGAATATCAATTTGTAAATATTCTTCTGGAATATTGACATTTGTCAAAAGTAGATATCGTTCATTATTTACTATGCCAATTGCTTGATCTACTTTTAAACTATCACTCATTATAATACATATTTCTTTATTGAGCGTAGACTCTAAACTAATTTAAAATGCTAGAAACATTCTGTTTAAATAACATAAAAAACTACAAAAATGAAAATAATGACGTTTTTAAATGTCTATAAAAATACAAGAGTTATTTATAAATGTATCATTCATTTGATCTCCTTCAACTCAATAGGATCATATATGCACAATAATGGAACCTTTTAAAAATGTTTTAGAATTGAGTCATTGTAAAATTAGACAGAAAATATCAACTAATAAGCAAGGTAAACAATCACGCTATTTAGAATTAATAAGTGACCAAAATGACGATTGGCTGGAAAATCCACAAACAATTAGAATTTATAAAAAAGATTTTAAGAAACTGTACATATCTCTAAGAAATTGCATTGAATATTTTAAACATATGGATATATCTAAACCAATAATTACAACTACGTATTTAAGCTTTGAGATCAGCAAATATGGCAAGAACAGTATCAGAATGGAAGTAAGTGGCTATGTAAACAACGAAGAAATAGGCAATGTCTACTTGGCTTTGAAATGTTGGTACAAACCTCAAGATGACGAAGTTTATCATTGCACAAAAAACCAAGTGCGTTTTAATCCATATATTGATAACTGGTTTGAAATACAAAAATTTGGTGACACGTTTTTTACAATGTAACGTTTATTTTTTACATAAATATACAATATATACACGGTTGTTTTTTTTAATTTTTATCCTGCTAAATGAATATCTAAGTGAATATGGGCCTCTCCTGTTGTTTTGCAAGTTTCACAATATCCTAAGGAACACACATTTCTAAAATATGACGTTAAGAATGATCCCGAGTCTATTGTAATAATATGAAGCGTATTTCTAAAATTTCGGGTGTAATAACCTAAAGTTGGCTTTATGGTTTGGATTTCAACCAATTCGGTGTGTCTTTTTAAACCATTGCTATCAAAACATCTTGCAAAGAATTGTCCAGCAAGTAATTGTATTCCGTGTTTTGATTTTGCCATGTGTTCGTTTGCCCAGTAAAAATTAATTCCTATGACATCTTCGTCATCATTAAGAAGCGATATGGGTCTTCTTTCAAAAACAACAAATAATTTGAAATGAGGATGAATTGTACCACCCAAAGTCCAAAGTAAGAGTTTTGGTAATGGTAAATCTTTTTTTGCTACTAAACGCCCAGTTTTTACATTTATAATTGCGCTGATGGGAATAATTATGTTCCAACCAAAAAGTAATGATTCTGTTTCGAGGATGTCTATGTGACCATGATGTGGCTTGTTTCGATTTATAACGTCTCCTTGTTGCAAAGATAAATTTTGACAACCTGGACATTTAAATCTTAAAAATGGGCAAATTGCATAATGCTCCAAATAATCACTTTCTGTAAGCTGTGATGCACATCCAAAATGGCTACATTCATAAAGATAGTTGACACGAGATGTAAATGTTCTTAAAAATCTTGCTACACCTGGCAAGGCTTTGAAGATGGGAGTTCCAACTCCACAGATTGGGCATTGCAGTTTTTCACTGAGGCAAAAGCAGTTGCCGCAAATAATGTGTAGTTGCGAACAGTTATAGAATTCAATACAGAGAAGTGGCATTGCCTGGCAAATGACACAGAAAAACATTTCCATCCATTCTGGTAGAGATCCAATCAAGCCTTCAACCGAATGTTTTGATTCCACGGCAATTTCTAAAATATTTATTGAGCGTTAATTATTAAATGTCGATTAACCAAAACATCAAACAAATTTTTATCAAGACACTTTTTGGCTGATTGTATCATTCGTCTTTTAATTTCTTTGCTGTTTTCAGGAAACATAGATTCAAAATGCTTAAAGTATTCAAATAAACACGAAAATACATAGTTTGGCATCATCATTGAACAAAAGTCTGAATTGGTATACTTTTCTAAAATAGATAGTACAATTTCGTACATTCCTAAAATTAGATGAATGCGCTGAAAAGTTGAATTTTTAGGAAAATAATTTGTAATTTCTATTGGGGGAGGCTTATAACAAAATAATTCAATAAATCTATTTTGAAATGCTCCAATGTCTTCTTTTGAAATTGAATGTGTGGGTTGAATTGAAGTTGGAAATTGACGTCCAAAATTATTTCCATTAGCAGGCAAAAAAGTATGCGAAAAAAGTCTGGCATTACTTGTGTAAACAACATGAATAGATTCAACTGTAATTACAGATCCAATCACTTTTGTGCTTATTGGTTCTGTCCGACATATAAGTTTAAACATAGAAGCATCATGTGACCCAAAAAAAGCTTTGAGATCAATATCATTTAACAGAAAAATTGTTTTTCCCGAAGTTACAAATCTTCCAACTCCTTGTTGAGCCGTATACAAATGAGAAGACGACAACAGAGGTGCCTCAAATATGATACTTTTTCCAATTGAACTTGTCCCTGATATTCCAATTTGCAAATTACCATCTTGCCTTTCTCGTTTACAACTAGCAGTTGAATAATACTGTAAGATAAAATAATCTTTAAGTGATATTTGACCTAAACTATGAATATTTAGAGTTTTAAATGACAGATAGTCTGAATTCATAAATAACTCAAAACATTTACGGTATTTTTTTACTAATGCTACATTATCCTCAATCATTGGCAAAATGTAAACTGTTTTAAAAGGACTCTGTTGGCTCTTTTGTTTTATAATTGTTGGAATAAGTTTTTGACATTTATGTAATAACATAGCCCCTTTGTCTAAACTTAAAATATAATTCTCTATAAACATTGCCCATTGATTTTCCATTTCTAGTTTTGTTAGACCAGGATGGTATTCTAACTTTTCTAACATTAAATCAACAAATGTTTGATATTGAAAATCTTTACCGGATAATAATTTTTCAAAATTCATTTTAAAGTCTTGAGTCAGCAATCTTAAAAAAACAACTAATCATATATCTCAATGTAATTTATATTTATACATAAATTTATTTTTCATGAAGTAAAACATTTGTAAACATTGAAGTATGAGTTCCATTTTCCATTAATGTTTTAGCCATTTCTTTAAAAATTTCTTGCTTTTTTTGTAAAACTTCTTTTGGTCCTTTTCGTCGTAGAGCAAATTGAACAAAATCAAAAATATTTCGTTTTTGGTCAGGTTTTCTGGCTAAATAAAATAATTTATCTTTACAAATACAAAAGTTTTTATTGGCAAATATCTGACGAATTAAATATTTAGCAGAATTTCTAATGTCATATTTACATATAGTATCTACCATATAATATAAATCTTCAATTAAATTGTTCCAAGCAATTTGTTCAAGTTTTTCACAAGACGAGTTGGCATCTGATGCCTGATTTTCTTTTGCTAGTAAAATGTGTTTTAGAGGTACCATAACCATGGTATTTTGTGGTATCTGTAATGACTCTTGTTCTGAAACATTTGGAATTTTAGCAAGGAAACTTTCATCAAATTGAATCTGATCAAGATTTATGTCTTGGTTAGGTTCCATTTCTTGTTCGTTATTCATGTAAGCACGACAACCGCCTGATTCTAAAGATTCTAAATGACTAATTAGAATTGGATGTTGAAATTGATATATTGAATTAGAAATAGATTGATATGGTGTAAACAATGACAAAATTAGTTTTTCTTTATCGGATTCTACTAATCTGTAAATATTATGCAAATAATCTCGTTCGGTTTCGGATGAAAAGAATTTTTTTATAATTGCTTTAAAATGTATTTCTGTTTGCTTATATCTAGAAAATAGAATAATTTTTTGTGCAACAGATATAAAACTCTCAATAAGTGATTTACAGACAACAAATGTTGCAGATAATTTCTGATGGTGTGTGTAAATATTTAAACAGTCAAATATCACAGTATTAGATTGGCTTACGTCTTCAAATATTAGTATTGAATTCTGAATCAAATTTTCTGGTTCAAAATTGGCTGATTGAATATGATAAATTGGTATATTTACATTTATTTGACCTTCGTCATAAAACTTTGATTGATTATCACAATAAACAATAAATATTGCAGGAATATTATCAAAAAAGTAAGGCAGATGATTTAGTATGTATTGAATATATGTACTTTTTCCTGAATTACCAATGCCGACAAGAACACAAGTTGTACCATAAGGAAATATAGAACACAAATTAAAAGGCAGTTTTTTAAAATTGGTATTGTCTACTACCTCATAACTCATTCTAGGATCAACTAAGATGAAAATAAATCAACAACGCGCTTTTTATAGGAAAAATAATTCTTTATATAATCAATGTCTTTGGATAAAATTGAAATTGCACGGATTGTGTTTAGTGTGATTTTTCCAGTTTGCTTTACAAAAATAGGTTCATCCTTGGACACATACCGTAAAACAAAACGAACGCTATCTTTTTCATGCATTTGTAAAGAAAGTAAACATGAATTAGTGTTGGAAAATGTACAAAGTAGTTTATCATACCAAACTGTATTTTGACCCAAAAAGAAAAGTCTGTCATTGTGATTATTACAGCGTTTAGTAAATTTTTCTTTCATTTCAGTATAAATGGCTTCAAATTCTTGGTCAAAAAAATTTAATAATTGAATGTACGTTTTTGCAGTTACAATTATGTAATTTACCGGGTTAGTGCCTAAAGAAGGTGGGAATATTAAGTCTGTTTGTTCCGATTCTTGTAAATGAGTTGTAAGTAAAACAAAACATTCATGATCAAATTGTACGCTATGCCATGTTTCCAAAATTTGTATGTATTGTTGAACTTGAGCTCCAAACAGTCTTTTTCCAAAAAACACATAATTGTGCATTCCTGGTGTTGTTTTAATTGTATGATGTAAAACAGTTTGAATGTAATTTGACTTTTCATAGGGCATAACATAGGTTTGATTGTAATCAAATTGATTTTCACGCATTTGTTTGTTTAATTTAGATCGTATAGTTGAACAAGTTGCTTTTGGTGGGCTATTTTCAAATAAACGTTTGTGAAATGGAATCCGTTTGGTTTTAGAGGTTTCTTCTTCCGAAGATTCACTCAAATCTAAATCTTTCAATATTTTTTGAGTGCGTTTTGATTGGGTGTGTTTAGAATGTTTTGACCCTACAAGAAATGTAGAGCATATTACATTTTATTCAATCAGCCAAAAATGTCATTATAATTGCTGTATAACTTCTTACCTTCCAATCCAGAGAGTGTATGGAGAGAATCCACACTGTTTTGATCCGATGGAGAAGCAGGAGTATGCAGCAGATTTACATTGGCTGTTTCATTGAGTTGATGATCATTGGTGACAATTGATCTCAGTGGAGACCTGTCTCGTTGCTGAGTTTCTGGCATAGTTGCGCCACGAGAAGTAATACTTGATATAGTCATGTTAATGGCTAAAAAACCAAAAACAAAGTTAGTTTCATAAACATTTAAAGATTATTATTTTTTTTACTTTTAATATTCGATAATTATTTTTTTTAAATCGACTTATTACTAATAATCGATAATTATCTGATAATTATTTCTACCGTCCTATCACTACAAATCAAACAAAATAAATATTGTCTTGTCATCGATCAGTTGACATTTCGCGCCAATTAAGATTGATTGATTTTTTTTGTCTTTGTTATCAATTAGTTCACATTTAGTGCCAATTAAAGTAAGAAAAGGTAAGACAATTTTTAGTCTATTTACATAAAAAGTCTAATTTATTTTATCAGTTGCCAAGTTGTAACAATAAGATAACAATGCCATACCTAGATAAAATATTTTATCAAAGTTAAACAAGCCTAACTTGCTTTTTTCAAGTTTTTGTCTGTCAAACCTTACGGAGGTCTACAAGTTTTGTCTGCCAAACTTATCGGAGGTCACAAAAAAACTAATTATCGTATAGAAAGGTATGTCGCAATTTTATTTACTAGTCAAAGTCTTGTAGAAACAGTCTTTTTTAGTTTTTTTCAAGTTTATTACAGTTAAACAAGCCTAACTTGCTCTTTTCAAGTTTTTGTCTGTCAAACCTTACGGAGGTCTACAAGTTTTGTCTGCCAAACTTATC
>SXGT01906242.1_pt1 | contig 12899 bp, 15 predicted proteins | sample 3176221 | NCBI WGS metagenome assembly SXGT01 (sample SAMN11356862, study PRJNA531348) | freshwater metagenome | isolation source: freshwater sample F1-120 | place: China: Fuxian Lake, Yuxi | collected 2017-12-25
GACACGAGGTCGTTGCTGACCAGCTTGGGCGCCGCGGCACCGGGGATCAGCACCGCGCCGATCACCATGTCGGCCTCCATCACCTGCTGCTCGATCGCCAGCTTGGAGGAGGCGAGGCCGTGCACCCGGTTGTTGTAGCGCCAGAACGACATACGGAGCTTGTCGAGGTCGGTGTCGAGCAGCGTCACGTCCGCGCCCATCCCGAGCGCGATGTTCGCCGCGTTCTGGCCGGAGACGCCGGCGCCGATGATGACGACCTTGGCGTTCGCCACGCCACCCACGCCGCCGAGCAGGACGCCGCGTCCACCCTGGGCCTTGAGCAGCGAGTGCGCGCCGACCTGGGGCGCGAGGCAGCCCGCGACCTCCGACATCGGGTACAGCAGCGGCAGGCTGCCGTTGGTCAGCTGGACCGTCTCGTACGCGATGCCCGTCGTGCGGGACTCGACGAGGGCCTCGGTGAGCGGGCGGTCCGCGGCGAGGTGCAGGTAGGTGAAGAGCGTGAGGTCGTCGCGCAGCAGGGGGTACTCCGACGCGATCGGCTCCTTGACCTTGAGCACCATCTCGGCGCCACCCCAGACGTCCTCCGCGCGGGGCTCGATCGTCGCCCCGGCGGCGACGTACTCGTCGTCGGTGATGGACGAGCCGACGCCGGCGCCCTGCTCGACGACGACCTGGTGCCCGTGCGAGACGAGCTCGTGCACGCCCACCGGCGTGATGGCCACGCGGTACTCGTGGTTCTTGATCTCCTTCGGCACGCCGATGCGCATGTTCGTTCCTTTCGACGAAGTGCCCTCATCGTCGCGTCCGGACGGGTGGAGGTCGACAGGTCTCGCACGAACGTCGAAATTGCGCAGGCTCACCGCGTATCCTTCGGTCATGGCACTCCTGCTGCGCCCCGGTGCGCACGATGTCCCGTCCGGCCGCTCCGTCGTGCTCGACGACGTCGACCGCCAGCTGCTCGCCGAGCTCGTCGACGACGCCCGGGTGCCGAACAACGTGCTGGCCGCGCGGGTCGGCATCGCGGCCTCGACGTGCTCGACGCGGCTGAAGCGACTCGTGTCGACGGGGGTGGTCCGCGGGTTCCACGCCGACCTGGAGCCCGCGGCCGTCGGGCTCGCGGTCCAGGCGATGATCGCCGTCCGCCTGCAGCCGCACGCCCGCGCGAGCATCGGCGAGGTCGCACCCCGGCTCGCGGCCCTGCCCGGGGTGCTCAACGTCTACTTCCTGTCCGGCGCGGACGACTTCCTGATCCAGGTGGCCGCCGCGACGCCCGACGCGCTCCGCGACTTCGTCATCGAGCACCTCAGCGCCTCCAAGGAGTTCGCCGCGACCGAGACGAGCCTGGTCTTCGACCACGTCCGTGGGACGAGCGCCTGATGGCCGGCCCGCGGGTCACGAGCATCCGCCGCTACCCGGTCAAGGCGATGGGCGGGGAGCCGTTGCAGGCCGTCGACCTCGACGCGCGCGGCCTGGTCGGCGACCGCTGGTTCGCGGTGGTGGACGAGGACGGCCGGCTCGCCGCCGGCAAGACCTCGCGCCGCTTCCGACGTCACGACGAGGTCTTCGCGTACGCGGCCGCGACTGACGGCGAGGACGTCGTCGTCACCCGCGCGGGGGAGCGGTGGACGGTCGGCGACCCCGCGCTCGACGAGGAGCTTGGCACCGCGTTCGGCGCGCCGGTGCGGGTGCTGCCGGAGGGCGACGTGCGGCACCAGGACGCGGGCCAGGTCTCCCTCGTCGGGACGGCCACGCTCGCCTGGTGCGCCGACCGGTGGGGCATCGACCCCGACCCGCGACGGCTGCGCGTCAACCTGCTCGTCGCCACCGACGAGCCGTTCGTCGAGGAGTCGTGGACGGGGTCGGCCCTGACCGTCGGCGGGGCCCACCTGCGCGTCGTCCAGCGGATCGACCGCTGCCGCACGATCGACGTCGCCCAGGACGGCGCCGAGGCGCGGGGTCCGTGGCTGCGCCACCTGGCCGCCGAGCGCGACCTGTTCCTGGCCGTCTACGCCGACGTCGCGACGCCGGGGAGGATCGAGGTCGGCGACGAGGTCGTCGTCGGCTGACCGCCGCGTCAGTCCGTGCCGGCGCCGCCGCGCCGCGCGAGCAGCTGCTCGACGAGGATGTCGCCGTGGCCGGCGTGCCGGGCGAGCTCGGCGACGAGGTGGCCGTAGACGTACCGCAGCGAGACCGGGCCGTGGTGCCAGGGCCACGTCTCGTCGAGGTCGTGCTCGGCGGCGATGGCGCGCGAGACCTCGCAGGCCTCGTCGAAGTCGGCGCGGACGGACGCGATCGTGTCGGCGTCGGTCAGCTCGAAGCTCTCGCTGACGGTGTCGGGGAGCCCGAGGTCGGCGCGCGGGACCCCCGCGACGCGGGAGTGGAACCACACCCGCTCGACGAACGTCGCGTGCTTCACGAGTCCCAGGACCGTGGTGAGCGACGGCACGAGCCGGGCCCGCGCCTCGGTCTCGTCGACCTCGTCCAGCAGCAGGGCGACCTCGGTCCGCTGGACGTCGAGCAGGCCCTCCAGCACGGCGCGTTCGTCGGCGGTGTGCAACGTCATGGCGACACCCTAGGACGACTCGGAGCCGGAGGTGCGGGATGCGAGGATGGTCCGGCCATGACCACGCCCGACCCGACCACCGTCGTCACCATCCACACCGACGGCGGCTGCCGTCCGAACCCGGGCCCGGGTGGCTGGGGCGCCGTGCTGCGGATGGGCGAGCACGTCCGCGAGATGTGCGGCGGCGAGCCCGACACGACCAACACCCGGATGGAGCTGATGGCGCCGATCATGGCGCTGGAGGCCCTCACCCGCCCCGTGACGGTCCACCTCAGCACCGACAGCACCTACGTCCGCAGCGGCATCACCCAGTGGATCCACGGGTGGAGGAGCAACGGCTGGCAGACCAAGGCCAGGCAGCCGGTCAAGAACGCCGACCTCTGGCGCCGCCTCGAGGCCGCCTGCGGGCGGCACGAGGTCGAGTGGTTCTGGGTCAAGGGCCACTCGGGTGTCCCCGACAACGAGCTCGCCGACGTCCTCGCCACCCGGGGGCTGGAGGAGGGCGTGGCGCGCGGGGCAGGAACGCCCACGCGGCGCTGACGGTTCCACCGAGAACGTCACGCCACCCGATTCGGTCAGTTCCGGCCGACATCACCCCACGAAATCGGCCGGAACTGACCGAATCGCGTGGGGGGAGGGGATCATGGTGCTATGCCACTCCAGCACTCCAACGGCTTCCCCCTGCGCGGGTGGGGGCGAGCGTGATCCGACTTCCCGGCGCCCGACGGCGCCGGCGGCGCACCGTCCAGGAGCTCGCCGCCGACCACGGCCTGCAGCAGTTCGACCGCGGGATCGCCGTCCTGCTGCGTGAGGGGCAGGTGGTGGGTCACGTCGCGACGGTCGTCGACTACTTCCGCACGACCCTGGAGGCCGAGGTCCGCGAGCCGTGGGTGTGGCTGCTGGTGCGCTGGGACGACGGCACGACCGACCCGGTCACCGAGGACTACGCGCCGTGGCGCTACGTCACCGAGATGCAGCGCGACCGGCTCACCTGGGACGGTCCCGACGCCGGCCGCCCTGGGGTCTACGAGCTCGTCTGGGCCGCGGACGCCGCGGAGGCGGCGGCGGAGTGGGAGCGGCTGGGGATCAGCCGCGACGACTTCTGACGCTCAGACAGCGGCGCGACGCGAGCGGATCGCGTCGACGGCCTGGGCGCCGACGAACGCGTAGAACGCGACGGTGCTGGTGACGATGGCGCGGGCGGTCTGCATGCCTCGACGGTAGGACGTCCGAGGGACATCCGCCTCCCGAGACGACGAACGGTCGGTCCCGTGCGACGAACGGTCGTTAGTTCGCTGGGTCGGACGGGCCAGGACCGTCGGCGGGGCGAGTCAGGCGGATGGAGCGCGGCGAGCCGTCGGGGTTGCGGGTGACGTGCCCGTGCCGCGTCTCGTCGTCCTCGTCCGGCGACGGGACGACGTGGGCGGCGCGCTTCTGGCGGTCCAGCTCCTCCTTCGCGTCGGCGCGCGACGGGGAGAAGACGGCGTCCATCATGCCCATGCCGTTGCCCATCGTCCCGAGGCCCTCGCGGCCGCCGGGCTGGTCGAGCGAGCGCTGGAACAGCCACAGGGCCACCACGAGCACGAGCAGCACGACGACCGCGAACGCGACGAACCCGAGGACCTGCACGTGGCGAGCCTACGTCGCGGGACTGCTGGACGGGGCCGGTTCGTCGGGCTCGACGGCACGCCGCCGGCCACCCTGGGGCTCCTCCTCGTCGCGCGCCGGCGGGGCCAGAGCGACGGCGATGAGCGTGGTGACCGGCACGGCGAGGACGAGGCCGATCGCGCCGACCAGGGTCCGCACGATCTCCTGGCCCAGCTCCTCGGTCGTGGCCATCTCGCCGAGCGGGCGGGAGTAGGCCGAGATGAGCAGCAGCACCGTCATCGCCGACCCCGCGTACGCGAAGACGAGCGTGTAGACGCTGGAGGCGATGTGGTCGCGCCCGATCCGCATCGCCGAGCGGAACAGGGCCGCGCCGCGCGCCCACGGCTGCAGGGCGCGCAGCTCCCACACGGCGCTGGCCTGCGTGACCGTGACGTCGTTGAGCACGCCGAGGCCGGCGATGACCATGGTCGCCGCGACGACGCCCGACATCTGCAGGTCCGGCACGGTGGCGACGAGGGTGCGGTCGTCCTCGGACCCGATGCCGGTCAGGCTCGCCCACCCCGTCATCGCCACGCCCATCGACGCGGTCGCGACGATGCCGAACAGCGTGCCGAACAGGGCCGCCGTCGTGCGGATGCTGATGCCGTGCGCGAGGTAGAGGACGACGATCATGATGAGCGTCGAGCCCACGACCGCCACCGCGAGCGCCGACTCGCCCGCCAGCAGCGCCGGGAGCACGAACTGCATGAGCGCGAGCAGGGTGACGCCGACGCCGAGGATCGCGAACAGGCCGCGCCAGCGCGCCACGGCCACGACGAGCACGCCGAACGCGAGGGCGAGCGCGAGCAGCGGGAGGCTGCGCTGGAAGTCGTAGAACTCGAACGTCGCCTCCTGGCCCTGCGGCTGGATGCGGATGAGCTCGACGCCGTCGCCCTCGTCGATGCCGGCCTGGAAGCGCGCGGAGTCGAGGGTGAACTCGGCCGTGCCGTCGTCGGTCTCGGCCACGACCTGGGCGCAGTCGCCCGCGACCGTCGGCAGGTTGTCGGGGCCGACGCCTCCGGAGCCGCAGTCGAACGGTTCCACCGACGTCACCGTGCCCTCGACCAGGCTCACGCCCTCGCCCGCCAGCGGGTTGGCGTCGCGCGGGACGGCGTCGGCGTCCGGCCACAGCAGCACCATCGCGGCGACGGCGACGACCGTGACGCCGGCGACGACCGCAGCGAGCACCGAGGCCAGGGCGCGACGGGGAGGGCCGGAGTCGAGGTCCTCGTGCGGGTGCAGATGTCCGTGAGCCACGGGCCCAAGCGTGCCACGATGTGCGCGTGGACCATGACACCGAGCACCTGCCCGGAGCCGTCGGAGGCGTGACCCGTGTCGGCCGGACGGTCCGCCGCCCGACCGGACCCTGGACGCCCGCCGTGCACCGCCTGCTGGCCCACCTGGAGGCCGCGGGCCTGCGGGGCGTCCCGCACGTCCACGGGCTCGACGAGGAGCACCGCGAGGTGCTGACCTACGTCGAGGGCCGCGGCGTGCCGGTCGACCGCGAGGTCGTGCTCGACCAGGTGCTCGTCGAGGCGGTCACCTGGCTGCGCGAGTACCACGACGTCGTCGACGGCTTCCGTCCCGACGAGCCGCTGCGCTGGCGGGGGAGCGGCGAGGAGCCGGTGACGCTCGCGCCCGACGAGGTCGTCTGCCACCACGACCCCGGCGCCTACAACTGGATCATCCAGAGCGGCCACTTCGTCGCGATGATCGACTGGGACATGGCCGGCCCCGGCCGCCCGATCGACGACCTCGCCTTCCTCGTCTGGACCGGCATCCCGCTGTACCGCGACATCGGGGCCGAGGAGACCGCACGCCGGCTGGACCTCGTCGTCGAGGCGTACGGGGAGTGGGGACCCGTGACGCTGCTCGACGCGGTCGTCGCGCGGATGACCGCCGCGTCCGAGCGCATCGCCGCCGGCATCGCGCGCGGCGACGCGGGCATCGCGAACCTGCAGAAGGTCGGCGAGCCCGAGCGGACCCGCGACCGCGTGGCCGCGTTCCGCGAGCGCGTCCCGGCCATCCTCGACGCCCTCCCGTAGCCGCCGCGGGCCGGTGCCCGCGTGGCGTGCGTCACAGTAGGGTGCCGCCATGGACTCCGCGCTGACCACGATCGGGCTGCCCGTGGCGCTCGGCATCATCATGCTCGGGCTGGGCCTGTCGCTGACGCCCGACGACTTCCGCCGCGTCGCGCGGCACCCGCGGGCCGTCGTCGTGGCCCTCGGCTGCCAGCTCCTGCTGCTGCCCGTCGTGTGCTTCGGGCTCGTGCTCGCCTTCGACCTGGAGCCGCTGCTCGCGGTCGGCATGATGCTGCTCGCGGCCTCGCGCGGCGGCACGTCGGCCAACCTCTACAGCCACCTGTTCCGTGGCGACGTGGCGCTGAACGTCTCGCTCACCGCCATCAACTCGATCCTCGCGATCGTCACGCTGCCGCTCGTCACGAACCTCGCGATCGCCTACTTCGACCTCGGCAACGAGGTCAGCCTGCAGTTCGGCAAGGTCGTGGAGGTCTTCGTCATCGTCCTCGCCCCCGTCGCCCTGGGCATGCTGGTGCGGTCGCGGGCCACCGCGTTCGCCGAGCGGATGGATCGTCCCGTGCGCGCGGCGTCCGCGTTCATCCTGCTGGTCCTCGTCGTCGGCATCCTGGTCGACCAGCGCGAGGACGCCGCCGACTACCTCGCCTCGGTCGGGGTCGCGACCGTCCTGTTCTGCGTCGTCAGCCTCGTCGTGGGCTACGTCGTCCCGCGCGTCGTCGGCCTGAGCGAGGGCCAGGCCATCGCGAGCTCGTTCGAGATCGGCGTCCACAACGCGACGCTCGCCATCTACGTCGCGGTCGAGGTGCTCGACGACACCCGGATCTCGGTCCCCGGCGCGGTCTACGGCCTGCTCATGTTCCCGCTCGCCGCGGTCTGGGGGCTGCTCCTCACGCGCGTGCTGCTGCGCCAGCGCGCGGCAGGGCCCGGGGCGTCCCGAACGTCGTGAAGGTCCCGGCCGACCAGAGCACGGAGGCGGGCTCGGTCCCGGCGAGCCCGGGCAGGCCGGCGGCCTCGACGAGGGTGTCGTCGAGCTCGACGAGGTCGGCGCGGCGCAGCGGCCAGGGCGCGTGGTGGTTCGGCACCCACCAGGTCCGCCCCGCGCGCCGCGTGTGCAGGCCGAACCGTGCCGTGACGAACTGCGCGACCTCGTCGGGCTCGGCGAGGACCGGACCCCGGGGTCGCACGACGAGGCGCCCGCCCGCGCCGCGCGGACCCGGCCAGCGGCGGCGCGTCTCGTAGACCACCCGGTCGTCCTCCTCGCGGACCGACGTCTGTGCCCACGTGTACGGGGTGCCGAACACGAGCCGCGCGAGCGCCGACACCACGAGTCGCGACGACTCCAGCGACGCGAACACGACGCCGTGCCGCCCCTGGTCGTCGACCGAGTACAGCCGCACGTTCGTCTCGTCGAATCTGCCGAGCCACGGAATGGCCGGGCCGCGCCCGAAGCCGGCGCCGCGCATCCGGAACGGGATGAGGCCGACGAACGTGCGGTCGCCGAGCACGTCGGGACGCACGCCCGCCGGCATCATCGGGGCCACGAGGTCGGGGTCGACGGACCAGTGCACGAAGGCGATGTCGGCCCACGTCTGCCGCATGATCCGGACGCCGTCGAGTGCGGGGGCGAGCGGGTCGAACGGGGTCACGGGACCAGTGTCAGGTGCTCGGCCCCTCTCCGCCGACGGACCCGAGGTCGAGGTGCCGGTCGAGCGCGAGCGCGTCGAGGAACCGCTCGTCGTGGCTGACGACGAGCAGGGCGCCCCGGTAGGAGCGCAGCGCCTGCTCGAGGTGGCCGACCCCGACGAGGTCGAGGTCGTTCGTCGGCTCGTCGAGCACGAGCAGCTGCGGTGCGGGGTCGGCCAGCAGCAGGCAGGCGAGCGCCGCGCGCAGCCGCTCCCCGCCGGACAGCGACGCCACGGGCTGGTCGGCGGCACGGCCCCGGAACAGCAGCCGGGCCAGCTGGGCGCGGACGTGCTGGGGGTCGGCGTCGGGAGCGCGCAGCCGCACGTTCTCGACGACGCTCGCGTCCTCGTCCGGCAGGACGACGCGTTGCGTCAGCACCCCGACCGGCACCGCGAGCCGCACGGTGCCGTCGACCGGCTCGACCTCGCCGAGCAGCACCCGCAGCAGCGTCGTCTTGCCGCTGCCGTTCGACCCGACGACGGCCACGCGATCCGGACCCCGCAGGTGCAGGTCGACCGTCCGGCCGACGTGCGGCAGCACGACCCCCTCCGCCACGAGGACGTCGCGGGTGCGCGGCACGGCGGTGCCGGGCAGGTCGAGCCGGATCTCGCGGTCGTCGCGCACGAGGTCCTGCGCGGCGTCGAGGCGCTCGCGGGCCTGCGCGACCTCCTCCTCGTGCGCGCCGCGCAGCTTCCCCGCCGACTGCTGCGCCGCCATCCGACGCCCGTGCGCGACGATCTTGGGCACCCGCTTCTCGACCTCGGCCTTGCGCGCGGTGCGGGCCCGCCGGTCGAGCTTCGTGCGCGCCTCGACCAGCTCGCGCTCCTGCCGTCGCAGGTCGGCCTCGGCGTCACGGACCCCGCGCCGCGCGACCTCCTGCTCCGCGGCCAGGACCTCCTCGAAGGTCGACCAGCCACCGGCGACGGTGCGGACGGCGCCGTCGTGGACCTCGACGATCGTGTCGACCCCCTCCAGCAGCTCGCGGTCGTGGCTCGCGACGAGGGCGACGCCGCCGAAGCCGCGCAGGGCCTCGGCGAGCCGGCCGCGGGCGCGACGGTCGAGGTCGTTCGTCGGCTCGTCCAGCAGCACGACGTCGGGTCGCGGCAGGAGCAGCGCCGCGACCGACAGCAGCCGCAGCTCGCCCCCGGAGAGGCCGTCGAGCCCGCGGTCGAGCGTGACGTCGAGGCCGAGCCGGGCCAGCCAGGCGCTCGCGCGCTCCTCGACGTCCCAGGCGTCTCCGACGGCGTCGAAGTCGGCGGGATCGGTGCTGCCCGCCTCGATCGCGCGCAGCGCCGACCGCGTGGCGGCGATGCCCAGCACGTCGGCGACGGTGCGTCCCGGTGAGCCCGCGAGCGGGTCCTGGGGGAGGACGGCGACGACGCCCTCGGCGACGACGTGGCCCTCGGTCGGCGCGAGGGTCCCGTCGGCGAGCCGCAGCAGCGTCGACTTCCCGCTGCCGTTGGCGCCGACGAGACCGTGCAGTCCCGGTCCGAGGTCGAGGTCGACGTCGCTCAGGACGCGGGTGCCGTCGGGGTAGGCGTGGGTGAGGTGGTGGAAGGACAGACGTGCGGCCATGAGGGCCTCCGATCGGTGCGTGCGGACGGGACGCGAGCGCGGACGCTGCGCGTGACGTCGGCACGGACGAGCACGTCGGGACACGCACGACCCACGGAGGAGCGGCTGCCGTCGCGTGGCGTGCCACGCGGGGGCCTTCCGTGAGCGAGGTCGACGAGGTGCGCTGTCCGTCGGACAGGGGCGCAGGTCGCGGACCTCAGAGCTTCACGGTGGCGGATCACCTCACGGATCGGGAGAGGCCATCGTACTACCGTGCGGGCATGGAGCCCAAGCCGTTCCGGCCCGCCCTCGCCGACGCGCTCGACCTCGAGCCCCACCCCGAGGGCGGGTGGTTCCGGCAGACGTGGGCCTCGCCCGTCACCGTGACGCTGCCGGACGGCCGGGTGCGGCCGACGGCGACGCTCATCTGGTTCCTGCTGCCGGCGGGGGAGTCGTCGGCCTGGCACCGCGTGGCGTCCGACGAGCTGTGGCTCGCCCACACCGGCCGCGTGACGCTCGAGCTCGGCGGCGACGACGACCGTCCGGGTGCGGCGGCGCGGCACGTGCTCGGCACCGACGTCGCGACGGGCGAGGTCTCGCAGCTGCTGGTGCCCGCGGGGGTCTGGCAGCGCACCGTCCCCGCCGGCACCGACGCGCTCGTCAGCTGCGTCGTCTCGCCCGGCTTCGACTTCGCCGACTTCGCGCTCGCGGACGACTGACGGGGAGCGCGACCGGCGTCCTACGATCGGCCCATGAGCGAGATCTGGTTCGACGAGCGCGACGACGCGACCGAGCTCGTGAAGGCGCTCGAGGCCGAGGGCTACGCCGTGACCGTGCGGGCCGAGGGGTTCGCGGGCGAGGACGACTCCGAGGACCGCGCATGGGCCGTCCTCGTCGAGCCCTTCGACGAGCGGGTCGTCGGCATGGTCGACGTCTACGGCGGCTGGCTGCCCGGCGACGAGCGCCTGCCCGACGACGCGCCGCCCCTGCCGGAGGGCCCGCGCCGGCTCAAGCAACCGCCCACGTGAACCGGTCCGTCCCGCGGGACGTGGCGCGTCTCACGCCGCCCCTCCCTGTGAATCCGCCCAGGATCGTTCCCCTCCGCAACGGTCGGGCGTAGCGTGCCGCTTCGGTGAGGCTCACCTCACCCGAACCGGACGAAGGAAGCGAGGCGCGCCGTGCTCGGCACGTTCATCATCGGGCTGCGCGAGGGCCTGGAGGCCGCGCTCGTCGTCGGCATCCTCGTCGCCTACCTGCACAAGGTCGGCCGCGCGGACGTCCTGTGGCGCGTCCAGGCCGGGGTCGCGGCGGCCGTCCTGCTGTCGCTCGGGGTCGGGGCGCTCCTCACGTTCGGCACCTACGGGCTCACGTTCCAGGCCCAGGAGGTGATCGGCGGGAGCCTGTCGATCGTCGCCGTCGGGTTCGTGACCTGGATGATCTTCTGGATGGCCCGCACGGCCCGGGGCCTGCGCCGCGAGCTGGAGTCCGGCGTCGACCGCGCGCTGACCGGGTCGGCCTGGTCGCTCGTCGCGGTCGGCTTCCTCGCCGTGGCCCGCGAGGGCGTCGAGACGGCGCTGTTCCTGTGGAGCGCCGTGCGCTCGGACGGCGGCACCTCGGGCACCTGGGTCGGCGCCGTCCTCGGCCTGGCGACGGCCGTGGTCCTCGGCTGGCTCGTCTACCGCGGCATGGTCCGGATCGACCTCGCCCGCTTCTTCACCTGGACCGGCGCCCTGCTCGTCGTCGTGGCGGCGGGCGTCCTCGCCTACGCCGTGCACGACCTGCAGGAGGCCCGGGTCCTGCCCGGCCCGTTCGAGCCCGCGCCCGCCGGTGCCTCGGGCCTCGTCGCCTCCCTCTACGGCGACTCGGCCTGGGCGTTCCGCGTGGCCGACGTCGTCGACCCCGCCGGGCTGCCGGCTGCCCTGCTCAAGGGCACGGTCGGCTTCTCGCCGGAGATGACGTGGCTCGAGGTCGGCGCCTGGGCCGTCTACCTCGCCGTCGTCATGACCCTCTTCGTCCGCGTGACGCGCGCCGGACGCCGCCCCGCCCGCCCGGAGCCCGCCGAGGCCGCCACCCGCCAGGAGACCGCATGACCCCCCGACCCCGGTCCGTCCTCGTCCTCGCGCCGCTCGTCGCGACCCTCGCCCTCACGGGCTGCGTCCGCAACGGCGACGCGGCCGACGGCGGCGGCACGATCGAGGTCACCAGCAGCGCCGACGCCTGCGCGGTCGCGACCGACACCGCCGCGAGCGGCACCGTCGCCTTCGACGTGCAGAACACCGGCGACGCGGTGACCGAGTTCTACGTGCTGGCCGACGACGGCCTGCGGATCGTCGGCGAGGTCGAGAACATCGCGCCCGGCGCGAGCCGCACCCTGACGCTCCAGGCCCAGCCGGGCGAGTACTTCACCGTGTGCAAGCCCGGCATGGTCGGCGAGGGCGTCGGGCGGACCGCGTTCACGGTCACCGGCGACGAGGTCGCCGCCGTCGGCGACCAGGAGGCGCTCGACGAGGCCGTCGCGAACTACACCGCCTACACCAAGACGCAGGTCGCTGAGCTCGTGACGAAGGTCGGGGCGTTCACCGACGCCTACGTCGCGGGCGACGACGACGAGGCGCGCCGGCTCTTCCCGCTGACCCGCATCGGCTACGAGCGGATCGAGCCCACGGCCGAGCAGTTCGGCGACCTCGACCCGCGGATCGACTTCCGCAAGCCCGGCGCCGAGGCCGAGGGCATCGAGTTCACCGGCTTCCACCGCATCGAGATGGACCTCTGGATCGACGAGGCCCGGCGCAACTACCCCGACGAGGACCTCGCGCCGCTCGACGACGCCGGTCGCACCCGCATCGCCGACCAGCTCGTCGCGGACGTCCAGGCCCTCTACGACCAGGTCCACGGCGACGACTTCGTGCTGACCGTCGACGACGTCACCAACGGCGCGATCGGGCTGCTCGACGAGGTCGCGGCGCCGGACGGCAAGCTGCCCGGCGAGGAGGACGAGTTCTCGCACACCGACCTCTACGACTTCTACGCGAACGTGGAGGGTGCCGAGGTCGCCTACGAGAACGTCCGCGACATCGCGGCGGACCGCGGCGCCGAGGGCGAGGAGCTGGTGGCCGCGCTCGACGAGCAGTTCGCGTCGATGAAGGAGCTGCTCGGCACGTACGGCGACTACACGGAGGGCTTCGTCTCCTACGACACCGTCGACCAGGCGGCCCGCAACGAGCTCGGCGCACGGCTCAACGCGCTCAGCGAGCCGCTGTCGCGCCTGACCTACACCGTCCTCGGCGTCGACCAGCCCGATGCCTGACGTCGACGAGCCCACCCCGGGCCGCGGTCCGTCGCGGCGCGCACTGCTCGGCCTGGCGGCCGCCGGCGCCGTCGGGGCCGGCCTGGGCGCCGGCGGCATGGCCGTC
>SXGT01537276.1_pt1 | contig 12898 bp, 9 predicted proteins | sample 3176221 | NCBI WGS metagenome assembly SXGT01 (sample SAMN11356862, study PRJNA531348) | freshwater metagenome | isolation source: freshwater sample F1-120 | place: China: Fuxian Lake, Yuxi | collected 2017-12-25
ACTATTGAGTTGGAGTAAATACATTGACTTATATTATTGATTAATAACAATAATGTAGTTACACAAAAGTTACTCACTTAAAAATTGGCTATTGATTTCATTGGGGTTAAAAACCAGGGTTACACGTTTTGTTGCACAAAAATGTTTTTGCTTAGAATAATAGTTACCCTAAAAAACTTTAGCACTAAAGTTACCGGCATTTGCGGTTTAACTGGGCAAAAGTTGCGGAAAGAATCCAGAGCGAAAACACTTAATGCAGCAATGCACTATTGCTAGCCCCAAAAACGCTCTGTCTAGCCCTCGTCGACGCTCATCATTGCGTCAAACGGTTTAAGCTATAGCGTGGTAGCAGTTTTAAGTGACTGTGGTTTCGCTGGCTAGGTTTTTTAATTTCTTTTGCCCCGATCACTCTAGCAATATTCAACGAATATGTCACAAGTATCTGATTTTCAGTTTGTTCTTCATGTTTTCAGACCATACACTAAACAGGTTTTAAACATTATCAGGAACAACCAATGACTTTGCTAAACTCACTCAAACTAGCTTCAGTAAAACGTACCAACACGCACGCCAGTGATCTATCGCCGAAATAAACTCAGCGCCAAACTCTGGGAACAAATCCAAATCGCGCGTTCTGCTGAAGAGGGCATCGAATATGCGCCAACGCACTATAAAACCTTTACTAATAAAGCTACAGGCGAAAAACATGAAGTTAAAGCACTCAAGCGATTGAAACGCTGGTGGTGGTTCAGTCCTGAAGGGCAATTAGTTCTGGCAATCTTTTATGGCAATAAAACTATCGAGCTCGCGAAGGGCAAAAACTGCGTACAGCTTCAAAATCAAAGCGATCTCGTTCCGACATTGGAGATTTTGAAGCAAGCGGTCGAAGCCGGGGAGTTGGATGCTGCGATTGATGTTGTGAGCAAAAGTATTCGCAGTAAAATTCGTGCGGCTAGCTAAAATTGGCGCCAAACTGCGGTTAATCTATTGTAATAATCGCAGTCAGCTTCAGAGTATGAAACTCGCCAAATAATCGCTATTTCAGGTTAACCGAAATAGCATTGACCGATTCAGAAGCCAATCAAGGCATTTATTCGCAATTTAATCGCAGTAATTGTTGACGTTTGTTTGTCAAGGCTTCATCAGTATCCGAATAACAGGATGCAATGCTGCGCATCGTTTCGTGGATTGCCTTAAAGGCATCCAGAATGTCTGGGTCAAAATGCGTTGCTCGGCCTTCCCCCATAATTGTTAGCGCCTGTTCATGGGACATGGGCTCTTTATAGACACGGCGACTGATCAGGGCATCGTAGACATCGGCAACCGCCATTAAACGAGCCGCAAGTGGAATGGCATTACCCGCCAATCCTTGAGGGTAACCGCTACCATCCCATTTTTCCTGGTGCGAAAGCGCTATTTGTTTGGCAATACGTAAAAAATCTACGTTGATGCCGAGTTTGCGTTCAGCATGTTCTATCGCCTCGAAGCCCAGGGTGGTGTGCGTTTTCATGATGGCAAATTCTTCTGGAGTGAGTCGGTCAGGTTTAAGGAGTATTTTATCTGGAATCCCCACTTTGCCGATATCATGCAATGGCGCAGATTTATAAATCAGCTGAATGTTTGCTGGGCTAAGTTCGGCGGCAAAATCAGGATGAGCGCTAAGTTTCTCTGCCAGTGCTTTCACGTAGAATTGCGTGCGGCAAATATGATTGCCCGTTTCGGGATCACGGGTTTCAGCGAGTGAGGTCACTACCTGAATTGTTACATCTTGAATAGCGGCGACTTCTTCCGTGCGTTTTTGGATTTCTTGTTCCAGATACAGGTTTTGATCGCGTAAAAAATCCGCTGCCGCTTTCAAGGCAAGATGGTTTTTGACGCGCACGAGCACAATCGGTGGGCTAAACGGTTTAGTAATATAATCTACAGCCCCGAGTTCCAGTCCGCGTTGTTCATCTTCAACTTCCGCTTTTGCGGTTAAAAAAATAACCGGAATATCCGCGGTCTGTGGGTTGCATTTCAGGTTTCTACAGACTTCATAACCGTCCATTTCCGGCATCATAATGTCCAAGAGAATCAAATCGGGTGGCCCATCACTGAGTGCAATCTTCAAGCCGCGTGCGCCTGAATTGGCAACTTTAACCTTGTACTGATCTTTGAGTAAATCACTCATCAGAGTTAGATTATCGGGGGTATCGTCAATGACAAGGATGGTTGCGGGTTGGGTGAGTGGCATAAAGCAGAATTCCTGAATAGTGTTATGAGTGCGACGCTGTCGTAGTGAGCAGTGATAGCGCGAGTTCAAAATCGTAGTGTGCTAACGCGTTTTGGAGCGCCTTCGCTTGTGTGGGCAGCGCATGGCCCAATACCTCAGCATGCTCTTTGCAGTAGCTGACTGCGTTGCTATCATCATCCTGCAATAACTTTATGAGTTCAGCTAGCACTGCATCGATTTGTGCTGGGGTGATATTGGCTGCAGGTTCAGTAGTGCTGGCATTCGCTGACAGGCGGGAGCGTAATGCGTCAAGTAATGCTTGCAGTTCATGGGTGGTGGTAGACAAAAGTTCTTCGAGCGTCGCGGCGGGTAAATGATTGCGCAAGCCCAGTTCCAGCTGTTCAGCCAATGCTTGAATGGCGATGGCGCCAATATTGCCTGATAGTGATTTCAAGGTATGCGCCAGTCGCTCAGCGGTATCGTGATCGTTGGCTTGCAGTGCGCTGTGAATCTGTGCCGGAACGTCGGCTTGTTCCGTGATGAAACTTTGCAGGATTGAGAGATACAATTCACGTTTACCTCGCATGCGACGCAAGGCCTGTGCCGTGTCTAAGCCGCTGATGTCATCAGGAATTTCAATTAGCTCGGTATGGGAAGGCTTTTGAATAGTGGGGGGCTGTAGTGTGAGGCTAGGTTTGATCCATTTACGCAGTACCGCCCATAAATCATCGGGTTCTATCGGTTTTGCCAAATGATCGTTCATCCCCGCGGCTAAGCAGCGTTCTCGATCTTGTTGCATGGCATTGGCCGTCATGGCGACGATGGGTAAGCGATCAAAGCGGGTTTCTGCGCGGATCGCGAGCGTCGCGCTTACACCATCCATCACTGGCATTTGCATATCCATCAAGACAACGTCATAAGCCTGCGTGTGTACTTTGCTAACGGCTTCTTCACCGTTCTTTGCCAGATCAACTACAAAGCCTGCATCCTCCAGAATTTCGGTGGCAATTTGCTGATTCATAGCATTGTCTTCAACCAGTAAAATCCGCGCACCATAAATGTTCCCAAAGTCATCTTGCGCTAGGGTTTTTTCTGGCAGATATCGACTTTCTCTGGTGTCCTCGGCGTCACCAAAAATGCGCACCACACTATCGAACAGTGTTGAGGCGCCGACGGGTTTGATTAACACTTCATCGAAACCAGATTCTATGGCGCTTTTCAACACTTCTTCGCGTGCGTAAGCAGTCACAAGAATGAGTTTAGGTAATGGTGACAAGCCCATATTGCGCAAGATCTGTGCGACTTCAATGCCATCCATTTTGGGCATTTGCCAATCGATAAAGAGCACATCAAAGGGTTGGTTGTCGCGGACGCCGATTTTTACCGCCTCAATCGCTTCAGGTCCAGTGGCCACTTTGTGCACGACAAAATACATCGACTGTAATAAATCACTTAACACCACGCGTGCGTATTCATTATCGTCCACCACCAACATGCGTTTGCCACGCAGATCTGGATTCGGGGTTAACTTGCGGTGCTCATTGGCTTGGCCCTTGGCTAGGCGGATGGTAAACCAAAATTCTGAACCACTGCCCAACTGCGATTCCGCGCCAATCTCACCGCCCATCATGTCTACCAGACTTTTGCTAATCGCAAGTCCTAGTCCCGTGCCGCCATATTTGCGTGTCGTTGAGCTATCAGCTTGCTTGAAAGATTGAAACAGTGTCGTGAGCTGTTCAGGTGCTAAGCCAATGCCAGTATCTTTGACGGCAAATTTAAGTAGCACCTGCTGATCGTCTGCAGCCAATTGTCGGATGATGATGCCGATTTCGCCCTGTTCAGTAAATTTGATGGCATTGGTGACAAAGTTGATCAAGATTTGTCCCAAGCGCAGGGGGTCGCCGATCAAGGCCTCAGGGACTTCTGGAGACACATCCAAGATCAGTTCTAAACCTTTGTCGATGGCTTTGTCATGAATTAAGCCAGTTAAATTATCCAACATATGCTGTAAATTGAATTCGATGCTTTCCATCGTCATTTTACCCGCCTCGATTTTGGACAAATCGAGTATGTCATTGATAATTGATAGTAAATGCTGGCTGGCAGCGCGGATTTTGTGTAAGTATTCAACTTGGCGCGCGCTGAGCTCGGTTTTAAGCATTAGATGGCTTAAACCGATGATGGCATTCATCGGCGTTCTGATTTCATGACTCATATTCGCCAGAAAATCTGCTTTCATTTTGGCCGCATCCTCTGCCAGTAGCTTGGCTTGCAGCATCTGTGCGGCGACCTCGCGCTCATGGGTGATATCTTCGATGATCACCACAAAACCGCTCTTAGGATCAGTGGAGTTTAAGGTTTGGCCAGAAATGCGTGTCCAAAACATCGAGCCATCTTTGCGCATTAACTCCATTTCGTGTCGCTCTATTTTATTCAGCGACATGGCGCGTGACAGATAACTTGCGGCGTTGTAGGCGGCGTCATTGGGATACCAAAGGCGGGTCGATTGATTATTTAATTCTCCGGGTTCATAGCCGAATAGCTCTTCCAATTTACGGTTACAGCGCTGAATAATCCGATATTTCATTACCAAGATTCCTGAAGTCGCTGACTCAAAGATGGCTTCTTGCTCTTTATTCGCTTGACGTAAGGTTTCTTCTATATCACGTTGGCGTATTAACTGCCTGGTCAGGGTTTGCTGTGCTTCAATGCGTTCAGTGATATCGTAAAACCAACCAAGGACTGCCGCTTCATCCTGATAACGCATGGGCATATACGAGGCGAGTACCCAGACCGAAGGTTTATTTGGAATATGTAATTCCAGTGTCCGATTTAAAACCGTTTTACCCTGTGCCAGTTGTGCTAAAACCTCTTGATAATCCTCCACTTTGGCATAGTAGTTTTGCGGGTTATCGCCGATAGCGTTTGGACTGCCGAGCAATTCGGCATAACGTTCATTATGAAAAACCACATGACGCCCTGCTTGTGTGGCAATGCGCACGGATATCGGACTGACATTGAGAATATCGATTAAACGTTGTTCATTATTGCAAATTTCCTGTTCATGACGTTTTTGCTCGGTGATGTCACTGAACAAGGCAAAAGCGTACAGCCATTGACCATGTTCATCATAAACAGCATTACCGTGAATCAAGCAGGGCACTAAGGATTGATCAGCTTGGATAATATGGATTTCTTGCCGATAATCACTCTGTAAATTAAGCGCAACGTCGCTAGCGATAAAACGCTGATAGGGTTGACCCAGCAATAAGTGTCGTTCGATACCAATCAATTCAGCCATCGCTTGATTGCAATCGGTAATGATTGCTTGCTTGTTAATGACCCAAAAACCTTGGCTAGTCGTGGCTAAAATGGCCTCGATATGCTTGCGAATAGAGGTGATTTTGCCGCCCAGATAGGTAAACAATAATCCACTCAAGATCAACAATAATGCGACAACCGCCACGGCAGCTGCTAATAGTGTTGGGCTGGTGGCGACAATGGTAGCTTCATTACCTTGGGGATGCACATGCATGAAATGCGCGGCATGCATGGCAATATAGTGCATGCTGGCAATGGCACAGCCCAACAGCGTGCCGCCCATCAGCGATTGCACATAGGGGCGCTGGGTAAAGGCAAACTGTTTGAGCAGGGGTTTAATCAGCAGCGCTGCGATCGAAAGCACCAAGGCGCTGCCCAAAGAAAATAAAAATAGGCCTAGGTCATAACGTAAGATACCGTCCAGGCGAATGGCAGCCATACCAGTAAAATGCATCAAGCCTATACCCACTGCCATTGCGCAACCACCGATAATCTTTTTACGGATGCCAAGGTGTTCGGTGGCTATTGCATTGAGCACAATTGCGGCAGCAATCACGCCGGGCAGCAGCGATAATCCGGTCAGATAAGGGTCGTAGGTGACCGAACTGTTTAATCTGAAAGCCAGCATTCCGATGAAGTGCATAGCCCAAATACCCGCACCCAAAATTAAAGTCCCAATCGGCAGCCAAAAACTGCGCGGTGCATTCGGCGCCAAACGTTCGATCATTTCAAGCGCACAGACGCTGGCAAATATCGCAATTAGCACGGAAGCAAGGACCATTGGGGCATCGTAGCTGCTTTGATACACCTGAGCACCAGTTTCTGTAAAATGCAGAAAAAAATTATTAAACATCGAGGTTCCTGTTACTCGCACGCGCCAAAACTAAACTTTAGCGCCTTATCATTGCTTGCTATAACTTAGAAGTATAGATCATTTTGAAGTAGCAGTTATAGGGCATTCTGTGTAGATTAATTTCTAACGTATATGGAAATTTTGCTGCGCTAGTGTAGAGTTGATTATTTCGGGTAATTTTGAAACAAAGGCTATATTAATGCTTAGTGGGATTTAGAGTGACAGGTGTAGATTTTATTTCGGAATTTTATACCATGTTATTCAAGTTTATTTTGTCAGCGGCTTGCATGAATACCGCAATAAAATCAGGAATAAAGTCTAGATTAGGTTGACTTTTGTAAAAATAGTATTGAAATGAATTTAGCAAATTTACCGTTATATCTAAAACCCAATTCATATCCACTTTTAAGGTATTTTTGACTAAGCAGCGCGCCCTTTTTGCTTATCGACAACTGCATCAATAATGAGTAGGAGTCCACTTTTGCTAGCCCAAAATAGACTCACGTCGATGCTCATCACTGGTTTAAAATGGTTTGAACTCTAGCATTAGCAGTCGTAAATTTTAAACTGCATCATTAGCATCAGATTTAGTACCAGTCATTTTTCCCAGCAATTGTCACACGCTTTGATCATCACACAATATAGTAACTATATGATTTTCAGTTTGTTCTTCCTGTTTAACGACTTTATAGTTTAATGGTCCTAAACATTATCAGGAACAACCAATGACTTTGCTAAACACTCTGAAACTCGCTTCAGTAAAACGCCCGATATCACAATCGCCATTAATTTATCGCCGAAATAAATTATGCACCAAACTCTGGGAACAAATTCAAATTGCGCGTGCAGCGGAAGAGGGCACAGAATACGCGCCAACACACTACAAAACAGTCTTGAATAAAGTGATTGGCGAAAAGCACGAAGTCAAGGTTCCAAAACGTTTGAAAAAATGGTGGTGGAATGGCCCAGATGGGCAATTAGTTCTTAAAATTCGTTCAATAATGATGAAAATGTAATAATATTTGCCGTCTGAGCCAAAAAATAAATATAGAAACGGAAAAAAAGTTTAAATTTTAAGGAAATTTATCGAATAAATTACCATTAGCTTGTCATCAAGCTTTTGGCAGAAAACGAGGGTAAATTGTCATTGTGCTGAAAGGTACAGCGTGTGACCATTAACTCAAGTGATCCAATCTGCTTTCTGTCGGGGGTCTTTGTGCCTAGTAAATCTTTAGTTTCTAATTCACTATCGAATCAACCTCTACAACGGAAAATAGCGATTATTGCCTATCCAGGTGTTGATATATTAGATTTGGCTGGTCCGATGGAGGTATTTGGGTTCGCTAATTTAAATTTACTCCAGCAGCAAATAATCACACAGCCAGCGTATCAGACAGAAATACTCGCAGAAAAACCTGGCGTTATAAAATCAATTTTTGGCTTAGACATATTGGCCCATCGGGCATACAGTGAAGTAAATGAAGAAATAGACACACTCTTGGTTCCAGGTAGCGCTGATATGCAAGCTATTATGCATGACCCGCTATTACCACAATGGATTGCTAAAATCGCGCCCAAAGTTAGACGAATTGCGTCGATATGCAGTGGCGCATTCTTGTTGGCAGAAGCGGGTCTCTTAAAAGATAGGCGTGCCACGACGCACTGGTATTTTTCTAAGCAATTCTCAACAGCTTATCCAGATATAAAGGTGGATTCCAATCGAATTTTTATCTGTGACGAAAATATTTATACTTCAGGCGGTATAACTTCTGGAATTGATCTTACTCTAGCTTTGGTAGAAGAGGATTGGAATCGTGAATTAGCACTTCAAATTGCACGTCTTTTAGTAATGTTTTTACAACGACCAGGTGGTCAATCACAGTTCAGTTCTTTTTTAATCAGCAAAGCCCCTAAACACAAGGAGATTAGCGATTTGCAAGCATGGATTATAGCTAATCCCTCGGCTGATTTAACTGTGGAAATACTTGCTGGTCGATTATCAATGAGTCCTAGAAATTTTGCTCGTACTTTCTTGGCGGAAACAGGGGTAACACCTGCTAAATTTGTTGAGCTTGTGCGTATAGATAGTGCGCGGCATTATCTTGAAAGTTCTGATCTTTCTGTCGAACGGGTCGCCGAGACCGCGGGGTTTGGTGATGCAGAACGTATGCGCCGAACATTTCTACGTCATTTGGGGGTTAACCCGCAAAACTATCGTTACCGATTTAGCACTCGCCCAAATACTAATACCCTTAATGAGGCTTATTAGCGTCTTATATCCTTTCAATCAAACAGTAGGAAAATTTTATGCGTATTTTATTAATTTCCTCCGCTTTTTCTGGTCTTACACAAAGATTTTTCACTGAGCTTGAAGATGCCGGCTTTACGGTATCAGTCGAATTGCATTTGGGTGATGTAGATCGATTATTAGAAGGTGTTGCACTGTTCAAGCCTGATGTAATTGTTTGCCCATTTTTAACACGACGCATACCTCAGTCGATTTACGAAAATTATCACTGTTTAATTGTACATCCTGGCATTAAAGGTGATCGCGGTCCTTCCTCATTAGATTGGGCAATACAGGAGCAGAATACAGAATGGGGCGTTACCTTAATGGCCGCGCAGGAAGAAATGGATGCTGGGGATATTTGGGCGAGTAAAACATTTCCAATGCGGAATGCGACTAAAAGTAGTTTATTTTATCGCGAAGTCACGCAAGCTGCTGTCGACTGTTTATGGGAAGCGTTAACGTATATAAATTCCCCGAATTTTAAACCTGAACCTTTGGACTATACAAAGTCATCCATAAAAGGCCAATTGCGGCCGTTGATGAAACAGCCAGATAGAGCGATTGATTGGAAAAAACATTCCACTCATGAAATATTGACGCATATCTGGGCTGCGGATGGAAGTCCAGGCGTACTTGATATCATTGACGGCAAACCGTATTACTTGTTCAATGCTTTTGCAGAACCAACGTTAAAGGGTAAAGCAGGTGAATTTATTGCCATGACTGATCATGCGGTTTGCCGAGCAACCATAGATGGGGCGCTATGGATAGGGCATTTACAACCGCAACTGGAATCGGGTTCCAAAGGTATTAAACTACCGTCAACTGTGATTTTAAAAGATCTATTGCACAAAAAAACGCCTGGGCTTTTAGGGTTAACTTCCAAATCGATTAAACATTTAGCCATAGACTATACCGCACCCAATAGGCAAGTTCCCTGTCAGGAAGTTTGGTATGAATTAGAACAAGATGTGGCTTACTTGTATTTTCCATTTCACAATGGCGGCATGAGTACCCAGCAATGCCAATTATTGCTTAAGGTCTATCAGCACATTGCTACATTATCAGTTAATGTTATCGTATTAATGGGCGGCGAAGAGTTTTGGTCTAATGGTATTCATCTTAATCACATCGAAGCAGCAGAAAATCCAGCAGAAGAATCCTGGTTAAATATTAACGCCATTGATGACCTTATCTATCAAATTATCACTACGCTCGATAAAGTAACCATTGCTGCTGTTGCTGGCAATGCAGGAGCGGGAGGCGCAATTTTAGCTCTTGCGGCGGATTGGGTATTTGCGCGCGAAGGCGTAGTTTTTAATCCGCATTATAAAAACATGGGGGAACTTTATGGCTCAGAATATTGGACTTATCTATTACCCAAACGCGTTGGTCATGAATTAGCGACGTCATTGACGGAACTGCGGTTACCCATTAGTGCCAAAAAAGCTTGGCGTATCGGCATGATCGATAAAATGCTCGATAAACAACACAAAATTTTTGTGGCCCAGGTTAAACACCTTGCTAAGGCGATGAGTTCAGACGTTGAAAATCTGCATAAGCAACTAAATACTAAGGCAAAAACTCGGTGCCTTGATGAAGCGATTAAGCCTCTTGCGGCTTATCGCCAATTCGAATTAACCCAAATGTATGCTAATTTTTATGGTAATGAAGAATACCATCTGGCTCGTAAACGCTTTGTGTTTAAACAAAGTGGCGAACAGGTCACACCCAGTAATATTGCGATTCACCGCCAATTGCCTGAAGAAATGGGCAAACTAACTTCCGGCAGTATGTACCATTTTGTATGGGATGATATTTATAAACTTGGTGATACGTTAATAGACAGTGAGCATAGAGACTTATTTAATCTGGCTAATCAATTGGTATCCTCTGGTAGTCAAAATGAACTGATTGCTAACATAGATTTACTGTTTGAGCATGTTAAAGAGCATTTTGATGCGGAAGAGAGCCTTATGCAAAAACTCAACTATCATGATGCAAAAAATCACATCAACGAACATCGGTCTATGCTGGAAAAATTGACATCCATCCAAAATAAAATTAATCAGCAAGACTGGAAACCCAATGACATTCAAGTGTTTATTGATCGCTGGGGCAAACATATTCTTTATACGGATATGCCCTTAAATGACTATTTAAAAGAGCCAAAATTCGAATCCATTGCTTAATGCTATGAACCCTACATTTTTGTATGTCATGGGTGCCGAGGCTGGTGTTGGTAAGAGTACAGTATGCTTGGGTATCCTTGCTTATCTTCTCACTCAAGGCTTTAAAGCCCAAGAGCTAGCCTATATCAAACCCATGACGCAATGTCTTATACCGCAAAATGTCGCCTTGTTTTGTGAACAGACACATATTGATTGCTGCGCCACGGAGGGTTTAGTGTTTACCAAAGATTTTACCCGAGATTTTATAGCGGGGTTAACGCGGAATTCAGATGAATTGAAACAGGAAATTCTAAATGATGTTTATGCTATTGCGCAGCAGAAAACCTTCGTAATTATTGATGGCATTGGCTATCCAGCGGTAGGCAGTATCATTGGCGTTTCGAATGTAGATATCGCTATGGCACTAGATAGTAACGTTATCTATATTGCCCATCCAGGTATTGGAAAAGCAATTGATTCGACAGTATTGAATGTCACGTTTATGCAAAATAAAGGCATGAATAATATTGGGATTATTTTTAATCAATTGTCCTCCACATTAACCACGATACAACCATACATAGACAAACGCCTAATAGAGTTACTGCCTACTACAACCTTGTTAGGCTTTTTAACGAAGAACGAAAATCTGGATGAACTAGTACATAATCAATCAATAGACGAAATATCCAAATGGTTTATCGAAAATTTGGATACTTCAAAACTCTTATCGCAATGCTAGCTATGTCGCTATAAAACGTTGGCAGAAAATGAGGGGAAATTGTCATTGTGTAAAAACTATAATTGAGGGAGCATAGATGACATCAGTTATCTGCATGAAAAAAGTTAAAAAATTTCATGGAATTGAATTTATATTGCCGACAACTGTATGAATTGGTTATAACAAATGGGAGCATGACAATGAGTAAATATACTATAAATTACATATGCACCGATAAATATGGACATAGTGTTGTTAAAAGCGAAGAGCATTTGAATAACACAATAAATGAGGCTATTGAGATAGTTAAATCTAAATGGGTCAATTGGCAAGTTAAGATTTTATGGGCTGGAATTCTAAAAACTGATGGCTGGCCTGGTTAAAGTTATATTGCGCAGTGTGAAAGCTAGTGTATAACGGCAGGGCTCACTAGCTTTTACGCTGTCATATGGCACAATTAGTTGCTAATGTAATGCATTGAAACCATTGTATATAAGTAATTGTCAGTGTCAGCTAAGAGATTCCCTACAGACATTCATTGATGATTTAGTTAGTGAACTGCGATTTAACATCAATAGTCTTATTCGCAGTCAGCTTGCGAGTTTCAATATTCGCCCGGTAGCATGATCACCCAATATTCTTCAGTCCAGCAGGCGTATAGCTTAATCGCATCCAGTGGGAAATCGGTATATTCGATCTCCTGACTCGCCAAGCCAACATCATTGCCATTATCAATCACAATCAGTGCTGCATCCCCCGATTTGGTGAAATTTAAGCACGTGAACGGCTCAGACTCACCATCAACGCTGGCCAGCAAATGCGAGGCGTAAACATCCATCAACCAAAAGCATTCTGAGTTTTCAGCTAAAAATAATGCGCCCTCTGTTAACACCGTTTTGGGGCATAACCGGGTATAGCGTTCAGTGCCAGTAAAGTGTGCGAGTGCCTCGCTAAGTTGTTTTGAGTCCATTGTTTTGCTCCAAGTGATTAATACTGAAGCAATTATTTTGTCTTCTTGCCGAAATAGCAACCGATTGAAGTTTTCTGCTTCGCATGTTTTGTCGGGTTACCCAACAAAATTAAACTGCCCCAAAAATGCACGATCAAGCCCATCGCTAGGCATATATAGATTAGCTATAGCATTACAGCGGGGTGATGCTGTTGTGGGTTAATTGAGCTGTCATTGCGGGTCAGTTGCACGGAATGTTGTGGGTAACAAACTGGTCCAGGAAACCCCAAGCGTTACTCAGGTAACGCCCGGGTGTTTTTGAGTAGGAGTAAATTGAATGCTGTACGGCCTTATTTAATGCACAGTGACGGCAATTGTGGC
>SXGT01563211.1_pt1 | contig 12898 bp, 10 predicted proteins | sample 3176221 | NCBI WGS metagenome assembly SXGT01 (sample SAMN11356862, study PRJNA531348) | freshwater metagenome | isolation source: freshwater sample F1-120 | place: China: Fuxian Lake, Yuxi | collected 2017-12-25
CGACATCACCCGCAAACGGAAGCTCTGGGAAAAACAGAAGGAAGGCAAAAAGCGGATGAAATCGATCGGCCAGGTCGACATCCCGCAAAAGGCCTTCATGGCCGTGTTGGAAACTGGGGAAGATAAGTAGCACGTGGGGCAGGTTGCCAGCCTGCCCAGAAATCGGACTTTGTTGAGAGCCGCAGTGATGGACGAGTTCCTCATCTCCTGCGCCGGCATCGAACTCGTTTTCTTTGACCGATTGCCACCGGCTCGGGCAGAACCTTTCGAGTATTTTTCGGTCCGTATTTCGCAGCGGAACGGGATTGCTCAAGGCCGGGTATCTGGAAACGCTTTCCCATCACATCCTGCTCGACTGTTTTCCGATACGGCCCGGCAATGGGATGGCTGAATCGCAGGCTCAATTCACGTTCTAAGGAAGTCCAAACGAGTTCGCCTTGCCAGCCATCCAGAACTGACAACAACATAACGCTGATGTCTCCAGCGCAAACCAGCCGGCTGAGATCAAGCCACTGGCTCAATGCCAAAATCGCGGATAGTCAGCAGCGTCTGCAGCCTGAAGCCCTTGACGGCGAGCGCGGCCGCGCCACCTTCCAGTCGGTCGATGATGGCTAGGACGCCGAGGATCTTCAAGCCATACGCTTCGGCCTTTTCAATGGCTGCCAGAGAACTGCCGCCAGTGGTGACGACGTCCTCGACGATGACGCATCGCTCGCCGGGATGGACCGGGCCTTCCACGTCCCGCCCCGTGCCGTGCTGCTTGGCCTCTTTGCGAACAATGAATCCCTTCAGCGATTTGCCGGTTCGGCCGGCCACGGTAATGATTGCGGCAGTGATCGGATCAGCCCCGATGGCCATGCCGCCGACCGCGTCGGGCCAGTCCTTTGCCAGAACCTCCAGCATTCCATCCGCAATCTGGTTCGCTCCCGCGCTATCCAGCGTCACCTTGCGGCAATCGAGATAGAACGACGACGTCTTTCCCGATGCAAGTTTGAACTGGCCCAGTTGCAGGGCCTTTTCGCGGACAATCGCCATCAAGGCGGTTTTGCTGTACATCCTGGTGTCTCCGTTGTTCTTAGAACCAGCTTAGCCTCCGCGTCCACGCGGGGAGGAGCGCCGCGTGGACGCGGAGGCTAATGCTAAATCATATTCATCCGACTCCGGCTCTTCCGCTTCGCCCGGGCGCAGTCCTGGCAGACGCCATTGATGATCAGGCGGTGGCTGGTGACGCGGAAGTGGTGTTCGCGGGCGACTTCGTCCCGCAGGGCGACCAGACCCTTGTTCTCGAATTCCAAAAGCCGGTTGCACTCGGTGCAATGGAAATGGTCATGCTGCGGATAGCCGTAGTCGTGTTCATAGACAGCCCGCCCGTTGAGCACGAACTTGCGGAGCAGCCCGGCGTCCACAAACTCCGCCAGCGTCCGATAAACCGTCGGCCGGCTGACGTGCCCCGTCTGCCCGGATTTCGGCAGTTGCTCCATGAGCTGGTCGGCATCAAAGTGCTCGTGATGGCTGAAAACCTGGTCCACCAGCGCCAGTCGCTGCGCCGTTACCCGCATCCCGCGACTCTGCAAAAACTCCACGAAGCGATCCCGCGGCGAAAGGGAAACCTGCACGGTGCCGAGCGATTCGGTGTCGGACATGGAACACTTATTGAGACTTGCCCCCGAACCAACCGCCGGAATCAGGCAGAAGGAAGCGAGGAGGACAAGAATGTTGTCTCAATAAGATTCTAAGTGCGTGGTGCGTCCATGCCAAGGTGCGGAGATTTGCCGCAATCACACACCCCCGTATAGCCGTGGGCGTGCTATCGCTGTGTCACACCTGGAGATTATCCAATCTCGTCGAGCAGGTTGCTGAGGGCCAGGTCGAGCTTGGCCTCGGTTTCGTAAGTCCCGCTCGCAATCTGGGCCTTGATCTGGGCCACGCGGTCCTCGCGAATCTCCGGCAGGTTATGCACCTGGGCGACGAGGTCGGCTTCGGGGGAAATGTCCAATTGGTCCACTCCGTAGCTGGTGGGCGTGCTACTGCGGCCTTGGGCAGGGCTCATCCGGTGCGGAGCCGAAAGGGTCTGCGGTGCGTGAACGTGGGCGGTACTCTGGATTACCATTTTACGTCTCTCCATGCGGCGAAGGCAAACTGCATTCCAGGCTTGGCGGGAAGCCATTACCGGAATTTCAGTGCGCCAGTTTCCAAAATTGAGCGGAAAACGCGGAGGGACGATTTCAAAGCGTCCCTCAAGTCTAGGTCACAGGTTGCATAGTCAGCGCGTCGCAGATCCTTGTCAGGGGCGCTTTCCGTGGCTGGCGAGACGATAGCGAACGCTAGCACGATGACACTCCTAACATCGTCCGCAAGTCGCGGTGACTACAACCCAATCCTTGCGGTAACCTCCTGTACCGGTTTCCCTCATTGAAAGCGGCTATTCCGGCTCTGCCGTTGGCTGAGCGGAAAAAGCCGGTCGGACAAACCGTGCTGCCGGAAATCAACGGGTTGGCAAAATACCACGCCGCCTGGCCGGCAAGACTCCTGCGATTTGCCTCGGAATCCTTCCCTTTGGGATTTGAAGCGAATGCCTCACACTTGCTTACGTCGTGTACGGGCTCGAGTTCGTCAGGGAAGTCGATTTTCTCTTGCGACCCCCCTATATTCAGCCGCAAACCCTTACTGGTGGAGAGTATAGGTAAGGCGGGCTCATTTTCGCAATAGCGTCCAGGCCCTTGGCCAAAGACTTCTGAAAAAAAGGTCCAGGTTCTGACCAAATCCCTTCAATTGGCAGAATTTGCCGTGAATTCTGCATCCAGACCCGCCTGCTCCCAGCAGTAAGAAGAAGGGGGAATCAGTTGTTGGAGGATACAATTGCATCTTGGCGGGGTCGAACGTACTTTCCGCAGGCCATGAGAAGCCACGACCGATCGTTTGTTGACGAAAGGTTGGAGCAGTTCTCCCCCCTACCAAGAAATTCCGAAATTTGTGCGAATATGCTGGAAAACCTCGGGGTAATAGGTTATCCTTTTGCTGCTGGGGGACGGCGGCTGGGAAGACTTCTTGTTTTCTCGGTGCCGGGGCAAGGAACACGACGTAACTAGTTTTGAGTTGCCTGGAATTCTTCAAGTTTTATTTATTGAGAAAGAACGGAGGATTTATGAAGTCGTCCCCAAGACGACGGGGCTTCACCTTGGTGGAGTTGCTGGTCGTTATCGCCATCATTGGCGTCCTGGTGGCCCTGTTGCTGCCGGCTATCCAGTTTGCGCGAGAGGCTTCTCGCCGGATCAATTGCGCCAGTAACTTGAAGCAGATTGGCATTGGGCTGCACAGTTATCATGACGTGCATAAGACGTTTCCGCCCGAAACGATTTGGATGGCTAACAACTCGCAAAACCCTCGGCCTACAAATCCTATGGGTGGGCCTGAGATTGCGACCGAAGTGCGAAATTTCACTTGGATCGCTCTGATGCTGCCGCAAATGGAGCAACAAGGGCTTTATGATCAGATTAACTTCAATATTCCCGGCTTCAACCAACTTACGAGGGACGGCAAACTCATTCGGAGCACCGTGCTCAAGTCGTTTATTTGCCCGTCCGATTACACGTTTCAAACGCTGCCCCATGACTTTGGAATTACATCGTATGCGGGGAACCAAGGCTGGGATCAACATCGCCGCAAATACGGCGATACCTACCTTGCGGGCATGTTTCCTCTGATGGATCCGATGACCCTTGCTGACATCAAAGATGGAACCTCGAACACGATTGCGGTGGGCGAAGTCACCACCACGGGATACACGGCGACCGGAGGTGGTGGCCAGTGGAATTCCCGACGAAACAAGATGCGTGACACCGGTCCGGCGGCTGTCAGTCGCTCCCTCTTGATAAGTCCCGCAGCCTGGGTGAATTCCCATTCCTGGATCAATCTCGCAGGCGGACCAATCCTCCGGGCGGATGGATCTTCAGGAGCGATTTGGGGCCCCTGGGGCAGCCCGCACGTTATGAAACCCACCTACTATTGCCATTACATTATGAATAACGAGTGGCCAGGTTCCGGAAGTGCCCATCCCAACGGTGCCCAGTTCCTCATGGCCGACGGAGCAGTCAAGTTCTTGAACGGCAACATCGACTGTGGAACCACCAACACTTCGATCGGTTGGGTCCGTGGTCACCACTATGGAATCTACGGCAATGTTTGGTCTGCACTCCACTATCCAAGAGGGCATCCAGACAAGGCGAGCGTGACCGACGCCTTGGATAACTAACTACCACGAATCTATTTTACTTTAGGACTGACTTACATGAAAAAGGTATGGCGTTGTTTGCTGGGTGTCCCCATCGTCGTCGCGGTTGTCATTGTGGGATGTGGGACAGAGCCAGAAGTGAAGGCTCCGACAGGTCCGGCTCCGACTATGACTGACCCAAATTCCTTTAATATGGGCGGCGACATAGGCGTTCCCGGCACTCCTGGTGCGTCGGCGACGGCAACTCCGGGAACCCCGGCGACGGCTGCTCCGGGAACCCCGGCGACGGCTGCTCCGGGAACCCCGGCGACGGCTGCTCCGGGAACCCCGGCGACGGCTGCTCCGGGAACACCGGGGACGGCTGCTCCGGAAACCAAGTAAGCGAATTGCCTCAAGCGCAGGGGGACTGGTTCCCCCTGCGCTTTTTTTGTGCCCGCAGGTCTGGCGTTTTCAACCACCTGTTTTTTTTCACCTGCATCGCCATTGCGTTCCGAAAGCGTACGGTGGCACCTCGGCTTCGAGCGCTATCTGCACCGGCAGCGCCCTGCAGTTGGAATTCAATTCGCGGAAGTCAGGATTGCGCCGGGTTACGCGCAAAAGGATGTGTACTTTACGGCAATGATCACATGCGATCTTTCTTGAACTCCCGTTGGTTTTTCGGGGTCGTCGCACTGATCGCTGTCGGAGTTTTTCTCGGCTGGAGAATGTGGCCCCGACGAGCAACTCCCAGGACGCGCGCTAAGTCAACGGCAGAAATAGTATCGGCTCCTTTCTTCAAGGAGGTCACTAAGTCCGCCGGCCTCTCCTTCCGCCATTGGTGCGGAGATTCCGGAACGTATTTCGTCCCGGAATCCATGGGATCGGGAATCGCGCTGTTGGATTATGACCGGGACGGAGACCTGGACATTTTTGTGGTCCAAGGAATGCCCCCTGCAGCCGCGAAAGTGAAACCGGCGAACGGCAGTGGTTTTTCCCCCACGAGCCGTCTGTTTCGCCAGACGAAAGGGCAGTTTGAAGACGTGACTGAATCCACCGGGCTCGAGGACGAGATGCCTTACGGGAGTGGAGTGGCGGTCGGGGACATCAACAATGATGGCTGGCCGGACCTCTTTGTTTCGAAGTACGGCCGCGACCGGCTATTGATCAATCATGAAGGGAAGTTTGAAGATATTACTGAGGCTGCGGGCATCGACAATCCACGTTGGGGCGCGTCCGCCTGCTTTACCGACTACGATCGGGACGGTTGGCTCGATTTGTTCATTGTCAATTACTACGATTACTATTCGTCGAATCGCCTGATCCTACCGAACGGGGAAGAGGATTACGCTGGCCCGCAAATGCGCGAAAGTGTACCGTCCAAACTGTATCGGAACCTGACGGGAGAGATGCCCGACCACAAAGTTCAATTCCGAGATGTGAGCTTTGAAACTGGAATCGACTCCAAGGCTGGCCCCGGCTTGGGAATTCTGCCCGCGGATTTCAATGGCGACGGCTGGATCGATTTTTGCGTGGCCAACGACGGCAAGGCAAATTTCATGTGGTTCAGCCGAAGCGGCAAGACCTTTAGCGAGGAGGCTATCCAGGTCGGCACGGCTTACAATGCTGCTGGAGTTCCTCAGGCCGGCATGGGAATGGCCACGGGAGACGTGGACGGAGACGGGCGGCAAGATTTTCTAATAACCCATCTGGAGGGCGAATACACCACTCTTTATTCGCAAGTTGCGGAGGGCCTGTTTGAAGATCGAACCGCTGCGGTCGGTCTCGCGGTCCATACGACGCATACGGGCTTTGGGACGGCGCTGCTGGATCTGGACCTCGACGGCGACCTGGACTTGGTCATTGGAAATGGACGTGTCCGGCGACGCGTGGGAGAGCCGCCGGCAACGAATCTTGAGTCCTTTTGGCAACCCTATGCGGAGTGCAACCAGACGTTCTTGAATAGCGGAGGGGGAATATTTACCTCAGTGAACGCGATTGATGACTTTGTTGCCGAGCCGCGCATGACGCGCGGGCTAGCGATCGGTGACCTTGACGACGACGGCGATCTGGATCTGGTGACGTCCGAAGTCAATGGTCCCGCGCGAATATTTCTCAATACCGCGGAGCGTAAGGGAAGCTGGCTGATCGTGCGGGTGATTGATCCGCGACATGGCGGCCGCGATGCCTACGGAGCCATCGTGACGGTGACGGCCGGCAAGGAGCGCTGGTCGCGCGATGTTAATCCCGCCTTCAGTTATCTTTCCAGCAATGATCCACGGGTTCACTTCGGTCTGGGGAAAGCAACGACGTTTGACCAGATCACTGTGCAATGGCCCGATGGAATGAAAGAGGATTTCAAAGGGGGAATGGCTGGCAACAACCTGACCCTCCATCGCGGCAAGGGGGTGCAACCATGAGTCCCAAGACGCGTTCATCCCAAGGTGAATCGGCAGAAGGACCACGACTCGTGCGCCGCCTAGTGCCGGTTCTGTTTGGCCTGACGGTTTTGGCGGTGGCGGTCAACGTGTACTGGTGGTTCAGCATGCCATCTCTGGAGCCGCTGCCGGTTGTCGCGACCGACCGAATGACACCGCGGATTCGCGAGCTGATTCAGACGGCGACTGCCGAAGTGATGCGGCAGGACCATTCCGCGGTTGCCTGGGGAGATCTGGGAGCGGTTTACTTTGTTCACTCCATGATGCCCGAAGCCGTTGCCTGCTTTCGTAACGCCGAGGTTCTCGATCCGGTGGACTACCGCTGGCCCTACCTGCTGGGCATTTGCTTGCTCAATACCGATCGAGAGGAATCGCTCGATTGCTATCGGCGATCCGCCCAGCGGTGCGGCCAAAAGGCCCATGTGCAATTGCGTCTGGCGGAGGCGCTGATTGATAGATCGGAACTGGAGGAAGCGGCGATGCAGGTCGAAAGTGTTTTGAGTTATGCTCCGTCGAATCCACGTGTGCAGTTTGCCAAAGCACGCCTTCTTTTGGCACAGGGCGATTTGGAGCAGGCCAAATCCTGGGCCATTCGCAGCGCCGCCGCCGCTCCTGATAAGCGCACGCCGCATCTGCTGGTCGCCCAGCTTTGCCGGCGAACGCGCGACACTGCGGGGGAAACTCGGGCATTGAAGGCACTAGAGAAGATTGCCGACGATTTTACGGCCTGGGAGGACCCGGATACGGCTGCACTCTATCCCCTGCGGCAGGACGGGACGGCCAGATTGGCGAGAGCGGAGGATCTGGCCAAGAGTGGTCAGACGGCGTCACTCAAAGAGACTCTATCCGAAATCGCCACGGGGAGTGACGGTGCCGCGGCCACATCGCAGCTGGCTTGGATTCTGGACCAAGAGGGCAATTTTCGCGAATCCGAAGGTTTGTTGCGACAACAATTGCTTAGATTCCCGAAAGACGAACGGCTGCATTTCCAATTTGGCGTTGTCTGCTTTCTGCAGGAAAGAAATCCCGAAGCAGAAGCAGCATTTCGCCGCGTCGTCGAACTCAAGCCGGATTTCGTCGACGCCTGGTACAACCTGGGGCTCACGTTCGTCAAACTCAACAAGCCCAGCGACGCCCGAGACGCCTTTGCCGTGGCCGTCCGCCTCAGCCCCAGCAAGGCTGTTATCCGCATCAGTTTGGCCGAGTTGCTGCTGGCCGAGGGGAAAGAGGAAGAAGCTTGCGAGCACCTGGAAGCCGCTATCAAAGTTGCGCCCATGGAACAAGAAGCGCGTGACATGCTGGCGCGCATCAAGGCCGGACAGAAGTAACGAGCGCCCCAGTCTCCTGCGGGGCGGCAGAAGGTTGTGTAAGAATGGACTTTTTCTGGCAAGAACGGTCCCTCAGCTATGGCGGGAACATGCGAGGGCTATAATGACGGGAATGCGGTTTGAGGCTCATCGCAACTTTTTGTTTGGGCAGAGGTTCAATCCTGTGTCGCTGTTTCGCAGATTCCATCCCCGCCGGCTGTTGCCGGCAGTTTTCGGAGAATCGTCATGCACAAGTTACTGTTTTCGATTGCGGCACTCGTAGGCGTAGTTCTGGCAGGCGGGGCCCTCGGCACCTCGTTGTTTGCCGAAGACCCAGACCTCTTCTCGCAGTTGGATGCCAACAAGGATGGGTTCATTTCCCAAGGAGAAGTCGAGGAGGGCAAGAAGCCCCTGTTCGAGCGGCTCGTGCGGGTTGCCGATGAGAACGGCGATAAGAAACTGAGCAAGGAGGAATTCGCCAAGGGAACGCAAAAGTCCACCGAGGCCAAACCGCCACTGGCGGGTGAGCCAGGGGACCGCGGCCGTCCCGGCGGTGGTGCTCCTAATATCAAGGAATTTCTGAGCCGGCTCGACAAGAACGGCGACGGCAAAATCAGCAAGGAAGAGGCCCCCGAGCGGATGAAAGAGAATTTTGACCGGCTCGACGCCAACAAGGACGGCAACATCGACGCCGAGGAAGTTCTCCGCAGTGCTGGCGGCCGGCCTGGCGGAACCCCCCCGAGTGCGCCTCCTGCCGGTGGTGGCGAGGCAAAGGCCGCCGAGGAAATCTTCACCAAACATGATGCGAACAGCGACGGCAAATTGACCAAAGACGAAATCCCCGACGAGCAAAAGGAAATGTTCCAGCGGATTCTCGACCGCGCGGGAGACGGCGTAGCCGCCGTGACCAAAGAGCAGTTCGTCCGAGCGATCATGGCCCAACGCCAGTTTCAGAATGGCCGTCCCCCGGATGGTCGTCCTGGCGAGCCAGGCCGTCCCGGTGCTGGACCGATGGTCGCTCTTCCGGTGCTGAAAGCCCTGGATGCCGACGGTGACGGTGAGATTTCCAAATCGGAAATTGAAGGTGCCGCCAAGGCTCTTTCCGCGCTCGACAAAAACGGTGATGGCAAACTCTCCCGCGACGAGATCCTGCCGAACTTCACCGGCAGCGGAAACCCCGGTCGCCCCGGTGCGGAAGGGCGACCTGGACAGCCGGGGCAACCCGGCCAGCCGGGAGTTGCAGGCCGCATCAATCCCGAGGAAATGTTCCGTCGCTTGAAAGAAGCCGACAAGAACGGCGACGGCAAAATCAGCAAGGACGAAGCCCCCGACCGGATGAAGGAGAACTTTGACCGGATTGACGCAAACGGCGACGGCCAACTGGATGAATCGGAAATCAAGACCATGTTCGAAAGGCTGCGCGAAGCCGCCGGTCGCCGTCCTGAAGCGGGCCGTCCGGAAGGCCGACCCGAACGCAAAGCGGAAGAAAGGCAGGAATGAGGGGTAGCCGGCTGATCCTGTGATTGGTCGAACCAGGCCCGCACGCATGCGTGCGGGCTTTTTTTGCGCGAACTATTCGGTATTCAGGGTCGTCTATCAATAGTAAGGGGCGGCGAGCGAATAATCTTGCAGGGACTTGCCGAATCCTTCTGAAACGTGTTTTCACCCCCTATCCTTGGGAGTTCATGGTGTGACCCAGCCTGCCCCGCAAACCCTGTTCGTGGTTTTGAGCGAAGACGACTCCACCGGCAGAATCACGGTGGAACTCGATTCCTACGCCCGTTTTCGCATCCAGATGGAGCGGAACTTTGCCGAGCTGGAAACGAAGTTTCGCCACCTCGCACCCCGGCGGCTAATCGTCAGTCCAATTTCCCGTGGTGTTGCCCCTCTTAAGCGCAAGCCAAAATGACCGCTGGCGTCGCTATTCTCCCTGCTGTTTCTTTACCACCAATTGAACCAGTTCCTCGACGGTCGTAGTGGCAGCAAGCTCTTCATTGGAGATTTCAATCCGATAGGCCGTTTCCAGGGCGTCCGCCACTTCGATGCGCGTGAGCGGATCCAGTCCCAGATCCAACAGGTTCATGCCTGGGGTTACGATCTCCGGTACGCCCCCCGTATGCACGGCGATGATCTCCTGGATGCGGGCCAGCGTATCGGTTTGCAGGCCGGACGGAGCCGCCGATACTTCCTCCGTACCTTTTGCAGGAAGTCGGGGCTTCCAGCGCTTTCGCGTTTCCATCACTGCCACAATGAGCAAGGCAATAGCCGCCGTGGCAACAACCACTTTCCAGGGATAGGGGAGGCGGGAGGAAGTCATGGAATCGCGGCTATGGGAAAAATCAAGCGGAAATCCCGGGGTGACTAGCTTCTCCCAAAGCAGACCAGGCACATGTCGTCGTTCTGGACCGCATCCTTGAGGAACCGCAGGACATCATCCACGATCAGGCCCCCCAGATGGTCCGGCCTCTGGTTGTTCTCGCGAGCGTGCTGCCGCATTCGATCGATAGTGTAGAAGGCTCCCGCCTTATCCATTGCTTCGTTGATGCCGTCGGTGTACAAGGTCACCGTCTCACCGGGGCCAAGGGTCATTTCCACTTGCTCGTAAGTGATGGCATCGGTAATTCCCAGAGGCAATCCGGCAACGCTGTCCCCCGGTTCTTCGATGGTCCCATCCTTGCGGCGAACGAGCGGTGCCATATGCCCGGCGTTAACAATGGTCAGCTTGTGAGTCTTGGGATCGAGCACCACGCAAATCAGCGTCACAAACCGCTGAATGTTCAAGCGGGTGAGTTTCTCATTCAGCCGCGTGATGGCGGCCGCCGGTTCGCGCTCGGAATACAGGGAGAAGCGGGCCTCTGCCGACAGTTTGGCCATCAGCAGGGCGGCGGCAATGCCGTGGCCGACAACGTCCGCCACGACAATCGCGATGCGGCCATCCGGCAGCGGGATGTAGTCAAAGTAATCGCCCCCCACTTGCTCGGCCGGTTGATAAAAGTCGTAAAAGGCGTAATCTGCCAGATCGGGCCGCGACTCGGGCAAAAAGCCCCGCTGGACATCCTTGGCCAGTTGCATGTCCCGATCGATTTCCTTTTGCCGCATGGCCGCATCATGCATCTGGGCGTTCTGGATAGCGACGGATGCCTGGGCGGCGGCGCTCACGAGCAATTCCAAGTCCTCGGCCTGGAACTTCTGCCGCTGATTCAAAGTGTCGATCTGCAATGCCCCGATCGGCTTTGATTCGTTGTCCAGCAGCGGGGCGCACATCATGGAGCGAATGCGAAAATCCGCGATGCTCTGGCTCATCTCGAAACGGTCGTCGGTCGCCGCGTCAGCCGACAGAATCGCCTGCTTCGATTCCATCACCTTGCGAATGATGGTCCGGCTGATCCGGATGGTATCGTGCCCGTCCTCGCGGCGGAGGCGGACCCACCGCGGGATCAGCTTGCCATCCGGCATTTCCAGCACGATAAAACCGCGATCCGCCTGCACGAAAATTTTGAACAGGCTCTTGAGCACCTGCGGCAACACATCGTCGAGAGAAATGGCCCTCCCCAGGTTCTGAGTGATCTCGATCAAGGCCGCCAGCTTCACCTCGGCGCTGGCGGTTACACGCACGCTCCCCTGGCTCGAGGAAGAAATATCGACCGGAAACGACTTGATGATCGTGGAATTGAGCGATTCATGTTCATCCTCGCTCATCTGAGCCAGGTTGGCCCCATCCAGAACCGGCGGCGGTTTTGGCCCAGGCGGAATCGGCATGTCCGCCTGAAACACAAACGTCACTTCGCAAATCCGGATTTGATCGCCAGGGCGCAAAACACGAATCTCGTCGATTGCCCCCGGTTCGCCGTTCAAATACGTCCGGTTGCGGCTCTTCAGGTCCTCCACCGCATAACTATTGCCCGACTTGAACAACCGGGCATGCTTGCGGCTAACTGCGGGGACGTCCTTGATGACAATTTGGCATTCGGACGGGTCTCTTCCCAGCAAGTATTCGCCATCCACTAGGTCGTAGCGCGACCCCTGGGATGGGCCGCTGGTCACGAGAAGATTAAACATGGCAGTGATCGAGAATGCGGGAAGACAGGCTGGCAAGAGAAATTCTAAGCTCTCAGGAGACCACCCGCAATCAGAAGCCGCTGGAGCGCCTCATCATGAGCGCCGATACTTTGCTGCAATCCGTTGACAGCGTTCGAGTTAGCAAGACTCGCTGAGTTGTTTCCTGGGCCTGAATGATTTCAGGTTCACCACCGGAGTGCCCTGCCAGATTGGGCTTACGGAGGCAATGTCACCCCTGCGGTTTGGGGGAGGTCGCCAGTATACTCAAGGCTCGGTTAACACAAACTTATCAGGACTACAAAGCACCCCCGCGATTTCATCGCCAGTGAAAGCTGTAAGTCTTGTAACAGCATAAAGTTGCAGCGGTTCTATGGGCAAACAGTACATTTACAGCATCGAGCGGCTCACCAAAAAGCATGGACCGCGGGAAGTGCTCAAGGAAATCTGGCTGGCGTTCTATCCGGGGGCCAAGATCGGCGTACTTGGACGGAATGGCTCGGGCAAAAGCACGCTCCTCCGCATCATGGCTGGCATGGACAAGGATTTTGACGGAGAAGCCAGCCTCGCCGGCGGCTACACCAGCGGCTATCTCTCGCAAGAGCCGCAGTTGACGCAGGGAAAGAACGTCTGGGACAACCTGCAGGAAGCCATCGCTCCGCGCCGGAAAATGCTCGACCGTTACAACGAAATCAGCGGCCTCCTCGGCGAGCCTATGGACGAGAAGAAGATGGAGAAGCTGTGCGACGAGATGGCCCGCCTGCAGGACCAGATCGAAGCCAGCGGCGCCTGGGAAATCGACCGCGAGCTGGAAATCGCCATGGACGCGATGAATCTGCCGGACAAGGAGGCCGACGTTGCCATCCTCTCTGGCGGTGAGCGCCGCCGCG
>SXGT01605543.1_pt1 | contig 12898 bp, 12 predicted proteins | sample 3176221 | NCBI WGS metagenome assembly SXGT01 (sample SAMN11356862, study PRJNA531348) | freshwater metagenome | isolation source: freshwater sample F1-120 | place: China: Fuxian Lake, Yuxi | collected 2017-12-25
ACTGCCGACCGTGTTGGGCCAAGAGGAAGTCCACGATCTCATTAGCAGCTTTGTGACGATCATGATCTACTTGCACCGCCGACGTCAGCACCTGGGCGCCTCTCCCAGCCCGCTCGACTGGTTGCCCATTCGGCAATGCCCGCGTTGGATCGATCCAACGGTCAAGGGCTGTTGCGATCGGCCTCGCGACTCCCTTACACTGAATCCCAAGGGATCGCGTCTCGAACTTTCCGCATAGCCCCCCCGACGGCCAGGCGGCTCAGCTCAACGCACAAACTATCCCTCCGCTACATTCGGGATAGTTTGATGTTCGTTCGGCTGCTTGGTACTGGGATTGCGTTTTTGACGAGGGTTGTCACCAGTCGGAGGGGTTCCCACGATGAATTCACCCCAGATTCTTCCATCGGTCGTTGTTCCGCCCGGCGGTGGCAAGATCATTCGAGCATTCGGCGATGAGATCACGGTCCATCTTGGCGGGGCCGAAACTGGCGGCAAATTCACGATGTTCACGGCTGTAACGCCCCCTGGTGGGGGCCCGCCCCCGCACTATCACTCAAACGAAGAAGAATGGTTTCTGCCACTTGAAGGTTGCGTTGAATTTTTCATGGATGGTACCTGGCGTGAAGTCTCTCTCGGCACAGTCGTTTTTATGCCGAGGGGCGCCGTGCATACGTTCAGGAATTCTGGCCAGACGCCTCTTCGGATGCTGGTTCACACTGCACCATCTGGCTTCGAGAACTTTTTTTCGCGATGCGCCGATGAGTTTGCCAGGCCCGGTCCACCGGACATGCAGCGCATCATTGCGATAAGCGCCGAGCATGGTATCTACTTCGTGAATGGGTAGAGGCGCCCGTAGCCAATTTCTCGTCGGTGCTCGTTCCAACGCTCCAACGCTTGACATGCGTGTTGGTCAGTTGCTGCATGGTAACCGTTCACGTTCCGGGCACGGGCTCATATCCCCGGCGAATTCGAAAGAGGAGTGTCCTGCTGTTGGTTGCTGCACAAGTCGGATGGCAATCTGTCGCTCGACCGGGACCGCCGCATTCTGTTGTTGCGTTACCTCGACGCCGACGCAGTGGAAGTATACAATGGTCGCCGACCGTGACTGGGCCGTTTGCTGCGCGGACAGACCCCGTTTCCTGACGTGCGAGCCTGCGAGGCCGATTCATGCCCGTGACCCAAGCATTTCAAAACGACCCAGACTACACGGCACTGTGTTGCGGCCGCTCGGCGGACCCGTATGCCGTGTATCGTCGTCTGCGGGATGAGGATCCGGTGCACTGGAGCGAAGGTTTCAACGGCTTTCTGCTGACCCGGCATGCCGACGTTTATTCGGCTCTGCGCGATCCGCGGCTGCCATCGGGCGGGCGGCTGGCGTCGTACATGGATCAGTTGCCACTGACGGTACAACAAGAAGTGCAGCCGCTGCGCGAGCACTACGCCACGTGGCTGGTGAATCTCGACCCGCCCGATCACACGCGGTTGCGAACACTTGTAAGCAAGGCATTTACGCCGCGCGTGGTGGAGGGGCTGCGTGGGTATATCGAACAGACGAGCCACGCGCTAATGGACACGGCTCGGTCGACCGGCCAGATTGAGTTTGTCGGTCAGTTCGCCCAGGCGCTGCCCGCCAAAGTCATCTCCAAAATGCTTGGCGTTCCGCCCCAAGACAGCCCGCAATTCGAACGATGGTCGCAGGTGATTTCGGATTTCACGGGGACGGGCCGACCGCGGCCAGAGATGGCGTTGGCAGCTCAGCAGGCCGTCAATGCCATGAGCCAGTTCGTGAAGCAATTGACCGATCAGCGGAGACGGCAGCCGTGCGACGACTTGCTCAGCGGGTTGGTTTCGGTTGAGGAGCGAGGCGACAAGCTCAGCGAGCACGAACTGGTTGGGATGTGCGTGTTTCTCCTCGTGGCGGGGCACGAGACCACCATGTGTTTGCTGTCCAACGGCCTACTGGCCTTGTTGCAGTTTCCCGAGCAGATGCAGCGCTTACGCGATCAACCGGAATGGATGCCCGCGGCCGTTGAGGAGTTCCTGCGTTACGACAGTCCCTTGCAGCATCAGGTGCGGACCGCTCGGGAGGACCTGGAGATTTCCGGCACACGGATTCAACAAGGACAGCGCGTGGTGCTGCTGCTGGGGGCAGCCAACCGTGACCCCGAACAATTTCACGAGCCGGACCGCCTGGACATCGGTCGCACGCCGAACCACCATCTGGCTTTCGGGCTGGGGATCCACTATTGCATCGGCGCTCCGCTGGCTCGTTTGGAAGCGCAGGTCGCCTTCAAGGTTCTATTACAACGGGTACCGAACTTGCGATTACTCGATCCCGACGTGCGCTGGCGCGAGCACACGTCGATGCGGCATCCGAGGCAACTGCATTTGGCACTGTCGTAGCATTTGACCCATCAAGCCAACGAGGACGATCGTAATGCAATTGTTTTCGTACACGCGGGTGGGAGCAGGCAGGCCATGAGCAATACCGCGGAGGTGATCATCGTCGGGGGCGGAGTAACGGGGCTCTGCACCGCGATTCAACTCGCTTGGCGCGGCGTGAAGCGTATTGTCGTGTTGGATCGTCATTATGTCGGTGCCGGTCAGTCGGGACGCGCCGCCGGAATTGTCCGTGCCCTGGTCGGTCATCGCGACACGTCTCGCTGGCAGTTGGAATCCATCCGTTTCCTAAGCGAGTTGCCGCAACGACACAACGTTGATGTAACCGTGAACAAGACGGGATATTTGCTGCTGGTTCATGCCGAGGAAACGCAGTTGATGCAAAACGCGATTGAGTCGTGCATCGCGGCCGGCGGGGACGCCGGTTGCATTGATCGCGCCCAGGCCTTGCAGCTTCAGCCCGGAATTGGCGGCGACGAGTCAACCTCCTATGCTTACGAAAGCAACGCAATTCACGTCGATCCCATGTCAGTGACACAGGCGCTAGCCGGCATCGCCCGCGAAGCAGGTGTCCAGATCATCGAGGGTTGCGAAGTCAAGGAGATCCTGGTGAAAGCGGGCAGCGTGACCGGTGTTGAGATTGCGGAAGGACCGTTTCACGCGCCGACGGTGATGATCGCCCTGGCCGCCTGGGCCGCGGCGCTGTTTCGGCAGCTTGGTATCGAACTGCCTATTCAATCGCATCGCGCGCAGATGACATTTTTCCACACTCCGCTTGCCTCCGAGCACCGCGTGACACGGATCGTGTCCGATGCACGGACCACGCTGTACCTGCGTCCCGAAGGCCAGCGTCAGATGTTCGTTGGGTGGCGTGAAGGAGACCTCATCTCTAGACTGGAGGATTGCGCCGCGGTCGATCCCAACCATTACCAGCAGACCGCTGACTTCGCAAACGTTGCGGCAATGCACCAGCGGCTGTCGCAGACACTGCCATTCATGGCGGAAGGTTTTATCCATCGCACGTATGCCTGCGCGTATGACTATTCTCCTGACGGCATGCCCATTCTCGACCGGATCGATAGCGCCGCCGGGCTGTATTTCGCCGCGGGATTCAGCGGCGGAGGGTTCTCGCTCAGCCCGTTTGTTGGACGAGCCATGGCGCAATTTATCCACGAGGGTCAACGTCCGCACGAGATCGAGATACTGAGTCTGCGCCGCTTCGCCGAAGGCCGACCGATCCAGTGGAGCAATGCGGGGAAGTGTCGAGATATATCGGCGCAGACGAAAAAGGCCCCGCTTGGGTCCGACCCTCGCGCATCAACCTTGAACAGCAACTGACCCATTTCCGATAATCATTCGATGCGCAAACCAGGATGCCCTCACTTTAGGTTTCACCGATGACGTCTCTGACGAAGATCGCTTCCCGCTGGCGGCGGATCGTGACGCCGATTCCGGCGCCGCAGTCGCTACCGTTGTTGGAGCGGTTGCGGAGTGTCGAGCCGCGTTCGATGGCCGGCTTGCCGCCGGTGGTCTGGCAGGAAGCCGAAGGGTTTCTGGTCCGCGACCCCTACGGCAACCAGTGGATTGATCTGACGAGCGGTATCGTGATGGCCAATGCCGGACACGCCCATCCACGGGTCATCGAGGCCATCCAGCGGGCAACCGATGCCAGGCTTTTGGCCACGTATGCCTTTCCCCAACGGCAGCGGTTGGAATTGCTGGAGAAGCTGGTTTCACTTTCACCGATCTCCGACGCCAAGGCCATTCTGTTCAGCGCCGGAACCGAGGCGACCGAGTGCGCCATGATGCTGATGCGGCGACAGGGGCGGGCGATCCACTCCAAGAAGATCGGCATCGTAAGTTTCGTCGACAGCTATCATGGTCGTACATTGGCTGCGGCGTCGGCTTCGGGACGGCGTCGCGACACTGACTGGATCGACCGTGAATCGCTGCACCATTTTCAAATCCCGTTCCCATTCGGTCCGCGTTGGCCTTGGGGTGAGCGGATTGAGGATTCGACCGGATGTCATGCCTTTGAACATTGTCTTGCCCAATTGACCGAACAAGGAGTGGGGCACCATCAAATCGCCGGATTCATGCTGGAGACGGTCCCCGGTTGGGCGACCTGGCCGATGCCCGCCGGATTTGCCCGTGCGCTCGTCGCTTGGGCGCGCTCTCACGACGTCTTGCTGTGCTTCGATGAAGTGCAATCAGGCTGCGGCCGCACGGGCAAACTCTTCGGTTTCGAGCACTGCGGCGTGACGCCCGACCTGATCACGCTGGGCAAAGGACTGTCCTCAAGCCTTCCGGTGTCGGCCCTGCTGGGGGGACGTGAGTTGCTCGACGATCCGGCGGCGGGCGAAATGTCAAGCACGCACGGGGGCAATCCTGTATGCGCCGCCGCGGCATTGGCCAACCTTTGCGTGTTGGAAGAGGAGGGCCTGATCGAAGCCGCTGCCCGCACCGGTGCGTTGGCGCTCGCCCGGTTGCGGTCCGTCCTGGCGCCCTTTGGCGAGCGCCTACTGTCGGTTCACGGCCCTGGATTGTTCATCTCCGTTCATTTTGTGAATCCCGAAACGGGCGAGCCGGATGTATTTCTGGCGGATGCCGTAGTTCGAGAAGCCGTGAACCGCGGCGTGTTGATGTTCTTCACGCATCGCGGGTTCGTCAAATTCACGCCGCCATTGAATATCGATCCGGAAGCAGCCTTGGAAGCGGCCGACGTATTAGGCGAGTGCGTGGCAGCCGCGATCGAGCATCTTCCTGCGCGGCAAAAGTCAAATGGCACGTCAATTTCCGGTCCTCACGACGAGCTCAATACGCAAGTTGGCAGGGGTGGGTGACCTAACTCTATCTCAGGTAAATTTAAATGCGAAATAGTCGAGTCCAACGTCGTTGGAAGGAAGGCAAGCCCGTGCTGGCCACCGTGGCCCACTTTCATGATCCCCAGAGTGCCGAGCTGATTGGCCTGCTGGGTATTGATTGCCTGTGGATCGACCTGGAGCACCAGCCACTTGGGATGAACCAGTTGGAGAACATGGCGCGTGCCGCGCGGGTGGGCGATATGGACGTGATGGCTCGGCCCGCCAAGGGGGAGTTTCAGCGATTGGCGCGGCTGCTCGAGGCCGGCGCGTCGGTGATCATGTATCCGCGGTGCGAGAGCGCTGAAGAAGCGCGGCAGATCGTTCGTGCAGCAAAGTTTCCTCCGCTGGGCGAACGTGGCTTATTCACCGCTTCCCCCGACAACCCTTATTGCATGACGCCGCTCACGGAGTACCTGCGCAAAGCCAATCAGCAGACCGTGCTACTGGCCCAGGTGGAATCACCATCGGCGGTGAAATGTGCCCGGGAAATGGCGGAAGTGGAAGGCATCGACATGTTGTTCTTCGGTCCCGGTGATTTTTCGATGATGGCCGGCGTGCCTGGAGAGTTTGATTCTCCGTTGGTGCGCTCCGCGATGGCGGACACCGCCCGACAGGCCTTGGCCGCCGGCAAGCGTTTCGGCACATTGGTGGCTAACCTGGAACAGGCCCGGCGGGCGCTCGATCTTGGCGCGTCGCTGCTGACGTACGGCGGCGACTTGCACTTTGTCCGTCAGGCAGTACTCGACATGCGGCGAGATTTTGGGAAACTGGGCTTCGTGTTCGGCCAAACGCTCACCGCGCCGCCGAGCGAAATTTCCGTTTAATGCATCCCCGGGAGAGACGTATGCAGTATCGCACCTTCGGACAAGTCGGCTGGAAGGTATCGGCCATTGGCGCCGGCACCTGGGCGCTGGGCAGTAACTGGGGACCGCAAGACGATCGGCAGTCGGTCGCCGCGCTGCACAAAGCGCTCGACCTCGGCTGCAACTTCATCGACACGGCTCGGGCGTACGGCAACGGGCGCAGCGAACGGATCATCGCGCAGGTGCTGAAAGAACGATCCGGCGACCAGGTGTACCTGGCCAGCAAAATCCCACCCAAGATGCCCGGAGATTGGCCGCCGAGTCCCTATGACGCGCTTGAAGACCGGTATCCCGCCAGCCATGTGCAGGCCGAACTGGAAGCCAGCCTGCATGATCTGCAGACCGATTGCATCGACCTGATGCAGATTCATACCTGGTCCCGCGCCTGGAACGACCATCCGGCCGTCTTCGAACAAATGGCTCGTTTCAAGCAGCAAGGCAAGATCCGAGCGATTGGAATCAGCACGCCTGAACACGACCAGAATGCCGTGCTGGACCTGATGCGGATGAAGTTAGTCGACAGCGTGCAGGTGATTTACAACATCTTCGACCAGGATGCCTCCATGCAGATCTTTCCGCTCGCGCAGCAAATGGGCATCGCGATCATCGTGCGGGTTCCGTTCGACGAAAGCTCATTAACGGGCAAATTGACCGCGACCACGACGTTTGCCGAGGGGGACATTCGCGGCGGTTATTTCGCGGGAGACCGGCTAGACCGCACGGTCCGTCGCGTGGAGGCCATCCGGCAATCGATCGCTGACCGCGAACCTGAGATGGCAACGGCGGCCCTCAAGTTTGCGATGAAACCCAAGGCCGTCTCGACCGTAATCCCCGGCATCCGCAACGCGCGCCAGGCCGAGCTCAACTGCTCGGCAGGCGATCAGCCGCCTTTATCGAACGAGCTGGAGGCGGAATTGCGCAGACACTATTGGCGTCGTCCCTTCTGGTACGCCGGGAAGTAATGCCAGGCGCCGGAGGCAGAGTATGGCTGAACCAATACTGAACATCGGGCTGCTGGGCTGCGGAGCGATTGCTCAGTTCGCTCACCTTCCGGCGCTGGCCCGAACGCGGCGCGCGCGGTTGATCGCGCTCTGCGACACGGCCGACGATCTGCTGCAGGCGATTGGTCGCAAGGCCGGCGTCGATCGGTTGTACACGCGCTACGAGGACTTGTTGTCGGATGATCAGGTGCGAGCCGTCCTGGTTGCTGTTCCTGATCCATTGCACGTGCCGCTGGCTGAGCGTGCGCTTCGCGCCGGCAAGCACGTGCTGGTTGAGAAACCCTTGGGCGCCAACTCGCGTGAGTGCCGAGAGCTGGCCCGGCTGGTCCGCGAGACGGGTTTGCTGCTTCAAGTCGGCTCGATGAAGCGATACGACCCAGGCGTGGCCTTTGCGCAGCAGTTCGTTCGAGAGCGCGCGGGCAGTATTCTGTCCGCCTCCGGCGTGTACCGCGACTCGATATTCCGGTCCGCCATGCAAGAGAGTTGCCTTGATCGGCTGCTGACGAGTCCTCACACGGCGAAGCTTACCGTCGATCCAAAAAACGATCGCCGGCATTACAACCTTTTTACACAAGGGGCTCACCTGTTTGACAATCTTCGTTATTTGGCCGGTGATGTTCTGGCGGTCACCGCGACATTCGCCCAACAGGCTGGACAGATGTCTTGGCACGGTTTGCTGGAGTTTGTCCATGGCGGCCTTGGACATTTTGAGCTGACGTGCAAGTCATGTGGCGATTGGCGCGAGGAGTATGTCGTACTCGGCGAAGAGGGGAGTGTGGAAGTGCAGGTTGGCTTGCCTTTCTACCATCGACCGGCACAGGTCCGCGCATTTGATGGACGCACGCAGCAGTGGTCGCAGCCCCTGGGTGGACACAGCAACGCCTATGTCAATCAATTGGAGGCGTTTGCTTCCGCCATCTTCGATAGCCAACCTGCCCATCCCGATGTCCACGATGGTCTGGCCGTCGTGCGTTTGCTGGAAGCCGTCGAACAGGCGGTTGTCCGTGGCGCGCGAGTCGAAGTACCGCAGAATGAGGACGTATGATGCGATTGGGCATCTTCGCCAGGACGTTCCATCGGTCAACACTCGATGACTGTTTAGAAGCGATCGCGAAGCTCGGCATCCGCGACGTGCACTTCAATTTGGTCTGCACCGGTTGCGAGGCGCTCCCCGCCGAGTTAACGAACCAACAATGCCGCGAGATTCGACGGGCATTCGCCCGCCATGATCTCGACATGTGCGGAATCTCCGGCACATTCAACGCCATCCATCCAGACGAGTCGTTGCGGGCCGAGCTCACCCGCCGCGCCACACTGCTGATCGAGCATTGCCATGAATTAGGCGCCAATCTGGTGACGCTGTGTACGGGCACGCGCGATCCCAACGACATGTGGACGGGCCACGCGGCGAACCAGCAACCCGCAGCGTGGATCGACCTGTGCGAGACACTGGAGAAGCTTCTTGCGGCCGCGGGCAGACACCAGGTATTTCTGGGTATCGAGCCAGAGCAATCCAACGTTGTCAATTCCGCGACCCGAGGACGACGATTGTTGGACGACTTTAGTTCGCCGCATCTAAAGATTATTCTTGACGCGGCCAATTTGTTTCACGCCGGCAATCTGCCGCAAATGCGGTCGGTGCTGGACGAGGCGTTTGATCTGCTTGGCCCCGATATCATCATGGCCCACGCCAAGGAATTCATCGATGAGTCCAAGGGCCCTCGGATCCCAGGCAGCGGACCGCTCGATTGGGGCTACTATCTGATGAAGCTCAGCCAAAGTGGATTTCAAGGCTCCCTGGTCTTGCACAACCTCGATGAAGCATCCCTGCCTGACGGTTTGTCCTTCTTGAAAAGGGAGCTGGCTGCAATACTTTAGTGGCCGGAATTGCCAGTTGTGATTCTCCACGGGATACGCTCATGCGACTCCAAGACAAAGTCATCATCGTCACTGGCAGCACGACGGGCATCGGAGAAGCCACCGCTCGGAGGTGCCTCCAGGAGGGCGCTCAAGTGCTGATCCACGGCCGCGACCGTGATCGTGCCGAAGCCATCGTCCAGGCCCACGATGGCCGCGCCGCGATGCATATCGACGTGCTCGACGACCCCCAGGCCCCGAAGCGCATGGTCGATGCCGCGCTGAAAGCCTTCGGCAAGATCGACGGCATCGTGAACAACGCCGCTTGGGTGATGCGGAGCGACATCTACACGACGGATGCCGCCACGTTTGACCGCGTGATGGCGATCAACGTGCGCGCCCCGATGCTGCTGATTCAAGCGGCGCTGCCCTATCTCAAGCAGGCGCGGGGTGTTGTGCTCAACATCGGCTCGATGAATGCATACTCCGGCGAGGGAAACCTGCTGGCCTACAGCATTTCCAAAGGTGCGCTGATGACGCTGACCCGCAATCTTGCCGAGTATCTGATTTACGATCAGATCCGAGTTTATCAATTCAATGTCGGCTGGGTGCTGACATCCAACGAGTATCACTACAAGCTCAAAGACGGGCTGGCGAAAGATTGGCCCCAGAACATCGATCCCGCGTTTGCTCCCAGCGGCCGGCTCATCAGGCCGGAAGAAATCGCCGCCGCGACCGTCTATTGGCTTTCGGATGAGAGTCGCCCCATCAGTGGCAGCGTGATTGACCTGGAGCAGTACCCGAATATTGGTCGAAATCCGACGAAGTGCGGATTCAACCGGGAGTAAGCAAATGCCTAAACTTGCGGCCTTTCCCAAAGCCTACTTGGACCAGCTCTGCGTCGACGGCAGCATGTCGCTGGCGGAGTGGATCGATGTCGCGGCCACGCTCGATATTGATGGGCTGGAATTCTACAGCGGGATCATCGACCTCAAGAATCCCGCTGGCTGGCCGGAAGCGCGCAAGCGCGTGGAAGACGCCGGGCTTGTGATGCCCATGCTCTGCTGCTCGCCGGACTTCACGCATCCCGACGAAAGCTTCCGGCAGCGACAGATCGAACTGGAAAAAGGCTGGATCGAGATGGCGGCGGCGCTTGGGGGCAGCTTCTGCCGCGTACTTTCTGGCCAGCGGCGACCCGAGGTCTCGCGGGCTGACGGCATTCGCTACGCGGCCGAGTGCATCCAGGCATGTCTGCCGCACGCCGCCGAGCGCGGCATCACGCTGATTCTGGAGAATCACTACAAGGACGGTTACTGGGAGCACCCAGAGTTTGCCCAGAAGATGGATGTCTTCTGCGATTTAGTGGCCGAGATTGATTCGCCTCACTTCGGCGTGAACTATGATCCCAGCAACACGATTCTTGCTGGCGAAGACCCGCTGGAATTGCTCGACCGCGTCAAGCACCGCGTGCTTACGATGCATGCCAGCGATCGCTATCTGGCCGAAGGCACGATCGAGGATCTGCGCCGTGAGGAGGACAGCCTGGGCTACGCCAGGCGACTGCGACACGGCGAGATTGGCAAAGGCATGAACGACTACGACGCGATCTTCAGCGTGCTCGTATCGGTTGGTTTCGACGGGTGGGTCAGCATTGAAGACGGAGTGGACGGCATGGATCAGCTGCGGGGGAGCGTGCGTTTTTTACGCGACAAAATGGCAAGGCATTGGCCATCCCAGCCGGGAATGAAGACGCGCGCGTAGTACGGCTTGCACGGCCGATCCGTTTTCAACAAGCCGCCGGGCGAGCCAAGGGTGCCGTTAAGGACCAGTTGCTCGAACGAATTTCCGAGTTCACACAAAGGGAGTAACCTGCATCCCCACCCGAACTTCCCTCGCGGGCGCATCGGGTGGTCGAGAAATGCGGGCTAGAACTCCATCTCGCGAAATGCCTTGAGTCCCATTCGCATCGGAAGAATCGTCGTCATCATGCCGAGCAGCGCGGCGACCGTGTTGCCGGCAGCGACGGCCGACAGCCACCAGAGGTGATAATCATCTTGTTCCACGGCCGGCAGATAAAAGTGACTTGGCAGGGCCGTCAGCAGCACGATCGCCACGATATAGATCGCGCTGAGCACCAGATTCAATGTGCCGCCAAACCCGGCGGCGATCTTGGAGGGGGATTCCTCGCGCAAGTCGGGCATCATGGCGCCCAGACCCACGGCAATTCCCGACAGGCCCAGGCATAAGATCAGGCAGGTTGTCTGATGAATCACGATCACCAGCGGAGCGATCCGCAGCATCATGTCGCTGAGAAGAATCAGCAGGCAGCAAGGCACGCAGGAACCCACGGCCGCGAACAAGAACTTCCCCCACAGGATGGAATCGCGGTCGACGGGCAACAATCCAAGAATCCAGAACCGCCGGCCTTCGAGGCTCAGCATCGGATAAATGAACCGCGTAGTGAATGTCGAAAGGATCAGCCCCACCACCGCCAGGTTCAGAAAGCTGATCATATTCACCCAGCCGGAATAATTCACGTCGTAGCTGAACCGCCGGATGTTGACAAAGTACAACGCTAATAGCCCGAAGAATATCAGGAATTGCGACCACTGCACCGGATCGCGCCGAAACACGCGTACGTCCTTGACAAGCAACAGCCGTAACTGGGGCGAGAGAAAGGCCGAAGCCCGCATGATGAAGCGATCGATCCAGAAGCCCTGCCGCGGCTGCCGCGCCGTCCGTTCGGCCAGAAGTTCGCTGTAGCTCTGACGATATACGCGGCCCGCCGTCCAGGTCAGCAGCACATGGCAGAACAGCGCGTTTGACAGCAGCACCACGAGAAACATGACGCTTTCAGCCCAGGGAGTGAATCTCAGCGATCCTATGTCGTTGCGTGCCGCCAGCAGCAGGCCCGAGCTCAGCCACCAACTTGGCAGCAATCGATGCTCGCTGAATTGCAGTCGGGAGAGCATATCCTGAAACCAGAGTGGCGTCAGCAGGTTGTTCTCTTTCGAGCCCCACAGAATCCAGCCGGCAAAGATGCCCACAAGCAGCGTGCCGATGAGCAGAATCGCCATCGCATGCAACCGCGCTTGGGGAATGCGATGCACGATCAGCAGGCACAATATTCCGCCGACAGCGCCAGGGATGTAAATGAACGCCAGCATAAATGGCAGCAGCAGCGCGTAGTAATACAACGGCGCATTGCTTTCCACGCCGTAGGCGACCAGCATCGGGCTGCCGAGCAAAACGAAGCCCCAACTGCTGAAAAACAACGACTCCTGGAACTTATACAGCACAATCCGCTCGGCGCGGGCGGGCGTGCTCAAGAGCAGTGCGGTCTCATGCGAACAAAACAGCCCGCTGTACAGGATGATGCCCGACGAAAAAACGAGCATCACCATCAGTGACGCGAAGAACACGTTGTAAATCGCCTGCACGGTCTGCGTGTGCGTGGCGGCGTTGCCGATCGTGTTGGTCAGAAACCGAAACGCGCCGCCAAACAGCACAAACAGGCCGATCCAGAAGAACAGGCTCAGAAAGATCACCAGCGCGACGCGCAGCCGGGAGGTTTCGAACGCCTGCCGCAAGCTGGTGGCGAACGTGCGCTGCCGCAGTCGCCAAAAAGCGCGGCCCTCCTCGGCCACGGAGGGAAGCCGGGGCCCGCTTGCCTTGGCGGCGGCGCCCGTCACTTGGGGCAGAGGCAGGCTCGCGGCGAAGTTCATGGCTGTGCCTCCTGCGCGCTGGCGGCCGCTTCCTGACGATCGTCGCTGTGCATGCCGCGGATCGAATCGATCTCGCGATCGTTTGTCGCCGTCAGGCTCAGGTACAAATGCTCCAGCGACGATTCGTGCAGCGACAGTTCGTTTTGCAACTGGCCGACGGTGCCCAGGAATCGCAGACGGCCCTGATC
>SXGT01056317.1_pt1 | contig 12895 bp, 9 predicted proteins | sample 3176221 | NCBI WGS metagenome assembly SXGT01 (sample SAMN11356862, study PRJNA531348) | freshwater metagenome | isolation source: freshwater sample F1-120 | place: China: Fuxian Lake, Yuxi | collected 2017-12-25
CCTGCCTGAGCTGCCATACCGATCCGGGCAGCGGACTGATCCACCCGGCCGACTGGCTCAACCCCTCGGCCAAAGAGAACTTCCACGGCGAGGCCATCCGCGCCGGCAACTGGGATATGAGCGGCTGCCAGGGCTGCCACGGCGCCGACTACGCCGGCGGCATCGTCGCGGTCTCCTGTCTGACCTGCCACGCCGGTACGCCGGAGAGCTGCACCACCTGCCACGGCGGCAGCGGCGGCATCGCCCCGCCCGAGGATACGAGGGGCAACCGCGAGACCACCTTCTACGGGGTGGGCGCCCACCAGGCCCACCTCAGCGGCACCAGCCTGAGCGCGGTGATGAACTGCGGCGATTGCCACCAGTTCCCGGCGGGCTTCGCCGACCCGGCCCATATCGACGGCGACGGGCGGGCCGAGTTGGTCTTTGGGGCCCGGGCCAGTGCCAACGGCAGTGTGCCGGCCTACGACGCGCAGGCCAACACCTGCGCCGGCACCTACTGCCACAGCGGCGGCCGGATGGGCAACCAGCATGTGCCGGTCTGGACCGAGGTGGGCACTGGCCAGGCCGCTTGCGGCACCTGCCACAGCCTGCCGCCGGGCGAAGCGACCGGCCATACCCAGGTGGCCCTGACCTGCTCCGTCTGCCACAGCCAGGTGGTGGACGCCGAGAACAACATCATCAACAGCGATTTGCACCTCAACGGCCAGACGGATTTCTAGACGCAGCCCGGGAAACCGACCGCAGCAATCAGATGTTTAGCGACCTGAGCCATACTGCTTGCAGCATGAGGTAGGGCTGCACCAGAAGGGGAATCACATGTAAGGGCTTCAGCTAAGGGCTGCGATCCACAAGGGTCGTAGCCCTTTTTGCTGCGGGGGTGACTGAACATATGTTTGCCCTGGGAATGGTAGCCATCGTCTGCTGGCTCTGGTCCGCCGCACTTGCCAACGACCAGGCCTGCCTCGAATGCCACGCCGACCCAGATCTAAAAAGAGAAAGCGCCCCGAAGAAAGGCACGTCGGCGGTGACCGACGCGCCGCCGATGTCGGTGTTTGTGGACAAGGCCCTGATCGACGGCTCGGTCCACGAGGGGGTCGCCTGCGTCGAGTGTCACGCCGGGGCCACAGCCGACCACGGGGAGCACCTGCCGCCGGCCCGCTGCGCCTCCTGCCACGAGGAGGAGCACCAGGAATACACCACTGGGTTACACGGGGCAGCCCTGCAGGCCGGCGTCGCCGACGCCCCCACCTGCGGCGACTGCCACGGCAGCCATCAGATCCTGCCGGCCAGCGATCCCCGCTCCCTGGTCCACCCCCAGCGCCAGCCGGCCACCTGCGCCGCCTGCCACGCCGACGTGGACTTCATCCAACGCCGGCCGGTGAGCATGGGCTCGCCGCTTAAGGGGTACGAGCAGAGCACCCACTTCCAGACCCTCAAACAGGGCAAGGGCGGGGCGGCCTGCTCCGACTGCCACGAGTTCCACGCCCTGCGCAAACCCAGCGATCCCCAGGCGGCCATCTACCGCACCAATATCCAGCGCACCTGCGGCCGCTGCCACGAAAAGGTGCAGCAGGTCTACGAGCAGAGCGTACACGGCAAGGCCCTGGCCTACGGCAACACCGATTCGCCCACCTGCGTTGATTGCCACGGGGAACATCGCATCGGCGAGGACGGCGAACACCCGCCCGGCAGCTATGCCGCCCACCTGTCGCGCACCACCTGCGTGCGCTGCCACGAATCGGAGCGCATCGTCGAGCGCTACGGTCTGCCTGCCCAACGGCTGACCACCTACATCGACAGCTATCACGGCCTGGCCAACAAGTCCGGCTCGACGGTGGTGGCCAACTGCGCCAGTTGCCACGGGGTACACGATATCCTGCCCTCCAAGGATCCGGCCTCCTCCATCCACCGGGACAACCTGCCCAGGACCTGTGGCAAATGCCATCCGGGAGCAGGCGAGAACTTCGCCCTGGGCTCCATCCACGTGGACGCCGACCGGGGCGACCGCCACAGCGACGACACTGGCAGTGTGGTCATCTACTACGTACGGCAGTTCTACCTGGCCCTGATCCTGGTCACGGTCCTGGGCATGCTGGGCCACAACGGCCTGGATTTCGCCCGCAATTTTGCCGCCCCGCGCTTGCCGCACGGAACGGAGTACCTGCGCTTCAACCTCTCCGAACGGGTGCAGCACGGGACCATGGCGCTTTCCTTCATCGCGCTGGCCTACAGCGGTTTTGCCCTCAAGTTCCCGGAGGCGTGGTGGGCGGCACCCTTCACCTGGCTGGGCGGGGACGATGGGCGCCGGCTGGTGCACCGGTTGGCAGCCCTGGCGATGGTGCTCATCTGTATCTACCACCTGGGATACCTGGCCTTCAGTCGCCGGGGGCGCGAGCAGTTCGTCGAGATGCTGCCGCGCTGGCAGGACGCCCGCGATGCCTGGCAGATGCTGCGGGTGTACCTGGGCAGGAGCCACGACCACCCGCGCTTCGGGCGCTTCGGTTATGTCGAGAAACTGGAGTACTGGGCCCTGGTCTGGGGCAGTGTAGTGATGACCCTCACCGGGTTCCTGCTCTGGTTCGAGAACCTGGCCCTCCGGTTCCTGCCCAAGTGGGGCCTGGATGTGGCCACCGCCGTGCACTACTACGAGGCCTGGCTGGCGGTGCTGGCCATCATCGTCTGGCATTTCTACTGGGTGATCTTTAATCCCAAGGTCTACCCGATGAGCACGCCCGGGAGTTGGACGAACTCGGCAGGCGGGAGGAGCCATGAGCGCCCGGAGTTGGATCGCGGTGGGGTTGCTGGCGCTGGCTGCCCGGGCCGGGGGCGAGCCGCAGGCCTGTATGGACTGCCACGCCGACCAGGCGCTGCTGCGCCGGACGGAGTACCGGTCGGGGACTTCGGTGGGCGTCGATGCGGCGGTGCTGGCGGGTTCGACCCATGCCGCCCTCCAGTGCGGCGACTGCCATGCCGGGGCCGGTCCCGAACACGGGGTGCGCCTGCCGGCGGTGGACTGCGCCGCCTGCCACCAGGAGGAGCAGGCCGAGTACGCCGGGAGCGTACACGGCGCGGCGCATGCGGCGGGAAACCCCGACGTGCCCACCTGTGTCTCCTGTCACGGGGGACACGCCGTCACCTCCCCCGGGGACCCGGCCTCGCGGGTGGCCGCCCGCAACATCCCCCAGACCTGCGCCTCCTGCCACGAGGAGGAGCACCTGGCCAGCCGCTACGGCCTGTCCACCCACCGCTACGCCACCTATCTGGACAGCTATCACGGGGTGGTCAACCGCTACGGCGAAGCGGCGGTGGCCAACTGCGCCAGCTGCCACGGGGTACACAGTATCCGGCCCTCTTCCGACCCAGCCTCCACCATCCACCCCGCCAACCTGGGCAAGACCTGCGGCGCCTGTCACCCCGGAGCCGAGACCGGGCTGGCCGGGGTCAAGATCCACGTCGAGGCCACCCCGGAGAGTTCCAGGGGCATGTATTACGTCCGCTCCTTCTACCTCTACTTCACTGGCCTGCTGGTGCTGTGTTTTGTGGCCTACATCGCCGTCGATGTCTACGGTTTTCTGCGTCGGAGGAACAGGGGATGAGCGAACCACGCCCCGGGGAAGAGGTGGAGCGGCTGACTCTCAACGAACGCCTGCAGCACCTGGCGCTGATGCTCTGCGTCGTGGTGCTGATGCTCACCGGCCTGGCCCTGCGCTACGCCGATACCTGGCTGGGCCAGAGCATCATCGCCCTCGAAGGCGGCATGGCGGCGCGGGGGTTACTCCATCGGGTCGCCTCTCTGGCCCTGATGTTGCTGTGGGTCTACCACGCGGGTTATGTGGTCTTCACCCGGCGCGGCCACGACCAGTTGATGGAGCTGATGCCCGGCCGGCAGGACTTGCGCGATCTGGGCATGGTATTGCGCCAGAACCTGGGAGGTAGGGGTGAGTCGCCCCGCTTCGGCCGTTTCGATTTCCGCCAGAAGTTCCAGTACTGGGCCGTGGCCCTGGGGGTCACGGCGATGGTGCCCACCGGCCTGGTGTTGTGGTTCGAGAGCCAGGCCATGGCCGCCCTGCCCAAGTGGGTGGTGGACCTGGCGCGGGTGGTGCACAGCGGCGAGGGCCTGGTGATCTTCCTGGTCCTCTTCCTCTGGCACCTCTATGACACCCATCTGCGGCCAGGGGTCTTTCCCATGGACCAGAGCTGGCTGACCGGCCGGATCACCAGAAAGCAGTGGCAGGAGCGCCATGCCCGCGAATACGAGGCGGCCACCCGCAAAGGCGAGGAGCAGGCTCGGTGAAGGCGCGCGCCCTCTTTGCTCTGTGGCTGTTCCTGGCCGCCAGCCCCGCGCAGGCCGCCAACTGCCAGATCTGCCACGGCAAGCCCGAGCTCAAGCGCACCCTCGACAGCGGCCGCACCCAGTCCCTCTTCGTCGACCAGGCGGAACTGGCCGAATCGGTACACGCCGGCAAGGCCTGCGGCGACTGCCACAGCGACATCACCGAGATCCCCCACCCCGCCCATACCCGGCGGGTGGAGTGTATCCAGTGCCATTTCGAGCAGAACGCCGTGGGCGCCCCGCGCAGCACTTTCTACAAGCAGTACCAGGAGAGTGTACACGGCCGGGCCGCCGCCGCCGGCAACACCAGGGCCCCCGGCTGCCAGGACTGCCACGGCAGCCACCGGATCGGCGGCCACCAGGATTCCACCGCCCAGGTCTCGCGGGCCAATGTCTCGCGCACCTGCGGCCGCTGCCACCTGGAGATCTTCGCCCAGTTCCAGACCAGCATCCACGGCGTCGAACTGGAGCAGGGCAACCCGGACGTGCCCACCTGCACCGGCTGCCACAGCGAGCACAATATCCGCGCCCACGACGACCCGTCCTCGCAGACCAGTGCCGAGAACATCGCCGCCACCTGTTCGGTCTGCCATGCCGCCGAGGGGCTGATGGGCAAGTACGGCATCGACCAGGAGCAGGTGGACGCCTACACCAAGAGCTTCCACGGCATCGCCATCCGTTTCGGTATGCGCACAGTGGCCAACTGCGCCAGTTGCCACGGGATTCACGATATCCGCCCGCACGAGGACCCGACCTCCTCGGTACACCTGGACAACATCCCCAAGACCTGTGGCAAATGCCACCCCGGCGCCAACGTCAACTATGCCCAGGGCAAGATCCACGTCAAACCCCAAGACCCCGAATCGGGGATCGTCTATTACGTGAGCAGCTTCTTCAAGTACCTGACCATCTCGGTGATCTGCGGCCTGGTCGTCCATATCGCGCTCGATCTCTTCAGGCAGTTCAGGCGGCGGCAGGCGGAGAAATAAGTATGGCAGAGGAAGAGGGCAAACAATCGGCGCCCAGTGAGGCGGAGGTCCGCCGGCAGCTCGAGCAACTGCTCGATACCCTGGTCGGGCAATCCCTGCCCCAAGGTGGCCGGGCGGAACTGGAGCGGCAGGTCCTGCAGGAGCGCTGGTCGGGCATCGCCGCTGAACTGGAGGCCCTCACCGCCCGGTTGCGCCAGGAGGTGGCGCGGGAGGTGGAGCGCCGCAGCCAGGGTGTAGCGGCTCCCAAACGCGAATACCAGCGCTTCAGCCTGAATTTCCGCATCCAGCACGTGGTGCTCTTCTGCAGTTGTATCGTGCTGATCCTCACCGGCCTGCCGATCAAATTCCACGACACCAGCTGGGCGGCGGCGATGTTCTCGCTGATGGGCGGCATCCAGACCAGCGCCCTGCTCCACCGCATCGGCGCGGTGGGCCTGATCGGCGTGGGCCTCTATCACCTGGTCTATACCGGCGTCTTGGCCGAGGGCCGGCGCAACTTTCTGGCCCTGGTCCCCGGGCCCAAGGACCTGCGCGACGCGGCGCTGATGATCCGCTACTTTCTGGGCCGCACCGAGGAACGGCCCAGGTTCGGGCGCTTCAGCTACGTGGAGAAATTCGACTACTGGGCGGTGTACTGGGGCATGATCATCATGTGTGGCTCGGGCCTGATGCTCTGGTTCGAGAACGACACCATGCGGCTCTTTCCCAAGTACGTCTTCGACATCGCCAAGGAGGCCCACAGCGACGAGGCCCTGTTGGCCACCCTGGCGATCATCATCTGGCATTTTTATAACGTGCATTTTAATCCGCACAAATTTCCAATGAATAAAGTGTGGATCACCGGGCGCATGTCCGAGGAGGAGATGCACCACGAGCACCCCCTCGAGTTGGAGGAGATACAGCGCCGGGAGCGCCGGGAAGAGGCTGAGGAGCGGCGATGAACGGAGGCTGGAAACGCTGGGGGACCACACTGCTGGTGGTGGCCGGGGCCGGGGTCGGCCTGGGGTTACTGGGCACGGGCGGGGGGTACGTGGCCTCGCAGGACCCGGATTTCTGCCGCAGTTGCCACTACATGGAGCCCTATTACCGGCATTGGCAGCAATCGGCTCACGCGGCGACGGCCTGTATCGCCTGCCATCCCTTCCAACCCGTAAAGGCGGCGGTGTCGGGGCTGCGCTACTTCACCGGCACCTACGAGACCCGGCCCCGCGCCGAGGTGCCCGATGCCAACTGCCTGCAGGCGGGCTGCCACCAGACCCGGCTGCTGGAGGGCAAGGTCCAGTACCAGGGACATATCCCCTTTGACCATACCGCCCACCTGAGCCAGGAGCGGCGCGGCCAGCACCTGGTCTGCACCAGCTGCCACGCCAATATGGTGCCGGGCCAACACATGGCGGTGTCGCCGGAAGCCTGTTTCCTCTGCCACTTTAAGGGCACCGGCCAGGCCCAGGCCATCAGCGGCTGCACCGACTGCCACGCCGCGCCCGGCAAGGCGGTACACGCCGGCAAGGTGGCCTTCGACCACGACAGCTATCTAGCCAAAGGCACCACCTGCCAGCAGTGCCACATCCGGGTGGTCGAGGGGTTGGGCGGGGTGCCGCCGGACCGCTGTTATTCGTGCCACGTCGAGCGGACGGAACACTTCAACGACCCCCAGTGGTTACACGAGCGCCACACCGCCGAACACGGAGTGGACTGCCTGCGCTGCCACGAGCCCATCCGCCACGGCAAGGTGCGCATGATCCAGGCCCTGGAGGAGGACTGCCAGAGCTGCCACGAGGCCCTGCACTCGCCGCAGAAATCTATGTACCTGGGGCGGGGGGGGCGCGGGGTGCCAGACCACCCCAGTGGCATGTTCAGCGCCCAGGTCAGCTGCGTGGGCTGCCACCCGACGGGCCACGACGTCAAGGACACCCAGGATGACCGCCGCCGCGCCCAGCGCCAGGCCTGCGTCGAGTGCCACGGCCCCGGCTACGACCAGATGGCCGACAACTGGCGGCGGGAGATGGCCGGCCTGGTGGAGGGATTGACCGGGGAGTTGGAGCGCGGGGAGGCCCAGTTGCGCCGCCGGCCCCAGGCCGAGGCCCGGCAGTGGCTGGAACAGGCCAGGCACAACTACGAGCTGGTGCGCACCGGCAAGGGCGCCCACAACGTCGACTACGCCCTGTCCCTGCTGGGGGCAGTGACCGGGGACCTGGACCGGGCCATGGGGCGCCTGCAGCCGGGGTACCGCCCGCCCGCTCGGCCCTGCTGACCACCCCGGACAGCCGCTGCGGCCCGCTCTGCCACCACGCCATGGGTATGCCGCAGCAGGTGACTGTCAACAGCCAGAGGCTGCCCCATCACCGGCACGTCGACCAGGGGGTGGCCTGCGGCCAGTGCCACGCCCCCGATCCGCACACCGACACCCAGATCAGCCAGCAGGAGTGCAGCACCTGCCACCACCAGCTCAAGCAGGCCACCTGCACTGCCTGCCACGCCCAACAGGCCGCCCTCTACACCGGCAAGGCCCAGGCCTGGGGCGCCGAGGGGGAACCCGACCCGATGGCCGATGCGGAGGTGACCTGTCGCGAATGCCACGACCCGGCCAAACCCCTGTCCATCGCGGCGGTGGGCAAGGCCTGTGTCGGCTGCCACGAAGAGGGCTACGAGCGTATGTTGACCACCTGGCGGGATCAGGTGGCCGCCGAGCTGGAACGCGTGGCGCCCCTGGCGGCGCAGGCGCGGGCCCAGGGCGCCGGCGGCGAGGGCCTGGCCCGCGCCGAGAGGTGGATCAAGCTGGTGGCCGAGGGCAAGGGCGCCCACAACCAGGCCTTTGCCCGCGAACTGCTGGGCAAGGCCGAGTGGCAATTGCAGCAGGTGATGGTGCAGGGCCCAGGCGCGGCGGCGCCCGGCCAATAAGCGGTGGCGGCGCGGTGGCCACCGAAGCATATTACGGGATATTCACCACCTAGGAGATAGGGCAATGGAAGAAAAGCCGCCGGTCGAGGCGCCCCAGGGTCGCCGCCGGTTCTTCAAGGGACTGCTGGCGGGTCTGGCGGGGTTGTGGGGAACGGGAATACTGACCAGCCTGGTTTTGTACCTCAAGGCGCCGCGCCAGGGGGCCGGGCTCGACAGCGCCGTGGCCGTGGGTTTGCTCGACGCGTTGCCGCCCGGCCAGGGCCAGATGGTCACCGGCGCCCACCGGCCCTTCTGGCTGGTGCGCTCCAAGGAAGGTGAACTGGTCGCCCTGCCGGCGGTCTGCACCCACCGCCGCTGCATCCTGCAGTGGAATGGGGGCAGCGAGTTGATCTGTCCCTGCCACCAGGGCAGCTTCGACCTCAACGGCAATGTGCTGGCCGGGCCGCCGCCCCGGGCCCTCGACAAACTGGCGGTGACCGTGAAGGGGGGCCGGGTCTATGTCTATCCCTAAAAGCCGGTGGTGGGATTGGCTGGAGCAGCGCCTCAACCTCACCGAGATCTTCTCCTTCATCAGCACCTTTGGCCTGGCCTACAGCGAGGTCGACACCCGCAAGCCGCTTGGCGAGGCGGTGGACGAGGCCTTCCGGAAGCCGCTGCCGGCCTACGCGCAGTGGCCCCAGGTCCTGGGGCTGCTCACCTTCGTGTTCTTCCTCTTCCAGATGACCACCGGGGTGCTGCTGGCCTTTTATTACCAGCCGGCTCCGGCCACGGCCTACGACAGTGTGCTGACCATCGTGCAGGAGGCCACCCTGGGTTGGTACATCCACCAGATGCACTACTGGGGCAGCAATATCCTCATCGGCCTCTTGATGCTGCGTATGGTGCGGCTCTTCCTGCACGGGGTGTACCGGGCCCCGCGCGAACTGATCTGGGTGCTGGGCGGCCTGCTGGTTTTCCTCTCCGTCTACGCCGGCCTCAGTGGCAGCCTGCTGCCCTGGGACCAACAGGCCTACTGGTCCTCCATCCGCAGCCTCGAGGTGCTCGCCGAACTGCCCTTCTTCGGCTGGCTGGCCAATTTCCTGGTGGGCGGCCTGGAGGTGCAGGGCCTCACCCTGACCCGCTTCTACATCCTGCATGTCATCTGCCTGCCGCTGGCCATGTTCGTGGTCTTCTACCTGCACTTCGCCGCGGTGCGGCGGGTGGGGTTGAGCCGCTCCACGGCCGCAGCCCAGCCACGACCCCTCTACCCGGATCATCTGGCCGATCTGGCCACCATGCTCTTCCTGATCTTCGGGGTCATCCTCACCCTGGCGGTGCTGGCCCCGGCGGCGGTGCAGGTCGAAGCCGATCCCTTCAGCAGTCCGCCCGGCATCCACCCGCCCTGGTACCTGCTGCCCGCCTACGGCCTGATCGAGACGCTGCCGGCCGGCCTGGGCGGCGGCCTGATCTCGGCGGGACTGCTCTGTTTCCTGGCCCTGCCCTTTCTGGACCGCAATCCGGGGCAATCGCCGGGGCGCCGGCCCCTGGGCCTGCTGCTCCTGACCGCCCTGTTGGTCGCCCTGGCCTGGTTCGGCTACACCGGGTACGCGCTGAGGGGATGAGGGTATGAAGACGACAAGAGTGCTCATGATCGCAGCGGCCTTTGGCCTGTTGGCCGCCGGGGCCCAGTCCCAGCCCCCTAACTACTGCAAGAGCTGCCACAGCGAGCAGGAGGTGGAGTTCCGCGACAGTGTGCACCGAGAGGAACTGAGCTGCGTCAGTTGCCACGGCGGCGACGCCGCCACCGCCGAACTGCCCCAGGCCCATGGCAAGGGGTTCCGCGGCAAGATCACCAGGGCCCAGATCCCCGCCTTCTGCGCCAACTGCCACGGCGACCGCGAGCAGATGCGCCCCTACGGGCTCTCCACCGACCAGTACGCCCTGTACCAGACCTCGGGGCACGGCCGGAAATTCGCCGCCGGCGATGCCAAGGTGGCCATCTGCACCGACTGCCACCAGACCCACGGCATCCTGCCCCGCGACAATCCCCGCAGCCCGATCCATCGCCAGAACATCGCCGCCACCTGCGGCCACTGCCACGCCGATGCCGAACGTATGCGGCCTTACGGCCTGTCGCCGGGGGTGGTGGCCGACTACGAGGGCGGTGTACACGCCCAGGCCCACCGCCAGGGCAGCGCCGCCCACCTGCCCTCGTGTGCCGACTGCCACAGCAGCCACGGCGCCGCGCCTCCGGGTGTGGGGGACGTCAGCAAGGTCTGTATGCACTGCCACCGCCAGACCCGCGAGTTCTTCAAGCTCAGCCCGCACTTCAAGACCCTGGCCGCCCAGGGCTTTGGGGAATGCGCCGCCTGCCACAACAACCACCGTATCGCCAAGCCCGGGCCCCAGCTGTGGGCCTCCTCCTGCACCACCTGCCACGAGCCTGGTTCCCCGGCCATCGGCACCGCCGAGGCGATCCAGGCCCTGCTCGGGCAGGCGCAGGCCGATATCGACAAGGCCAAAGAGACGATAGCCCGAGCCCGGCAGGTGCCGCTGGCTGTCGAGGACTACGAGCAGCGGCTGACCACCGCCACCACCTACCTGATGGAGGCCGGTCCCCTGAGCCACACCCTGGACACGGCGGCCATCGAGGAGCTGACCCGCAAGTCCCGCTCCGTGGCCCAGGAGCTGGAGGCCGAGATCCACGAGAAGATGGAGGTTTTCGAGGGGCGGCGGCTGGTGGTGGGGGTGGTCTGGCTCTACCTGCTGATCACCATCGGGGCCCTGCAGTACTTCAAACGCAGGTCGAGGTAGCTGATGTGGACCGCGCTGCGCAGCCTGCTGGCCAAGGGCCTCCGCAACTGGCGACTGCTGGGTTTCCTCGCCCTCTTTCTGGTGGGCTTCGGCCTGCTGGCCACCATCATGGCGGTGGAGGCCACCTCCCAGCCCAAGTTCTGCGGCAGTTGCCACATCATGGAACCCTACTACCAGTCGTGGCTGACCTCCTCCCACAAGGACGTGGCCTGCGTCGAGTGCCATATCCCGCCGGGCATCTACTCGGAGATCGAAAAGAAGAAAGAGGCCATCTCGATGGTGGCCTCCTACTTCACCGGCACCTACGGCACCAACCCCTGGGCCGAGGTGGACGACGCGGCCTGCCTGCAGTGCCACCAGCGGCGGCTGCTGGCCGGCAAGGAGACCTACAAAGGGGTGATCTTCGACCACGAGCCGCACCTGAGCGAACTGCGCCGCGAAAAGAAGCTGCGCTGCACCTCCTGCCACGGCCAGATCGTGCAGGGCAGCCATATCTCAGTGGAGACCTCTACCTGTATCCTGTGCCACTTCAAGGACCAGCCCGCCGACACCGGGACGGCCCGCTGCACCCTGTGCCACGCCGTGCCCGAGAAGGTGATCGAGAAGGGCAGCCTCTCCTTCGACCACGCCGAGGTCAAACGTTTCGACATGCAGTGCCAGGCCTGCCATTCCCACATCACCAAGGGCGATGGCAGCGCGCCCAAACAGCGCTGCTACGTCTGCCACAACGACGTCACCCGCCTCGAACAATACGACGACCACCCGGCGCTGCACCGCATCCACGTCGCCGACCACACGGTGGAGTGCCTGCACTGCCATACCGAGATCCTGCACGGCGAGGGGGCCGGCCCGCCCAAACAGATGAGCGGCTCCTGCGGCGCCTGCCACGCCGACGGGCATTCGCCCCAGCGCGACCTGTACAGCGGCCAGGGCGCCAGGGGGGTGCCGGACCGCCCCAGTTCCATGTACCTGGCCGGCATCAGCTGCGAGGGCTGCCACTTTGTGCCCAAACAGAAAGGGGCCGACCAGGTCCAGTCGGCCGGGGCCCTGGCCTGTATGGCCTGCCACGGGCCGCGTTACAGCAAGATGCTCGACCGCTGGAAGGGGGTGCTCGACGAGCGCGTGGCCCAGGCCCGCCGCGAGCTGAATCAGGCCCGCGGCAGCCTGCGGGAAGGCGCGCCGGCCCTCAGCGACGCCGAGGAGAACCTGCTCTTGGTCGAGCGCGGCCACGGGGTACACAACGTCGATTACGCCCTCGACGTGCTGGCGGCCAACCGCGCCCTGCTCAACACCGCCCTAAAGCAGGCCGGCCGCCCCGGGCTGCCCGGCGGCGCCTGGGAGCAGCCCGCCACCAGCGAGTGCCTGCGCTGCCACCAGGGGCAGGAGACCCGCAGCGGCACCTTTGGCGGCAAACCCTTTGCCCACCGCCCCCACGTGGTGAGCGGCAAGATGGACTGCGTCGCCTGCCACCGACCCCACGAAGAGCGGGAGCCCGACGAGGTGGTCAGTATGCCGGCCCAGGCGTGCGCCCTCTGCCACCACACCGAAGCGGCCAGGAACGAGTGCAGCCACTGCCACGCCGGGGTCAGCGGGCAGACGCTGGCCTTCCAGGGCAAGAAATTCTCGCACCAGTACCATCTGGAGGACGAGGGCCTCAACTGCCTCGACTGCCACACCCTCCAGGCCCGGCCCGGCCTGAAACCCAAGGCCTGCGCCGACTGCCACGAGGACGAGGAGGAGTAAAAAACTATCTCAAAACCTCTGTAGGCCGGTCGCTCCTTTGCCGAAAGAAGAATAGACCTCAGGCAAAGGAGTGGTTCTATGGGTCGGAAGAGACGAGTGGTTACGGTGCCCTTGGAGACGATCTGGGAGATCCCCG
>SXGT01039722.1_pt1 | contig 12894 bp, 9 predicted proteins | sample 3176221 | NCBI WGS metagenome assembly SXGT01 (sample SAMN11356862, study PRJNA531348) | freshwater metagenome | isolation source: freshwater sample F1-120 | place: China: Fuxian Lake, Yuxi | collected 2017-12-25
CAGTGACGGTGCGACCGCCGGCACAGTTGAAGCGCTTGAACTCGTGACGATTGGTCAGCGCAAAGGTTTGGGTTTGCCAGGTGGCGGACCAAAACAGTTTGTAGTCGATGTTGACACTCCAAATGCCCGTGTCATGATTGGTAGCGAAGATCAACTGTTGCGCACGGGTCTAGCGGTGAGCAATGTGATGTGGGCGAACGTGGCGCCGGTCGTTGGTAAAAAAGTTCTGGTGCAATGCAGTGCGCATGGTGCCGCGGTCAGTGCGACCGTTGAGCGTGTTGATGGCGCTGGCGTGACAGATAGTTTGGGCGGTTTGGTACTGCGATTTGACGTCGCGCAACGACGTATCGCCCCCGGACAGAGCATTGTTTGCTACGACATGACAAATAGTTTTGTGCTCGGTGGTGGCACCGCCGAGGCAGTTGATCCGGCAACGAACTAAATTTTTTATTTTGCGGCGCGCAGCACGGCGCCAGGACGTGAGGGTGCGATCAAGATTGATGAAGCGTGAATCGCGCTGACTGCTTTTAGGTGTTTGGCTGTCAGCGAAGTCAGCGAAACATCTTGGGGTTGTTTGAAACTTAGTTCGAGTGGCACACCCCAAGTGAGTGCAGTCAGGTCGGCGGCTTGCGTGTCACGCTTGGCTAGATGAATCTCGACGAGATCATGCTTGCGGATCATCAAGTTTGTGCCGAGCAAAGTCTCGTCGTGCACGACGAAGCCGGCGGGCACGAACACGAACCAACGGCGAGAGAGTTGGTGAATGCGTCGCGCAAAGAACCAGAAACCAAGCGCAGAAACCGCACCGCAGATAATGCCCAGCGGCAAATTCTCTGCGGCAATCAGCATTGGCGCGGCGAGAGTGGCAGTCAGCAGCAACATTGCGATCAGTAAAACTGGCGCAACGAGTGCAACGGGTGGCCGCAACAGGAATCTTTTCTCGTCACCATAAGCGCTGGCCTGGATGAACGTATTGCCCAGATCGGCATTGAAACTAATCAGCAGAATCGCCACGCTGATCGCCGCACAAATAATTTGTGACGTGTCGGTCGCACCAGTGACAGAAATATAGAGAAGCGTCGCAGTGATCACAGGTACCGCCATGCGCAACACGGTCAAGGTGGCCGGATGCAGGACAAAAACCGATAAAACGCTTGTTGCCCAAACTGCCCAGGCGAGGAGAGTTGCCACGTTTTGCACGCTTGCCGAGCGTCCAGAAACAAGTTCGCCAACGCCCGCGCCGATAAACGGCAGTATCGCGACCAAGATCCGCAGGACCCAAATGAACGACTTGTTGAGCACAAAGTAAGGCTAAGGGTGGGGCGAAGGCTCGCACACGACTTCGGTAAAGTTTCAGTGATGTCTGTGCCTGAGAAAATTCGTCAAACTGCCAGCGAGTTGCGTGCGGCTATCGCGCACCACAACGATTTGTATCATGGCAAAGATAGCCCAGAGATTTCGGATGCGGCATTCGACGAGATTTTGCGCAAACTTGTCGAGCTTGAAACAAAATATCCTGAAATTGTTGACGACGCATCACCGACACAGATCATCGGTGCAGGCACGACAACCTTCAACCCGGTGACTCATCGCGTGCCGATGACGAGTCTTGACAACGCGATGGATGTTGCTGAGTTGCAAGCTTGGGGCGAGCGCGCGGCCAAGGGTCTCAACAATGTTGCTATGCAATTTGCGTGTGAACTCAAGATCGACGGGCTTGCATTGAGCATTCGCTACGAAAACGGCGAACTTGTGCAGGCCGCGACGCGGGGTGACGGAAAGGTCGGCGAAGATGTCACGGCCAACGTACGCACGATCGGGGTCATCCCCAAAAAATTGATTGCGAAGTCCGGGACAAAATTGCCGAGTGTGCTCGAGGTGCGCGGTGAGGTTTATATGTCGATTGCGGCGTTTGAAAAATTTCGTGATGCAAAGTTGCGTGAAAACGAAAAACGTGCACAGGGCGGCAAAAAACCCGAGAGTGTGCCGGCGAATCCGCGCAATGCTGGTGCCGGCAGTTTGCGCCAAAAAAATGCGCAGGTTACGGCGACTCGTGAACTTTCGTTTTGGGCGTATCAACTCGGCGAAGTTGTTGGTGCGCCGAATTTCGCGACGCATCTACAAGCACTTGAATTTTTGCGCTCGCTCGGCTTCCCGATCAATCCCGAGGTCAAGACGCTGAACTCGCTGACCGAGGTCGTCGAGTTCAGCCAGCATTGGGAGACCAACCGTCACGGCTTGAACTATGAAATCGATGGCGTGGTCGTCAAACTTGATGATTTAGCGCAACGCGAGCAACTGGGTTTCACATCGCGCGCTCCGCGCTGGGCGATTGCGGTGAAATTCGCGCCCGAAGAGCGCAATACGCTGCTCAAAGATATTTCGGTGTCGATTGGCCGCACGGGACGCGCCACACCATTTGCAGTACTTGAGCCCGTCATGCTGTCGGGTAGCACGGTTTCTATGGCGACACTGCACAATCGCGAACAGGTGCAATTGAAAGATGTGCGACCAGGTGACACGGTTGTCGTGCGCAAAGCGGGCGATGTGATACCCGAAGTTGTCGGGCCAGTTTTGGCTTTGCGACCAAAAAATTTAACGGCATGGAAGTTTCCGACGACATGTGTTTGTGACTTGAAATCAAAACTGGTGCAGGTTGAAGGCGAGTCGGACACGCGGTGCGTTGAGCCCGAATGCCCGTTTCAGCGTGACCAGCGGATCATTCACTTTGCATCACGCGGCGCAATGGATATTGAAGGTCTTGGCGAGAAAACTGTGTTTGCGTTGTCTGACAAAAACTTCGTCGCAGATATCGGAGATCTATATTCGTTGACCCTCGAAAAGTTGCTGCAACTCGATGGCTTTGCCGAGTTGAGCGCAAAAAACTTGTTGATGGCGATCGATGGTTCAAAATCGCGACCGCTGGCGAAGTTGCTGGTGGGTCTCGGCATAAAAAATCTCGGCCCTGCGGTAGCAGAGTCTTTGGCGCGACGATTTGGTTCGCTTGACGCGATCATTGCGGCGACGCCAGAACAACTGAGCGAGATTGATGGCGTTGGCGAAGTCATACCCAAAAAAATCACCGAGTGGTTTGCCGATAAAGCACACATGTCGATAATCAAAAAGTTTCGCGCAGCCGGAGTCGAGTTCGGCAACGTTACGGTCAGCACCGCACCACAAAATCTTGTCGGTAAAGCGATAGTCGTGACGGGCACGGTCGAGGGTTTCAGCCGCGAAGGTGCGCAAGAAGCGATCACTGGTCGCGGCGGCAAAAGCCCGGGCAGTGTGAGCGCGAAGACTTTCGCGTTGGTGGTTGGTGCCGAACCTGGCGCGAGCAAACTTTCGAAAGCCCAAGAACTGGGTATTCCGATTATTGAGGTGGCAGGTTTTTTGAAACTTCTTGAGACCGGCGAATTACCGGGTTAGTCCGTCACGAACTTCCAGGTGTAGACGCGCGACTTCTCGCGACCTTCGGTTATTTGCCAATATAAAACCTTGCCTTGGTGCTCGCCTTGAGTGAACTCTTCGATCACGGCGCCAACTTGTGGTTGAAAACTGATGATGAAGTTGCCTGGGTCAAAAACCGCAGTAGGTGGTAACTCGACTTGTGCGCCGGGTGTGGCTTGCTGGCCACTAGATGTAAGTTCGTCTAGTCGCGTGGTGGGTAGTTCGATCCCGTCGATAAACAAAACTGCTTCATAACCCTCGAAAAAGTCGACGATGATTTGTGACTGGCGTAAGACTCGGTCACCATCTGCAGGCGACATGCGTTCGACTGCAGATGGCAGTCCTGATTCGTCGCGACCAGTTTGCGACGAACGAAAACCAAAAACAATCATCACCAGACCAAGTGCGATGCCAACGCTTGTAATCATTTGTTGCTTGTCAAGTTTTCGTCGTGGTCGATTTGACTTCGCAGAATTTTTAGAGTTGGGTGTCACACCTATATTCTCGCCTGAAATCGGCCAGAAAACATTGCTTCGGCTCTATGACTAGTAGTTTTATAGGCGCAATGATCGATCCAGAAGCGCTGATTGGTGAGGTTCTTGTCGGGCGGTACCGCGTCGAATCTCTGTTGAGCGATCGTGCCGCGGTGACAAAGGTCTATGACGCCCAAGACCTGCGGCACTCCAAAAAGGTTTCGATTCGAGTCACGCCAACCGCCTCGTTAGTCGACTTGGATGCGGGTCTCAGCGACGAGCGAAGCGCACTTGATTCATTTAAAGCGACGATGCAGCAGTTGTATGCGATGAATCACCCGACCCTCGTCTGCATCGATGACTGGGGCGACACGATGATTGACAATGTCCGTCATGCTTTTAGTGTCACACAATTTTTCGGACAAGGAACCCTGCGCGAATTTCTTGACAGAGGGCGCCGATTGTCTCCATCGCAGGCACTCGTCGTCGGTATTGACGTGTGTCGTGCGCTTCATCACGCTCATCAAAACGGTTTGACTCACGGTGATGTGCGACCTGCAAATCTTATTTTTGGTGACGATGCACGTGTTCGGCTCACGGGTCTTGGCACCAAACGCTGGGCGAGTGCTGAGCAAATGAGTATCGAGCAAGCCAAATATGCCGCACCTGAAATTGGTTTGGGATCAGTACCCAATTCTGCGACGGATGTTTATTCACTTGCGCTTACTCTGCTTGAGTCGATATCGGGAGATGTGCCGTTCGTCGGTGAGTCAGTGGCGATTACCTTGGCAAATCGTGTCGAAAAGCTTCTACCAGTCAGTGCCGATATGGGGCCAATCGCCGCCCCTATTGAACGTGCTGGTCGACCGCTTGCCGATGAGCGCGTTTCTGCACTTGAACTTGGTCAGGCCCTCGCACAGATCGCCGACAAGATGGCACGACCATTGCCGATTGACACTGTCGTGTCAAAAAAGTTCGAGGATTTCATCACGCGACCTCAGCCGATTACGCCGGGTGGACAAAAAACTGAGGTGCAAGTCGACGAACAGCTCGCTGCAAAAGAACCAGAAAAACAGATCGTCGTTGAATCGCCGCGTACACGACGAAGATTCAAGCAAATCTTTGCGCTTGCAGGTGCTGGCGCGTTGTTGATCACTGCGGTGATTGCATTTCAGTCACTAACGACGAGCAGTTTTGTCGTGCCGAACTTGACGGGTGTCGCCGAAGCGCAGGCACGCAATTCGATCGCCGTTTATGAATGGGACCTAATTATTCGTGCCGAGCGAACAAACGATGTTGAATTTGGTTTCATAATTCGTACAGAGCCGGCAGCGGGCACGTCGTTGAAACAAGGAGATGCTCTCGTTCTGTTCGTTTCTGAGGGCGCTCCCCTTGGAGTTTTGGTTGATGTCGAAGGCAAGTCGCGCGAGGTGGCGACAAAGATGATCATGGATCAAGGTCTCACTGTTGCTGCCGTAGATCAAGCCAGCGACAGCGTGCCAATCGGCAACGTGATTGCGTGGTCGGTTGCCAAGCAGCCATCACTGGTAGCCGGTGATCAAGTCCTGCAAGGAACCGTGATCAACATTGTTGTTTCAAATGGTCCAGCCTTGCGCCCAGTGCCGCTGATTGTCGGAATGAATCTTGACGAAGCAACTGCGACTGTTGTCGAGTCGGGTCTCGTGCTTGGGGTCAGTAACGACAGTTTCAGCAACGAGGTCGCAGTCGGATTAATCGGCGCTCAATCGCCACCGCCGGGGCAACCGGTACCCAGGGGCAGCACGGTTGTTTATTCGATCTCACTTGGCCCCGATTTGGTTGAACTACCGAACATTGTCGGTATCAATTTTGTTGAGGCCGAGAAGCGGCTTCTAGGGGTCGGTTTCGTCGTCGGCCAGGTTTCGGGGCGAAAGTCGTATCGGATGAAAAGTGCGTCGATTAAAGGCGTGGCTGTCAACAACGGCGACAAGGTGTTGCGTGGTTCGGCAATCGACATGGTCTTTCCGTGAGTTCGGAGAAAATAGACAGCACTTCAGATGTAAATGTTCTTGGTAGTGGAGGCGTCGATGAAGTTTCTGTAATTCCGTGGTCGTTATTGTTGCGCCACAGACTTGTGCAGCGTGTCGGTGTTTCGCGGCGCAAGGCCACGCTGATCGTGTTGTTGAGTTGCGTGTTCACCGTGAGTTTCATGATCACACTCTTGGTAGTTTCGCTAAAAACCGTCGCCGATGACCTTAACAGTTCGACAAGCATCATCAGTTGGGCAATCACTGCTCCGATGTTGGCGTTCGGTGTGGTCGGCCCCGCGTTCGGCAAAGTCGGTGATTTGTGGGGTCACAAACGAGTTTTTGTTTGGGGATTATTCGTCGCAGGCTTTTTCGCGCTGTGCACGGCAGCGGCATGGAATGCATCATCGATGATTATTTTTCGCACACTTTCTGCCGCTGGTGGTTCGGCATTGGGGCCGGCCGCGATGGCGTACATCAACCGGATGTTTGATCCCAGCGAGAGAGTGCGACCACTCGGTTATTGGAGTTTCGTCACCGCGGGCGCACCAGTGATTGGTGTCGTCGCCGGAGTGCCCCTTGTTGCGTTGTTCGGGTGGCGGACGATTTTTTTGATGCAGGCACCTTTGTGTCTTGTCGGCTGCGTGGCCGCATGGTGGTTGCTCGGTGATACCGACCGCCATAAGAATGTGAAATTCGATATGCAAGGTGCCTTGCTTCTTGGCGTCGGCTCGGTGATGATTTTGCTGGCGATTAATCGTGGGTCGGCGTGGGGCTTCTTGTCTGGACGAACTGTCGGCGTTGCAATAGCCGGCGTTGTCGCATTGATTTTGTTCGTGCGCGTCGAGCAGCGGGTGAGTGAGCCGATGTTGCCGTTGCAATGGTTTCGCACGCGCAATGTCGCGTTCCCGATCGCCAGTCAGGCACTAACAAATTTTGCCTACATGGGCGGCTTCATGATCGTGCCGCAGTTGCTCGAAATCGGTTTAGGTTTTTCGACGGCGCACATCGGCTGGTTGATCATCGCTCGTCCTCTTGTATTTTCTCTCGTCGCACCTTTTTCGGGGCGAATCGCGATGCGGATTGGTGAACGCAATGCTGGAGTCATCGGTGCAACTGCGGTGTTGGGTTCGATGCTTGCACTCTCGCAAATTGACGTTGGATCGTCAGATCTGTTTATCGCATTTGGTTTGTCGCTCTCAGGTGTCGGTCTTGGCATCGCTTCGCCGGCTCTGACTGCGCTGCTCGCGAACTCGGTCGAAGTTGCCGATCTTGGGGTGGCGAGTGCGGTTCAGCAGTTGGTCAATCAAATGGGGGCTGTGTTGGGTGCCGCGGTGATGGTCGGGGTACATCAAGCCGCGATCAATTCGGGCATGGTGCAAAGTTTTTCTTACGCGTTGCTTGTCGGAGCGATTTCTAGTGCAATCGGTATTTTTGCTGCCAGCGCCGTGCGGCGCACGCCCCTGCGTAGCCAGGTCGGCTAGTCCTAGTTGCTTTTGACTCCTTGGTTGATCGCTTCACGCGTGGAGACTGCGACACTTCGCGCCGCAGCGGCAAAATCAGCGCCGTCACTGGCGTAAAGAATCGCCCGCGAAGAATTGATGATCAGGCCGCGTTGTGTATCGTCAGAAGTTTTATACGCGCCAGCACGGACAACAGCGTCAATATCGCCGCCTTGGGCTCCGATGCCGGGCACGAGTATCGGCATATTGCCAACGATCACCCGCACGCGCGCAAGTTCGTCAGGATAAGTCGCGCCAACGACGAGCGCGCACTCACCCATAGCACGCCACTTAGAAGCGGCTGTCCGAGCAACTCGCAGATAAACGGGTTCGCCATCGACCTCGAGCGATTGAAACTCACTCGAGCCAGCGTTCGACGTTCGACACAAGACAATCGTGCCCTTGCCGGGCGTCGTCAAAAACGGTTCAAGGCTGTCGGTGCCAAGGTATGGGTTCACGGTTACGGCATCGGCGCCATATCGCGCAAATGCTTCGCGTGCATAAAGCGAGGCAGTATCGCCGATGTCGCCACGCTTGGCATCCAAAATCAAAACAACATCTGGAAACTGCGCCCGAATGTATTCGCAGATATTCTCAAGTTGCCTTTCGGCGCCAACGGCTGCAAAATAGGCAATCTGTGGTTTGAACGCGCAAACTAGGTCGCCAGTTGCATCAATGATCGATTTGCAAAACTTCTCGATTGCATCCACCGAACCCCGCATTGCAGTCGGAAATCGCGCAACATCTGGGTCGAGACCGACACAAAGCATCGAATCACTGTTGGCCCAAGCCGTGTCAAGTCGCCGATAAAAACTCATTGGCTAGAAATCACTGTTCGATGGTGATCGCACCAGTTGGGCAAATCTCCTCAGCAGCCGTAACCGACTCGTGCAACTCGGGGCCAGGGTTGTCGTTGAGCACATAAAGAAAGCCATCTTTGCGAATCTCAAAAACTTCAGGACACATCTGCGTGCACGCGCCAGTTGACGCGCAGTTATCAAAATTCACGCTGACTTTCATCAAAGTGAGACTAGTTGAAATGGATAATTGGCTTGGCGGCGCCGATTAGCCCGCAGAACCTTGGCGTTCGAAAGCGCACAGCACGGCGCGCAACGAAGCGGTGATCGTGCTTGGGTCAGTGCCCACACCCCAGCGCACGTTGCCCTCGCTATCGGCACCCTCGATGTATGCAACCGCCTTCGCTTCTGAACCTTGGCTCAAAGCGTGTTCGACATAATCTTTGACGTCGAATACGACCTTGAATTCGCCACGCAACGCATGCACGAATGCGTCGATTGGTCCGTTGCCGACGCCGGTAAGCGTGCGCGGTACACCATCGACCAATATCTGCGCGCTGATTGTTGTCGAGCCTTTTGAGTCGCTGCGCATCTCGTGGCTTTCAAGTTTGAATTTCGACTCAGTCAACAAATATTCACGCTCGAACGCCGACCACATCACATCGGGTGCAATCTCGGTGCCCGAATCTTCGGTGATGTGTTGAATCGCTTTCGAGAACTCGACTTGCAAGCGACGCGGTAACGCAAAACCGTGCTCGGTCTGCATCACATAGGCGACGCCGCCCTTGCCCGACTGACTGTTGACTCGGATCACAGCCTCATAAGTGCGACCGACATGTTTCGGGTCTATCGGCAAATATGGCACGGCCCACTTGTCGTAATCTTTCGGCAACGCATCGAGACCTTTCTTGATTGCATCTTGATGACTGCCCGAAAACGCGGTGTAAACCAGATCGCCCGCATACGGCTGACGCTCGGGCACCGCCAAACGGTTGCAATATTCGGCATCGCGACGCAACGCATCGATGTCGTTGATATCTAATCGCGGATCGACACCGTTCATGAACAAATTCATCGCCAAAGTGATGATGTCGACGTTGCCGGTGCGTTCGCCATTACCGAACAACGTGCCTTCGACGCGATCGGCACCGGCCATCACGCCAAACTCGGCGGCGGCAACGGCGCAACCACGGTCGTTGTGCGGGTGCAGTGAGAGAACAAGTTTGTCGCGCCTTGGCACGGTGCGACCGAACCACTCGATGACATCACCATAGACATTGGGCGAGTAGCACTCGACTGTGGCAGGCAAGTTCAAGATAATCTTGCGCTCGACCGTCGGCTCTATAACTTGCATCACCGCTTCACAAATCTCAACCGCAAAGTCAGGCTCGGCCAAAGTGAAACTCTCCGGCGAATATTCGTAACGCACGGCCGTGCCAGCAAGTTTGCTCTCAAGTTCACGACAAATTTTTGCGGCTCTTGTCGCAATGTCGATAACACCCGGCTTGTCGAGACCAAATACGACTCGACGCTGTAACGGATTAACCGAGTTATAAAAGTGCACGATCGCCCGCGGTGCGCCGACAAGGCATTCGTATGTTCGCTCAAGCAACTCGCGGCGGCACTGCACAAGAACCTGAATCGTCACGTCTTCGGGTATCAAATCTTGTTCGATCAACAATCGCACGAAGTCATAGTCGGGTTGACTGGCCGATGGAAACCCGACCTCAATCTCTTTGAATCCCATTTTTACGAGAGTCTTAAACATGCGCAACTTGCGCTCAGGGTCCATTGGGTCGATCAACGCTTGGTTGCCGTCGCGCAAATCAACCGAGCACCACAAGGGCGCCTTGTCGATGATGCGGTTCGGCCAAGTGCGGTCGGCGAGCACGAGCGGCACCGAATGCGAATATTTTTCGAACTGCATCTTGCGGGGTTGGGTTGGTTTTGGTGGCACTTTGTTTCTCGTTTCGCTTCGTTTTGATTCGCTAATTAAGTTTTATTAAAAAGAAAACCCCCTGGGCCTTTTGGCTCAGAGGGTGCGGCTGCAGTGATATGTGACTGCGCCGTTACGTAAGTAGGAGCTCGTTTCGTGAAATCATTATCTTCAGTTTAACGAGTCGCCCTGTAAATCAAACCCGTAAATCAACTCGGGGTCGGGGTGAGAAAGTTGCGAAATTGCCACGGGTCGGTCGTGTCCAGGCGGCCCGTGTTGCCATGGCCTGGAAACAAATCATTGCGTGTCTTTATTGGATCCCAATCGGTCGGCGCACTATGAATCTCGCCGATATATGGTCGGGCATCGGCCAACACGGATTTCCACGGCAAATCGTCGGGGACGCAAACGCCTTCGTTCGGGCTGGCGATCATCCACTTGACAGCGGCGATAACCGAGCCGGCAACCTGCAGTGTTGTTGCGCTTTGACCATCGACGATTGATCGGGCCTCGTCAATCGACAGGCGAGTGCCTGTCCACCAACCCGTGTAGTCGTGACCGAGCAGCAAGACCCCGAGTTCATCGCGACCCGAAATAATTTCGTTATTCATGATCCGCTCTTTTGGCTGCTTTTGCCAATTGCGCATGCGTAACTCGAGAACGCTATTGATCGCTTCGTTCGACGGGCAATACGAATAATGAACAGTCGGACGATAGATCGCCTTACCAGATTCGTCGCGCACCGTGAGGTGGTTACTCATCGTGTAACTCTCACCGTGACGAATAATCATTCCAAGAATTTCGCCGCTCGGCACCCACGAACGAACCCAAGTCTCCATGCCGGGTTGGGCCAAACAAATTTGATTGCACGGGCCATCGTCGGCGTGCACTTGGGCGTTGGCAGGCATCCATCTTTCGTGCGTACCCCAACCCATTTCGGCAGGTGCGACACCTTCTTCATAAAAACCTTCGACCGACCCAGTGTTGACGAATTCGTTCACTTGTTTTGGTTGATTCGTAATCTGTGTGTCGCGCTCACTGATGTGAATCACGCGCGTGCCCGTCAACATCGCCAAGCGATCAAACGATTCGCTGGCCAATGCCGATTCGATCGCGCTTTGCCGTGAGCCCGCACGCCCGTCGCTCAAAATTTTGTTTGAGATTTCGAACAATGCTTGTTTTGCAAAATGCGAAACCAAACCCGGATTCGCACCATGTTCGACCACCGCACTCGGGCCGTTGTTCGAACCCCATCGTGCAATCATCTTCCGGATCGATTGATGGCGCACATAAAGCGTGCGGTCAAGCGGGTGTGTCGCCGCCATGTCGTAGTAGGGGTCCCACAGTTCGACCGACGTGTTGAGATAGCGCACACCGCGCATGCGGCACCATTCAAGAATTGTTGGGCAGTCGATGTTCCAGGCGAGGTCGAGCAAGATGTCGCCAGCAGCAACTCGCTCTGACAAAAAGCTGTCGAGATTTTCGCGAGTCACCTGGGCGATTTCGTATTTGACGCCCTGCTTGATGGCTTCGGCGACACGATGGCGGTTGTCGACAAAGTCGACGATCGTCATTGAACTTGTTGCAAGTTTCAGATCACGAATCAAAAGCGGAATCACGCACTGGGCAACAGAACCACACCCAAGAACAAGCACCCGACGTGGGTGCGATTGCTCGCTCACGCGTATCGCGGGGCGGAGTCGTCCTTGCCAGCGTTTAGAAGTGTTTCGAGCGATGCTTCAAAGACTGCATCTGATGGAACCAACAATTTATGCCAGTCGTAGACAATTCCTTTGCGACCCGTGAACAACGGCTCGTCAAGAGTTGTTGAGTTAGTACTTTGGTCAAACACAATTTTTGACCCTACACATCTCGTCACAGTTTGTCTACTGTCTGAGTGGTCAGCCCAAACTGACTCACGAGTCAGCGAACTCAGGTTGGTAGGGTGAGAGTTCACATGTCTGAACCAAAATCGCGGCGCCGCGAGCCGAACGGCCCCCGCCGAAACGCAAATTCACCTCGTCGCCCAACGAATCAGCGTCGACCTAGCGGGTCGACAGGCGGTCCACGAGATGATTCAACCGAGAGTGCGAGCGGCAACATCGGCTCGAACACAAATACGCGTGAACCAGTCGCGACGCCAACGCAGTTCGCCGCACTCGGCGTGAGCAGCCGAGTCGACGCCGGTCTGGCCAGCGCCGGGTTCGCCGCACCGTTTGCGATTCAGACCGAGGCGATACCTGTGGCACTGACCGGCGTTGACGTTTGTGGCCGTGCTCGCACTGGTTCAGGCAAGACGCTGGCTTTTGGCGTGCCGATGATCGAGCTAGTCACAGAAAAAGCCAGGCCCAACAAACCGCGCGGTGTCGTGCTCGTACCGACCCGCGAACTTGCCGTGCAGGTCACCGATGTTCTGGCACCAATCGCGCAGCATTGTGACGTGCGCGTCGCGGCAATTTATGGTGGCGCTGCTCGCGACAAACAAGTCGATCAACTTGTTCGTGGTGTCGAAATAATTATCGCTACACCGTTGCGTCTGATTGACTTGATGAAGAACGGTGAAGCCGACCTGAGCGATGTCGAAATGATCGTGCTCGACGAAGCAGATCGCATGGCCGACGAGGGTTTCATGCCACAAGTCGAGTGGGTGCTGCGCCATGTCACGAAACAACATCAGACGATGTTGTTTTCGGCGACTCTCGATGGCCAAGTCGCAACTTTGGTCAAGCGCTA
>SXGT01053347.1_pt1 | contig 12894 bp, 17 predicted proteins | sample 3176221 | NCBI WGS metagenome assembly SXGT01 (sample SAMN11356862, study PRJNA531348) | freshwater metagenome | isolation source: freshwater sample F1-120 | place: China: Fuxian Lake, Yuxi | collected 2017-12-25
CCGGCGTTACCAGCGCGGGTCGCGCCGCTGACGTCCGCCGCCGCCCCCGCCGCCACCGCGGCCGCCCCCGCCACCACCGCCGCCGTCGCGGCGTTCCTGCGGCCGCGCCTCGTTCACGGTGAGCCGGCGTCCCTCGAATTCATACAGATTGAGCTTCTCGCACGCCGCGCGCCCCTGCTCGGCATTCCCCATCTCGACGAACCCGAACCCGCGCGAGCGCCCGGTCGCGTGGTCCCGAATGAGGTGCACCGACGCGACCTCGCCGACCGTCGCGAAGAGCTCTTCGAGCGCGCGCTCTTCAGTGTTGAACGAGAGATTGCCAACGTAGAGTTTCATCGGCCCAAGTCTAACATTGACTAATTATCGGATGGCAAATCCCGCGGCCGGGTTGAACTCCTTCTTGTCGCTCATCCGGGTCGCTTTCACCCACGCCGCGGCGGGCCGTCCGTCCGTCATCGGGTGACCGGTGATCGGCACCGGCGTGCCCGGCGCGAAGTCGCTGCGGCGGATACCCGCGCGCAGCAGCGTGCTCGGTCCCTCCGCTTCGAACCCCCACGTCGTCACCCTCCCGTCCTTTTCCTTGACGTCGACGAGCAGCCAGGAATGCGGGTTGGTGTACTGGAAGTCCTTGACGACGCCGCTGAGCGTCACTTCCTTCTTGTCGTCGAACATCGCGCCCGAGTGGTGGGCGACGGCGGGCACGGCAACCGCCGCGGCGATGGCGGCGGCTATCAGCATGGTCTTCATCGGGCCCCCTTCACGGCCGGATCGGTGCTCACGGCCTTGTCATCCGGGACGAAGTCGAAATCCGGGAACTGGCTGGTGCCCGAGTCGGTGGTGATGATGTTGTTGTTCTGGTTCTCGCGGCAGTCCCAGTAGCGGATCCGCAGCGACGTGTCGTCGTTGGTGAGCTGCGTCCAGCTCTGGCGCGTGTACCACGGCTTCGCCAGGTTGACCGGGTCGTAGATCCACACATCGGCCTGCAGCGTCTTCGGATCCGCCTTGTGCCATCGCTCCACGATGGTGACTTGGTCGGAGTAGTTCGGGTTCACGCCGCGCTGGTACTGGCCCGGCATGAGGTGCTTGGTGTGGGTCACCAGGACATCGCCGTCCCAGAAGCCGATGGTGTCACCGTTCCACGAGGGATACGCGTCCGCGTCGGGCGTGTGCGCGCGGCCGTCCGTGTAGACACGGCGCACGTCGTTCACCATCTCGTTGATCAGCCAGGTCTGGCCGGGCGTGACGATGAACTCGTGGAGGAACGGCTCGGTGAACCAGCGGGGCGTGCCCGGCGGCCGGCAGTCGCTGATGGGATCGTATTCGCCGCCGGTCTTCGCCAACTGCTCGGCCTTCGCCTTCATCACCTGCTCGCCGGCCGGCGTGAGCCTGGCCGAAGGTGGCTGCTCTGGCGCGAGGTCGAGATCGAAGTGAAAGGACAGCTTGCTGCGCGAGTAGAGACCCGACCAGTCAAAGGCCGGGTCTCCCATCTGCGCCCAGGCGGGCGGTGCGGCCTCGCCGGCCGCCTCCCTGAATGCGTTGTACAGCGCCTCCGACGTCTCGAACCGATCGCCGTACGCCTGCAGCGTCTGCTTGTTCGCCGCCCAGTTGCCGTCCTGGGCGATCCAGTCAGGCGGACCCTGCGCGGACAGCATCGGAATGACGACGTAGGCAGTGGCCGCGAGCGCGACGATCGGCAGCCCGATCAGCAGGAGGCGTTTCATGTCCCTACTTCCAGGCCGAGTACACGAGCTTGCCGACCAGGTACGCCGGGTTCGCGCCTTTGCGCGGCGCGAACTTCTGCACGCCGCCGCGGCCGACGGCCGCCAGGTACAGGTTCTGCTCCTGATCGACGGTGATCCCGTGCACGCCGAAGAGTGCGCCGGCCCACGAGCCGAGGCCGCCCCACGCGTTGATCAGCCGCCCCTCGCGATCGAGCTGCGCGAGCTGCTGGCTCACCTGGTCGAACACCCACAGCTTGCGGTCGGCATCCATGTACACGAAATGCAGATCGGGACCGCCCGGTCCGACCTCCAGCTCGATCAGGCGAATGAACTTGCCGTTCTCGTCGAACACCAGGATGCGGTCGTTGCCGCGGTCGTTGACGTAGACCTCGCGTGTCTGCCGATCCACGGCGACACCGTGCACGTTGTTGAAATAGTTCGGCCGCGTCTCCCGCTTCGCGCCCTGGCCGGCGTTGGTGCCGCGCTCACCCCACGCGGTCACGTAGGTGTCGTTCTTGTCGAACTTCACCACGCGCGTGTTGGCATAGCCGTCCGACACGTACCAGCTGCCATCGGTGTTGAACGTCATGAACGTCGGCCGGTAGAAGTGGGTCGAATCGGATCCGTGCACGTTCGGCGTGCCGATCGTCTTCAGCAGCGTCTTGCCGTCGTTGGAGAACTTGAAGATCGCGTGGCGGTAGTCGTCGACGATGTAGACGCTCTTCTGCGCGTCGTACGGACTGATGTAGACCGAGTGCGGCCGGCGCAGCATCTTGTCCCACTGCGTCCAGTTCTCGATGATGTCCCCGTTGCGGTTGATGACGAGAATGCAGTTCGCCCAGAGGAAGTCCTTGCCGTTCTGGCCGGCGTCGGAATCGTCACCGGCTTCCATCGTGCCGGGCTTGAACAGCGCTCCGGGAGGGCTCGCCTGGGTCGCGTTCCGCCACAGGCCGGCGACCGGGAACGTCAGGTTGGGCGCCACGGCATCGCCGGTGATATTCGCGCCGCCGCGGCCCTGCGGCGGCCTGATCACCGGCAGCGATCCGCGCTGGATGTAATAGACGCGGTCCGGGCTCTCCGCGAAGACGCCCTGGCCGGCGCCAAAGGTCCAGTTCTGGTTGCCCGGCGTGGTGCTGAGGTCCTTCGGCCAGTTCGGCACGACTTCGTACGGCCCGTACGGCTCGAGATGGCCGATGGCGCCCGGCACGGCCGCCGCTGACGCACGGTTCTGGGCGGCCACATGCCGGTCGGCCGCGAGGTAACCCACCACACACGCCATTGCGACGATTGAAAGCCACGTTCTGGGCTTCGCCATTGACACTCCTCCTCCAGTCAACGCTGTTCCTTCGAGTATTTATTGCGGGGATCTTTCCCGACGATGTGTTCGACGTCCTGGTTGTTCTCGTTGCAGATGTACTCCATCAACTCGGTATCCGCGGCGGTGCTCTTGCCGTACATCACGAAGGGCCGCGTGTAAGCGCCCGGATCGTCGATCGTGACCTCGTACTCGATCGTCTTCGCGTCGGGCCGCCGGAAGCGCTCCGTGGTGCGCAGCTGTTCCGTGTGCGGGTGACCGGCGAAGTCGAACCAGAACTTGTCGTTGAACCCGATCGTCTCGACGACGAGCGTGTCATCCTCGAACCGGCCGACCGAGTGCCCGTACCAGGTTGGATCCGGATCCTCCGGGTGCGTCGCGTCCAGCAGGATCTGCCGGAAGCTGTGAATATTGCCCTCGAAGAGGAAGTAGATGTGCGTCGGCGTCTGGACGATGCGCCACGGATACGGCGCCTGGCGCGGCACGCCGGTCGGCAGGCAGAGCGCCTCCGGATCGTCCTTGGACTGCCGTTCAACAGTGACCTTGAGCGCCCAGTCCTGGATCGGCAGCGTCTCGCCGGGCTTCAGCGTTTCGTTGATGTCGTAGATGAACGTGCGGTCCGGGTTCCAGATGCCGGAGAAGTCCACCTTGCCGTCGGCGGTGCGCGGTGCCGCATTGGGGTCTGCCGCGGCCGCCGTCGGTACCGGCTGTCCGCCGCCGCGGCAGCCCGCGATCAGCAGAGCAGTGGCGATGACGAGTGCGATGCGCATGGTCAGTTCGCTCCCGCCGTCGCCGCGAAGACCTTCTTGCCGTCGGCCAGCACGACTTCGCGCGCGTTGGCCAGGCGGCTTCCGTCCCGGGCGAGCGAGACGGTGACGCTCACCACGTCGCCGACCTTGAGGCTGTTGCGGTTCCAGCCGGCGCGCCGCAGCCCGTTCGGGCTGCCCAGCTCCATGTTCCAGTTGGTGACCCGGCCGCGCTCGTCCTTCACGTCCACGTAGAAGCGGGCGTGCGGGTTCGTCCACTCGACCTTCGTGACCGCGCCCTTCATCACCTGGCTGGTGGCGCGGTCGTACATCGCGTCGAACGAGTGGTGCGCCCCGAGTGGGACAGCCCATGCCGCGAGCACGAGGCCGGCAAGGGCGGTGCGGAGACCGGCACGCAGGAACATCGTCATCGCTGCCTCAGACGGCGGCCGCCGGCGCATCGGCGCCGCGCCACAGGTTCATCGTGCTCAGCTCGTCGCGCCCGCACGACTTCAAGTAGAGGAACAACTGCGTCCGGTAGGCCGCGTGACCGCCGAGCACCATGCTGACGATGAACGCGCCGCGCGACATCTTGCTGCCGAACATCTCGATCTCGGCGCGCAGGTCCGCTTCCGACATGTCCCCGAGGAGCTGCGCGTAGGCGTCGCCCTGCGCGGCAATGGCGGCAACGGTCTGATCGAAGTTGCGGGCCTCGGCTTCCTTCTGCTTCTCCGTCCACACCGCCGGGTCGAACCCGCCCGCCTTGGCCGCCTGCACGAGCCCGGGGCCCATGATGCTCATGTACTTCAGCAGCTCCAGCGTGCTCCGCTGCTTCGGCGTCGGGCGGTAGTCGACCATCTGCGTCTCGATCTTGCCGGCCAGGTGGACCAGGATGCGCACTTCGTGTTTCAGAGAGCCAATCAGCTCGGACTTGGTCAGGACCATGGAACCTCGGTTGAAAAAGGGGACGGCAGAATATCACGTCCGCTGCTAGGATCCGCCGCGTGACTCGACCTGCTGCCGCGTGTCTTCTGGCCGTGTGCTGCGCCTTCTGCGCCCCGGATTCCGCCGCTCCCGCCCGCCCCGCGGCGCCCGTCGACGTCGTCGAGCTGAGCGCCGCCGGGGCCCGCGACCGGATGAGCGCGGGCACCCTGACGGCACGCGTGCTCACTGAGGCGTATCTGGCACGGATCAGGGCCATCGACGCCGGCGGGCAGATGCTCAACGCGGTCATCGAGTTGAATCCGAATGCCGCCGCTGACGCGGCGGCGCTCGACGCCGAGCGCCTGGCGGGGAAGACGCGCGGGCCGATGCACGGCATCCCGGTGCTGATCAAGGACAACGTGGACGTGGCCGGCCTGGTGAACTCCGCCGGCTCGCTGGCGATGGCGGCGCACCGCCCGAAGCAGGACGCGGCAGTCGTGCAGCGGCTCCGCGAGCGCGGCGCCGTCATTCTCGGCAAGACGAACCTCAGCGAATGGGCGAACTTCCGGTCCACGCGATCGACCTCGGGCTGGAGCTCGCGCGGCGGGCAGACGAAGAACCCGTACGTCCTCGACCGCAACCCGTGCGGATCGAGCTCGGGAACAGGGACGGCGATCGCCGCCAGCCTTGCCGCGATCGGCGTCGGCACCGAGACCGACGGCAGCATCATCTGCCCCTCCTCGGTCGCGGGACTCGTGGGGCTGAAACCGACCGTGGGACTCGTCAGCCGACGCGGCATCATCCCGATCTCGGCGTCGCAGGACACCGCCGGTCCGATGGCCCGTACGGTGACCGACGCCGCGCTGATGCTGGGCGCAATGGCGGACCGCGGAGCAGACTACACGCCGTTTCTGAGAGCGGACGCGTTGAAAGGGAAGCGGTTTGGCGTGCTGCGGCAGGCCATGGGCTATCACCCTGACGTGGACGCCGCCGCCGACACGGCGATGGCGGCGATGAAGACTGCGGGCGCCGAGCTGATCGACATCCGCATCCGCACCTACAACGAGTGGGACCCGCACGAGCTCGAGGTGCTGCTGTTCGAGTTCAAGGACGGCCTGAACAGATACCTCGCGGAGAGCGGGGCGGCGTTGACGTCGCTCGAGGCGCTCATTGCGTGGAACACGGCGAACGCGGATCGCGCGATGCCGTTCTTCGGACAGGAGCTGTTCGAGCGCGCCCAGGCGAAGGGGCCGCTGAGCGATGGCGCGTACATCACGGCGCGCGACACCGCGCGGCGGCTGGCAGGGAAGGATGGCCTGCTCGCGACCCTCGATCAGGAGCAGCTCGACGCCATCGTCGCGCCGAGCATGTCGCCGGCGTGGCCTACCGACCACGTGCTCGGCGATCACTTCGTCGGCGCGGGTTACGGAATGGCGGCGGTGGCTGGGACGCCGAGCATCACCGTCCCGGTGGGGGAGAGCCGCGGGCTTCCGCTCGGGCTGACGTTCATGGGGCGCGGCGGCAGCGAAGGCGACCTGCTCGGATTCGCGTTCGCCCTCGAGCAGCTGACGAAGGCGCGCAGGCCGCCGGCGTTCGTCTCGACGCTCAGCGCGCCGTAAGGACGGCGCGCTTACATTCCGCTGGCGCGAATCGTCTCGAGGCCGTGGCCGGCCGGCCCGCGCTCACGCGCGCGCAGCAGCGCGGCGAAGACGAACCCGAACAGGCTCAGCGCGAAGAACAGCCACAGCATCGGCTGATAGCCGGCCGGGTTGACGTCGCTCGCGCCGGCCGCGTCGTTCAGCGCGCCCGCCCCGATGTTGACCAGCATCATCGCGATGTTCTGCACCATCGTCATCAGGCCGTATGCGGTCCCGAGTTTCTCGGCGCTGACGACATACGGAACGGCAGGCCACAGCACCGCCGGGACCAGTGAGAACGCGATGCCGATCAGGACGGTCGAGATCCACAGGCTGGCGTTGGTCAGCGCCAGGATCGGAAACACGGCGGCCAGCAGCAGCGTCCCGGCCGCCATCAGCGCGGAGCGTTGCGCCATGCGGTCCGCCATGAAACCAAACACCGGCGTCGCGAAGATCGCCGCGAAGAAGACCCACGCGTTCATCGCCCCGGCGTCCTGCAGCGACAGGCTGTGCGCGTGCTGGAAGTACAGGATGGCGAACGTGCTGCGGAACGGGAAGATCACCGCGTAGAAGGTGACGCAGAGGCCGACGATGTACCAGTAGGAGCGATCGAACTGCCAGATGTCGCTCCACACGAACCGGTCGGTCGCCGCCGGCTGCGGGAGCGCGAACCGTTTCGAGGCGGCGCGCTCGAGCAGGTAGTAGACGATGCACCCGATGACGCCGATCAGCATGAAGCCGGCCGCCAGCCACAGCGGCGCCTGCCATCCGGAGTCGTACAACGAGGTGAACCACGTCGGCGACATGTCCGCGGCGTACGAGCCGGCGCGCGCGATGCTCAGGTTCACGCCGAACGCGAATCCAAGCTGCCTGCCGACGAACCACTGGCCGATGGCCACCGTGATCGCCACGATCATCGACTCGGCGCCAAGGCCGAAGATCAGGCGGCCCGCGGCCATGACGGGAAACAGCGGCGACATCGCGGTGATCGCCGCGCCGACGAGGCTGATGCTCGCGAAGATCAGCGTGGACGTCCTGGTGCCGAACCGATCGACGATGATGCCGCCGACGAGCACCATGATGATGTTCGGCAGGCTGTAGATCGCGTTGAGTGTGCCGATCTGCGTGTCGGAGAAGCCGAGCGACCGCTGCAGCAGGTCGGCGACCGGCGCCACGGCGTCGTAGGCGTAGTAGTTGCCGAACATCGCCATGCTGATGGCGACGAGCACGGCCCAGCGCCAGGCGGCGGTCGGCGCTCCGCGTTCACCGTTCATAGTGGACAGGAATCAATCGAAGAGCTTGTCGTTCTCGGTGGCCGTGGTGACGTAACCGAGGAGGCAGCCGGTCGACTTGTCCATCAGCACGTGGCAGCGCACGGAGATCGTGTCGCCCGCCTTGATCATCTCGCGCGACCAGCCGCGCTGCTTGAGCTGTCCCGCGCTCGCGCCCTCGAGCGCCCACAGCGCCGCCTCGCCTTTCTCATTCTTGACCTCGAGATAGATCCAGCTGTGAGGCGTCAGCCAGTGCATCTCCTTCACCGTGCCCTTCAGCGTGGTGAACTTGGTCATGTTGTAGTTGCCGTGCGAGTGATGGGCCAGCGCCGGCAGCGTCAGGGCCGCCGCGAATCCCGCCGCGGCGATGAAGGTCTTCAGCGACATGATCAGGCTCCTATGCATTGTTGCCGCGGCCGCCGCGTCCGCCGCCGCCGCGAGCCGGACGCGGCGGGAGGCGATTGGAATAAATCTCGTTGTAGCGCACGCGCTCGCCCTTCTCGTCGAGGAAGCTCAGCGACTGCTGGAAGAGCCCCGGCTGCGGCGAGCCCTTCGGCACCGTGGCGTCGAGGATGTACAGGCGGTTCTCGTGCAGGTAGATCGAGACGAACGTCCGCGATTCGTCGGCGTTGGTGACCTGCAGCTGATGCCCCTCGACGAGGTCGATGTAATGCCACGCGTCGTAGGTGACCTTCGAGCCGGGCTTGGTTCGGTACAGCGTTGTCGCCGCGTACTGGATCGACGCCATCGTGTCGATGTCCGCGTACATGACCTGCTGGTTCGCCTGGTTCTTCTGGATGGCCGCGTGACGCTCCCGCGACGTCGTGTAGTCGATCACCGTGATCGTGTAGCGCGCGCCGCCCGGGACGGTCACCGTGTAGCTGCGCCCCGGCATCGTCGCGCCGTACTCGCTCGGCCACGTGAGCGTCTCGACCTTCGGCTGCCCCGGGAAGTTCACGGTGAACCGGTCTTCCGTGTTCTCGTAGTCCATCCAGTCCTGCGCGAGCAGCGCGCCGGACGCGGACAGGATGAGGGCGGCGATGAGTGCAAGACGTCGCATGGATTCCTCCGAAGTGGCCTGGCGGGCCACATGGTGCCAAAAAAAGACGCCGGTCACAAATGCCGAGCTGGCGGAAAGACGGTTCAGATACTATGTCTGTCCGCCTGCGCCGCAGCGGACGCCCGGCGACGGCGGATCGGCATCGCGTCTGCATGGGAGCTCTGCTATGAACAAGCACAGCGAACAAGTTGACCTGCACGTCGGCGATTCGGATATGCAGAAGGGCGCCATCGAGGGTTCGCCCGATGGACAGGGAAACGAGAACGCCCCCGGGGCGCTCGACGAAAGGGGCTTGCCGCGCGATGAGGTTGCAATCGCCGAAGATGTCATCGGCGCCAACGAAGACCACACACAGGGTTAGCGTCCTCGCGACGCTTGCGGTTGCCGCGCTCGTCGCGGCGGCCGGTTGCGGTGGCGGGGGATCCAGCCCCACCGCTCCCTCCACACCGGGCGCGCCGTTTTCGCAGACCGATCTGGTCGTCGGAACCGGCACGGAGGCCACTGCTGGGCGCCAGGCCTCCGTGAGTTACACGTTGTGGCTGTACGATCCGGGGCAGCCGCAGAACAAAGGCCGTCAGATCGAGACGAACGTCGGCGGACCGGTGTTCAGTTTCGTGCTGGGAGCCGGCCGCGTCATCCGCGGATGGGAACAGGGAGTGCCGGGGATGAGAGTGGGAGGCCAGCGCCGGCTGACCATCCCACCTGAACTTGCATACGGATCTGCCGGGTCACCACCCGCCATTCCGCCGAACGCCACGCTCGTGTTCGAGATCGCGCTGATCGCGGTTCAGTAAAAGTCAAAGGTCAAAAGTCAAAAGGCACAAGCCGAACCCTCTTTTGACTTTTGACTTTTACCTTTTGACTTACGGTTCTTAGTTCCTCGTCGCCGCCCACGCGTTCTGCGTGGCGCCACTCTTCATCGTCCCCTCGATCCGGTTGCCCACCACGCGGCCGCTGTATTCGGCGCCGCCCGCCTGGAACGTCAGCATCTCGCCGCGCAGGCGCCCGTTGATGATCGGCGCGGTGCCGAGCGTGCCCGAGACCATCTGGAAGTCCTGCTTCAGCGTCAGCGTGCCCTGCGGCAGCCGCCACGCGCCGTCGACCTTGGCGGGCACGATCCAGAGCAGCGCATTGCACCACGCGTTGCAGTCGCCGCCGACGGTGACCTGCTCGTCGGGCGTCCAGCCTTCGATGCCGAACGTGTTCGACACGATGCGGCTGCCCGGGCGCAGGTTGAAGAACTTGTCGCGCAGCTGCAGCATGTTGCTGGGCAGCAGGAACAGCGCCATGACCGAGGCCTTCGAGATGTCGGCCACGTACATGTCGCCTTCGACGAACTGCGCCTTGTCGCCCACGCCGGCCGCGGCCGCGTTGCGTTTCGAGAGCGCCACCATGTCCGGGTTGTACTCGACGCCCACCGCGGTCGCGCCGATCTTGGCGGCGGCGATGATGTTGCGGCCGTCGCCCGATCCGAGGTCCATCACGTAGTCCTGCGGCGTGACCTTGGCCAGCTCCATCATCTTTGAGACGAGCTCCGGCGGCGTCGGCACCCACACCACGTCCTTGCCTGGCTGGCCGACCTGCGGCTCGAACGGCTTGTCCTGCGCGTACGACGCGGTGCTGATGCACAGCACGGTGCTGACCACGACGCTCACCACGACGGCCTTCGCAACCACGATCCGATTGATATCACTGCTCATTGCTCTGCTATGCATCATTCCCTCACCCTTGTGTTACTGTCCCGTGACGCGCAAGAGATTAGCATTTTTACGAGGGTCCATCACCGTGCTCAGCCGCGCTGCCGCTGCCTGCATCTTCTTCTCGATCCTGGGGTTTCCGGCGACAGCCTCAGCCCAGGCATTCCTGAACGGCGACTGGGTCGGCACCTTCCACGAGGACCAGCCGGAGCGGGCGCCGGGGCCCGACGTCGGCGACTACCTGGGGCTCCCCGTCAACGAGGCGGGCCGGCGGTACGCCGACAGCTGGGACGCGTCGCGGCTTACGCTGCCCGAGCATCAGTGCCGCGCGCATGCAGTGCCGTACATCAACCGCGGCCCCGTCCGCATCCGCATCTCGGAACAGACGGACCCCCTGACGCAGCGGACGACCGCCATCAAGTTCTTCATGAGCACGTACGCGCAGGAGCGGACGATTTACCTGGACGGCCGGCCGCATCCGCCCGACTACGCGCCGCACACGTGGCAGGGGTTCTCGACGGGGCGCTGGAACGGCAACGTTCTGACCGTGACGACGACGCACATCAAGCGCGGGTGGCATCGGCGCAACGGCGTGCCGCAGAGCGAGCACACGAAGCTCACGGAGATCCTCTTCCGTCATGGCAACGTGCTCACGCACATGACGATCACCGATGACCCGGCCTTTCTCGAGGAGCCGATGGTCAAGTCCACGTCCCACGTGCTCGACCTCAACACGCAGCCAGGCGACTATCAGGCCTGGTTGTACTGCCAATCCGACGACGAGGTGCCGGGGCGCGATCCCGCGTGGGTGCCGCACTACCTGCCCGGGCAGAACCCGTACATCATGGATTTCGCCAAGCGCTTCAACCTGCCGTTCGAGGCCACGCGCGGCGGCGCCGCGACGACGTACCCCGAATACATGCGCACGTTGAAGGGATCGGGCCGATGAGGCGGTCGGCGTTCGCCTCGCTCGCCCTCGCCGCCGCCGTCGCCGTCGTTCAGGTGATGGCGCAGGCGCCGCCGCCCGTGCCGGCGTCGCCGGTGACGGTGATGCACGTCCAGGGCAACGTGCACATCGTGCACGGCGCGGGTGGCAACATCACGGTGCAGGCGGGCGAACTCGGCGCGATCGTCGTCGATTCCGGGCAGGCGCAGTACTCGAACCAGGTGCTCGCGGCGATCCGCACCGTGACGCTCAAGCCTGTCCGGTTCGTGATCAACACGCACGCGCACGCCGATCACATCGGCGGCAACGAAGCGCTGGCGGCGTCGGGTATTTCCGTCGCGCCGGGGCGCGGGGTGGCGACCGTCGGGACGGGACAGGGCGCGCGCGCCGAGATCATCGCCCACGAACAGGTGCTGAACCGGATCAGCCTGCCGGGCACGGCGACGCCGATGCCGATCGGGCTCTGGCCGACCTCCACGTTCTCCGCCCGGCGCAAGGAATTCTTCTTCAACAACGAAGGGGTCCAGATCATCCACCAGCCGTCGGCGCACACCGACGGCGATGCGGTCGTCTACTTCCGCCGGTCGGATGTCGTCGCCGCCGGCGACGTCTACGTCACGACCAGCTATCCGGTGATCGACGCGCAGCGCGGCGGCAGCATCCAGGGCGTGCTCGACGGCTTGAACTTCCTGCTGGAGCTCGTCGTCTCGGGTGAGAAGACCGAGGGCGGCACAATGATCGTGCCGGGCCACGGCCGGATCTCGGACGAAGCGGACCTCGTCGAGTACCGCGACATGGTGACGATCCTCCGCGACCGCATCCAGGACCTGGTGAAGAAGGGGATGACGGTCGAGCAGGCGAAGGCGGCGCGGCCGACCATGGAATTCGACGCGCTGTTCGGCCTGGCGCCAGGCTGGACGCCGGCGCAGTTCGTCGAGGCGGTGTACCGCGATCTGCGCTCCACGCGCGTGACCCAGAGCCGGTAGACAGCCGCATCGGTTGTACGTATATTTCGGGACACATCTCGTCGGGCGGACCTTGTCAGGTCCGCCTGGCACGGAGGCACACATATGCTGCAGCTGCTCGTCGCGCTCGTCATCGGCGTCGCCATGCTCTCGACCGGGCAGCCGATCGCCGCGCAGGCGCCGGCCACCCCGTTTGTCGGCACGTGGGAGCTCGATCGGTTCAAGTCGGAGTACGACCCGATCGCGACCGCGCCGCAGAAGCAGATTGTCACGATCGCCGCCACCGCCAACGCCGGCGAGTTCAGCTTCCGGACGCGCACGTGGCGCGCCGAGGTCGCCAGCGACACCACCTACAACGCGAAGTTCGACGGCGCCGACTATCCGACGAGCGCGGCGCAGACGCTGGTGTCGTTCAAGCGCGTCAACGCCAACACGGTCGAGCGGACGGCGAAGCTGTTCGGCGAGGTCGCGGAGACGGCGACGTGGACGGTGTCGGCCGACGGCAAGCAGCTGACGATCAAGCGGAAGGGGACCGACACCACCGGCATGCCGTTCAGCAGCACCGCGCTGTACAACAAGACGGCGACCTCATAAACCACGTCCAACCTCCAA
>SXGT01329788.1_pt1 | contig 12893 bp, 9 predicted proteins | sample 3176221 | NCBI WGS metagenome assembly SXGT01 (sample SAMN11356862, study PRJNA531348) | freshwater metagenome | isolation source: freshwater sample F1-120 | place: China: Fuxian Lake, Yuxi | collected 2017-12-25
CCGGAACCCGACAGTTTGCCGAAATCATTTCATGCAGCTGAGCGTTCGGTAAACCAGCACAATAAAGCTTAGACGGCGGTATACGCATGCCTTCGGTGAAGACGTCAGTAGCCTCGATATCGCCAATATGCCCGCCTACATCAGCTAGGTGCGCAACGGTGCCGATAAAGCCAATTACCTTACCATGAAAGAAAACTGGTGTCATTATTACGTAGTCCGGCAGGTGGCCTGTACCAAGCCACGGATCATTAGTGACCAGAACGTCACCGTCTTGCAAGGTGTCGATCTGAAACCGTGCAAGCAGATGGCGCGAGGTACGTGGCAAAACTACGCAAAAATTCGGGGGACTCAGCGATGACTGACAGAGCGAGGCGCCCTTTGTGTCGGTCATGATGCACGCGAAATCCCGGCTTTCGCCAACAATTGTTGAAAACGATGTCCGCACGGTTGCCAAGTCGACTTCATCCATGATGGCAATCAAGCGTTGCCAGTGAATTTCCAGAGTGACCGCATCCCGTGGAACTAACAAGATTAACTCCCCCGCTCCCAGATAATTCGGTCTGTATCCGCAATATGCGCAATATAACCACCGGGGTTAATTGGCATCCTAATGCGAGTACTGATCAGCCATCCGTTAATAGGGGAAACGCACTCTTCTCTTACCTCAGAGGTGAACGGATCGAGTACCTTGCCTAAAACTTGACCTTTAGTGACGACCGAACCCAGGGCGTAGCCAGCCTCTGGAATAAAGAAGCCGCCCATGTAGGAGCGGTATACAAGGTAGTTATCCACCATAATTTGTTTACTAGGCAGAATCAAATCTCCATCTATCATATCCAAGTGTCTAAGAAGATTTAGTGTGCATTCGACCGCAGGAGTGATGGTGTTATCAAGCTGGCTTCCGCCTCCTGCCTCCACTACCAAGCAAGGAATATTATTCGTCATGCAACATCCATTCAGCATAGTCGGCGTGAGTGGATTCTTGTCACGAAGCCAGATTGCAATTGATCCAAACGCCTTTGCCATACCAATCACTTTTGAGTTCAACTCCTCCATACGCTCAATACTCATTGCCGAGTGGGTACCAGCCCCACCGGTACCGTCGGCTTCGCCGCCAATGACGATCGGAGAGTTGACGGGAAAGATTTGTGGAAAGGCTACTGGCAATTCATTGCACGCACCAGTGCCGTCATGATAATCAATCACACATTCGCAGTCTCTAATTACGTCCCAGTTGACAGCAGCAATTCTTTCGGTCAGCCAAGCGTTCGTGTGCTTACCAGGCCAAACCTTGTTGAGATCCAACTGGTCAGCCGGACTGGTCCTGGTGCCGGTCGACTCGACGCTACCTCCGTACTCCATCGATTGCGGCTGCGTCAAGGGCAAGCATACAATGGTCCCTCGCAGTTTTGCCGGGTCGACCCGCAACAAGGCACGGCGCAGTATCTCGGTGCCCATTGGCTCCCAGCCATGCATACCAGACTCAAGGCAGACGCGCGGGCCATCAAAGGCGCCATGAATCACCTGAATAGGTATACGCACTTGGGTCCCGCCGGCTAAGACCCCAACATCCATGTAGCCATGCGCTTTCATCCCAAGCTTTACTTCAAGTCCGCCGATACTAACAAATTTGCGATTCATAAGAATGGAATTCTCCTCTAAAGTGGAAGGGCATATCTCGCGATTTTGTCTGGGTCAAACGCAACTCCAAATCCAGGTTTCTCGGGCACTCTTAGAATTAACCCGTGCGGCTCAAATGGCTCAGTCAGAATGGTGTCAAGGGTATAGGTAAATGGAGATGGCCACTTTACACACGGGGTCGATGCCGCAATGTGAGCCGCTGCTACCCCGATTAGATCATAATAGATTGCGATAGAAAGGATCAAGCCGGCAGATTCAAAGATACTGGCAATTTTCTTTGTATTGAGAATGCCGCCACCCTTGGTAATTTTTATGAGCGCCAAACTTGCGGCGCCAGAACAAACCAACTCAATCGCGTCATCAGGCACGTAGACTCCCTCGTCAGCCATCATAGGCACAGGAATTAGGCGTGCCAATTCAGCCATATCATCGAGCCTTTTGACCGCCTGTTCGACACAACCGAGACGGCCAATCTTCTCCATGCCCATCAGGGTAGGGACAGCTTGAGCCATGGTGTAGCCGATGTTGCCGTCGACTTGGATGACAGCGCGGTCACCAATCGCCTCGGCGACTGCGCTATAGCGCTTTAAATCCAAGTCCGGACACTTGCCGATTTTCATCTTCAGGACCGGGAAAGTTGACTCGCGCAGAATAGCATCAGCTTCAACTGCCATTTTTTCTGGATGGTCCTGGGCAACAAAGCCCATCAGATCAACCCCGTCACGCACCTTGCCACCAATTAGTTGATATACGGGCACACCGAGCGCCTTGCCGTTGAGGTCCCAAATTGCAAACTCCACTCCAGCTTGTGTTGCGTAGTGGTGTGGAAGAGCCCGCTTGATCTTGTTGCACAGGTACTCTAGATTGGTTGGGTCTTCGCCAATGATGACAGGAGCCAAGGTTTTGCGGATGTTGATAAGAATTCCCTCAGCAGATTCGCCATAGGATGGTACCTCGACGGCAGTCTGACCAATACCGACCAGTCCCTCATCGGTGCTTAGTTCGACAATGACGGTGACTGCACTATTGCGAGTACCGTACGATGTATTGAGCTGGACGGTACGAGGAATAGAAATCGCTGTCGCCTTTACAGCTGTAATCTTTATCGCCTAGCCTCCACTCCATAAACCGCCAATGCTGCCTGCGGACTAACCAGCCCCATTTCGACATCACGCCACACCAACTCGGGTTCACGCAGGTTTGGATCACCAAATCCGCCGCCTCCCGGAACACGAATCACCATCTCATCACCGGGCTTAAAGTCAACCGCTGGAAAGCGTTCCATCTTCACCCCATTCAGCAGGACCAGGCCCACAGCCCCAGGCAACCCGCCATCAAGACCCGGCGCCGGATAGCGCAAAATATCAGGTCTTACTGTAATCGTAATCGGATTTTGCGCCACACACCTGACAACAAACTCCTGTCCTAGACCACCCCGCCTGCGACCAGGACCACCGGTGTCGCAGATTAGTTGCTTTTTCATTACAAGCACGGGAACCTGAAGTTCTAAAATTTCGGTTGGGGTTATGGTCGAGTTGTGCGGAAATGCAACCGGCATCCAGCCATCCTGGTCGCGGGTAGCTCCGATGCCGCCATGGGGTAGCACACTAGCGGCAAAGTTTCCAAAGAACTGGTCTTGACCCAAAAATCGAAAAGGAAAGATTCCGCCCGCCGCCGCTATGGACTCCGAAGGCAACATTGGTGCCAAGGCACCAAAAATGAGTGGTGGGATATGTTTCATTACCTTGGCTCGGGCCTTAACTGGCGCCGGGAAACTGCAATTGACGATCGAACCTTCTGGGGCGGTTACGTGGATTGGACGGATCAGACCATCATTGTTCGGAATTCTAGACACCAGCATGCACTTAATTGGGTAAACAGCTGTTGAATAGGTGATGTTAAAGGCGCAGTTGATAGCCACATTCCGCTGTTGTGGGGACGAACCAGCAAAGTCCATGTAGATGTCGCTTCCCTTGACCTCGAGCCGCAGTTTCAGGGTAAAGGGCTCGATGTAACCGTCTGATGTGGCCTCGTAATGAATAACACCGTCAGGAATTGCCTCGATTGCCTTGCGCAGCGCCATTTCGGAGCGGTTCATGATCTCGTCAGCCAGCCCCTTCAGATCATTCATCTTATAGTCCTGCAGGAACTCAAGCAATCGCCGGATTGCGACCCGTTGCGTGCCTACAATAGCGTTAAGGTCACCCAAAACCATGTCAGGTACCCTGGTGTTGGCGCCGATCAATTCGTGAACTAACTCAACCGGCTTACCGTAACGATAAAAAAATGTGGGCATGAGGCGGGTGCCCTCTTGGAACATGTCTATCGCCTCTAAATCGCCGCGGTGACCGCCCACGTCTTGAACATGTGCAACCGTGCCATAAAAAGCGACCACCTTGCCCCGATGAAAGACAGGGGATACAACGTTGTAGTCCGGCAGATGAGTAGAGCCAATCCACGGATCATTAGTGATCAAGATGTCACCCGGTCTTAGGTCCTCCTTTGGATATTTGGCAAGCATAGCCTTTGTGGTAATCGGCATCATCGTGCAGAACTGCGGTGGACTCCACTGAGCCTGACAAAGCCCGTTGCCGTCCTGATCCATCATGACGCAGCCAAAATCGTGGCTCTCACCGACGATCGATGAAAATGATGTGCGTATTGTAGCGGTATCCATTTCGTCCACAATCGCAACCAGTCGCTGCCACTGGACCTCTAGTGTAATTGGATCGATCGTCATGCCCCAGACACCTACTAGAGCGTGGCTGTATATCTAGCTAATTTCTCGCGGCTTACTTCAACCCCAAGGCCCGGCTTGTCTGGCGCTTTAAGCAGCATACCGTTGTTAATTGGTTCAAACGGCTCTTCAAGAATGGTGTCAGTACAATAGGTGTAGCCCGATGGAAACGAGGCCGCGGGCAGTGCAGTTGCTAGGTGGGCCGCGGCCACTGCAATAAGGTCATAGTACTGGGCAATAGAAAGAACCAGACCCGCCGCCTCAAAGATATGCGCAATTTTCTGGATCGCAAGCAGTCCACCATGTTTGGCCTGCTTCATCAACGCTATCGATGCGGCCCGCCGCTTCACGACTTCAATGGCATCCTCCGGCGGGTAGATCGCCTCATCAGCCATTACTGGTGCCGGAATGCGCCGCGCGATCTCAACTAGATCCTCCAACCGAGCGACCGGCTGCTCAATACAGCCCAGGCGCCCCGCTCGCTCCATGGCTGTCAAGGCAGGTATTGCCTGCGAGATGGTATACCCGGTGTTTCCGTCAACTTGAATCTTGGATCGGTCACCGATCACTTCCGCCACAGCACAGTATCTGCGCACATCCAAATCTGGATCGCCACCAATCTTCATCTTGAGTATCGGGAACGGCCGCTCTTTAAGTATTTCGTCTGCCTCGCGTGCCATTAGTTCAGGGGCAGCTTGATGCACAAACCCAGCCTGCACAATACCCTCGCGCACTTTGCCGCCGAGCAACTGATACACCGGTGTGTTTAGAGCCTTGCCCTTTAAGTCCCATAAGGCTAGGTCGAAACCAGCATGTGAGCCCCAGTGGTGAGGTAGCACCAACTGCATTTTCTTGACAAGGTACTCAATATTGCGTGGATCCTCGCCATTTACTGCCGGAGCCAGATAAGCCCGCATGCAGGTGACCATTCCGTGAGCTGTCTCCCCGTAAAAGGGAGCATCCACAGCCGACTGGCCCCAGCCAATCAAACCATCATCCGTAACCAACTCGACCACAACCGTTTCAGCTAGATCCGTGGAGCCATACGAGGTGGAGAGGCTTGATGAACGAGGAATAGCAACAGGGGTGATGTTAACGCCAACGATCTTCATAATCAAGTCCTCCTTGCGTACGTTAAGCGGGCACTTCGGCGGTACTTTCAGTATTAGTCTTTGTGAATAAGACAACCAAGTTCTGGTTTTCATCGACCCGCGCGATCGAATTGGGGGCAATAACAGAGGTAGACTCGCTTTCTTCGACCACGGCCGGTCCTGAAAACTCGGCGCCAATAGGCAGCAGGTTACGCTCATAGATCGCAGTTGGGACAAAGCCGCCAGCTTCTTGGAAGTACACCATCCGGCTACCCTTCAGAGCAACCGCTGCACCACCTATAGCGGTGCCGGCGCTAGGCAGATCAACCGAAGGACGCACGCCACTAGCCCGCACGCGAATCGTCATTACCTCAAGCGGCAGGTGGCGGTGCGCATGCCCGTATACCTTTTCATAGTTCTGGTAAAAAATTGGTCGCAGGTCCGAATCGAGACTGACATCGTCTATTGATTTCCAGGAAATTGGAACCACGATCTCGTGGCCTTGACCCTTGTGCCGCATATCAAGGCTACGCTCAAATTGCATTTCATTTCGTGGGACGCCGGCCTCTTCAAGCCGGTCACACCCTTCGGCTTCCAAGGCCTTGAAAGACACTTCCAGCTTGGTAAGCTCAGTTTGTGAAAGCCTAGCGACATAGGTTTGCGCCACGTCAAACGCAGCGGGAGCAGTTAGTAGACCGAGGGCTGATGCTACACCGGCCAAAGTTGGGCAGACGTAGCCTTTCATTTTGAGTGCCCACGCAATTGCGTGCGCGTGAATTGGACCAGCACCGCCAAACGCAAAAAGCATCAGGCGGCGGGGATCCTCGCCTCGCTCAGCCAAGTGGACCCGCGTGGCAGAGATCATATTTTCGTTGACGATTTGGAAGATACCCTGCGCCGACTCCTTAGCGGTCATCTTTAGCTCTTTGCCGATACTGAGCATCGACTTTTCGCATGCTATCGTATCCAGTTTCATTCGACCGCCCAAAAAATAATCCGGGGTGAGGTATCCAAGCACCACGTTCGCATCAGTCACGGTCGGGCAGACACCGCCCTGCCCATAACACGCTGGTCCGGGGTCGGCGCCAGCCGAATTAGGTCCAACCTTGAGCAGCCCAAGCTCATCAACCCAGGCGATTGAACCGCCACCGGCTCCGATCTCGATTAGCTCGATGGTCGGGATCCGAACAGGCAGCCCACTGCCGCGCTTGAAACGGTGAACACGTGCAATTTCAAAGGTGTGAGCGCGTGAGGGTTCACCGTCTCTAATCAAGCACATCTTAGCCGTGGTACCGCCCATGTCAAATGCTACGACGTTTTTGATGCCAAGCCGTTCAGCAAAGAAGCATGTTACCAACACGCCTGCTGCCGGCCCAGATTCAACCATGCGCACCGGAAAACGAACAGCAGTGTCGCCGGTGGTGATACCACCACTGGAAATCATCAGGTATAGGCGTTTGAGATATCCACCATCTGCCAAGTCCATCTCCATCTGGCGCACATACTGCTCAGTTAATGGCTGCACGTAAGCATTGGCCACCACCGTAGACATTCGCTCATACTCCCGGATCTCAGGAGCAATTTCACTACTGATTGACACGCTGACACCAGGCAGAACGCTCCGAATACGGTGAGCTACCTTTTGCTCATGATCTGGATTCCGGTAAGAATGCAGAAAGCAGACTGCCACCGCCTGAGCTCCAGAAGTCTTTATTCCGGCAATGGCATTATCGATATCAACATCGTTCAACGGAAGCACGATTTCGCCAAAGCTGTCCAGACGCTCCTCTATCTCCCACCGCAACGCGCGGGGCACCAAAGGCTGGACAGGCGGTGAGTGGAGGTCATAGATGTCGTAACGCATCTCTTTTTGGGTGTCCAATATATCCTTAAACCCCTTCGTGGTGACCAAGGCGGTTTTGGCACCTTTACGCTCGATCATCGCATTGGTGATCAAAGTGGTGGCATGAATCACAGTCTCCACTGCAGCGCCAGATGCACCAACGCGCCCGAGAAGAGTTACCCAGCCTTCACGTACAGCCTTTGATAGTTCGCGCGGGGTCGTAAGGGTCTTGTAGGTCTCAACACGCCCAGTATGCGAGTCCACCAGCACAAAGTCCGTAAAGGTGCCGCCGATGTCGTAACCCAACCGAAACCGTCCAATTGACAGGGTAGTCACTTTACTTCGACCTCAACTCCGTAGATTTCGCGCGCTGCTTGAGCACTTACCAATCCATTATGAAAATCTTGCATTACAAGACCGCGCTCACGCTCCGCAGGATTGCCGTAGCCACCGCCACCGGGCACCCGCAAAATACAAGTATCACCCGGTTTCATCTCCATAGGCAAGAAGCGCGAGACTTGAACCCCATTAAGGATCACTTCGCCTCTACGGCCAGACAAACCGCCTTCGATACCCGGTGCAGGGTAGCGCAGCAGGTCAGGGCGGATCGTAAGTGTGATAGGCTCCAACGAAACACACTTCAACATAAACTCCTGTCCAGGTCCACCTCGGCGTCTACCAGCACCACCAGAGTCGACAATCAGCTCCTTTTTCAACATCAACACTGGACACTGTAGCTCCATAATTTCAGCCGGGGTGATAAAGGAGTTGTGGGGGTAAGCGGTTGGCAACCATCCATCCTCGTCCCGAGTAGCGCCCAAGCCGCCGTGGGGCAACACATGCGTCGAAAATGTGCCAAACCGACTATCAGTACCGCTGAAGTAAAACGGAAATATTCCACCTGCCGCAGCAATCGCTTCATTAGGCAGCAGCTGGGTAAAAGCGCCAAAAACCACCGGCGGAATATGCTTCATCACCTTTGCGCGCGCTTTGACAGGCGATGGAAAAGTACAATTTACAATAGATCCAACCGGCGCAGAAATGTGAATGGGGCGCACAAGACCGTCGTTATTGGGGATGCGCGCTGCCAGCATACACTTAATGGGGTAGACAGCAGTGGCATAAGTCATATTGTAGGCGGCATTGATAGCTGCATTACGCTGCTGCAATGAGGATCCAGTGAAGTCGATGTAAATATCAGACCCACGCACTTCGACCTTGACCTTCAGAGTGAACGGTTGCATGTAACCGTCGGCTATGACCTCATATTCGGAAACGCCATCGGACAGGGCACTAATCGCCTTGCGCAATGCAGCTTCTGAGCGATCCATGATCTCCATAGCCAAAACCCGGATATCGTCCAAGTTGTAGTCATTCATCATCTCCTGCAAGCGCCGAATCGCAATCTTGTGAGTGCCGACAATTGCATTGAGGTCGCCCATCACCATGTCTGGCACGCGGCAATTAGCCGATATAAACTCATGCACTAGCTCCACAGGCTGGCCGTCGCGGTAAAAGAACGTTGGCATTACCCGAGTACCTTCTTGAAACATATCAGCCGCCTCAAGATCCCCTAGGTGACCACCTACGTCAGAGACGTGCGCCACGGTACCCATAAATGCGACCAGTTTGCCTCTGTGAAATACAGGTGAAACTAAATTGTAGTCAGGTAGATGGGTGGATCCCATCCACGGATCATTAGTGATCATGACATCCCCCGGGAGTAGGGACTCTTTAGGCATCTTCGCAAGCATGTGTTTGGTTGTAAGCGGCATCATGGTACAGAACTGGGGGGGGCTCCATTGGGCCTGCCCCAGGCCGTTGCCGTCCTGATCCATTACTATGCAGCCAAAATCGTGGCTTTCACCCACAATTGAGGAGAAGGAGGCGCGAATTGTCGCTGTATCCATTTCGTCAACGATTGAGATAAGGCGCTGCCACTGAATTTCAAGGGTAATCGGATCTATAGCTTGCATAGTTTACGAATGTTCTCTTGCCAATATACCTAAGCTTGTTTAGCTGTGGACCGCACTTGAGGCTTATTCAGCCTAATCGCCTTGAAAGCTGGAGGTGTTCGAAGCAGGCAATGCAAGCTCGCGCAGACGCGCCAAGACAGCCGGATCAACCTTGCCGTCTGGAGTACGCTGGGATCGGCGAAAAAGAAAATTCTCTTTATAACAAAAAGACTGCAAAGCCGCACGCGTAGACACCGTCAACTCACCATTACAAACATCGTCGTACTCTCCGATGGAGGTAAGCAGTGCCTGCACCTCAGAAACAATAGTCTCGTTCCAAAGCAAATAATCCTCACTTTTCGTCTCCCCAAAAATTCTAAGGTAGACGCCGAGGAGTCGAATCAATTCGACGCATGGGTTTGGATTGTCATCTACTCTCAGGTCAACGTTACGATAGTTGTAAATTGGTTGAGAAGAGCCCGGCCTGTACACCATCAGAGCAGCCGACTGCCGTCCACGACTATCCCCACCAGCTTGCTCGCCCGCGAGTAACGCGCGAGCAAGCCGCAGAGGCAACCATTGTGATGCATTGTCGCTGAAATACCCAGCCATAGCTGGAATGCATTCACTGGTTGCCAACATATTGCCTTGCGCAGCGTAACCAAGTCCGGTAGCACCCCCAGCCCAATCTCCATTTCTATCTCCAGTAAATGTTGCCACTCTTCCACTACTATCGACAATTCCAAGCTGCCTTGTATCCGCATCGGCATCAAGCATAGGATCTGTGAGCTTGCCTACTATAGAGACTGGATGCTCGCCAGCGGCCAACAAGGCCTGAGCCATTCTGCCGTTGGGTGGATGTGCCACGGCTTGAACTGCCACCGCGCCATGCTCATTCACCCATGGAACACCTGATCCAACTGCCAAAAACTTGGTAGCAACCGCCAAGCCAAACTCACCGGTTTCCCGGTCGTGTCCCACGATGGAATATGTCATGTAACTATTAACTCAACTCTGCCGACCGGCAAAATACCAGGAATTCCGTGGTGCATACACTCTGGCTACCCACGCCGCCACTGCTGCCCCCATGAAATACCAGACGTCCCCTGACACAATCTCACACCTCCCTGATCGGTTATCAATAGATCTTCGTTCACGCCTGTCTCGCGCACAGCGGGTGACATATTTCGACTAGGATGGTAACTAAAGACCATGCCGGAGATCAACTCTGTATCAAATCGAGTTTCAGTCGGCCCAAACCGTGGCCATTCGATTACGTCCATTCCATGTCCATGAAAATCATATTGATCAACTAAATCAGCGCTCATTTTCCACCCACAATCGAGTAATACTCTTGTAAACACCGCCGCTAGTTCACTTAGGCGCACACCCGGTTTAGCAGCTTTGCGAATTTCGTCGTAAGCCATTAGTTCACTTTCCATTTTTCTAAGCTCGGACAGAGTAGGATCTCGGAAAGCCACAGTGGCATTTAATTCGCACCAGTGACCACTTTCATTGCAGAGCTCTAGGTGAAATGCCACGATGTCTTCCAGGGTTACGGCTTTATCTTTGGGTATTTCACGGTTGTAAAAAACAAGATGATCTCTTGCGCCGCCGCCATAGCAAACCTTTAACACCTCACTGGATATTTCACGCTCAGTGCCGCCAGAAGCTAAAACGTCCAGAAACCGCTCTCCCGCACTTTTTGCAAGATCCCAAAGCTCGTAATTCTGCTTGATCTCGAGGGCACTCTTGATAGCACGTACCCGATCGATCACGGGATCAGCAGCAATAAAGCGAGCGTCGGGCAGCCCGTGTACCAAAGCTTCCATAGTACCAGCTGACATGATGAACCCCCGCCCGACGACTCCAAGCCTCTTGTGATGCAATCCCTTTTCCACTACAGCATCTATCAACCGCGGCGCAATATCCCAATCAGGTCGGACGTCAGTGATCCATCCGCGGTCCGCCACCTTTGCCGAAACCCCAGAACTGTTGAGGGTCGCCACGGCTTCGCCCGCCAGGGGAAGCAAAATCAATGCATCATGACCCCAAAGATGAAAATCTGTGAGGTACCGAAAATAGCCCCGTCCTGTCCACCAATGCCCCTTTGCAGCGATTATCAGGGCGTCTAAATGCGCTTCTTCCATTGACCGCCTAAGGCGACCAAGCCGGTCGTCTCTTTCCTCGATCGTAGCGGTAGTGCCCATTGAGTTTTCTTGCCAGCAGCGACTTTGCAATTAGTGTTGCAAGGCGGGATCAAGTACATCCCTTAACCAATCGCCGAGTAGCACAATACCGAGCGTCGTCAATGCAATTGACAAACCAGGGAAAGTCGATAGCCACCAAGACGTAGCTAGATGATCCCGACCCTCAGACAACATCGTCCCCCAAGTAACTGAGGGCGGTTGCACACCCAAACCAAGAAAGCTCAGTGAAGACTCTGCAAGGATTGCGGACGAAACCTGAAGTGTGGCTAAGACAATTATTGACGCAGTCACATTTGGCAGAATATGCCGCATAATAATCCTGGGAGCACTTTGCCCTTGACAGCGCGCTGCGTCAACATATTCCATGGTTTTGACGGTCAACACCTCTCCCCGCACAACCCGATTAAACGTTACCCAGTTTGCAAGACCGATCACCAAAATAAGCACCGTTTCCCCGCCACCCTGCGCTCCAAGAACCCCCATAACCGAAATAGCAAGCACAATGAAGGGAACTGACATAAACATGTCCGCTGACCGTGAAACAATATAGTCAATGCTCCCACCATAATATCCACTAATGAGACCCAACGCTACGCCAGTTACCATTGAAATACAAACACTCAGAACACCCACCACAAGTGACGTGCGAGAACCAAACATAAGGCGGCTTAAGACGTCACGCCCTAATTGGTCGGTACCCAACCAATATCGAGCGTCGCCACGCGAAGCCTCCCAAGCCGGTGGCAAGAGACGCGCTCGCAGATTAGTCTCGTCGGGGTTGTGGGGCGCCAAGACCGGAGCTATAAAGGCTATTGAAACAACGACCAAAACCAATACTAAACCTAGCAGTCCGACAGGACTCTTTAGAAGCAACCTAGCTTGAAATTTCTTACTCAAAACAACTCTACTGTCAGTTGCACTGCGAAGTACAAGCTAACCTACACGAATACGCGGATCAAGAAAGACGTAAAGAATGTCCACCGCAAGGTTAGCGCCCATGACCACCAGGGCGAACACAAACACTCCCGCCTGGACTACTGAAAGGTCGCGCAAAAGCACCGAAGCCAGCATCAAGCGGCCAATACCAGGCCACGCAAAGACATTCTCAACAATTACGGACCCACCCAGCAACCATGACACCTGCAACCCAAATACTGTCACCGCCGGAATTAAGGCATTGCGCAAAGCATGCCGCATCAGAACTATCCTCACACCAAGACCCTTCGCGCGGGCCGCGGTGATGAAACTCTTGGGCATAGTCTCTAAAAGGCTAGATCGCAGAATGCGGGCGAAGGTTGTGGCAATGCTGGCACCAAGTGTTGTTGCAGGCAGAACGATGGATAAGAAACTGCCCATTCCTGAAACCGGAAACCATCGATAATGTAATGAAAAAACCAAGATGAGGATTATACCTAG
>SXGT01105864.1_pt1 | contig 12892 bp, 10 predicted proteins | sample 3176221 | NCBI WGS metagenome assembly SXGT01 (sample SAMN11356862, study PRJNA531348) | freshwater metagenome | isolation source: freshwater sample F1-120 | place: China: Fuxian Lake, Yuxi | collected 2017-12-25
CTGTCCGACGGGCACATCGTCGAGACGCGCTGCAATGGGGTGAAGAAGGCGGCGAGGGAGCTGTCGTGGTGAGTATGACGGCTGTTTCGAATTCCAGGTGATGGCCTGAATTGGCGGGATTGGCCGGGGGCGCCCGGCGGCGCATTACTTTCTTTGCTCGTGCAAAGAAAGTAATCAAAGAAAACACTCCACCTGCGCCACCCTTCGGGTTCCCAAATTGCCTGCCGCCATTCGGGCGGCTGCGCAACTCGCCCTTCGGGCTCAAACAGTGCTCGCCGACTTCCCCCGAAAGCCGACAGGCAATTTGGTGGCGCAGAGTGGACGTGACACCTCCCACCTATCTATCAGATCCTCTTTGCACACCGTGGACAATTGGAGAGGCGGAAATCCCCTTCAGCCGGCGCCGGAGGTTCGAGGTGGGGCCGGGGAAGCCGAAGGCCGGCGAAAGCTGTTTGAACGTAGCGAGTTCTTTCGCCGCCCGGACCCATTTCCAACCTCCGGGGTTTCGACGGCTGTGGGGCGTGCTTTATTTGGTTCCTTTCTTTGCACGCGCAAAGAAATGAACGCGCCGTCGGGCGCCCCCGGCCTCCCCGGCAAACATCCGCAAACCACTCCATGACCCCCCTCAACCGCAAACTCCTCCGCGATCTCTGGCTGATGCGCGGCCAGGTCTTGGCCATTGCCGCGGTGATTGCCGGTGGCGTGGCAACCCTGGTGATGGCTCTTTCCACCTACGACTCCCTGCTCAGCACGCGTGATCTCTTTTATCGCGACTTCCGCTTTGCCCAGGTGTTCAGCACCTTGAAACGCGCACCGGAGTCGTTTGCCGCCCGTCTGGCCGAGATTCCCGGCGTGGCCCGCCTGGAGACTCGGGTGGTGGCCGTGGTAAAACTGGAAGTGGCCGGTTTCAGCGATCCGGTCACCGGCGTGCTGTCCTCCCTGCCGGATAACCATGCGCCACAACTGAATGCCCTGCATCTGAAGCGTGGGCGCTTCATTTCGCCCTACGCGGGCAATGAAACCATCGTCAGCGACACTTTTGCTGACGCGCATGGCTTGCAGCCGGGTGATCGCCTGCACGCCATCATCAACGGCAAACGCCTGGCCCTGACCCTGGTCGGCATCGCCCTTTCGCCCGAATACGTGTATCAGATTGCCCCCGGCGCCATGTTCCCCGACTTCAAGCGCTACGGCGTGCTCTGGATGGGGCGGCACGCGCTGGCCGCGGCCTACGACATGGATGGGGCGTTCAACAGCGTTTCCCTGACGCTGTCGGCGGACGGCAACGAGCACGGCGTCATCGACCACCTCGACCGGCTGTTGGCGCCCTACGGCGGCATCGGTGCCTACGCCCGCACCAACCAGCTTTCCAACCGCTTTCTGAGTGAAGAACTGAAGCAGTTGCAGACCACCGCCACCGTCTTTCCTTCCATCTTTCTGGGCGTCGCGGCCTTCCTGTTGAATGTGGTGCTGACCCGTTTGATCGCCACCCAGCGCGAGCAGATCGCCATCCTCAAGGCCTTCGGCTATGCCAACCTGGCAATCGGCTGGCACTACCTCAAACTGGTCATGGCCATCGCCCTCATAGGGGTGCTGGCAGGCGTCGGTTTCGGCGTCTGGTCCGGCCAGGCGTTGGCCAATGTGTACATGGATTTCTACCGTTTCCCTTATCTTGATTACGTGCTGGAGCCCGGTGTCATCGCCATAGCCCTGGGCGTTGCCGGCCTTGTCGCCCTGAGCGGCACCCTCATGGCCGTGACCCGGGCCGCCCGCCTGCCACCCGCGGAGGGCATGCGGCCGGAAACGCCCATCACTTACCGGGCCACCGTGCTGGAACGCGCCGGCCTGCAGCGCTGGTTCAGCCAGCCCTCACGGATGATTCTCCGCCACATCGAGCGGCGACCGCTCAAATCCTTCCTGACGGTGCTTGGCATCGCCTGCGCCGGCGGCCTGATGATGGTCGGCAATTACCAGCGCGGCGCCATCGATTTCATGGTCGATGTGCAGTTTCGTCAGGCCGGACGGGAAGATCTGGCCATCAGCCTGATCGAACCAAGCAACACGGCTGCACTGCATGAACTGGCGCAACTGCCCGGCGTGACGCAGGTGGAAGGTTTTCGCGATGTCCTGGCCAACCTGCGCTTCGGCCATTACCACTACCGTTCGGCGCTTTACGGCATCGAACCGGACGGCCAGTTGCACCGTTCCCTGGACCGGGATTTGCGCCCGGTGCGGGTACCCGAGGGCGGTGTCGTGCTGACCGATCATCTGGCCAACAACATCCTCCATGTGCGGGTTGGCGACAAGCTCAGCGTGGAAATCCTCGAAGGCCGCCGGCGCACCCTCGAGGTGCCGGTCCTCGGCATCACCCAGCAATATCTGGGGGTTTCGGCCTACATGACGCGCGCCTCCCTGAATGCCTTGTTGCGTGAAGGCGAGGTGGTGACGGGCGCCTACCTGGCCATCGACGGTGACCAGGAGCAAGCGATTTACACCCTTCTCCATCAACGCCCGCGCATCCTCGGCGTCATCGCCCACGCCGCCGCCATCAAGAGTTTTTACGCCACCCTGGGGGAATTCGTGCTGTTCTTCAACATGGTCGCCACGCTTCTCGCCGCCACCATCGCCTTCGGGGTGGTTTACAACAGCGCCCGCATCGCCCTGTCGGAACGGGGCCGGGACTTGGCCAGCCTGCGCGTGCTCGGATTCACGCGCGGCGAAGTGGCCTAGATCCTCCTGGGTGAACTGGCCGTGCTGACGCTGGCCGCGATTCCGCTCGGCTTTCTGGTCGGCACCGGTTTGTGCGGCATCCTGGTCGTGGTGTTTGAATCGGATCTTTACCGCCTGCCCCTGGTCCTCGAACCGTACAATTTCGCCCTGGGGGCGGCGGTGGTCAGCGTATCGGCGATGGTCTCCGGCCTGCTGGTCTGGTTGCGACTCGGTCGGCTAGACCTGATCGGCGTGCTGAAAACGAGGGACTGATCATGCTCTGGGCAAAATGGCGCGGCAAACTCTTTTACCTGCTCACCGGACTGGCGCTGGCCGCCGCCATCGCCTACGGCTTCATGCCGAAACCCGTGCCGGTGGAACTGGCCAAGGTCAGCAAAGGCAGTCTGGTGGTCAGCATCGAGGAAGAAGGCAAGACCCGCGTGCGCGACCGCTACATGCTCTCCGCGCCGGTCAGCGGCCATGCCCGGCGCATCGACCTGAAGGTGGGCGATCCGGTCGCGACAGGCCAGGTGGTGGCCCACATCGAACCCGCACGCAGCGCCAGCCTTGACCCGCGCAGCCGTGCGCAGGCGGCGGAGCGGGCCGCCGGTGCACGAAACGCCTGGAAAGCAGCGGAAGAAACCGCGCGCGCCACCGCCGCCGAGCAGGAATTGGCCAAACAGGAGCTGACCAGGGCCGAGTCGCTTGGCCAAGCCCGCTTCATCTCGCAGGCGGCCATCGACCAGGCGCGCAGCCGCTTGCAAGCCGCACACGCCAACCGACAAGCTGCCGAGCAAACCGTCGAATCGGCCCGGCATGAGGCCGCGGCCGCCCAGGCAGTGCTGCTCCAGGTCAGCATGCTGGCCACGGCAAAGGCCGGCGACAGCCAACCTCTTCGCGCACCGGTCGCCGGTCAGGTGCTGGCCGTGCCCCATGAAAGTGAAGGCGCGGTCGTCGCCGGCCAGCCCCTGCTGGAGATCGGCAATCCCGAAACGCTGGAGATTGTCGTCGAGGTGCTCTCGACCGCCGCCGTGAAAATCCAGCCTGGCATGACGCTAAATATCGACCGCTGGGGCGGCGAAGGACGCCTCGAAGGCCGCGTGCGGCGCATTGAACCGGCCGGATTCACCAAGATATCCGCCCTCGGGGTCGAAGAGCAGCGGGTCCGCGTGCTAGCCGACCTCTCGACCCCGCATACCGTCTGGCAACGCCTGGGCGACGCCTACCGGGTCGAAACCGCCTTCGTACTCTGGGAGGGCAAGGACGTCCTGCAGGTGCCCAACAGCGCCCTGTTCCGCCAGGGCGAGCATTGGGCTGCTTTCGTCCACGAGAACGGCCACGCCCGGCTGCGCACACTCCGGATCGGCCAGCGCAACAACCTATCCGCTCAGGTGATCGAAGGGCTCAATGTTGGCGACGAGGTCGTCGTCCATCCCGATGAGAAACTCCGCGATGGCGGCAAGATCAGGCCGCGCCAGTAGTAGCCAGTCATCATGGATCAAAAGGATGTAGGCGGGGGCTTGCCCGCGCCTACAGAACCCATCGGAGGTCGGCTAGCCACTTTCGGCGTCCCGGCTTTCGTCGTAAGCTCGGCGCTCCAAGATTCGTGGAGGAACGCGATGGCACAAACGAACGACCGGCTCGACAAGGTGGTGCTCGATGCGCGCCGCAACGCCGAGAAGCGGGCGCTGGGTTACCGGGAACAAGCCTTGAAACTCTTTCCCTGGGTGTGCGGGCGCTGTGCCCGGACCTTTACCCACAGCAATCTGCAACTGCTGGAAGTGCATCACAAGAACAGCAACCATGACGACAATCCCGCCGATGGCAGCAACTGGGAATTGCTCTGCACCTATTGCCATGAAAACGAGCACGCCAAGCTCAAGGATTTTGCCGGCCGCACCGACCCCGGCAACGGCACCGCGGCATCGACCTTCAACCCCTTTGCCGACCTGAAATCACTGCTGGAATCGAAAAAGCAGGGCTGAAGCACCTGCTTTTTCCGGGGATCCGAACCGGCTTTCCGCCGAATTAACGGTCCAGCACCCGCACCAGAATGGCAATGCGCCGGTTGTTCTTGCCGTTGCGGTCAAGCGGCACGGTCGCCCCGTAGGAAATCACTGACATGTGGTTGAGAGAGACCGCGCCTTTCTCGCGCAGGTAACGCTTCACCGCTTCGGCGCGAGCCTTGGCCAACTGGTAAGCGTAATCATCCATGCCGATATTGTCGGCGTGCCCTTGGATTTCCAAGTGGTAATCCTTGCGATGGGTCTCCTTTTCCATCTTCTCCAGGTAGGCGATCAACTCACTCAACTTGGCCGCGTCTTCGGGATGAATGTCGGGCAGGTTCAGCGGATACAGAGTCTTGTCCCCGGTAAGGGTAACGGTATGAACCACCTTGCCGTTGGTCATGATCTCGTTGTAACGGACCAATTCAAGGGCCTTGTCGATCAGCTTGGCAATGTCGTCCACGCGCGCTTCATTGCGCGACAGCCGATCCGCCAGCGTAGCGCGCGCCGCCTGGTCGGCTTCGGCAACCGACAGGATGGTGGCGGCCTGGCTGGCTTCCCGGGCTTGCAGTTGCTGAGCTGTCTGTCCAGCAAGTTCCTGGCGCAATTTGTCCACCAGATCGCCGCCCACCTTGGCAGCTATAGGCGGCGCCACCGCGCTGGCAACTTCCTCGGCCAAGCCGCGCGCACCAGCGGCCATCTGCGCCACCTGGGCTTCCGCCTTGGCGAGGCGTTCGCCAACGGTCACGCCCAGTTGCGCATCGGCCTGGCGTTGGCGCTCGGTGGCGGCAAGCTGCTCGGTTGTTTGACGTGACTGCATGGCAAGCTGATCGATACGCTGTTCGTTCTTGCCGATCAGATCGGCCACGGCCAAGGCGGCCTTGGCATCGGCCGCCCGCTTCTGTTCCGTGGCGGCCGCCTGCTGGGCCACCTCGTCCAGGCGGTGCTCGGTGCGACCCAGCATCTCGGTCAGGGCCACGGCGGCACTGGCGTCGGCGGCACGCTTCTGTTCGGTGGCGGCAAGCTGCTCGGTCGTCGTCCGTAACTGGGCGAGCAACTCGTCAAGACGTTGCTCGTTCTTTCCAACCCGCTCGGGCAAGGTTTTGATCAGTTCGTCGATCTGGCCCTGTGCCTGGGCCAGTTGCGCACCTTGAGCCGCTGAGGCCTCCCGCCATGCGGAAGCGAGCCCGGCAATCTCGCGATTCAAGTCCTCGATGCGCTGTGCCACGGCGGCTTCGCGGGTTTTTGCCGCTTCGGCCTGCTCGCGGACGCTGCCCTCCGCCGCCCGCTGGGCTTGCTCCAACTGCCCCAACTGTTGCCGCAAGTTACGGATATCGATGGTCATTTGCTCGATCTGACCAAGCATGGCGAGATCCCTGGCCTGTGCCGCGGAAGCCTGCTCCTTGCTGCTGGCATTCAGTTTCTGCACCGCCTGTTCGGTTTGCGTGACCTGGTCGCGCAAGGGCTGGGTCTGCTCGTCAACCGCCTGCTGGGTGGCGCAGGCCGACAGGATCAATGCCGGCAACAGGGCCAGGCCCGAACGGCGCAGCGCGCCAAGCCTTGTTGGCTGGATGGGTGAACACTTGGGGAGGACAACATGAGGGTGTGACATTTGGATCTCCAGATCAATCGACAGCGAATTCATTGTAAAGCTCTTGGTAGGTCGGCATTCAGGCCGACTGACGACTACGTTTATGACAACTTTACCGGACCCGTCAGGGCCAAGGCAGTTCAATCCAGCGCCAGAAAACCAAGATAGCGGGCCTCGAAATCGGCTTTGCCACTGGCAAGAAAGGTGGCGAAATCCCAATCGCCAGGCAGCAGCAGGTCGCAATACACCTGCTCCAGGATATAACACCAGGCCTCGACCTGGCCGCCACCAACCGGGTTCACGCACACCCTGTGGCGGGCGTACATTTCGCCTTCAAAGGCATCCAACCTGGAAAGCACCCTGGATTCGTCAAGCAGGTGATACAACTGGCCCATTACCTGCCCACCCGGAAACGCAACCAGGCCCGGGTAGGTTTCCCCACGCAAGGGGTGACGGGCATAATCGGCGAGACGCGCCGCCTCGCCCTGAACCGACTCGCCGCAAACGCGGGACATGATGTCGTGACACATCAGTGAACCGTAGGTAAAAACCATCGCTGAAGCCTACTCGTCAGTCAACGGCGTGGGCTGGCCCTCACACATCCGGTTAGCCGGATCAGCTCTTCACACTGTCGCCGGCCAACAGGCGTTCAAGAATCTGCTCACTCGCCCCGCCCAATATGACCCGCTCGATACGCCCGTCTTCTACCAGCATCAGGGTGGGGGTGGCGCGCACGCCGAACCGCCTGGCCTGCTCGGCATCGACGCTGACATCGACCTTGTGAACATTGGCGTGACGGCTGGCCAAGCGGTCGACCACGGGTGTCACGCTACGGCAGGGCCCACAGTTCGGGCCATAAAAATAATACAGACGGCGGCCACCCTCGGCCCCACCCGGCACCTGCTGCCCCTGCATGCGTTTGGCGCGCAGCCAGACGAACCCCTGCATCGCGAACACCGCGACCAGGAAACCGATGGCGAGGTAAGGCATGATTCCCATGATTTCTCCCCTGAATAAGATCAGCCGCCGGTCATGCGGCGTGTTGGTGGCCAGCGGGTCACCCAGGCTCCAAGAAGTGAGCGGATTTGTGTGCGGCCACCGGATAAAGTTAACATCAAAGCGATGACAGGAACAGCAGGAGATGTCTTGGCATGAGCAATCCCGCCGGATCGCCAGATTACCCAACCAAACGCTGCGCGGAGTTGCGCTGTTGACCCATGGGCAACGCCATGGCCAACGTTGCAACTCAAGGTCCGACACCCTGAGACCACTCCCCGGAAGGATCTCGAATGTTTAGCCCCCAAGCCCCGACGCACAAGGACATGGAATCGGCCCTGGCTTTCGTCCTGGCAACGATCGAAATCCCGCCCCGGCCGGCCATCCTCGACCAGGTCATGGCCGAAATGCAGAGCGAAGAACCCGACTATCGACGCCTGTCCACCCTGATTCAGAACGACGTCGGCCTGTCAGCCGGGCTGATCAAGACCGCCAACGCCCCGATCTTTGGCTATCGCAACAAGGCCAGCACCATTCGCGATGCCCTGACCATGCTCGGCCTGATCATGGTCTTGCGCACCGTCGCCAGCATCGCCTTGCGTCAGACCCTGCCGGAGTCAACCACCCTCAAGGGTTTCTGGGACACCTCGACGCGCGTCGCCCACCTCAGCGCCTGGCTGGCACGCCAGCTCGGCATCCACGAAGGCGTGCGCGCGCAAGACGCCTATACCTTCGGGCTGTTTCGCGACTGTGGCATCCCGGTCATGCTCAAAGCCTTCGTCGGTTACGAGCAAACTTTGGCCATCGCCAAGGCAGAGCCCATCTGCTCGTTCACCGCGATGGAATCCGCCGCGCACCCCCTCAACCATGCCTCGGTCGGGGCCGCGCTGGCCCGCCAATGGCTGCTCCCTGAATCTCTGGCCCTCGCCATCCTCTACCACCACGATGTCGCCATCCTCAAGGACAGCTGCCACCAGGTATCCCCGGCTGCCTGCCGCTTGATCGCCCTCGCCCAGCTGGCCGAACACCTGCAAAGCAAGAGTGAGCGATCAACCGATCACGAATGGGACAAGTTAGGCGCAGCCTGCCAGGCCACGCTCGAACTCTCGGCAACACAGTTGACGGAACTCGAATCCGGCGCGGCCGATGTCTTGCGGCAGATTGATTAACCAGGCTTGCAAACACTCCGCAACATCCAAAGGGGATTGCCGGCGGGTGGATTGCCTGTGCCACTAACCGCTGATTCGGGCTGACTGACAACGGGCATTCAAACCAACATGAACCACCACAGCGAATTCAACGTGGCCTTGCTCAAGGCCTACCGGACCGGCATCCCCGGTGCCACGCCTCTGGACAGCCCCGAGATGACCAGGCAAGCGGCCTACGCCAGCCAACGCGCCATCTGGCAAACCCTGGTTGGAAACGTCCGGCCCACCGCCTGGAAAATCGGTGCCCCGACGCTGGACGCCGAACCCTTCGCCGCGCCCGTATTTCCTCAACGCCTGGCCACCAGCCCGGCTGAACTTGAGCGAACACTGTTCGCCAGCCTGGCGGTGGAAGCCGAGATCGCCTTCCATTTTGGCCGCGACCTACCGCCACGACCACTCCCCTATACCCGGCAGGAAATCATCGACGCCATCGCCAGCGCCCACGTCGCCATCGAACTGGTCGACAGCCGCCTCGCCGACCCGAAAACGGCCGGCCCGATGTACTGCCTGGCCGACAACCTGTTGAACGGCGCCCTCATCGTCGGCGACGCCATCGCCAACTGGCGTGAACTGCGTTTTGCGGAATGCCGCCTTCGTATCCACGCAAACCACGCGCTGATCCAGGAATGCACTGGACACGCCCCACTGGGCGACCTGTTCCATTGCTTGCCCTGGTGGATCACCCATGCCGGCGGCGCGAAACAAGGCGACCTGGTCACCACAGGCGCCTGGAGCGGCGCGCAACCCGTCGACCTCCCCAACCAATTAACAGTTGAATTCGTGGGCCTGGGATTCGCCCGAGTGAGCGTGAGCTGAACGCTCGGTTAAGTTGGCGGATGAAGCTTCCTCGCTGAAATGGGTGCAAGCCGCTGGAAAGTGGCATCGCGTGTTGACGCATAACACTGCTCATCCACGCGCTCGCAGGAAACGGCTGGCTGAGATCGAACCATAGGCGAGCAGATTGGTTCATACCCCTCATAGCTCTCATCGGCCTTGTCCCAATACCTCCAATTCTCCTCAGACGTTTTTCCCCTCCCTTTTTTCTAGTGTCTTACCCCACCCACCAGTCCACGATGAAGAAGTTGGCCTTCAGGCCAACCTGTCGGGCTAAAGCCCGACCCACATTTCTGTCGATTCACGATGGCGGCCTGCCCGATGCTCAGGCAGTCTTGTCGCCCACCCATCCGGCCATGCCGTCTTTCATGACCACCACGGTGTAGCCGCGTTGCCTGAGGAGGTAGGCGGCGACGCTGCTGCGCTTGCCGCCGTGGCAGATGGCGATGTACTTGGCGGTCTTGTGCAGGACTTCGTCCGCGCGCGCACGCAACTCGGACAAGGGGAGGTGAATTGCGCCGGGGATGTGGCCCTGGTCATATTCCTCGGCATAGCGGACATCGAGTGGCCGCCAGGCCGTTTTGATCATCGCCGGGACGTTCTCGATGGGGACTTCCTCGATCAACGGACGGGACAGCAATTCGCGGAAATCTTGCTCGCCCAGGACCAGCAATTCGCCATCTTCGGTCATCTTGACGCTGGCGTTGCGCTCGCCGCCGGTGACCAGGGCCTCATCGCCGAAGACGTCGCCAGGTTCGAGTGTATCGACCATTTGCTGGCGATCGTCGTAGGGGCCAGTGCGCCAGATTTCGGCGTGACCCTGCCAGATGAGATAGAAGGCGTCGCCTCGTTCCCCTTGTTTAACGATGGTTTCGTCGGCCTTGACCTTGCGCGAGACCATGCGCTTCAGAGCTTCTTCGACGTGTTCCAGGGGCAGGGTCCGGAACGCCAGCCGGTGCTTGACGCGCAACAGGCGCAGGGCAAGTTCTTCGCCCCCCGATTGGCGAGCGTGGGCAGCGAGTTCGACCCAGGAAGACAGGGTGTCGAGGAATTCGGCATCGGCGAGCAGCACCACGCTTTGTTCACGCGCCACCAGTTGGGTTTCTCCCTGGCGACTGACCACCATTCGGGTACGGGTAGCCTCCAGGTCGAGGCTGACGCCTCCTGGCCGCATCAGCACCTGCCCGGAGAGGACGGTGATGCGTTGTCCCGGTTTGCGGGTGGTGAATGATTCGTCGGCGAACAAGGTCAGCAGCCGGACGCCATCCCCCAGATGTTCACGCACGCTGTCGTCGAGCTTGGTATAGGGCTCGATGGCGCGCGCACGCAGGTAATCGAACATCTCCGGCGATATGAGGGGTTCCGTGGTCATGCTCCAGCCTCCATGTGAGTGAGACAGGATCAGCTTGCCCGCGACTGCCGAACGGACAAACGGCCTGCCTGGATCAACCCGCATCATACCAAGCTCGGCCTGTCGGAAAACGGACTGACGTTGAAAACTTGGTTTCGGGCCGGGCCGGCGCTATGCTTGCGTCGCCCCGCCTTGAAACTGGCTTCTCCATGCGCCGCTCAGCTTCACCCCGAATGCACCGATGAAACGTCCGAAACTCGATATCGGCTGGCTGGTACCGATCCTGTCGGTGGCGCTCGGCGTCGCGCTTTACCTGATCGACCCCCTCCCCTTGCAGGTGCTGCGCAACTCGGTTTTCGACCAGTATCAGCGCTGGCACCCACGAGACTATCAGCCGGCACCGGTGCGGATCATCGACATCGATGACGAAAGCCTGACCAAGCTGGGCCAATGGCCCTGGCCGCGCACGCGCCTGGCGGAATTGGTGGATCGGCTGCAGGCTGCCGGAGCAGCGACCATCGTCTTCGACTTCATGTTTCCCGAACCTGACCGCACCTCGCCCAAGGCCATGCAGCAAGTCTGGAAACCCGACCGGAATTTGCGTGCCTATTTGTCCACGCTGCCCGACCACGATGCCGTCATGGCTGAAAGCCTGGCGCGTGGTGGCGTGGTGCTTGGCCATGCCCTGCAGCGCAAGGGCCGCCCGCCCGAGCATCTGGCCCGGCCTTATCGGGTGGTGAATTTGGGCGGCTCGCCGCTGCCGTTTCTGCATCCGTTTCAGGGCACGGTGGCGTCCCTGCCCATCTTGCAGGATGCCGCAGCCGGCAGCGGCGGAATCAGCTTTGCCTCCGATACCGACGGCGTGATCCGCCGGATTCCCCTGCTGACCCGCTTGGGCAACGAGGCGGTTCCTTCGCTTGCCGCCGAGGCCCTGCGTGTCGGGCAGGGCGAACGCAACTACATGGTCAAGATCGCCGAGGAAGCTGGGGCCGGTTTGCAGGAAATCCGCATCGGTGCGGTGACCATACCCACCACGGCGCAGGGCGAAGCCTGGGTGTATTACTCCAGGCCGCGAGCGGAGCGTTACATTCCGGCCTGGCAGGTTTTGTCGGGCGAGGCGCCCGAAGCCGCCCTGCGCGACCATATCGTGCTGATCGGCACTTCGGCCCAGGGCTTGCTGGACCTGCGCTTCAGTCCACTGGGCGGCACCATCCCCGGTGTCGAAATGCACGCTCAGTTACTCGAACAGATCATTCTCGGTAATCACCTGACCCGGCCCAACTGGGCTGCGGGGCTGGAAATGATCGGCATGGTCAGCGGTGGCCTGCTGGTCGGATTCATCGGGGTCTCCACCGGCGCCTTGCTGTCCGCCACCGCTGCCGCCATCACCCTCAGCCTGACCGGTCTGGGTGGCTGGTATGCCTTCAAGGAACACGGCTTGCTGCTCGATCCCGTAACGCCGGGCCTGGTGTTGCTGTTGGCCTTCATTCTAGCCAGCATGTATCACCATGTGGTCAGCGATCGGCGTCAGAAATGGGTCAAACGCGCCTTCTCGCGCTATGTCTCGCCCAACCTGGTCAACCATCTGGTGAACAATCCCGACTCGCTCGAGCTGGGCGGCCATCGTCGCGAATGCAGCTTCATCTTCACCGACCTGGCCGGGTTCACCAATCTGATGGAGAAGCTCGACCCGGTGGCGGCGGTTTCCCTGCTTAACGGTTACCTCGACAACATGATCCGCATCGCCTTCGAACACGAAGGCACGCTCGACCGCATCGTTGGCGATGCCGTGGCGATCATGTTTTCCGCTCCGGTCGAGCAAGCCGATCACCGCCGCAAGGCCTTCGAATGCGCCCTGGACATGCACCGATATGCCAGCCGCGCAGTGCTCGAGGCTACCGCCAAGGGCGTTCCGCTTGGCGCCACACGTATCGGCATCCATTCCGGTGAAGTGACGGTCGGCAATTTCGGCGGCTCGACCATCTTCGATTACCGCGCCCTGGGCGACCCGATCAATACCGCCGCCCGTCTGGAAAGCGTCAACAAGCAACTGGGCACGCTGGTCTGCGTGTCCGAGGCTACTTTGGCCGGGTGTCCCGGCGCGGTGGCCCGTCCAGTCGGAAAACTGGTTTTGAAGGGAAAGACCCTGCCGCTGATGGTTTACGAACCGGTATTCACCGAAGTTGGCGTGGTCCCC
>SXGT01220608.1_pt1 | contig 12890 bp, 8 predicted proteins | sample 3176221 | NCBI WGS metagenome assembly SXGT01 (sample SAMN11356862, study PRJNA531348) | freshwater metagenome | isolation source: freshwater sample F1-120 | place: China: Fuxian Lake, Yuxi | collected 2017-12-25
ATCGTCTTCATCTCGACGGCGCAGGCGGCGCGCGTCTCGACGCCGGCACGTTCGAGCGCGTCCATCATCGCCAGCGCGTTGATCGCGGTCGCCAGCATGCCCATGTGGTCGGCCGTGGCGCGGTTGGTGCCGAGCTTGGCGAACTCGGCGCCGCGCAGCAGATTGCCGCCACCGACGACGACCGCGACTTCGACCCCGAGCCGCTGCACGCGGGCCACCTGGTCGGCAACCTGGGCGACGACCGCAGGGGCGACGCCGGTGCCTTCGTCACCGAGGCTCTCGCCGCTGATCTTCAACAGGATGCGCTTGATCTGGCGCGGAGGTTCGAGAGGTGCAGACTTCGAGTCGGGCATGGTGTCGGAACCACATTAGGGACACCCGGGGCGCATCGCGAGAGGCGAGTCGCACTCGGCGGTGCCCCCGCCGGGCGAACGCGGGGCGGCGGCGTGGCACGCCGTGCGGCGGCGACGAATGCGAAGTGGCACCGACGCCACCGCGGCCGCAGGCAGCCTCAGCTGCCGGGGTAGAGCTCAGCTACCCAGTTCCATGCGCACGAACCGGCGCACCTGGATGTTCTCGCCGATCTTGCCGACGAGTTCGGTGCGGACCTGCTCGACGGTCTTGCTGTCGTCGGGCACGTACTGCTTGCCCATCAAGCACTTCTCGGCGAAGAACTTCTCCATGCGGCCTTCGACGGCCTTGTCGATCACCGACTGCGGCTTGCCCTTCATCGATTCGGCGGCCATCTCGGCGACGATGCGCCGTTCGGTGGCGACCGCCTCGGGCGGCACGCTGGCCGGATCGAGGTAGGCCGGCGAGTAGGCGGCGACCGTCAACGAGACGCCGCGGCAGAAGGCCTTGAAGTCGTCGTTCTTGGCGACGAAGTCGGTTTCGCACGCGACCTCGACGAGCACGCCGACCTTGCCGTTGTGGTGCTGGTAGCCGTAGACGAGACCTTCCTTGACCTCACGGCTCGCCGCCTTGTCGGCGACCTGCTTGCCCTTCTTGCGCAGCCATTCCTTGGCCTTCTCGGCATCGCCCGCGCATTCCTTCAAGGCCTGCTTGCAGTCCATCATCGGCGCGCCGGTGACCTCACGCAGCTTCATCACGGTCTTGGCGTCGATCTCGATGGCGGTGACCTTGCCCTGCTTCTTCAGCAGCTCGCGCCCCTTCTCGATGTCGCCGTTGCACTGCTCGAGCGCAGCTTCGGAGTCGGCCATCGACGCGCCCGTCATCTCGTGCAGGCGCTTCACGGTGTTCATGTCGAAATCGGGCATAGCATTCCTCTGTGTATCTGGGGTGGACGGCGCCCGCGCGAACGCGATGGCGCCGTCAACCGACGGCAGGCTCGAACAATGGGCTCGAACTGGAGACTCGACGGTCTATCGAAGCAGCGGCGCCGAGGCGCTCAGCCGCCGCTCGGCGTCGCCGGAGCTTCGGGCTCGGCACGTTCCGAACCGATCGACACCGAATCGGCGTGACCACCGGTCTGGAAGCGAGGCGCGGCCGCAGCCGGCCCACCACCGAAGCCGCCGCCGCCGGGACCGCCCGGACCACGACGACCGGGGCCGCCGCGACGCGGACCGCCATCGCGGCCACCGCGACCGCCGCCGTCGCGACCTTCCGATCGACGACCTTGGGCCTGGCGATTGCGCACGTCTTCCGAGGCGGTGCGCTGCGCATCGCGCAGCGTCGACTCGTCGCACTGCTTGCGACCTTCCATGATCGCTTCCGACAACTTGCCGAGCACGAGCTGCACCGAGCTCATGGCGTCGTCGTTGGCGGGAATCACGATGTCGGCGAGCGACGGATCGCAGTCGGTGTCGAGCACGCAGACGACGGGCACGTTCATGCGCTTGGCTTCGCGCATGGCGTTGTCCTCGCGGCGCGGGTCGACCACGATCAGCGCACCCGGCAGGCCGTGCAGATCGCGCACGCCTTCCAGGTTGCGGCGGATGCGCTTCATTTCGCGGCGCATCGTCGACTGGTCCTTCTTCTTGTACTTCTCGATGCCGCCCGTGGTCTCGAGCTGCTCGAGTTCGAGCAGGCGAGCCAGGCGCTCACGCACGGTCGCGAAGTTGGTCAGCGTGCCGCCGATCCAGCGTTCGGTGACCGGGGGCATGCCGCACTTCTTCGCTTCGGCTTCGACCACCGGCCGAATCTGCTTCTTCGTGCCGAGGAACATGATCTGCATGCCGGTCGCCGCCACGTGCCGGAGGAAGTGCGTCGCGCGGTAGAGGCCGCGGATCGTCTCCTCCAGGTTGATCACGTGGATCTTGTGCCGTTTGCCGTGGATGTACGGCTTCATCTTCGGGTTCCACCGGCTGGCCTGATGGCCATAGTGGACGCCGGCGTCGATCAACTCTTGGGCGGTTACGAGCGGCACGTTGTGGACGGCTCCTTGCCTACGATGGTTCGTTCTGCGCGATTTCGATGCCGGCGTCCGCGGATTGCGGAGTGAGTCACCAGCAGGATTGAAGGGCGGAGGATTCTAGGGACGCTCTTGCCTACGTCAAGGCAGACGTAGCCTCCGTGGCGTTCCTTTTCGCAGCGCGGCGGGCAACCGATGACCCAGGAACCAGCCCCTTCCGCCGACCCCATCGACAGCCTAGACTCCGCGCTCGTCGCCCCGTAGCTGGCGAGTTCGCGGACTCGCCCGAGAGCACTCCCTTTCCGCAGCCCCGGTAGCCGGTCTCTTCCGTGGAGAGTCTGCAGCAACGCATCCCCCCCCTGGTCCCAAGCCCGTCCGGAGCCGACACTGCCGGCATGTCCGGTGGCTCCGAACGTGCCCCGAATCCCCAGCCCGCGACCCAGGTCGTGCTGGTGATGAACCACAACCGCGATTCTCTCGCGGACTTGACGCTCGCGCTGGCTCGCTCCGGCTACGAGGTCCACATTGGCGATTCGCTCGCGCAGAGCCATCGGATGGTCGCCGCAATGCGGCCCGACGTGGTGCTGCTCAACCCGCTGGTGCTGGCGGCCGGCGGCGTCGAACTCGAACTGCTGGAAAGCCTGCAGCGCGACGACGATCCGGTGCCGGTGATTCTGCTCGTCGACGACCTGCAAGCCCTCGCCGAGGCTCGGCATCTGCGCCTGCCGTTTCGCGACTTCGTGTTGAAGCCCGCGTCGCCGGCCGAGTGCGTGCATCGGGTCGAACTGGCGATGCAGACGCGCACCAGCATCCGCAACCTGCACGTGCGCGCGCGCGCGCTCGAGAGCCAGGTCAGCATCGACTTCAAGACCGGGCTCACGTCGGAACGGCACATGCGCATGCTGATCGACCGCGAGTGGAAGCGCGCGCAACGCCACCAGAACCCGCTGTCGCTGCTGCTGATCGACGTCGACAACTTCACGACCGTCAACGACTCGACCGAGTACGCCTTCGGCGACGAAGTGCTGCGCCGCGTCGCCGACGCGCTGAAGAACAACGTGCGCGAAACGGACTACGCGGCGCGCTTTGGCGGCGACGAGTTCTGCGTGCTGCTGCCGCAGACGAGCCCGGGCGAAGCCGTGCAGACCGCGTTGCGCATCCGCCAACGCATCTCCGGGATGACGGTGCAGAAGGGCTCGTTCCAACGCCAGGTCACCGTGTCGATCGGCGTCGACAGCTACGACGGCCGCTCGACCGGCAGCATCGACCAGCTGCGCCGCAACGCCAACCGGGCGCTGCAGGAAGCCAAGCGCCGCGGCAAGAACCAGGTCTGGCTGTGGTCGGGCAGCGAAACCGAACAGTGACGTAGCCGGCGGAGCGCGCGCCTACGTCGCGGTCGCTGCCGGCAGCGTGATCGACACGCGGAAGCCTTCGCCCAGGCGCGAATCGACGCGGATCTCGCCGCCGTGGTTCTGCACGATCGAGTAGCAGATGAACATGCCGAGTCCGCTGGCGTCGGGCCGTTCCTTCTTGGTGAAGAACGGATCGAACACGCGGCCCAGCAGGCTCGGGTCCATGCCGGGCCCATCGTCCTCGACCAGCAGGTGGATCTGGCCGCCCGCGTGCGAGCCGCGCACCGTGATCTTGCCGCTGCCGCGCGTCTCCATCGCGTCGAGCGAGTTCAGCAGCAGGTTCAGCAGCACCTGCTGAATCTCGTGCGCATCGCCGTGCACCAGCGGCAGATCGCGCGGCACATCGACGACGACCTGCACGTTGTCGCGCGCCAGCCGGTGCTCGACCAGCGCGCGCGCACCTTCGATCGCCACCAGCAACGCGAAGTTGCCCGGCACCACCGTGCGCGGCGAGAAGTCGAGCAAGCGCCGCGCGGTGCGGGCGATGCGCTGCAGGCCATCCTGCACCAACTGCAGGTAGACGCGCGGACGTTCCGCGAGGTCCTTCTGCTGCAGCAGCCGGTTGACGGCGTTCTGCATGCCGCCGATCGGGTTGTTGATCTCGTGGGCGACGCCGGCGGCCAGCGTGCCGATGCTGGCGAGCCGCGAACTCAGCACCAGCGCCCGTTCCTTCTGCTTGGTCATCTCGACCGCGTCGCGCACGGCCTTCTCCAGCGTGTCGGTGTGGCCCTTCACCTGGCTCGCCATGTGGTTGAAGGTCGCCACCAGGGGATCGAGTTCGGGCACGCCCTGGCCTTCGGGCAGATGCACGTCGTAGCGCCCCGAACCGACCGCCGCCGCGGCGACGCCGATGGCCTGCAGGGGCCGGCGGATCGCGGCGCGCGTGACCCAGAACAACACCGTGCCGAACAGCACCGTCGAGGTGACGACGCCGACCAGGGCGATCCACAGCGGCAACGAAGCCGGCAGCGACGGCGGCAAGCGCGACTTGAACCACAGGTAGCCGACGACGCCGCCATCGCGCTGGGTGTCGTCGCGCCGCAACGCATAGCAGTAGCCCCCAGCCACCTCGACCAGGCCTTCCGCGGCCCGCGCCTTGGTGAGGTTGGCGGTGATCAATCCCGCCGGGAATGTGTCGGGGTCGCGGTGCACGGCACCGAGCGGATTGAAGTAGATGCCCTCGTAGGGCGGGCGCCCGCTGGTGACGAGGATGTCCTCGTAGATCTCGTGCGTCGACGTCTCGGTCAGCAGCCGCCGCACCACCGCCGCATCGCCGCTGGCGTCGCTGACGGCCTTGGGCGAGTAGACGCGTTCGAGCTTCTCCAGCGACGCGGACGCGAACTTGCCGACGTTCCGCGTCCGGTTGTCGAGCCACGACTGCTGCGCCAGGTAGACCACCACCTGCACGCTGCTGACCGTGACGACGTTCAGCAGCAGCGCCAGGAGCAGGATGCGCCAGGCGAGCGACATCCGCTCACCGCCTGCCCATCTGTTGCATCATCTGCAGCAACGGCATGAACAGGGCGAACACGATGAACCCGACCGCCACCGCCAGGAACACCAGCAGGATCGGCTCAATCAGCTTGAACGTCGTCTCGATCGTGCGGTCGACCTCGATCTCGTAGCGATCGGCGATCTTCTGCAGCATGCGGTCGAGTTCGCCGGTCTGCTCGCCGACGTCGACCATGTTGACGACGATGTCGTCGAACATGCCGCTCTCGCCCATCGGCACCGCGAAGCCAGCACCTTCCTTGATCGACGACTGCACGCCGCCGACCGCCGACTTCATGTGCACGTTGGACGTCGACGCCTGCAGGATGTCGAGCGCGTCGAGGTGCGGCACGCCGCTCTGGATCAACGTGCCGAAGGTGCGGGCGAAGCGCGCCACCAGGTTCTTGTGCGTCAGCCGACCGAACAGCGGCATGCGCAACGCGACGCGATGCATCACCGACCGATAGGCGGCGACCCGCCCCATCAGCACGCGATGCAGGACGACGACCAGCAGCGCCGAGACCAGGTAGACCCACCAGAAGACCTTCAGGTGCTCGCCGATGTCGATCACCAGCCGGGTGGTCCAGTGCATGGTGCCCTTGCCGATCGACTCGAACACCATCTTGAACTTCGGGATCACGAACGCGAACACGAGCAGCAGCACGGCCACCGCGACGAACATGATCGCGACCGGGTAGACCAGCGCACCCTTGACGCGCGACTTGATCGCTTCGCTGGTGGTGAGGAAGCCGGCCAGCCGGTTCAGGATCTCCTCCTGCACGCCGCCCGCTTCGCCGGCCCGCACCATGTTGGTGTAGAGCGGATCGAACACGGTGTCGTGTTTGGTCATCGCCTCCGACAGCGCGGTGCCGCCTTCGACGTCCTCGACCAGACCCTTGGCGATGCGCTTCATCGGGCCCGCCGGCAGCTGACCTTCGAGAATGCGCAGGCTCTTGGTGATCGGGATGCCCGCGTTCAGCAGCACCGCGAGCTGGCTGGTGAACTCGGCGAGCACGTGCGCGGTGACGCGGTTGCGGCCGAACAGGGCGAGGCCGCCACCACCGCCGCCACCGCTTTCGGCAACCTGCGGCGTCGTGACCGAACCGGCCTTCGGAACAGGGATCTTGCGCTGCAGCTTCTTGGGCATCGGATCTCGAGGGGCGCGCGCATCGTTGCGTATCGGCGGCGGATCGGCAACGCCCGCCCGTCGGGAACTCCGCAAGTCGACGACGAGCGAGGCGGCCAGGCGACGGTTCGACGGATCAGAACCAGGCGCCGCCGGCGCCCGCCCCAAACCACGCCCGCAACCCGGCCCGCACCAGCAAGGCCGCGGCGAGCAGCAACACGAACCAGGGCCACAGTGGCGGCCGCAGGGACTGCGCGCGCGGCCACAGACGGCGATCGTCGGGCCGTTCGTCGCGCGGCAGATCGACCTCGGCACTGCTGGCGGCTTCGGTACTGAGCACGTCGATCACCACGACCGTGGCGTTGTCGGGACCACCCAGCAGCAACGCCTCGGCGACGAGGCTCTCCGCCACCGCCTGCGCCGACTCATGCTCGCACAGACGGGCCAGCTGCGCCCTCGGCAACACCCCCCAGACGCCGTCGCTGACCAGCAGGAAGCGATCGCCGACGGCGACGTCGACCGTCTGCAGATCCGCTTCGACCGTCGCTTGCCCGGCCCCGATGCAGCGCGTCAGCAAGTTGTCCGGCTGGCGCACCGCGTGGTCCTCGGTCAACACGGTCAAGGCGCCGCCGCGGCGACGGTAGGCACGGGTGTCGCCGACGTGGCCGATCGCCAGGGCGCCGTCGGCGAGGCACAGCGCCGTCATCGTGGTGCCCATGTCGCGCAACGTCGGCACCTCGCGACTGGCGGCGAGCACCCGTTCGCTGGCGGCGGCGAACCCTTCGCGCATGCGATCCGCGAGGCTGGCCCGGCTGCTGCCGTCGAGCACGCACTGCCCGAGCGCCCGCAGCGCGGTGCGGCTCGCCTCGGCACCGCCGGCAAGCCCGCCCATGCCGTCGGCGATGGCGCCGAGGAACGGCCCGCCGGGCCCACCCGCGGCCAGCAGGTAGTCGTCCTCGTTGCCCGCCCGCACGAGGCCCGCATGCGAACAGACGCCGACGCGCAGGTTGGCTGGCACCTTCATCGCACGTCCCCCGGCAGGAAGGTGGCCGAAGCGACGCCGCCGCGCAGCGTGCCGACCGAAACCTGCAGCCGATTGCCGCGCAACGCCGCCGGCAGCGTCGCGGTGTGGCGTCGGCGATCGCCGGTGACCAGCACCGAAGCCAGCAGATCGCGCGTGAAGGCGGCGACCACTTCGGGCGCGACCGGCTGTTCGCCGCGCAACGTCGCCACGGTCAACGCTTCGGCCGAGTCGACCGTGACCACGTAGCCGGCCTCGCTGGCGACCAACGCGATGGCCGCCGGCTGGCGGCTGCGCAAGCGCTGCCGCACGGCTTCGCTCTTCAGGTCGCGGGCGAGCTGGAGCAGGAGGCGGCGCTCGGTGGTCGTGCGCACCGAGTCGCCGACGGTGACGCGGTCGTCACCGACCCAGAACGGTGGCACCAGGATCGACGACAGCAGGCCCCAGAAGTCGGTGCGCTCGGTCAGCGCCAGATCGATCGGTCCGGCCGCCAGCAACGAATCGTGCAGCACGTTGCCCATCTGCAGTTCGCGCAGGGTGAGCCGCAGCGTCGCCCGCGATTCGAAGGTGCGGTCGGGAATCAACGCGCCGACGCCGAGCAGGATCCAGGTGGCGAAGGTGACCGGCCACCGCCCGTTGGTGCCGAGTACTTCGATCGGGCCGTCCTGCAGTTCCTCGGCCACCAACACGTAGTCGAAACCATCTGCTCGCGCCTGCTCCAGGAACGCGACCAGCTGCGCATCCTTGGCGCCCAGGCGCAGCAGGGCGCCGATGCGTGCGCGATTGCCGGCGTCGGGATCGAGCGCCACGCGTTGGAAGACCCGACCGCGTGCGAGCGCTTCGACGACCGCAGCGATCGGCAACACTTCGCGCGCCGTGGCCTTCGCCGAGGGCGGCGGCAGCGTGAAGGTGCCGTCCGCAACCGGCGTCACCAGGAAGGCGCCGCCGGTCACCAACACGGCACAGTCGAGCGGGTCCTGCGCCGCGAGGCCGCGCAGTTCTTCGGCCGGCGACACGCACGCTGCGCCCGCGAACGACAGCCACGCGAACAGGGCCGCAACCTGGAATGGACGCCACTTCGTCATCGACTGCCTCCCGGCAAGGCCGGCCAGCGAGCGACGACCCCGACGATCCGGAACCCGACGCGGTGCAAGCGCAGGTCGGGCGCCGGGGCCAGCAGATCGCGACCGTCGCGACGCAGTTGTTCGGTGCGTACTACTCCGGGCACATGCGTCGGCAACTGCGAATGCGCGGCGACGTCGAGCGGCGCGCCGCCGCGATCGACGAGACCGACGCGATTGCCACAGGCAAGACCGCGCACGACGCCGAACTGCCGCAACGGCCCGACCGGATCCGGCATCGGTTCGGCGGTACCACGCTGCAGCCCTTCGATGATGCCGAGGTGGGCATCGTGGTCCTGCAACCACTGCCGCTGCACGTAGTCGGTGCCGGGAATGTGCGGCACGTCGAGCACCCACTCGGCAGCACCGAAGTCCAACCCGAAGAACGGCGCCTGGAACGGTGTCGGCACCACGTCACCGAGTTCTGCCGCACGCGCAGCGCCGATCGCCGCCCCTTCGGCGAGGAACCCGCGCATCGGCACCTGCTGGCCGTGCGAAGCGCAGCCGCTGCCGGCGAGGGCACGCGCGCCGGTGAACGCAGCCAGTTCGAGTTCGCAGCCGAGCGGCAACCGCACCGCATCGGGGTCGCCGCACGCCACGGCCCCGCACAAACGAGCCAAGGTGAAGGCCTGGTAGAAATCGGCGCCGAGCAGCGTGTCGTCGTCAGCGGCACCAATGGCCGGCGTCGGCAGGAGATTCGCGGCCAGCAAGCGTTCGTCGCCGCGCGGGTCGTCGTGGTGCACGAGCTGCTTGCGCAACGGCGGCGGCACCGCCGGCAACCGTTCGACCAGGGCGCGCGCCTGCCCCCAGGTGAACTCGCGATCCTGCAGCAGGATGTCCTTCATGTTGCGGACCGCCACCGCAACCTGCGGCCGATACACCGCGCGCGGCGGACCATCCGGCGCCAGCGGCTCGACGAACGGAACCGACGGCGCCAACACCGGCAACAGGCGCAGCTCACGCAGCGGCTCCGGCAACAGCGGCGCCACTTCGCCGAGCGTCGTCGGCAACAACGTGCTGCGCGTGGTCCGCAACCGCACGGCCATCGCGTAGACGCCGGCCGGCGTGCCGACGCGCAACGGCAGTTCGCGTTCGAGCTGCAGCGCGTATTCCTCGCGCGGTGTCTCGGCGAGCTTGGCGGCGACCGTCCAGACCAGGAACGGCACGTCGAACGACACCAGCGCCGCGTCGTTGGCGATCGGCTGCACGCTGCTGGCCGGCACATCGCTCTGGGCGAGTTCGAGCCGCAGATCCGACAGATCGTCGCTGCGGAACGGCATCGGACAGCGCAGTCGCACGCGCGCCGGTTGGCCGTGTTCCACCAGCAGTTCGGCGCCGACCAGTTCCGGTACGCCCGTCGCAGCCCAGAAGTCCGCGACTACGAAGCCGGTTGCCGGCACCGCGACCGCGGCATCTTCGACGCGCACCTGCAACGGTCGCCCGAGCAGATCGAACACGTCGAAGCCGACCACGTTGCGGCCCGGCGTCGGCACGAACTCGGCGAGCAGCGGTTCGCGCAGATCGGCGCCACCCGGCAGCAGGGCGATCGGCGAACCGCTGCCGTGCCGCAGCATGCCACGCAGGTACGGACGCAGGTCGGGATCGAAGCGCACGCCCGGACCTTCGACGAAACCGGCCCCGCGCGCCGCCAGCACGCCCGCCGCCACGCACTGCGGCAGGAAGCGCGGGCGGGCCTTCGGCACGACCAGCTCGATCGAAGACGGCAGCACGCGCAGCGGCACGACGACGGTGGTGCGCAGGCCGCGTTCGGGTTCGCCTTCCTGCAGGTCGAACACCAAGGCATGGCGACCGGGCGCCAACGACGGCACGTCGAAGGCAATCTGGGCCGGCCCGAGCGAACGCCACGGCACCGCCACCACCTGCGGCGTGCCGATCCCGGTCGCCCGCGAATCGAGCCGCACGGCGGCGACGTTCCAGTTGCTGCCGGCCCGCGCGTGCAAGCCGATGGCCTGCGTGCCGAGCACCAGCTCGTCGCCACGGAACGCCGCGACCATGGCCGGGTCGAGTTCGATCTCGACGCGGCTGCTGCGATCGCGCACCACGACCGGCAGTTCCTGTTCGGCACGATTGCCGATGGCGTCGGTGACGCGAAACTGCCACTGCCCGCTGCTCGCGTGCGCGCCGAGTTCGATCTCCATCGTGTGCACGGCGAAGGCGCCGGGCAATTCGAGTTCGTTGCCGAACGTGCCATCGCGCCCGATCGCCAGCGTGCAACCCGCCTCCGGGGCCGACAGTTCGAGGCGCAACTTCACGCGCCCATCCACCGCGGGAACGAACGGCTCAGCGGCAGGCCCGGTCACGACCTGCACGCGCGGCGCGGCGACGTCGGCGCGGGCGAACTCGATCGCCGGTGACTCGCTGCGGTTGCCGGCACGGTCGGTGGCGCGCACGGTCAGCCGACCGCCGCCGGCGTCGCCGACGCCGCCGAGCCGCGTCGCCAACTCGTGGCCGAGCCGGAAGTCGCCGCTGGTGCGCGACAATTCGATCTCGAGCCGTTGGCCCGAAGCGAACACGAGGCTCGCCGTCACCGCCTGCAGCGCCACTGCGTCCTCGACCTGATAGCGCAGCACCGACATGGCGACGAGACCGCGGTCGCCGTCCAGCAGGTCGGCCGTCAACGCCGGTGGCGTGTCGTCGAGCCGCAGTCGCACGGTGCCGAGTGGTGCCTGGCCGGGCACCAGGAACACGAGATCGATCGCGTCCTCGCGGCTGCTGCGCACGAGACCCTGCACCACTTCGCGCCACGCCGGTTGCGCCGTCGACAACAACAGGGTCCCAGCCGCGGCATCGAACTCGGGCCGCAGGTTGGTGCGCAACAGCGGATGACCACCGCGCACGACGTCGGCGCGCAAGCGATCGGCGGCAAAGCCAGCGCAGTGGAACACCAACGTCTCGACCTGGCTGCTGGTCAGACACTGCACTTCGTGGTTGGGCGCGAGCGGGCCGGTCACCATCGCGAGCGGGGAACCCGACACCGGCAACAGGATCGCCGGCACGACCGAACGCGACCCGGCCAGGGACGCGAACACCGCGGCGGCGGCGGCGAACCAGGCGGAACTCTGCAGCAAGGGCCGGCGCGCCGACCGCAACAGCGCCAGTTCCCGGCAGACCACGATCGCCGAAGTCGGACGCCGGGCCGGATCCGGGTCCATGCACTTCTGCACCAGCGCCACCACCCGACGCGGCAGGCGCGGCGTCTGCGGCCAGGGCCGCCGTTCGCCGGCGAGCACGGCCGCCGCCGCGCGCCGGTGGTCGGTGTCGTCGTGCGGCATCGTGCCGGTAAGCAGCACGTAGGCCAGCACCCCGAACGACCACAGGTCGGCGCGGGGATCGACGTCCTCGCCGCGCAGCAGTTCGGGCGACGCGAACGCGGGGTTCACGAAGCCGGCGAACTCGCCCTTCGACTGCGCCGGCCCCGCCATCGACACGCTGCGGGCGATGCCGAAGTCGAGCACCTTGACCCGCAGTTCGGCGCCGTGCGGCGCCACCATCACGTTGCGCGGCGACAGGTCGCAGTGCACGAGGCCAACGGCGTGGATCGCCGCCAGCGCTTCGGCGATCTGCTCGAGGATCGCGAGCGCGTGCGACGGCGACAGCGGCCCACCGCGCAGCACCTGGTCGAGCGTCTTGCCTTCGACGAGCTCCATCGCCAGGTAGGCGATGCCGGCGTCAGCTTCGCCGACGTCGAGCAGCCGGGCGCAGCGTTCGTGCGTGACGGTCGCCGCGCGCCGCGCTTCCGGCAGCAGGGCGCGCCGATACTCGGGCCGCTCGGCGAAGCGCGGATGCAGCAGCTTCACCGCCACCGTCATCAACGAACCGATGTGCTGGGCGCGGAACACCGTGCCCAGCCCGCCGCGCCCGAGCACGCTCTGCAGCCGGTATTTGCCGTCGACGACGGTGCCCAGCAGCGGATTGCCAGCGTCGATCTCGCCGCGGCGCAGCGGGTAGTGCACGGCGTCGGTGGGCAACAGCCAGCCGCCGCAGTGGCCGCAGCGGTTCGCCGACGCGTTGGTGACACCTTCACACGACAGGCAGATCTTCACGCTGGCCGATGGGAAGCGGCGAGGACGTGGCGCCGCTGCCACATGATACGCAGTCGCGACGCGGCCCGTGCATGCGCTGTCGCCACGTTGTCATCGGCGGGCCAGGCCGGGGGGCCAGGGTCACTGCTGCAGCAGGGCACGCCAGACTTCGAACACGGCACGCTCGCGCACGAAGGCGCGGCCGAGGTCGGCGATCCGCTGGGTCCACGTGCGCGTGCCTGCGGCCGTCGCCACCGCGAAGCACACGGTGCCGACGGGCTTGTCGACGCTGCCGCCGCCGGGGC
>SXGT01700630.1_pt1 | contig 12889 bp, 8 predicted proteins | sample 3176221 | NCBI WGS metagenome assembly SXGT01 (sample SAMN11356862, study PRJNA531348) | freshwater metagenome | isolation source: freshwater sample F1-120 | place: China: Fuxian Lake, Yuxi | collected 2017-12-25
GCCGGTGCCGGACTCGCCCTCGATGAGCACCGGGACGTCTGCGCCCTTGAGGCGATCGAGCATCGCGAAGAGCTTCCGCATCGGCGCCGAGCCGCCCACGATGTTCTCGTACACGTGCGTGCCGGAGTGGTGGCGTCGCTCCTCGATGATGGTCGCGTGCGACTCGGCGAGCTCTTTGGTTCGCACGGCAAGATCGTCGGCGAGACGCGCGTTGAGGGCCTCGACCTCGCGTCGGGCCGCGTCGAGGTCCTTGCGCTGCATCTCCAGCGACTCGACCAGCCGCGCGTTGTCGAGCGCGATCGCCGCCAAGTCGGCGAAGGCCTCCATGAAGCGCACATCGTCGTCCTGAAACGCCGACGTGCGGAAGCGGTTGTCGAGGTAGATCGCGCCCAGCACGCGGCCGCGGAATGCCATCGGCAGGCACAGGATCGAGCGCAGCCGCAGGTCGTGAACCGACAGCTGCTCTTTGTAACGGTCGTCCTCCATCGCGTCGACGGTCAAGACCGGCTCGCCCGAATCCATGACGCGGCGCGCGATGCCGCGGCTGATCTTCATCTGGCGATGACGGATGTTCTCTTGATCGAGGTTGCGTGCGACGCGGACCTCCATGCCCTCCTTGGCCGAGTCGTCGGCCAGCAGCAGGAATCCGCGCTCGGCGCCCGTCAGGAGGATCGCCGAGTCCATGATGTACTCGAGTAGCCGCTGGACGTTGTGCTCCGACGCGAGGCGCTTGTTCACCTCGAGCCAGCGCGCCCAGCCGAGCTGCCGATCGACCCCGCCCACGGTGCCCGATCCCATGGTTCCTCCCGTGGTTCCCACGGCCGGTGCGCGCACCAGCCCCGCCGTCAGTTGCCACGCGTCGTGGCGGTCCCGCCGCGCCCGAAACGCCTCGCGGTGCACCGCAGGCACGGCATCGAGCTGCGCCTGCAGGATCGTCCGGGCCTCGCGCGCCCAGCGATCCGCCTCGGCGTCGTCACCGCGATCGCGCGCAACGGCGGCGGCCTCGAGGGCGATCGGCCAGCGACCGTCGGGGTTCTTGACATCGCCGAGCAGCGCCAGTGCCTCGGCCACCCACGTGCGCGCGCTCTCTCTATCCGCCGGGACACGGCGCCGTGCGAGCGTCGCCTCGAGCGCGCGCGCCTGCGCGAGGAACTCCTGGTGCGCCCCGGCCTCGGCGCTGGTGCGCGCGCGCAGGATGGCCTCGGCCGCGGCCGCAAAGGACTGCCGCTCGAGATGGAGCCGCGCGAGGTTCAGGCTCGCCTCGATCTCCTCGTTGCGCAGACCGTGCGCGCTTGCCGTTCGAATGGCCTCGACGAAGCGCGCTTCTGCGAGCGCCCAGTCCTGCCGATCCGCCGCCACGTCGCCGAGCAGGTTCACGATGAGCGCTTCGAGGTGCCGGTTCTGGTCGCGCAGCGCGAGCTCCAGCCCGCGTCCGAGAACGGCCTCGGCGCGTTCGCCCTCGCCGAGGTAGCGCCAGAGGTTCCCGAGGTTGCCCGCCAGCTGCGCGACGCGCCCGCGCTGATCGAGCGCCTCGGCGAGTGTGAGCGCCTGTCGATAGGTGTCGAGCGCCTCGACCCATTCGCCGCGTTCGTGGTGGATGACGCCGAGGTTCTGAAGCGCCGTCAGGACGCGCGCTTCGTCCCGCGCAGCCTCGCCCAGGCGCAGCGCGTCCTGGTAGAGGCGCGTCGCGCGCGCGAGGTCGCCGCGCCGGTGCGCGACCAGCCCGAGGGCCGTCACGATCGCCGCCTCCTCGACCCGATCCTGCGACGCCTTCGCGGCCGCCAGCGCCTGTTCGAGGCGTCGGTCCGCGTGGTCGAGATCGCCGCGATACCAGTCCACCAACGCCCGGCTGTAGAGCAGCGCGGCGCGGCGTCGGTCATCCCCAGGCTGGACCCACGCGAGCCCTTCCTCGGTCGCGCGGGCCGCGGTGTCGAGGTCGCCTGAGAGCGCGGCGGCGCGCGCCAGCCCCGCCAGCCCGTCCGTGCGATCGGACGCGTCGACCGTATCCAGCGCGAGCGCCTCATTGAACGCACGCATGGCGTCGGGGAAACGCGACGCGCGCGTCTCGAGCCGGCCTCGACGCACGAGCGCTCGCATCCGCTGCGACGCGTCGCCAGACGCCGCCGCTTGCTCCCAGAGTGCCGCCGCGGCGCGGTCGTCCCCGTCGCGCTCGAGCAGCTCCGCGGCACGCGCGGCGACCTGGGCGTCCGTCGGCCAGCTTCCGCGTCGCACGAGCGCCCGAACAAGCGCCACGCCGCCTTCCTCAAGCGTCACCTCGGCATCGCGCACGGCCTTCACGTCGCCGGCCTCGAGGCGGTGGAGCAGCGCCGCGCGCGTGCCCTCGACGCCGCATTCCTGCCACAGCGCCGCGAGTCGTCCATGCGCCAGCGTCGTCGTCGCCAGCGCGCGCCCGGCGTCCAGCCACGCCGTCGACGCGACGGTCAGCCGCTCGCCGATCCTCACGACCGCGCGCACGTCGAGGAGCGCCGCCGCGACCCGCTCGAACCACGCGCTGGGCAAGGGCTCGAAGGCATATGCGATGAGCGACAACGCCTCCTTGGCCGCTGCCGACAGCGCCGCGAGCGCCTCGCCGACGCTCGGGACCGCGCGTCCCACCTCGGCCACATCGGTCAGGCTGATCTGCGCCGAGTCCACGACGAGTGCGCCGCGCGCCAGCAGGCGATCCGCGATCCCGACGATCGTCGCGGGCACCCCGCGCGCCGCGTCCGTGATGGCGCCCGCGACGCGCGCGCCGATCCGGCGCCGCGGAAACCGCGCATCGAGAAAGGCCGTCGTGTCCGCCTGCGTCCAAGGCGTCAGCTGGATATCCGGCACGCTGAGCCCGACCGTCACGAGCGCGGTCCAGCCATGCCAATCGGGAACCGTGCGGATCGCCGAGGCCAATCGCTGGACGAGCGCCCGCGTGGTCGGTGCCCGATCCAGATCGTCGACCAGGATCGCCGCCCCCGCACGCCCCAGAGCCTCGAGTGCGCGCCCCGGGCCCTCGAACGCCCGACCCAGCTGCGCGAGCGCCGCCTCGAGCCACCCATTCGGGCTCGAGTCGTGCCCCAGTCCGAGCAGATCGATCGTCGGGATCCCGCGTGCCGCAAGCCGATCACCGAGCTCCGACAGAAACCGCGTCCGCCCACTTCCCGACGCGCCCCCGATATCGAGCAAGGCTGGCCGCCCGGCCGCGAGCGCGTCTGCGACGAGGCGCTCGGCCCGATCGAGCGGGCGGTCCGCGCTCGGCCCATCGACGTACGGCCACGCGTCGGCGCCGCGATCGACGGCCGTGACGAGCGGCAGGGGCGTGCCGGTGACGCTCTCGATCTCGGCCAGCGCCGAGGCCGCGCTCGGGAACCGCTGCTCCGGCTCCGCGGCCAGGAGACGATCGAGGACCGGGTCCAAGACGTGGCTCTCGGCAGCCTTGCGCGCTGGGGTGCGGGCCGTGGCTGCAGGGTAATTCGGAAACGGATGCCGTCCGTACGCGAGCCCGAAGAGCAGCGCCCCGAGCGACCACAGATCCCCGGCCGGCGCGAGCGCCTCCCCGGCGAGCCGCTCCGGCGCCGCATAGGCCAGCACCCCCGAGGTCCCGCCCGCCCGCGCGCCACGCGGTCCCCCGGCCCCGAGGTCGAGCACCTTCGGCGCGCCGCCCGCCCGCCAAAGCACGTTCACCGGCGCCAGATCGCCATGCACGAGGCCATGTCGATGGAGGTGATCCAACGCGCGCAAGAGGTCGACGGCGATGCCGATCACCGCCGCGCGGCCGTCCTCGCGCGCCGCGTCGAGCGGCGTCCCCTCGACGCACTCGAGCAGCGCAAAGAGACGCCCACTGCCCGGCTCCACGCGCAGCCCATCGGCGCGCACGAAACCCGGATGGGCGAGCTGCCGCAAGAGGCGGTACTCGGACACGAAATCGGTTCGCAACGCGGGATTGTCCAGGACCTTGCAAGCCACGCGCGTTCCAGGCACACCGCCTGCACCGATCGCGCACCGGACGCCGAATACGCGTCCCATGGCTCCTCGCCCAAGTTCTGTCTCGACGGCCCAACGTCCGCCCACGCGCTCCGTCATGGCCGCTCCGCGGTTCGGGATGCTCGCAAACCCTGATACGCCTCGAACTTCTCAAGTGTGAAAGAAGTCGCCATGCCCCGCAAGAGGTCCTTCATGATTGCTCGCATTCTTTCACTGCTCGTCGGGCTCGCCGGGGTGGGTGTCGCGTGCCTGTCGAATCCGACGCCGCACCCCGGAAAACCCCGTCCGCACGAGGCGGATCCGAACCACGTCGGCACCGTCGTCGATCCGAGCGACCAGAAGGCGGGCGACGCGGACCCGAACGCGATGAACCCGACGGCGGCCGGGACCGACGATTGCGACAGCGACAAGTACGAGAGCGCGGACGCCGGGGACGCGACCGCGGGGCCCGATGCCGATGAAGACGCGTCGCCGGCGCCCGAGGGCGACGCGGACGAGGCCGGATGCGATGCCGACACGGCGGCCGACACGGGACCCGACGCAGCATCGCCCGGGGCCGCGGAGTTCGGCCGGGTGGACGACCCCTGAGCGCCGGCGCGCGCCGCGACACGGCCGTGGAGGCGGGTGTCAGGCCTCGAGGCGCAAGTTGTCGAAGCGCGTATGGGCGCCGAAGAACTTGAGCTTCACGGTGCCGGTAGGACCGTTGCGGTGCTTGCCGATGATCAGCTCGGCGATGCCTTTCTGATCCTCGGGCACGTCCTTCGAGTAGACCTCTTCGCGATAGATGAAGCAGATCATGTCGGCGTCCTGCTCGATGGCGCCTGACTCGCGCAGATCCGAGAGCATCGGGCGCTTGTCCGAGCGCGACTCCAAGCCGCGGTTGAGCTGCGACAGCGCGATGACGGGACACGAGAGGTCTTTGGCCAGGCCCTTGAGCGAACGCGAGATGTAGCTGATTTCCTGCTCGCGCGAGCCCTGATGGACGCCAGCGTTCATCAGCTGCAAGTAGTCGATTATCACCAGGTCGAGCCCGAATTTGCGCTTCAGGCGCCGGCACTTGGCGCGGATCTGGGTCGGCGTCGCGCCGGGTGCGTCGTCCATGTGGACGCGCGCCTTGGAGACGCGGTCGGCGGCCTCGGTGAGGCGCGGCCATTCGTCTTCGGCGATGTAACCGCCGCGAAGGCGCGAGAGGTCGATGCGGGCTTCGGCCGAGAGCAGGCGTTGCGCGAGCTGCTCGGCCGGCATCTCGAGCGAGAAGAGCGCGACGCTGGCGTCGAACTTGAGGGCCGCCTGCGATGCGACGTTGAGGACGAACGAGGTCTTGCCCATCGCGGGGCGGGCGGCGACGATCACGAGGTCGCCGCGCTGCAGCCCGTGCGTGAGCTTGTCCCAGTCACGGAACCCGGTGCCCACCCCGGTGACGTCGCCTTCGGAATCGAAGGCGGCCGCGATCTGCTCGATCGCCGCGGAGACGACCTCGGCGATCGGGCGCAGATCGGTGTTGGCGCGCTCCTCGAGGACCGCGAAGACGCCGCGCTCGGCCTCGTCGAGGAACTCCTCGACGTTCGGGACCTCTTGCAGGCCCGCGACCTCGATGCGCCGGGCCGCGTCGACCATGCGTCGCAGCACCGCTTTCTCGCGCACGATGGCGCAGTAGTGTTCGAGGTTGGCGACGGTCCCGCTGCGCTCGAGCAGGTCGCCGAGCGCGCGGATGCCGCCGATCTTCTCGTAGAGGCCGCGGTCCTTGAGCGCCTGCTGAAGCGTGATGGGATCGATCGCGACGTCGCGCTCGTGGAGCTCGAGCATCGTCGCGAACACGATCTGGTGACGCTCGAAGTAGAAGTCCTCGGCACGCAGACCCTCGGTGAGCGTGTCCATCGCGGCGCGGTCGGCGAAGGCAGCCGCCAGGACCTCGCGCTCGGCGTCGAGCGAATGAGGTGGCTTGGGCCCCTCACGCGCCGGAGCGCGCTCGGATGGCCCCGCGAAGAAGTTCGGCGGCGGATCGAGTTCGTCAGGATGCACCGACGGAGCTTGCCGGTGGGGACCCCAGTTGTCTACCCTGTCAGTCGGATGCGGTGCCAGGTCGATCGACGCGGCCGCCGCCGTCACCGAATCAGGACGGGGTCTCTATGCAGCTCATGCTTGGCGTAGCAGTCAGTGATGCAGCACTGCTCAGGACGTTTGCCGAGGCGCATCCCAGGCCGCTGGAGATCGCGTCGTCGGGCGGGATCCACGAGGGCGTGTGGGGCATCGGATTCCATGCGCACGGCGAGATCCTCACCAAGCGCGGGCCGGTCGGTCGCGGGGCGTCGATGCTGGAGCACCTGCGCGACGTGCGCGCGCGTCACGTGGTGCTCATCGCGGACGCCGATGCGCCGAGCCGTCACATGGACGAGCGCTGCCCGCTCCGCTATCGCGACTGGCTCTTCGCGATGACCGGCGCCGACTCGCTCGGCGTCGATTTCGGGCGCAAGGTCCAGTCGGAGCTACAGACCTATGCCTTCAGTCAGAAGCGCAACACGTCGCCCGAAGAGGCCGCGCTCATGGTGTTCATGGATGCGCTCGAGCGCGTCAATGCGCGCGACACGCGGGACCTCACGACGCGTGCGATCCAGCGGGCCGTGGCGACCGCCGCGCGGCGCATTCGCGAGCTCGCACCCGACGCGGTTGCGCTCTTCATGTTGCACGTGCCGGGTACGCTCATCGCGATCGGACTCGGGCGTCCCGTCTACGTGGCGCGCTTTCGAGGGGCGGGCGAAGTCGCGCGCGGGGCGCATGCGCTGCATCCGCGCGCAGCGCGCGGGGACCACTTGAAGGCGGTCCTCATCGGCGATCGCACCAGCGACGACGTGGTGTGGGAGCCGCTCGGGGAGGGGCTTGCCGCCGAGGTCGACAGCGGGTGCGACGTGCGACCGTTTCCGGTGTGAGCGGTTGTGAAAGCTTTGTGAGGTGACGGGCGAGGAACGCGCTTCGCGAGGTCGGCGCCCTCAGGGGAGCGCTTGGCGGAGGAGCGAAGCCGCCTCGTCGGTGAGCAGGTAGCCCTGGTCGCGGAAGGCCGCAACGGGGTCGCGCCCGAGGCGCGCCACGAACGCGAGGTCGCGCTGGAGCTTGGCCAGGAGGGCGGGCCAGGCGCGGCGAAGGTCGGTCGAGGTGGCGATGACCTGCATGGGGTCTCCTTGGGGGCGGGACCCGGACGGAACGTGCCGGCCTTTCTTCAGCATTCCGTCGTTCGCGGATGCGACGCGGACCCCTACGCTGCCGTTGACCGCGCGCGCGAGCGCCTGTTATGTCCCGTCACCGTTTCGCCCTTGCGAGGTGCGCCATGATGAACGTAGCGGTCGTCGGAACAGGGTATGTCGGGCTCGTCGCGGGCACGTGCTTTGCCGAGCTCGGACACCACGTCACCTGCGTCGACAACAACCAGGAGAAGCTCGCCATCTTGCGCGCGGGCAAGCTCCCCATCTACGAGCCGGGGCTCGAAGAGATGGTCCCGAAGAACGTCGCGCGCGGGCGCCTGAAGTTCTCCGATGACCTGGCTGGGGCCGTGCGCGAGGCCGAGGTCGTCTTCGTCGCGGTCGGTACGCCGCCCGGCGAAGATGGGTCGGCGGACCTGCGCTACGTTCTCGCGGTCGCCGAGGCGGTGGCCGAGGCGCTCGACGATTTCAAGGTCGTGGTCGTGAAGTCGACGGTGCCGATCGGGACGTGCGACCGGCTGCGCGCGACCATCGCGAGCCGCTCGAAGCAACACTTCGCGGTCGTTTCGAACCCGGAGTTTCTGCGCGAGGGCGTGGCGGTCGGCGACTTCATGCGCCCCGATCGCATCATCGTCGGGGCGAGTGACGAGCGCGCCATCGAGGTCATGCGGCGGCTGTATCGGCCGCTTACGGCCGAGGGCGCGAAGTTCCTGCTGATGGACGTGCGCTCGTCGGAGATGACGAAATACGCGAGCAACGCGATGCTCGCGACGCGCATCTCGTTCATGAACGAGATGTCGAGCCTCTGCGAAAAGGTCGGGGCCGACGTCGAGAACGTGCGGCGCGGGATGGGCGCCGACGATCGCATCGGACCCGCATTCCTCAAGGCCGGCGTCGGTTACGGCGGAAGCTGCTTCCCCAAGGATGTCTCGGCGCTCCTGCAGACCTCGAAGGAGTACACGACGGAGCTCGGGGTGCTGCGGGCGACGGTCGCGGCGAACGACGCGCAGAAGCGGCGGCTGGTGGAGATCGTGAAGGCCGACTTCGGCGAGGATCTCCACGGTAAGAAGTTCGCGCTGTGGGGGCTCGCCTTCAAGTCGAATACGGACGACATGCGCGAGGCGCCGTCGATCCCGATCACCGAGGGGCTGCTGGCGGCCGGGGCCGAGGTCGTGGCGTATGATCCCGCGGCGCGCGAGACGGCGCATCCGGTGTTCGGCGAGCGCATCACGTACGCGAAAGATCCGTACCAGGCGATCGAGGGCGTGGACGGGCTCTTGCTCGTGACCGAGTGGGCCGAGTTCACGTTCCCGGATTGGGAGCGCGTGTGGGCGCTCATGCGGGACCACGCGGTCTACGACGGCCGCAACCTGTGGGAGCCGCGCGAGGTCAGCGCGCTCGGATTCCGGTACCGTGGCATCGGGCGCCGCTGAGCAGGTCGTAGGTCGCGCCGAGGACGCCGCCGAAGGCGAAGCCGAAGGCGTGGGCGAGCGCGTCGACGTTGGAGCCGGCAAACGACGCGCCGAGCGCGGCGAGGGCGGCGCCGGTCACCGCCAGCGGACCGACGGTGCGGAGGGGCGCCGGCAGCGCCTGCCGGGATCGCCAGAGCGCCACGAGGACCATCGCGACCAGGGCGTAGACCATGCCCGAGGCACCGCAGCTGGGGAGAGCGTGGACCGCATGGGCGGCCGCGAACGCCAGCGCACCGGCGAGGAAAGCGAGCGCCGCGCCGAGCACGGCACGGGCGCGGGGCCCGCGTCCCAGGCGGGTCCAAGCCGCAAGCGCGATCGCCATGAGGAGCCCATTCGACAGAATGTGAACGGGCGTCACATGAAGCGTGACGGCGGCGAAATCGTCGCCGAGGTCGGCCAGCGCGGCGCCGCGTGTGAGCAGGTCGGAGACCGTCGGGGTTCGTTCGAGCGTCCCGCCGGCCTCGGAATAACGCATCGCCCAAACGATGACGCACAGCGTCGTGACGCCGAGCGCCCAAGTAAGAGCGGACCACGTCCGAGGCGGCTTCGCGGGCGGTTGACCGACGGAACGTGCGTCAGTCATGACAAGAAACCCAAGCGAGGGGGCTGGTCAGACGGCCCTTGTGAGCTATGATGATAGAGCCTAGGCGCGCCCGTCGCGCCTCGTCGGGGCCGGGTCGACACGCAGGGTGTCGCGGCCTCCCTTCGTCCAGCCCCCAGCGGTCCCACGTGACCTCGACCCCCCGGGACCCGCGTGAGCGCGAGGCCGCCGTCCTCGAGCTGACCTCGCTCGTGAAGGCGATTGCCCATCGCATCGCTGCGCGCGTGCCCAAGCATATCGAGGTGGATGATCTCATCGGCGCCGGGATGATCGGGCTCCTCGACGCCGTCGACAAGTTCGATCGCGCCAAGAGCAACAACTTCAAGAAGTATGCGCTGGTGCGGGTCAAGGGTGCGATGCTCGACGAGATCCGCGCGATGGATCCGATGGGGCGTTCGCTGCGCCGCAAAGTGACGCACGTGACTCGGACGACCGACGCGCTCGAGCGCGTGCTGGGGCGTCCGCCGACCGAGGACGAGGTTGCGTCCCGCCTCGGGATCGGCCTCGCCGGGTATCGGGCGCTACGCGAGCGGCTGCATCCCATCCTGGTCGTCTCGGTCGAAGAGATGAGCGACGAGGGGCGCGACATCTCGAGCTGGATTACGGAGCGCTCGGCGTCGGATCCGGCGGCGTTGCTCGAGGCCAAGCGTGTGCGCGAATTCCTCGACCGCCAGATCCTCGAGATCAAGGAGCGCTTCGGGCTCGTGCTCCGATTCTACTTCTACGACGGCATGACGATGCGGGAGATCGCCAAGGTCCTCGACGTGTCCGAGAGCCGCGCCAGCCAGATTCTGACCGAGGCGCTCGAGGCGTTCGGCAAGCGCATGCGCCTCGCGATCGGGCGCCACGGCAGCGCTGACGTCAGCCTGCGTCGGGCCTAGGAACCGCGCGCGCCGCGGCTCCGGAGCGGGTGGCGCGGCGCGCGATCCCAGGCTATCATCCGGCGCGATGAAGACGCCGATGCCCTTGCGTATGGCCCTCGCGTTCGTCCTGGCCGCGGCCTTCACCGGGCTCGGGGCGTGGCGCGACGCGGCATTTGCGAAAAAGGGCGCGCCCGAGATCGACGTCCTCGATGCTGACGATCCGACGGTCTCCGACGACATCGACACGACCGACCGCGACCTCATCACGGGCCCCTCCGACGAGGACCTGGTGCTGGCGGCGCAGAAGGTGCGGACGACCATCCAAGAGGCGCCGTCGATCATCACGGTCATCACGGCCCGCCAGATGCGCGAGCGCGGATTCCGCACGATCAACGACGTCCTGCGCACGGTCCCGGGCTTCGAGGGCGATCGTTGGGACAACAACGGCTGGCAGAAGGAAGCCTTCGCGCGCGGGTTGCCGCAGACCGTCCTGGTCCTCCTGAATGGCGTCAATATCGTCGAGCCGTTGCGGAACACGGTGTCACTCGACCGCAAGATCCCGCTCGAGGCGGTCGAGCGCATCGAGGTAACGAGTGGCCCGGGCGGCGTGCTCTGGGGCGCCAATGCGCTGCTCGGTATCGTCAATATCGTCACGAAGCGCCCCGACGATAGTGGCGTGCGGGCCGTGCTGGGGGCCGGTGACGGGCCGGGCGAGCGCCTCGCCTTGAAGGGCGGCATCGGCGTGTCGCACCGATTCTCCGACGACGTGGGGCTGGCCCTTCACATCGACATGTTCAGCTCGATGGGCGCCGAATTGACCGAGGACGCCGAGAAGGTCATCGGCGCGTTGCCCGACCCGGCCCCCGACTCGGCGACGCTGTATCTGCCGGGAAGCGTGACCGTCGCGACCAACAAGCGCGCGTGGTTCTTCAACGCCTCCGGCCACCTCGATCTGGGGCCGGTGGCGCTCGATTGGATGATCCCTTTCGAGCAGGACTATCGCGCCATCGGGACGGGCGGCTCGAATCTCACGCACAGCTTCCTCACGGACGAGGAAGGCAAGGGCGTCGTCACGCGCTCGTCGGACTCGATCCGCATGGGCATGCTCTCGTATGCCGACCGCTTCGCGAACGACCGCCTCGGTCTGCATATCCGGGGCTATTTCGTGAGCTGGGAGCTCTCCGAAGACCCGTTCGGCATCTTCGCCGCGAGCCCGATCATCCTGGCCCAGCGCGGGCACACGCGCGATATTCGTATCGCCTTCGACTCGAAGGAAATCTTCCGACCGGGCGGGGCTTTCGACCTCGATTGGCGTATTCTCGACAATCTGACGTTGCTGTTCGGTGGCGAGGTCTTCCAGGACATGGTGCACGGCGTCACCCAGTCGAGCTGGGTGAAAGACACGCTCGGGACGTGCCCGAGCGGCTACACCTACAACGCGTTCGACGCCTATCTCCACTGCAAGATCACCGAGCCGCAGGTCACCGACGAGGACCGCACGGTCGGCGGCACCTTCGCCCAGCTCGACTGGCGGCCGTTTCCCGTCCTCGCGTTGTCGGCGGGCACGCGCCTGCAGGTCTCGAGTCAGTTCGGCGCCGCGCTCCTCTGGTCGGGCGGCGCGGTCTGGAAGATGGCCCAAGACACGCACCTCAAGCTCTTCGCGAGCTCGGGTCTCCGGCCGCCGAGCGTCGTGTCGACCAACGTCAATCCGAACACGATTTCGGGCGTTTCCTACAGTCCGAATCCCGATCTCGCCCCCGAGACCTCGCAATCGGCCGAGCTCGAACTCAACACCTCGGTCCTGCGTGACACGGGTGCGATTCGCGATCTCTTCCTGCGCATCAACGGCGCCTTCACGCTCCTCGACAACGTCATCGTGCGCACCGACGGCGGTCAGTTCGACAACTCGGGGACGCGCCGCATCGCCTCGGCCGAGGCGGTCGCGCGCCTACGCTTCGAGGCGGGGCACGAGCTTTGGGCCAACTACACGTTCACGAAGGTCTTCGACGACGACGAGCCGGGCGGTGAGCTCCTGAATTTTTCCCAGCATATTGCCAATCTCGGTGCGAAATTCGTGTTTCTCGACGACCACATCGAGCTCGACGGCATCCTCACCTTCAAGAGTGGGATGACCGACTACAACCGCCCGGCCAATGAATTCGCGGGCCGGCCAGACTACTCGGTGTCGTGCGACACGCTGGTCGCCAATCCGGTGGCGGCCTCGGACCCGCGCTATGCGATGTACCAGGCGTGCCTCTTTCCGACGTTGGCGGACGGGATCTGGGTGATGCCCGGCCAGAGCATCGCCGAGCAGATTCGGCCGCTGCTCCTCTTGGATCTCGGCGTCCGCTTCAAGAACATCTGGCGCGATTTGACGGTGTCACTCTTCTTCCACAACGTGCTCGATTTTCGCTATTTCGAGCCCGATTTCTTCGGGGACGAGCGCGTCGTGAGCCGTCCGCAGCCCAAGCCGGGGATGTCGTTCTTCGGGCAGATTTCGCTGGGCCTGTAGGCCTAGCGTTCGGAGGGGTCCGACGGACCCGATCCGGCCCCCCTCGCAGCCAGGAAACATGCGGGTCCGAGGCCGTTCGACGGCCGCATTTCGAGGTTGACACCCCCAGGGCCAGAGAGTAGGGTCCCCGCCTCCGCGCGGCCGCGTCCGGCGCGGACTTCCGGAGGTTTCAGCCCGCATGTCAAGTCCGCAGGATCCCACCGACCCACCGGCACCGTCCGAGTCGCGTCGCATCCCGGTCGATATCGCCGTCGAGATGCGCGAGTCGTACC
>SXGT01847264.1_pt1 | contig 12889 bp, 12 predicted proteins | sample 3176221 | NCBI WGS metagenome assembly SXGT01 (sample SAMN11356862, study PRJNA531348) | freshwater metagenome | isolation source: freshwater sample F1-120 | place: China: Fuxian Lake, Yuxi | collected 2017-12-25
CCCTCGGCGTTGATCCAGGCGAACGGCTTCCCGTCGGCGCGCAGCACCAGCGCCCAGTCACCGGGCGCCAGCTGCAACTGGTCGATATCGTCCTCGGCGACCTGCCGGATGTCGTGCAGCGGCAGTCCGGTCGCCGCGAAGAACTGCAGACCACGGTAACCGCGGTCGGCTCCGACGAAACCGGATACCAGCTCGTTGGCCGGATTGGACAGCACGAACGACGGCTCCGCGTACTGCTGCAGTACCCCGCCCCTACCGAAGACCGCCACCTTGTCGCCGAGCTTGACCGCCTCGTCGATATCGTGGGTGACGAACACGATGGTCTTGCGCAATTCGCTTTGCAGCCGCAGAATCTCGGCCTGCAGCTCCTCACGCACCACCGGGTCCACGGCACTGAACGGTTCGTCCATCAGCAGGATGGGGGGATCGGCGGCCAGCGCCCGAGCCACCCCGACCCGCTGCTGCTGACCACCCGAGAGCTGGGATGGATAGCGTTGCGCCAGTTTCGGGTCCAGACCGACGCGCTCCAGCACCTCGAGGGCGGCCTTGCGCGCGCTGCGCCGCGACTCCCCCTTGAGCACCGGCACCGTGGCGACGTTGTCGACGACCCGCTGATGCGGCATGAGCCCGGCGCTCTGGATCACGTACCCGATGCCCAGGCGCAGCTTGACCGGGTCGACCTTGGTCACGTCCTCGCCGTTGACGGTCAGGGTGCCCGAGGTGGGCTCGATCATCCGGTTGATCATCCGCATCGAGGTCGTCTTACCGCAGCCCGACGGGCCGACGAACGCCGCCAGTGTGCCCTCGGGGACATCGAGGGTGAGGTCGTCGACGGCGACGGTTCCGTCCGGATACTTCTTGGTGACGTTGCTGAACGTGATCATCGCGTTCTCACTTACCTGGCAGTGGTTGGTCGAAACCGTTGTCGCTGATCCATTTTGCGGCCGCTTCGTCGGGGTCGACACCCTCGTTGCCCTCGACCGACGTGTTCAGCTCGATCAGCGCTTCGGTGGTCAGCTTGGCGCTGACGGCGTCGAGCACGGATTTGAGATCGTTCGACATCTTCTGCGAGGCGACCAGTGGCACCACATTGGCCGCCAGGAACACGCTCTCGGGATCTTCGAGCACCACCAGATTGTTCTTCTCGATGGCCGGCGATGTGCTGAAGATGTTGGCGGCGGTGACGGTGCCGCCGGTCAGGGCCTGCACGGTCGCCGGCCCGCCGCCGTCGCTGATCGCCACGAAGTTGGCGGGTGCAATATCGAGTCCGTACTTCTGCTTGAGGCCCACCAGCCCGGTGACGCGGGTCTGAAACTCCGATGGCCCACCGACTTTGACCTCCGGTGAGCGCTTGGCCAGATCGGCGATGGACGTCAGATTCCACTCCTGCGCGATGTTCTCCGACACCGCGAGGGTGTCCTTGTCCTCGGCCGGTGACGGATACAGGATCGACAGGTCGCCGGGCAGCGCCTTCAGCAGAGCCAGCAGCACGGCATCGGACGTGGTGGCGGTCGCCTCTGGATCGAAGTACTGCAGCAGGTTGCCGGTGTACTCGGGGATCAGGTCGATGGAATGATCCTGCACGGCAGGGATATAGGTCTCCCGGCTGCCGATACCGAACTGCCGCTTGATGGTGAAGTCGTTGGCCTCCAAGGCCTGGGCGTAGATCTCGGCGATGATCTTCGATTCGGTGAAGTCCGCGGAGCCGACGGCGATCGTCTTCAGGTCGCCGGAGATCTCACCTCCACCGAGCGGATTCGAACTGCCGCAACCGGCAACCGACAGGGTGAGCACAGCGGTACACAAGACGATGAACTTACGGATGCGGCGCATACCGTCCCCTCGGCCATTGGTGCGTCGACGCGTGGCAATTTTCTCGACAGTAACGGGCCCGGCCGGGACATGCCGGGCTTTAACTCACCGTGAGATGGTTTGAAATCGTGTGTGGACGGGCAAGATGAATGCCATGCCGACCGACCCGCACGCGTTGCCCGCTGACCCGGAGCAACCTTACGAACCTCTGGGCGCAGCGGAACCGCCCCCGCCCCCGCCGGAGGACGCGGTCAAGTTCACCAGGGCGGCAGCGCTCTGGACCTCACTGATCGCCGGATTCCTGATCCTGATCGTCTTGCTGATCTTCATCGCGCAGAACACCGACCCGGGCACCTTCCACTTCCTGGGCTGGAACTGGACACTGCCATTGGGTGTGGCGCTACTGCTGGCCGCGGTGGGCGGCGGGCTGCTCGCGGTGATGGTCGGTGCGGCCCGCATCGTGCAACTGCGGCTGGCGGCCCGGAAGAATCTGAAGGCGGCCCGCCGGACCTTCTAGACGAGCTTGAGCCCCTCGGCGATCAGCGGGGCCACGGCTGCGCCGACGGCCGCGGGTGCGTCGCCGCCCTCGCGTCCGCGGAAATCAATCCCCGCGGCGATGATGGCCAGCTTGAAATAGGCCAAGGCCATGTAGAAATCCCAGTTCTGCAATTCCTGGCCACTGGCGACCGCATAGCGCTGGGCCAGCTCATCGGCGGGCGGCAACAGCTCCGAGGTCCAGGCCGCCCGCATGCCGAGCACATCGTCGAAGTTCGGGTTGCGGTAGACGCACATCAACGCCGCATCCGACAGCGGGTCACCGAGGGTGGACAACTCCCAATCCAGCACCGCGCGCACCACCGTCGGATCCTGGGCGTCCAGGATGGTGTTGTCGATGCGGTAGTCGCCGTGCACGATGGAGGCCCGTGGGCTGGCCGGGATCCGTTCCGACAGAACCGAATGCAGCTTCTTCACATCGGCGTCGCGGGTATCGTCGGGCAGCCGCACATGATCCCACTGCGAACCCCAGCGGCGCACCTGGCGTTCCAGGTAGCCGTCGGCCTTGCCGAAGTCACCGAGCCCGACGGCCACCGGATCGACGGCGTGCAGGTCGGCGAGCACCGTGATCAGCGAATCGACGCAGCCCTCGACGACGGCGGCGTCGCCGAGCGCCGCGAGTTCGTCGGCACTGCGCACCACGTTGCCCTCGACGTTCTCCACCATCTGGAACGGCGCGCCCAGCACGGAGTCGTCGTTGCGCATGGTCACCGCGCGGGCCACCGGCACCGGGGTGTCGGCGAGTGCGGCGACCACCTTGTACTCGCGGGCCATATCGTGCGCCGACGGGGTCAGACCGTGCAGCGGCGGCCGGCGCAGCACCCACTTCGACGCATCGTCGAACACCCGGAAGGTCAGATTGGAGCGGCCACCGGAGATCAGCTCGCTGCGCAACTCGCCGGTGCGGGCGATACCTTCCGCACGCAGGTGGGCGTCCAGGGCGTCGAGATCAAGGCCGGCCAGAGAGTTCACCGGGCTTTTCTACCATTGCTGGTTCCGCGGCAGCAGGTCCCATACGTGTTCGGTGCCATTGACCGAGGCCACCGAGAGCCGGCCGCCGCGAGAGGACAACACCCGGGTGACGCCCACGTAGTCGACCTGGACGCACAGCAGCCGCGCCGTCTTCATCACCCGGTGCACCACCGCGTTGATCACACCGCCGTGGCTGAACACCGCCACGGTGTCATCGTGGCCGGCCGTCGCCACGATGTCGTCGATGCCCGCCCAGATCCTGGCCTGGAAGGCGACAGGATCCACGTCGCCGGGCAGATGCCCGTCGATGAGTCGCTGCAGGTCTTCTTTGGAGATCTCCTCGATCGGTGTGTAGTGCGACAGTCCGTAGTCGTACTCGGCAAGCCGTTCGTCGACGTCGACGGGCAGCCCGAGCGCGTCGGCGACGGGCTGCGCGGTCTGCTGTGCCCGGCGCTGCGGACTGCTCACCAGCCGGGTGATCGGGAAACGGGACAGCGCGTCGGGTAGCCGGGCGGCCTGGGCCAGCCCCTCCTCGGACAGGTGCGGATCGGACCCCTCGCCGGGTTCACTCCGCAGCGGCAGCGCATGTCGGACCAGAAGAAGTTGCACCGTGACACCATAGGTCTCGTGCGTGCCTTCGCCTGCCCGGTGTGCGACAGCTTCATGGCGTTCGAGGCCGATCACTGTGCCAGCTGCGGGACCGCGGTGGGGCTGCATCTGCCGTCGCTCAGCATGCTGGCACTCGGTGACGGCGCGGCGATCCACGACGGCATCAGGTGGATCCGCTGCACCCAGTACCGGACGCTGAGCTGTAACTGGCTGGCCCGCGAGGAGCAAGAGGCGGGCCCGCGCGGACGGTGCCTGGCCGGTTCGCTGATCCGCCACGAACCCGACGCCGACGACACCCTGGCGCGGGAGAAGCTGATACCGACCACGCTGGCCCTGCGCCGACTGGTGTTCCAGCTCGCGGACATCGGCTTGCCGATCGAGCCGTACTGGCTGCGTGACGGCGGCCTGGCCTTCGATCTGCTGTCCAGCCACAGCACCGGCCAGAAGGTGATCATCGGTCACGCCAACGGGGTGATCACCATCGACCTGGTCGAATCCCTGGACGACTACCGGGAGTCGCTGCGGGTGCGCCTCGGTGAGCCGTACCGCACCATGCTCGGTCATTTCCGCCACGAAGTGGGCCACTACTACCAGAACGTGCTCGTCGAAAAAGGCTGCGGCGCAGACATCTATCTCGACGAGTGTCGCCGGCTGTTCGGTGACGAGCGGGCCGGCTACCGCGAGGCGATCGACCGGCACTACAACCTTGGTGCCCCGCAGGGCTGGGAGGCGACCTTCATCTCCGAGTACGCCACCATGCATCCGTGGGAGGACTTCGCGGAGTGCTTCGCGCACTACCTGCACATCGCCGACACCATGGACACCGCCAGGGAAGCGGGCATGGTGTTGCACGCCGACCGGGTGCGATTCAACGCGCCACGCGACATCGTGGCGCTGGAGTGCTACGACGACGAGCCCATCGAACGGATGTTGTTCGACTGGAAGTGGATGTCGCTGTTCTTCAACCGGGTGAACACGGCCATGGGCAAGAATCCGTTGTACCCCTTCGACATTCCGCAGCCGGTGGTGGACAAGCTGGGATTCGTGCACAAGGTCGTCCGCGATACCGCCAGGAGCCGATGATGGGCTATGCCGACACACTGTTCGACCTGACCGACCGGGTGGTGCTGATCACCGGTGGCAGCCGTGGGCTGGGCCGCGAGATGGCCTTCGCGATGGCCGGGTGCGGCGCCGATGTGATCATCGCCAGCCGCAAGTACGAGTCGTGTGTCGCCACCGCCGAGGAGATCACCGCGGCGACCGGCCGGGCCGCTTTCCCCTACGCGGTGCACATCGGGCGCTGGGATCAGCTCGACGGGCTCGTCGAGGCGTCCTACGAGCGGTTCGGCAAGGTCGACGTGCTGATCAACAACGCGGGCATGTCGCCGCTCTACGATTCGCTGACATCGGTGTCCGAGAAGCTCTTCGACTCCGTGATGAACCTGAACTTCAAGGGTCCGTTCCGGCTTTCGGCGCTGGTCGGGGAACGCATGGTCGCCGACGGTGGCGGATCGATCATCAATGTCAGCACCAGCGGCTCGCGTAAACCCGATCCCGCCTTCCTGCCCTACGCCGCCTCCAAGGCCGGGCTCAATGCGCTGACCGAGGGGTTCGCGTTGGCCTTCGGCCCGACGGTGCGGGTGAATACCCTGATGCCGGGGCCGTTCCTGACCGATATCAGCGACGCGTGGGATATCGAAGCGACCCAGGCCGGCGCGCAGCACTTCGCGCTGAAACGGCTCGGCAACCCACCCGAGATCATCGGAGCCGCATTGTTTCTCGCCTCCGACGCGTCGAGTTACACCAGCGGGTCGACCCTGCGCGTCGACGGCGGTATGCCTTAGGTCGCTCCGCTCGCCCCACTAGGGCGTGATGATCGCGAAACCGGGGTCGGGCCGGTCCAGCGCGCCGAGCAGCGTCGGCAACGCCTCGGCGTCACCGGTGAACTCCACCCCGGGCGAGTCACGGTCGCCGGCGGCGAAGGCGAGCAGCCTCAGTTTGGTGGCGAACGTGACGGTCGCCGTCGCCGTGGCCGGATCGGCTGAAACCTGGCGGTGCACCAGCACGCCATTGCGCAACGTCAGCCGGTAATCGGCTCCGAGGTCGACGAACGTCACGTCGATCGTGAGGTCCAGATCCCACGAGCGCGGCCCGTTGATGTTGATCGCCAGCATGTCGAAAATCTGTTCCGGCGTCAGCTGACTCATCAGCGACGGGGACGCCGTCTGGGTGGGGGTGCCGAAATTTCCGTCCCGAAGCTCGGTGGCCCCGGACAGGAAGAAGTTGCGCCACACCGCGTTCTCGGCGCCGTAGGCCAGCTGCTCCAGCGTGTCGCCATACAACTCGCGGGCACCCGGATGGTTCTCGTCGGTGAAGATCGCATGGTCGAGCAGCGTTGCCGCCCAACGGTAGTCACCATCGTCGAAGGCGGATTTGGCGAGCTCGACCACCCGGTCGATACCGCCGATCGCCGCCACGTAGCGCGGGCCCAGCGCTTGCGGCGGGTGCTGCCAGAGCCGGCCGGGGTTACCGTCGAACCAGCCCATATAACGCTGGTAGACGGCCTTGACGTTATGGCTGACCGACCCGTAATAGCCGTGCGTGTGCCAGGCCCTCTCGAGTGCGGGCGGCATCTGGAAGGTCTCGGCGATCTCGATGCCGGTGAACCCCTGGTTGAGCTGGCGCAGCGTCTGGTCGTGCAGATAGGCGTACAGATCCCGCTGCACCGACAGGTACTCGACGATGTTGTCCCGCCCCCAGGTGGGCCAGTGGTGCGAGGCGAACACCACATCGGTGCGGTCGGAGAAGGCGTCGATCGCCTCGGTCAGGTACCCGGCCCAGCCGTGCGGGTCGCGCACCAGCGCGCCGCGCAGCGTCAGCAGGTTGTGCAGGTTGTGGGTGGCGTTCTCGGCCATGCACAGCGCGCGGAACTTCGGGAAATAGAAGTGCATCTCGGCCGGGGCCTCGGTGCCGGGCGCCATCTGGAACTCGATCTCGACACCGTCCACGGTGTGTGTCTGGCCGGTCTGCGTGATGTCCAGGGTGGGCACGATCAGCGCCACCTCACCCAGGGACGGCGTCTGCCCCAGGCCACAACCGACCTGTCCCTGCGGGCCGCGGGCCAGCACCGCCCCGTACATGTAGGAGGCGCGGCGGGCCATCGCGGTTCCGGCGTAGACGTTCTCCTGGACGGCGTGCTCGGTGAATCCCTCCGGCGCGATGACCGCGACCTTGCCGGCATCGACATCCGCCTGGGACGTCACGCCGAGCACACCGCCGAAGTGATCGACGTGGCTGTGGGTGGAGATCACCGCCACGACGGGGCGGTCACCGCGGTGCGTCCGGTACAGCGTCAGTGCGGCCGCCGCGGTCTCGGTGGACACCAGTGGGTCGATGACGATGACGCCGGTGTCGCCCTCGATGAAGCTGATATTGGACAGGTCCAGGCCGCGGACCTGGTAGATGCCGGGGACCACCTCGTAGAGCCCCTGCTTGGCGCACAGCTGGGACTGCCGCCACAGGCTCGGGTGCACGCTGTCCGGCGTGTCACCGGCCAGGAACCCATAGGAGTCGTTGTCCCACACCACCCTTCCGTCCGCGGCGGTGACCACGCACGGCTCGAGCGCGCCGAGGAAGCCGCGGTCTGCGTCCTCGAAATCCCGGGTGTCCTCGAACGGCAGTCCGTCGCGTTGGGCGAGGTTGGCAGCGGCGATGGTGGCGGTGGGCGGCTTCTGCTCCATGGCTACGACCCTGCCACGCAGAGCGGTCCGGCGCGCCGGTATCACGGAGCCAGGACGCTGATCTCCTGCGCACCGTGCCCGTCGGCCACCGCCTTCTCGACGATGCGCGCAAACGCCTCCAGTGCACCGGCATCCGCGCCCACGTCGCGCGAGGTGGCGATCAGATGATGCAGCGAGGAAGCCACCGAGGACACCGGTGCGTCGGCCTGCCCGTGCTCTCCGGTTTCGACCCGCTCGCCGATAGCGGTGAAGATCGGGGTGAGGATGTCGACGATGCCGCTGGCGTGCGGCAACAGCTCGGCGACACCGATGCCGTGGGCCTTGGCGATGCCGATGGCATGCAGGAATCCGCTGACCGATGTCCAGAACAGATCGAGGAGCGCCATATCGTAGGCCGCGGCGCGGTCGTATCCGGCGCCCAGCCAGGTTGGCGTTCCCAGGGCACTGAACACCTCGACACCCGCGTCATAGTGCTCCCGTGGCCCGGCGAAAAGAAGGGACGCATCGGGCGTCCCGATGGTCGTCGTGGGTGTCATGATGGCCCCGTCGAGATAGTGCCCGCCCAGGTCGGCCACCAGGGCGGCCGTCCGGCGCGCCCGGGCAGGCGTATCCGAAGTCAGTCCCACGATCACCGTGCCCGCGACGGCGGTGCCCGCTGCCGTCAGGATCGCGTCGACGGCCGCGTGGTCGACGACGTTGATCAGGGCGAGGTCCGCCGCGGAGAAGGCGGCGCCCGGGTCGGCGGCGGCCAGCGCGCCGCGGGCGAGCAGCGGCTTGGCCTTGGCGGCGGTCCGATTCCACACCGTGGTGTGGTGTTTCGCGTCCAGCAGTGCTGCGGCGAGGGCTTGGCCCATCGGCCCGAGGCCCAGAATCGTCACGTTCACGCGGCACTCCTGATGCCCTCGATGATGCGGGCGAACCCCTCGGTACCGTGGCCCGCGTCGATCTGCCGGTGGATGAGGCGCTGCACGACGTCGACCACCTCGGTGCTGACCCCCTGATCGCGGCTGGCCTCGATGATGTCGGCGATGTCCGAAAACAGCAGGCTCTGCTGGCCGGGTACCGAGTAGTCGTTGCCGTCGATGACGGCGGCGAACTCCGGTAGCGATTCAGCGGTCACCTGCAGCCAGGGCACCGCCATCGCGGCAAAGTCACCTGCGGTCACCCCCGCCCCGCTCAGCATCGCCGCACCGTGGAAGAACCCGGCGAACATCACGTACATCGCCGACAGCAACGCCAGATCGTGTAGCGAGGCCATCCCCGCGTCGTCACCGAAATATTCTGCCGTGCCCCACAGTTCGAGGATGGCGCGGTGCTCGTCGAGGATGTCTCGTCGCCCGCTGTAGAAGATCCTGGACCCGGGTCGGGCGATCATCTCCGGGGTGGCCATGATGCCGCCGTCGAGATACCGGGCACCCAGACCATCCGCCCAGCGCGCCAGTTCGCGGGCGCCCTCCGGGGAGGTGGTGGTGAGATTCAGGATCTGCGCGCCGGTCAGCCTGGCGGCGACCGGGTCGAGGACCTCGTGTACCGATCGGTGGTCGAAGAGGCAGACCACCACCAGCGGCGCTGAGGTCACCGCCTCCTCCACGGTGTCGGCGACCCGGGCGCCGAGACCGTCGGTCTTCGCGGCGGTGCGATTCCACACCGTGGTGGGGTGTCCGGCGGCGATGGCGGCGCGGGCCAGCGCCGCTCCCATCTCGCCGAGGCCGATGAAGGTGATCGGTGGCAGTTGCAGCGTCATGGCACCATCGTTGATGCGACGCAGAGTTTTCGACAAGTACCCACTAAATGGTGGGATACGCACCTTTTGGTAAGTAATGACCACGACGTGCGGGAAAGGAATGTCGATGGGACAGTTGGGCACGTACACCTGCGGGCTGGACGCAGGTTTCGCGGTGGTGGACGGAAAATGGAAGCCCCTCATCTTGTGGGAGCTGCAGGACGGCGCCAAGCGTTTCAACGCACTGCACCGCAGCCTGCCCGGCGTCTCACAGAAGATGCTGACTCAGCATCTGAAGGAATTGCAGCGTCACGGTGTGGTGCACCGCGAGAGCTACCACGAGGTGCCGCCCCGGGTGGAGTACTCGATGACCCCGGCCGGCGAGAAACTACTGAAGGCCCTTGAGCCACTCAGCGATTGGGCCGAGAGCCATATCGAGTTGATCTGCGCCGCTATACCCGATGCAGGGTGACGTCGGTGAGCACGCCGTCGTCGACCGAAGCAGTCATGTAGGTGCAGAACGGCTGGCGCCGCCGGTCGGTCGGTGAGCCCGGATTGAGTAGCCGCAGACCGGTGGACGCCGTCGCGTCCCAGGGGATGTGGCTGTGCCCGAAAACCAGCACATCGGTGTCCGGGTAGAGCCGCGCCATCCGTTCGTCACGCCCGGCCGATACACCCGCCTCGTGAGTGACGGTGAACCGCAACCCGCCCAAGTTGGCGTCCGCCCGCTCGGGCAGACGGGCGCGCAGCTCGTCACCGTCATTGTTGCCCCAGCACGCCACCAGAAACGGGGTACGGTCCTGCAGCCGGTCCAACAGATCCGGCGCCATCCAGTCACCCGCATGAAGCACCGCGTCGGCGCCTTCGACTGCATTCCACACCGTGGACGGCAGATCTCGCGCCCGATTCGGCACGTGGGTGTCGGATATCAGCAAAAGACGCACCCTTAGCAGGTTATCGCAGCGCGACGATGTTGCTGGACCCGCTGATTGAATTAGTGTCCTCGGCACCCGAAAACCACTCTAAGCTGCATGTAATGCGCATGATCAGGGCGAACCCCAGCTACGCCGCCGGCTTGGCGGTTTACCTGGTGTTTGTTTGCTGGTTGCTCGCCAGTTGGGGCGGTACGCAGGTGACGACCGTGGTCAGCTCGGTCGGCTTCGTTGCGTTCAGCGGACTGTCCTGTGCGTGCGCCGTCATCGCGGCCCGCGCCGGCCGGGGCAGGATCCGGATCGGATGGATCGCCATTGCCCTCGGCTGCCTAGGCTGGGTCGCCGGCAGCCTGGTGTGGCTCTATTCCACGACAGTCCTCCAGATCGAGCCGTCGTTCCCCTCCGTGGCCGATATCGGCTTTCTCGCGCTCCCCCTGGCGGTCGGCACCGTGTGGATGCTGCGCGCCGCGAACGACAGGCTGTCCGTCTTCCGACAGCTGCTCGACGGCACGGTGATCGCCTCGGCGCTGTTCCTGTTGGTCTGGGTGGCGGTGTTGCACCGTCTGTTCAACGACCATCGTTTCGGCACCATCGACGCCGCGTTGACCGCGATCTACCCGATCGCCGCGCTGACCATGGTCACCCTGTCGGTGCTGGTGCTGACCACCGTGCCGGCGGGTCGTCGCTACATCCTCGGCGTCTTCACCGCGGGCATCATCGCCATCGCGATGGGAGATGTCGCGGCGCTGTACCTGCAACTGGAGGGCAACCTTTCGATCGGCGGCTTCCCGATGATCAGCAAGGTCACCGGGCTGCTGATGATCGCGGCTGCGGCGAGGATGTCGGCCACCGTGAAACGGGGCTCGGGCACTGCAGGAAGCCGGGTGATGCCGACAACCATCATGTGGTTGCCGTACGCGACGATGCCGTTCGCCGTCGTCGCCGCGGTGGCATCCCTGTGGCCCGACACGAATGCCCGTCCGGTGTTGGTGGGGGTGGCGATCCTGGTGATAGCCGCACTGATCCGTCAGCTCACCGTCTTGCTGGAGAATCGACGGCTACTCGGGGAAGTCGCCGAGCATGCGTTCCGTGACCCGCTCACCGGGCTCGCCAACCGGTTGTTGTTCACCGACCGCCTCGACCACGCCATCGCGCTGCAGCACCGTGATGGACGGCCAGTGGCCGTGCTGTCGCTGGATCTCGACGATTTCAAGCTCGTCAACGACAACCTCGGGCACCACTGCGGGGATGAGTTGCTGCGCGAGATCGCCACCCGGCTGGTGCAGAACGTTCCTCCGGGCCATACCGTCGCACGTCTCGGTGGGGACGAGTTCGCGATCATCGTCGAGGCCGGTCCGGAAACCCCCGAACGAATCGCGGGTCGGGTCATGCACGCCTTCGACGACGCCTTCCGTCTCGACGGTGAGGACGTCTACGTCCACCCCAGCATCGGACTGGCCGCCGCGTCCGGGGCCCCGGAGTCGCCCATCAGCACCGAGGAACTGCTCAAGCGGGCCGATGTGGCGATGTATGTGGCGAAGCGCTCCGGTGTCGGCGGCATTCAGGTGTTCGTGCCCGGCATGCAGATCGGCGATGTGGACAACGCGCCCGCGTGGGGGGACAGCGGGCAGCTCCGTCTTCCGCCGGTCTCCGAGATCCGGCTGCTCGGTGAGTTGCGCCGGGTGGTCGACGGCGGCGATCTACGCCTGGCGTATCAGCCGCAGATCTCGCTGGCGACCGGCGACATCGTCGGAGTCGAGGCGCTGGTGCGGTGGCCGCATCCCGAGCTCGGCGTGCTGACACCCAATCAGTTCCTGCCGCTGGTCCGGCGCAACGGCCTGATGGGCGCCGTGACGGATCTGGTGCTGGAACAGGCGGCCCGCGACGCCGCGGCCTGGTACCGGCCCGGGGTCCGGGAGGTGCCGGTCGCCATCAACCTGTTCGCACCCTCCTTCAACGATGCGGCGCTGCCCGAACGGATCGGCGCGGTGCTGGCCGGCCACGGCCTGCCCCCGGATGCGGTGACCATCGAGATCACCGAGCACTACCTGCTGGCCAACGCGCGCCAGGCCCATGACGTCATCAAGCGGCTGCGCAGGGCCGGGTTCCGGGTCTCCATCGACGATTTCGGCAGCGGATACGCGACCATGAGCTACCTGCGGGATCTGCCGATCGACGAGCTGAAACTGGACCGCAACTTCGTGGCGCCCATGTTGGCGAACCCGAGGGCGGCCGCGATCGTGCATTCGGTGATCAAGCTGACCCACACGCTGGGCATCACCAGCGTCGCCGAGGGTGTCGAAGATGCCGAGACCGCCGAACTGCTGCGCGGGTACGGCTGCACCGTGGCTCAGGGCAATTACTTCGCCGAGCCGGTGTTCACCACCGCCCTGCAGGCCCAGCTCGACGTCACTGCCCGCCGAGCAGCTCCGCCATCCGCGGTATGACCGCCTGCAGGCCCTTGAACGGCCTGATCATCACCTTGAACGAGACGATCTTGCCGTCCTCGCCCCAGTGGATCATGTCGATACCGTCGACCACCACAC
>SXGT01625632.1_pt1 | contig 12887 bp, 10 predicted proteins | sample 3176221 | NCBI WGS metagenome assembly SXGT01 (sample SAMN11356862, study PRJNA531348) | freshwater metagenome | isolation source: freshwater sample F1-120 | place: China: Fuxian Lake, Yuxi | collected 2017-12-25
AAATGATAAAGAAAAAATAAATATCCCGTTTATTGAACAAAATTCGATAGACGGGATATTTATTTTAACTCGAATGGAGAAACAAAATGTCAAGAAATCATTTAGAGAAATTTGAAGATAGATACATATTGAAAGAAGGTTGGTGGGAATTTATCAAGGGAGTTATCACTGGGAAAGTTGATTTTTCAGATGTCGGTGAAGAAGATTTGAAATCTGACAATGAACTCAGAAAATCAGTAGCGCAATTAGAAAAGTGGGGGAAGACAAAATATCCGTATGGTCCTGGAACATGGGCAGAACATCTCAAAAAAAATGCTGATGAAATAAGAAGTACATTCACTAGTAACAGAAAGAAATAATGGCAGCAGATTTCGAATCAAGCACGAATCAATTTTTTGAAGATTTCGATAATTATGCTCAAAAAATGTTTAAGGGCAGTAATGTAGCTATTGATGCGTTTCTTGATTCAATGAAAAAAATTGCTAAACACAATCAAATGTATCTCAAAGATTACGTCAAACAAGGTAGATGGACATCTGATGTTATCGAAAAATTAAGAGAAGAAATTGAAGAATTAGAAGAAACTGCAGCAGAGTGGGGAGAAACATTAGACGACGGATTTAAAGCTCAAAAGAAGATGCTTAAATCTCTCGAAGATGTTCAAGAGATGAGTGACAAACTTACTGATTCATTGTCAGAATCAGTAAAAAGTATCACACACCATATCCCAATAGTTGGACATAAAATAGCTGAAGCATTTGATACAAAAGTTATCCCAAAATTAACCAAGCGTCTTGACGCAGGGTTTATGAGATTGTTAAATAAAGGTGGGAAAGGATCCGGTGCTGGGGGTTTTTCAGCTGGGAAATTTGCAGCATTTGGAATTATAGCTGTGGCCATTGCCGGAATAGTTGAAGCATTTACTGAAGCAGAAAGATCTATAACAGGACTTATACAGCAAACTGGGTTTTTAAGAAAAGATGTTCATAAAGTTTCTCATGATATGGAAGAAGCACATTTAAATGTTCTAAAATTTGGTATATCTATGGATGATGTTCGAGAATCAACTGCAGCATTGTTAGAAGAATTTGGTTCTTTGGGATTCGTCAATCAAGAATTAATCGAAAATTCTGCTAAATGGTCTAAAGCTTACAATATCTCTGCTAAAGAAATAGCTCAAACTGTAGATGTATTACATAGAGCACTTGGAATGACTAACAAAGAAGTTGATGAGTTCGTGAAAAGTCTAGACACTGATGCTAGAATTGCTGGTGTATCAGTGAGCATGGTTATGAATGATGTTATGGGAGATGCAAACTTTTTAGCACTTTACACAAAAAGATCAGGAAAAAATCTCAAAGATGCAGCTATAGAAGCTAGAAAAATGGGTGTCTCTTTGAGTGCTACTCAGAAAATTGCAGAAAAATTCTTAGATTACGATAGTGCTCTAGACGGAGCTTCGCAATTGAATCTGCTTGTCGGAACAAAATTAAATCCAATGGAATTACACAGACTTGCAATCACTGGGCAAATAACAGAGTTACATAACAAAATTTTAGATGCTGTCAGCAAAGAAAATAAATGGGACAATATGCTTGTTAACCAAAGACAAGCAATAGCAGCTGCAATGGGAGTTTCTGCAGAAGAAGCAGCAAAAATGTTGAAATCTAGACAAGAGGAACAAAAATTATCACCCAAAGAATTAGCTGATAGAAAAAAAGAACTAGAATCTCAAGAAAATCTTAACAAATTATTGATGGATCAACAGACTGCTTGGGCTAAAGTATGGAACACTCTCAAGTCAAAAATCCATCCAATTTTTTCAAGAATTGGATTGTGGTTATCTGATGTTATAGCACCATTGGCAGACAAAATATCTGCTATGATTGAAAAATGGTTTCCAGATACTGGGAAAATGACTAGCGTGTGGGATACCATGAAAAGAATATGGAACGGTTTGAAAGGACTTGTGGGAGATGTTTTTAAGGAAACACTTGAGAAAGCATTCGATTATATAAGTGAAAATTATCAGTTCAATGCTGGGGCAATATTATCTGGAGGACCAATAATTAGTAGAAATGTTTCTAACATGACTACAGCAGATCTATACACAGAAATTTCAAAAATAGCATCTGGTAAAGGCGGCAATGCAGAAGCTCTCGGAGAAGTTGGAAGAAGATTCAATATTTCTGGAGATGTCGGATATCAAGCAGCTATGGATGCTGTGACAAAACAACTAAGAATAGAACGTGGAGAAACTAGAAAGGCTGACTTTGAAGCAGCGTCAAAATCTTTTGATAAAATTGTAGCAGAAAATAAGAAGAAGTTAGAAGATGAAAAAAAGAAAAAACCACAATTAGCTAAGGGTGGAATTGTAACTAAACCTACTCGCGCACTTATTGGTGAAGCAGGACCCGAAGCGGTTATCCCACTCGGAAATAATTCCATGAAAGAACCACAATTAGCTAAGGGTGGAATTGTAACTAAACCTACTCGCGCACTTATTGGTGAAGCAGGACCCGAAGCGGTTATCCCACTCGGAAATAATTCGATAGATCATAGTTCAGGTGGTGGTTTAAAATTTGCTCGTGGGGGATTGATTCTTCCCCTTGATCAAAGTCGTGCTGCTGGTTCAATAGCAAGCAATCTTTCTAATCAAGGCTCTATGATGGCTGCTGGTGATCCAAATGCTATTTCTATGAGAACTAAAGAGTTTCAACGAGAGGCTGATGCTCAAAGACAAAAAATGGTTAGAGAGCAAAATGCAATGTATAAAAGAGATTTAGCATTACAACAATACAGAAATAGAGACACAAACATGTTTTCTTCTGGAATTTCTTCTTTTTCTTCTGGAATTTCTTCTTTTATGAGTAGCATTCAGACACTCACAGGAATTGATGTATATGGTCAAATGAAAGATGCATTTATGGATTTGATCCCACCTGAATGGAGCGCATTAGCAGATAATCTTAAAACAAAATTTGATGGATTCATGCAAAGTTTACCTGGACAAATGGCTTTGGGAATGTATCAAGGTTTTCAACAAGGTGGAATGATAGGAGGCGCAAGAGGAGGCGCAGGTGCACTTGCTAATCATCAATTTAAAGACGGAGAAACTTTCACAGATAAAGTCGATAATAGTGTGGGGAGATTTGTAGCAAGAAAAACCGAAAATTCTAGTTTCGGAACGGCGGCCGGCGCAGCTGCAGGCGCTGGCATAGGAGCAGGATTAAACACATTCGCCCAAGGTGGCTCTGGAAAACAAGCTCTTTCTTCTGCTTTGTCAGCAGGATCGATGGCAGGATTCGCGGCAGGTGGCCCTGGTGGGATTGCACTTGGTATTGGATTGTTGGCAGGAGACTTGTTATTAAAGGGTGGGAAAAAACGAGGTGAAAGAAGACAGCGTTTAATAGAAAATATTGCAAAGGGATTAGATAAGGGAAGTGTTTCTAAAATCAAACCTGGTGCTAATTTGTTTAGTTCTATAGGTGCCGACGATGGAAGACTGTTTGGACGAGGGCGATATGACAAGGGATCGTACGCACTAACGATTAATGCAATAGCAAGTTCTTTTAATCTGCAACCAAAAGAAGCAGAAGCATTATTCAATTATCTTGTAGGTAATAAAAAAGATAAAAAAATGGAAGAATATTTTAATAACAGATTTTTTGGAGGATCTGGGCCAAGCGAAGAACTAACAGGATCTAGTAAAGAATACACTGACAATATCACTAAAATTCAAACAGATCGAGCTAACTTAGCTGCTAAACAATCATCATGGAGAAATATTAGTGCTGATCAACCGGCCGGAGTCGCTGTAGATTCAACAGTAACTACTGATGGTGAAGGAATTGATACTGAAAGTTATAGCACAACATATGATTCAGGGGCACTGCAACAATTTCAGGGAGACCCAGCTTTACTAGCTGCGATAAATCAAATGAATGCCAATCTAATTGCTGCTATGAACAGACCAATAACTGTAAGAATGGACTCAGTTAAACTCGGAGAAATTTTAGAAGATAGAGCTAGAAGATAGAGCTAGAAGAGGATAATATGTCAACACAACTAGAATTACTTAAAACTAAAAATAAATCTAATATTCAAATATTCACTGAAAACATGGGAATACTGATAGCTAATAATGACTATAATTCAAGTTTCACGTATTCAGATCAAGCAGCATACAGAAATATAGATGAAACTCAAATAAATGTTCGAAACGGAAATAGAACTATAAAAACGTTGATAACAGAATGGAAAGAATCTGCTAGAGCAAACATCATAGCTGGAAGAAAACCACTTGGTAGAGAACCTCGAACATCTGAATATACTGCCGCTAGAGATTATTCTGTTGATCATATTCTTACCAATGGGATGCCGACTGCTCCACCTTCTGCTACTCAAATTGCTGCAGCTCGAGATAAGGGATACAACTTAGGGCAAATAGGTGGAGCAAGAAATGCGGATGATGTATTTTCTAGCAACGAAATTTTTAGACAATTAGATTCGTTGGTAAGAACTGGAAGTTTAGATCTTAGAGGGTCGTTGGATGCTTTGTTCGAAGTTTCAAGAGCTATAGGTAGATTATATCAGCCCGGTATAAACAGAATTCCAGAACCATTTTTATTGAGAATGCCATTAGATGATTTGTTACAACAAAATTTGATATTGCCATCATCAACACCCGGAACAAAAACAGCGACGAATGTATTCACAAATACGTATCTCGCTAATAGAGCTAGAACTGCTTCACAACCGCAAGGCAGAGTGGCCGGAATTCCGATAACTGACATTCAAGAACCGGAAAACCCAAGATCTCCGCCAAGTAGTAGAAGAAGACCCATTTTTACTTTTCAAAATGATGATGCTGTATATTTAACTCCTGCTAAATTAGATAGGGGATTTACTAGTAACATCAATGTGACGACTGATACTTTAAACGAAGCTGTAGTTCATAGTGATTATACACAATTTGCTTCAATGGCTAGATCGGTACTCAGAGATGCCGGAGCAAATTCTCCAACTCTTGATCAAGTGAGATTAACAGCAGAAAGCATAGAATCATACGGTCATGCAGAAAATCAATATTTTCCATTCTTATTTGAGACAGAAAATAGACAGGGAGATAATGAAATTAAACAATATTGTTTTCTTCAAGCAACACTTGCATCGTTGAATGAAAGTTTTTCACCAAACTGGGAAGGAATTCACTTCTTCGGAAGAACTGAGGATGTAAAAACATATCTCAACACAGGAAGATCTTTAGATTTTTCATTTGTAGTATTCGCAAACTCTATGAGAGAACTACAAAATGTGAGAGAAAGAGTAACATGGTTAGCTCAACAATGTTATCCATCATATGACAGAAGTGCTGCAGGAAATTTAGTACGAATGAAATCAGGTCCATTGTTGAAAATAACTATTGGAGATTTGTTTACACAACTTCCAGGATATATCACTAGTTTGACATTAGCATGGGATAAAGGTGGAGCTGGGGGCAAATGGGAAATGACTAAAGGATTAAGAATGCCCCAAATATGTGAGGTATCTGTCAATTATCAAGTAATTCATCCATCAAATCCAGATAGAGATTTTGACTTTTATTACGGTATGCAAAGAAGAATGAATGCAAGAACCAACTCAAATGTTGGAAATCTTATCCCTAGAATATCTACTGGTAGATATGGAGATTCTCAAGAAAGCTACAATGATCATTTGGCGAGGGTGGGTTAAATATGGCAATATCTAGATACTCAGAATTAAAAATAATTGAAGATCCATCGGATAATTCTAAATTATTCGAAACATTTCCGAACGTAACTCCTGAAGATATTCGAGATGATGAAAATGATGTCATCATGCAAATTCAAGATGGAGAAAGATTAGATACATTAGCTCACGGATTTCTTGGAGACGGCAGATACTGGTGGATTATTTGTCTTGCCAACGGGATAAAATATCCGTTAGGTAATGAAGTAAAACCAGGAGCATTGCTAAGAATTCCCACAAATGCTAACAAAGTGTTAGCATTAATTAGAGATAAAGTAAAGTCAATACGATAATATGCCAGCATTAGATAATATTAGATCTGTTCAAGAAGATGTTGTCGGGGGATGGAGAAGTAAAATTCAATCTTCTTCATTACAATTGTCAGGATTAGTTCCGTTTGTTGAGTTATATGCACTATATGATAATGCTGAGTTAGAAAAATTTGAAACTGACACAACTGGAAAATATCTCGATCTTGTTAGAAGATTTTCAACTTTTAGAGTGTCTGGTGATGAATCAAATATTCATCCAGATGGAACGTTGATGCATGCTGTCCAATTAGCTGGAATTCAATCACAGATAGAAGGCCCTGATAGAAAGGGAGGAGTTGGGATAACAAGTCTTGATACATCAAGAGGAATGAAAGAAGCGTTTTCAATTAGTTATGACATGAGTATCACCATAACTAATCCCAAGTTGTTCGAAAGTCGTATAGAATATGCAAAATTTATTACATTGAATTCTCCATTTATGATTATCTATGGATGGAACGGTGGGGGAAAATTTGGATTCCCTGCTCCTCCGATAGTGTCTCCCGGACGAATCACGTCAGTTAATCTTAGTTCAGAAAATAGTGGGTTTTGGAAAGCAGCACTGCTAAACTTAAGAAGATATGATTTGTCATTCAACAGAGTTGGACAATTAGAAGGTACTTTTAGTTTTATGGTTCCTTATACTGCTGTGATAATGATGGAAAGAAATGGGAGAATAGCTTCTGATGTTTTGTCCATTTTAAAAAATCCTGACAACAATTCCGTTATCTCTCCAAATGAAATAAAATCAAGAGCACCAGTAGAAATAAGAAATTTTATTCCGAATGATGTAGGAATAAAAGTTCAAGTTTCAACAACAACTGGTCCATTACCTGCTGACACTACTCAGTTACCCGGTAGAATTTCTGCTAATTTTACTTTAAGAGACTTAACTGTCAGTAGCAAAAATCCGAATATTCCGAATGATCCAGGTCCAGCAGAAATTGAAAATTTGAAAGCTCTGGCTCAAAATGTATTAGAGCCTATAAAGAGACAATTTCCAGGGATAATTATTACATCTGGGTTTAGATCAAGACAATTAAACGCTGCAACTCCAGGAAGTAGTAACACAAGCAATCACTCTAAGGGAATGGCCGCAGATATAGTTCTTTCAGGAAGAACTGATGAGTTGTATCGATGGATAAGCCAAAATATTCCTAAGCTGAATACTAGACCGAATGAATTGATGAATGAAAATGCAAGAAACGCACGTTGGGTTCATGTTGCATGGGTAACTAACAACGATACTAATGTGAGTACAGTCGCACAAAATACTACGACAGAATCTAGCACGCAATACTACTATTTGGGATATATTTTAGAAGCTATCAAATACGCTATTTCTGCTACAGATCCCCAAAAAACTGTTACATTTATATACAAAGACATCAACGCAGATCTTTCTCAAATTTATGTAGATTTTTTGAAAACAAACCGTCTCGATTCTACAGATGTTATCAAAACCCAAAGTATACAAAATGCATTTCAAATTCCTGTGAAGTCATCATTTTTAGAAACTATGCTTTTAAGTGGAAACATGCCTATCTCCGAATTAATCAAAAATGTTACTAGTCGCGGAGGATCTAATCTTCCTGTAGAAATAGCATTAAATAGTATCAACGGTGCTGTAGAAGTGTCAGTAATAGGATCTGAAATTAATGGAGTTCGTGTAGATTTTTCTCAAAGACCTGTAGGATCGACATTTGATATTGACTTTGGAAGTGATAATTCATTATGTGAATCTGTAGATCTAGCTGCAAAACTTGATCCAAACGCATTCGAAACGTTTACATTGCCGATATTAGTTGGAGGTAGAACTGTTGATGTAGCTGCTAGAATAAGAGCTGCAAAATTAGACACAGATTTATTAGTGTGGGTGAGAGATAGAGGTGAGCAATTTAATACAGTTGAACAAGTTCCTATTTCTATCATACAAGAATTTATTGGGAATGATCCCACACGTTACACAAGGGTAGTGGAAGCACTTTTTAATGAAGGAAACGTACTTTCCAACTTGCTGGGATTTTATTTACGAAAAACTTCAGTAAAAATTCATGGAACTGTCGGAATAAATGCGTACAACTTTATCCAAATTAGAGGTTTAATAAGTGGGCTATCTGGAATTTATAATGTTGTCGCAGTAACTGACCAGCTTACTCCATCATCGTTCAGTACAATCTTAGAAGCGACACTCCTCGATTCTTCTCCATCTTCTTGATAAATATATAAATGTGACAAAAATGTTTATAATTCTATGTCGTAAACACTTAAACTTTAGGAGCTAATGAATACAGATGCCGATGTATTGGGAACAAGCGCAAGAAGATGCAATAAAAGAATATATCATTACCAAAGATATCGAATTAAAAGAAGTAATATTTGAGAAAAGAATTCAACCTGTATTCAAAAAATTAGTAGAGAACATTTATTACACATACAGTTTTCATAAAAGCATAAATGATTTTAGTCAAGTAGAACAAGATGCAATTTCTCATTTATATGAGAAACTTCATAAGTTTAATCCCAATATGAATACTAAGGCTTTTTCATATTTCGGGACTGTGACTAAGAGATTCATGTTACAAAGAATGAACAAAAACAAAAACAAGGTTTCTCTAGATACAGATCATAATTATAGCAATTACATTACGTTTGATTCTTCTACCAAATTATACAATGATGATAACAATATCAAAGCACTAAGAGAATTGCTGAAAACTATCAATGAAAATCTTGATCTGTCTAATGAATCCGGATTTAATGAAGATGATTTAGCAGTTATAGAAATTATCAGATATATCATTGATGATTACAAGAAAATTAGTATCACTAACAAAAAACAATTGTATGTGTATCTCAAAGAAGCTACAAGATTGCCTACTCGCAAAATTACGAAAACAATAACAAAACTTAAGACACGATATCAACTTATCAAAAAAGATTTTATAGAAGGTGAATAATGTCTCTAGAATTTGTAGAAACACAATCTTTAGCAAATCGTTATGTAGAATTGTTGCAAAAATCTGAGCAAGTTGTGTATATTGTAGAAAATTTGAATGTTCTCATGGAAAATATGACCAAAGAACTTGAACTTGTTGAAAATGAATTGATAAAAAGAAAAGTACAAATCAAAGAAATTTCAGAACATGTATCGAAAGAAGAATAATGGTAGATTTATCAAAAACATTTTTTCCGGGACTTAAATACATTAAAGATGCATACGGAAAAACTGAGGGATGGTACCCAGATCAAAATATAACTTTTATCTTACACAGAGCCATTGTTATAGATGTGAAAAAAGATACTCAAACAGGAGATATGTCACTAATAATACCTCCTTTCAGTATAAATGCAAAAATTATTAATGAAGATGTATCAAGCGATATTCCCCAAAATGATGAACCTCAATGGTTCCCACCTTTAACATCAATTCACAATATTGATCTTCCAGAAAATGGAGAAACTGTTTGGATAATCAGGTCTTCTAATACAAGAGAAGCTAGAGCTTTTTGGATTGGCAGAGTGAATGACACTGACAAATTAAACCTTGCATTATCTAACGATTTTGCTAATACATTTACGTTTTCGAGTTCTTCTTTAAGTTCTTCTCAAATATCTCCTCAACATGTTCAACAAGTATATTCTATCCCAGCTAGAAATGGCGACGTGATTGCTCAGGGTAGATCAGACTCATATATACGCCACTCATTTAATCCGAAAAATACAGAAGGTGTGTTAGAATTTGGAGTCAAAGAACGAAGAGCTTATGATTTTTCGTCTACCGGAGCAATAACAATTGGGAATACTAAAACCAAAACTGTTCATGTTGCTAGTTCTTCGATCGCAAATGTTATTGGTATTTCGAGTGTCAGTGGGTCTATTTCTGCAAATTCTAATTTTATCGCAAATATAGCTTCTCAAATATACAACATTTCGATATCTGAAAATTCAGAAACTCAAATGTACAAGCATGTTTTGGGAGAAAAAAATACAGGAACTCTCAAAGATATAGTTGAAATGATCAACACATTGAATAATAATTTTGAGAAATTCATTTCTATCTTCTTAAATCACAATCACAATGTCCCTGAACAAAAGTTCAGAAATATTTACACTATCTCTATTCCTCCACAGGGAGGTAGCAAAAATATAGATGTAGACATAAAATTTCCAGTAGTCGGAGTATCACCTGCAGCTGTTGGACAAAACTCTCAAAATACGCTTAATAGCCTGAGAACCTCACTCAATGATGTTAAGTTGAAATTAGTAGCCATCACGACTAAGATTCCAGATACATTAAGCAAAAATCAATTCTTGAATTAAAATTTCTAACATGATATTTATCTATAGGAATTGAATATCACGGGAGAAATTTGTGTCAGTCAATAACGTCAGAGGAATTAATCTACGATTCCCACTCAGAGCAGAAAATCGAGGATTGTTTGCTACAAACAAAACCACTCTTGATTCTATAAAAGAAAATATCAAAATTTTGCTTTTAACTAGCAAGGGAGAACGTGTGATAAATCCGGATATTGGAACAAACGTTCCTATACTTTCGGGACAACTGTTTGAGCAAATTAATAAAGTAGAATTAGAAACAAGAATGACAGCAGAGGTCAGTAATGCTTTCAAAAATTGGATCAAAAATGCAACGTTTTCAGGTCTAGAAATTTTTACACAAGATGAAGACACATCACTTAAAAAAAATGATGTAAGAGTCAAAATTTATTATCAATTGGTAAATAACGAATCTGTAAATGATAGCATCACATTACGAATAAGTGGAAGATGAAATTACAAGAGTTATTCAACACAAGTGTAGAAATTTTTTGGAAAAAGAATTCTAGAAATTTATGGATTGCAACATTTAGTATCAACGATAAATCTTACGAATTTTCTGCTGTAAATGATGAAACAGATGAAGATTGGAATGTAGAATTTTATTTAGAAAATTCTCATACAATTAAGAATGATGTAACTGGTACAGGTGATGAATTAGTAGTATTTTCCACAGTATTGAAAATATTGGATAAGTTCATAAAAGATAAAGATTATCCAAATATAGAATTTTCAGCGAAAGAACCATCTAGAAAAAAATTGTATGACAGAATGATTCGAACATTATCTTCTAAATACGGATATAGATTGGACAAAACTTTCGATTACGGTATTAAGAGATATCGTTTAACTTCAGGGGATTAAAGTGGCTTCAAGAGACATAAACTATCTGAGTAAAGACTTTGATAGCATAAAAGCTGATTTAATAGATTATATCAAGCGTCATTTTCCCAATGAATTTTCAGATTTTTCTGATGCTTCAGGTGGAATGGCACTTATAGAATTGTTGGCATATATCGGAGATCTGTCGTCATTCAATGTAGATAAATCAGTTAATGAAAATTTCATATTTAGAGCTATCGAAGAAAAGAATGTTTTGTCTTTAGCTCAGGGTGCGGGATATAAACCAAAACTTGCTACACCATCTATTGTAAATCTTTCTATAAGTGCTACATTTTCTCCATCAACTTCTGCAGATTCAATGTTTATTCTCAAGAAGGGAACAAGGGTAATTTCCAATGTAGATCCCATAGTAAGTTTCGAAGTGTTAGAAGATGTAGATTTTTCTCTTACTGCTGATAGAACAGTTTCTACTACAGGTTCAGATATTATGGTAGCTGTATCTGGCATTTCTGCAGTTGCTGGACAAACACGATCATTTACATATACTGCAGGCCCTACACCAACTCCATTTTTGAAAATAACTCTTCCTGATGAAGATATAACAGAAATTTTATCTGTTTCAGGATCAGATAATAGTGAATGGTTTGAAGTAGATTATTTAGCAAGAGATACAATTTTTTGGGGCGAACTTAACAACACATCATCTTCAGCCAATACTCCGTATGTTTTGAAACTCAAGAAAGTTCCAAAGAGATTCGCTGTTGAAAGAGAAACTGGTGGTCGATGTTCTATAAGAACTGGTGCTGGAATTCTTTCACAAGAAGATTCAGAAATAGTACCTAATCCTGAAGATTTTGTCCTTACTCCAACACTTCGAGGGTCACCATCAGGATTTATCCCGTCAGTTGTAGATTCTACTAATTTTTTGAAAACAAAAACTATGGGTGTTGCTCCAAGAAATATTGCATTAACAATCACATACAGATTTGGTGGAGGAATTGAAACCAATGTCGGTTCTAATTTGATCAGAAATTTTAGAGACAAAAAAGTAGAATTCAAAACTTTCAATTTTTCTACAATATCAGCAGACACTGCAAATACAATAATTAGAAGTTTAAACGTTGATAATCCTCTTCCTGCTGGGGGCGGAGAAGAACGAGAAACTTTAGATGAAATTAGAGAAAACACAACTGCTTTTATTTCAGCACAAGAAAGAGCAGTAACTCTTACAGATTATCAAGTTAGAGTGATGACAATGCCTCCATCTTTTGGAGGCGTGTTCAGAAGTTTTGCAAGAAAATCTAAAAGTTCACCGTTGGGTGTAGAGTTATTATTGATGTCTAGAGATACGAATGGATCTCTTATCACGACAGACGCTGTTTTAAAAAACAATATTGAAACATATCTTAGACACTTTAAATCTTTCAATGACACAATTCAAATAACAGATGGAAAAATTGTCAATCTTGGTGTAGATGTTGTGATAACTCCAGAAGTTGGAGTAAACGGAAATGAAGCAATATTAGCAACATTGTTGTTATTACAAAAAGAATTCGACATCAATCTTACAAATTTCAATGATGATATAGTTCTCTCAAACATCACAGCAAAAATACAATC
>SXGT01079022.1_pt1 | contig 12882 bp, 10 predicted proteins | sample 3176221 | NCBI WGS metagenome assembly SXGT01 (sample SAMN11356862, study PRJNA531348) | freshwater metagenome | isolation source: freshwater sample F1-120 | place: China: Fuxian Lake, Yuxi | collected 2017-12-25
CTACGCGCTCCTTCAGACGCTGCCCGCCGACGACCGCATCGCGTGGACCTTGCGGTACGTCGAGGGCTACGACCTCGAGGGCGCGGCATCGCTCGTCGGCTGCTCGCTGGCGACGATCAAGCGCCGCATTTTGCGCGCGGAGCGCTACATCGATGGACACTTCGTCGGTAGGACCACGCTCCTTCGGCGGGACGGGAGCGTGACCCCATGAGCGGGGACGACCTCGCCGGGCCGCCGCACGCGGAGCGCCAGCGCGGCGTCGATCGTGCGCTCCTCGCCGAGCACGCGAGCGCCAAGCGCATCGAGCGGGTCTGGGACCGCCTCGAGCGCAGCATCGAAGCGACGACAGCGCCGCGACTCGTCGCGCAGCAGGCGGTGCGGCGACGGCGCGCATTCGCGCAACCTGCAACGGCGCTCGCGCTCGCGTGCGGTGTCGCGCTCGGCGTCGGCGCGGACCGATGGGCCAACCCGCCGCGCGACCGGGTCGCCGCGACTGCCGAGAACGCGCACGACGTCGCGAGCGCGTCGGTCCCGCAGCTCTTCGCCGCGGGTCAGCACGCCAGGCGCTACTCGCTGCCGGGTGGGACCGAGCTCGAGCTCGCACCAGGCTCGGTGTTGGAGCCCGAGAGCGATGGCGAGGGCGCGCTCGTGCTGCGGCTCGTGCACGGCGAAGTGACGCTTGGTCCCGGCGCCGGAGCCACGCGACTTCGGGTTGGCGCCGCGACCGTGACGGCGGCCGACGGGCGCGTCGCGGTCCGTCTCGACGGGGACGTGGCGCTCGTGCGCGTGCTCGAGGGGAGCGCCGAGATTGGCGAGCCCACCGACGCGGGCTTCGTGACGCGGCGCCTCGCAGCGAGCGAGCGCGCCACGATCACCGTGCTCGCGCCGGTTGCGGTGCGCGGTCCCAAGGACAACGAGGCGCCGAGCCACACGACGGCGATGCATCCTCCCACGTCGTCACTCGCCGAAAGCGAGCCCGCCGCCGCGCCGGCCTGGGCGCTCGCGTGCGCGCGGTTCGACTATGCCTCCGCGATCGAGCTGCTCGAGCAGCAGCCGGGCGGCGCGGCGAAGGCGCTCGATGCGGCGAGCGTCGACCACTTGCTCTGCATCGGCAGCGGCGGGCAGCTGCGCAACAGCCCGCTGGTCGCGGTCGAAGCGCTCGAGCGCGTGGTCGAGAAATACGGCGACCGGCCAGAGGCGATGACAGCCGCGAACGATCTCGCCCGTATTTACGGGCTTCAGGGCAACGCCGAGCGCGCCGAGCGCTACGAGAAGCTCAAGGCCGACCTCTCGAAGGGCCTCCTTCTGTCGCAGGATGCGCTCTGCAAAAAGATCGAGGCCGAAGCGCAGGCCCTCGCGCATCGCGCCGTCGTTCGCCTCGCCGCGCGCTATCGCTCGCAATATCCCGACGGGGCGTGCGCCGAGAAGGTCGACGAGCTCGCCGCGGCCGCGAGCCATGCGCTCACCGCTGCTGCCAGCAGCACGCACGACGCCGGCACGGCACCGAGCGGGGAGCGCGCGACCGACGGCGTCGCGGCGGGCTCGAGCGGGGCTTCCGAGGCCACGGCCCCGCGACGAGGCGCAGCCAAGGACGGCGCAGGCAAGGACGGCGCAGCCAAGGACGGCGCAGCCAAGGATGGCGAGCCTCCACGCGCGCGAGAGGACGACGATGCCAGCGACGGCTCGAGCGACGGCGGAGCCAGTCCGTAGGACCGGGAACTCGCGGAACGCGGGGCGACTGGCCGTGGCGCTCGTCGCGATCGCGTCGTCCTCGGGCCCCGTGGCCCACGCGCTCGACACTTCCGCCTTCCCGAGCGACGGCTCGAGCGACGGGGCGGCGAAGAGCGGCGCCCGAGCGGCGATGCGCCCTCCGCTAACTTCAGCGACCGAGTCCGAGCCCGTGCGCGTGCGGCTCGCGCTGTCGAAGGCTGCGGACGAGCGGCTCGCTGAGCTTCGCATGCGCAGGCTCTTCGCGATCGAGCTGCGAGGCGCGGTCGAGCTCGATCCGGGGCCAGCGGGACCGCTCGGGAACGACGTCGTCCAGGTGTGGCTCGACGTCCCGAACCCGCGGCGCGCGCTGATCGAAGTGCGCCGCACCGGCAAGGCGCTGGCGCGGCGGGCGCTCGCGATCGGCGGATTTTCGGGCGATGTCGCAGCGCGCGTCGTGGCGATCGAAGCGGCTGAGATGGCGCGCGTTCAGGCGCACCAACGGGTGCTCTCGGCCAAGCACGACGCCACGGCGCGCGGCCCCGTCCGAGCGAGCCCGCTCGGCTCCGGCTTCTCGGTCACGAGCGCCTTGGGCGTGCGCGCGCTGCCCGCCGCGGCACCGGAGTGGCTCGCGGGTCCAGCGCTCGAGCTCTCGCACCACCGCGGCATCACGAGCCAGGTCGTCTACGGCCGCTGGCTCATCGCTCCCGCCGGCGAGAGCACGCGCTGGCTCGAGGCGGGGCTCGGCCTCGACGCCGCGGTGTGGGCCGCGAGCCTAGCGGGAACGCCCGTGCGCGCCCTGATCGGCATGCGCGCTGGCGCAGCCTCGGTCCGCGTCGAGCCGCGCACCGAAGGCGACTTCGAGTCGGGCGCCCCGAGCTCCGCCACGGCATCGAGCGCACGCGCCGCCGGCTACCTCGCGCTCGAGGTGAGCCCCGCGCGCGGGCTCCACGTCGGACTCGCGGTCGAGCCCGGCGCTGTGCTGCGCCCGGTGACCCTCGGCGCGACCACGCACGAGGGCTTCACGCTCGACGCGATGCTCACGCTCCGCGCCGCCCGCTAGTCCATCCCCTGAGTCGGAACTGCGCTGACAAATTCGCTCACCACCGATCGGGGCGAGGGCGAGCTCATCGGCGACCGAGGAGACCGCCGCGGACGAGGTAAAACGCGGCGAGGAGCGCCATGACGAGCAGCGTGCACCCGAGCGCGAGGCGTCGATGGGCCTCGCCGTCGCCCCGCACGTCGTCGATCGTCGGCTCGCGGCTCATCGGGATCCCGAGCTGGTCGACCGACTCGCCCTCGGGAGCGACGCCGCGCGTCTCTTCGCCCTCCCGCCCCGCCTCGCGGATCGGTTCGTGCGCCTGCTCTTCGCCCTCGCGCCCCGCCTCGCGGATCGGTTCGTGCGCCTGCTCTTCGCCTTCGGTCACGCTCGGTACTTCACGACGAGTCGTCGCCGCGCGCAAGCATGTCGCCGCAGGCGCTCGGTTCAGGGCTTGTACGGCGGCTCGTAGCCCGGCCTCGGAGGCGCGAGCTCGGCGAAGCACGCGCGCAGCTGCGCCACCGCGGGCACGACGCGGGCGCGCTCGCGATCGAAGAGGTTGTCGAGCTCGCCCGGGTCGCGCGTGAGATCGAACACCTCCACGGTCTTGCGAACAGCGTCCTCGATGACCTTGAGGCCGTCCTCGCGGAACATCGCGCGGCGCAGGCGACCCTCGGCGAACAGCACGCGATCGCCATGACCGGGCTCGCCTCGCAGGTACGGCACGAGGCTCCGGCCCATCGTGCCGTCGGACACAGCGCCGCCGCCGAAGAGCTCGAGCACGGTCGGCCCGAGATCCACGAGCCCGACGAGCGCCTCGTGCCGCCCGCGCGCGATCCCCACGCCGAAGGCGATGAGCGGCACCCGCAAGAGCTCGTCGTAGAGCGTCTTGGTGTGAAATACGGTGCCGTGCTCGCCGAAGGCCTCGCCGTGATCGGCGGTCACGAACAAGACGCCGTCGCGACGATGCGAGAGCGCGCGCGAGAGCTTGCCGAGCCACGCGTCGACCACCTCGATCTCGGAGAGGTAGCGCTCGAACGGCGTCCCCTCCTTCGCGGCGCCGCGATCGTACGGCTCGTGCGGCTCGGTGAGGTGCACGTAGTAGAACGCGGGCTCGTCCGACTGGCGCGCCACCGCAGACACGAGCGGGCGCATCAACGCCTCGGCGCGGGCGTGGGCGCGCCCTTCGACCAACACGCGCTCCCGCTCGAAGCCACGCGCGACGCCGTAGCTTCCGGCGAGAAACTGGAGGCCGACGAAGCTCTCGGTCCGAACATGTGCTGCGCCGAGGAGCGCCGGAAAGCGCGCGGTGTCGTCGTGCGCCGGGTAGAGAAACCGGGCCATACCTACGCCGTGCGGCTCCCAGGCGAGCTGCGAAAAATAGCGCCCCGAGAACATCGCGGCGAGCGACACCGACGTCTGCGAGCCCGGCGCGACGGCGCGCGAGAAGTAGGCGCCGCCGTCCCGCATGCGCACGAGATTCGGAAAGCGTGCATCGTGCGCGCCCGAGGCCAACACGTCGGCGCGCAGCGCGTCGACGGTGACGAGAACGACGACCCGCGGCCTTGGCGGCTCGGCGCTGACCGTCGGGCTCGCTGCCACGTGGGCTCCGACGCGCGACGGCGCGAGCGAGCTGCAGCGCGAAGGCTCGGCCCCGCGGAACGGGGCGCCGAGGCTCGGCGCACGCCACACCGTGCGGGCGAGCGCCCACGACGCGGCGGCCCCCGGCTCGCGGAAGAGCTCGAGCCTCACGGCGTTCGACGGCGTGACCAGTAGCGCCACGAGGAGCGCGGTCGCGGCGGCGAAGTCGAGGCACCGCGGCACATGGTTCGTCGCACGCGCGAGCCACCGCGTCACCCGGCCCGCATAGCTCGCGCCGAACAGCGCGGCGCCAGCCCATGCGGCCGCCGCGTGCACGCCCGGGTAGTCGTCTCGCAACACCAGGTGGTGACCGACGACGAGCACCGCCGCGAGCGCGACTCCGCTGCGCTGCCACGCCTTGCCCGCGCGTGCGAGCGTGTTGCCGAGGACGTACGCCGCAGGCACAGCCATGCCGACGAGCGTCGCGTAGAGCGGCAGCAGCGAGCCCGCGAGCCTGCCGTCGAGCGCGGCGTGCGCCTGCCTCTCGAGATCCGCGCCGACGAGGCCGAACATCGCGAACCCAGCGCCGATGGCGGCCGCGAGCCACGCGGCGAAGCGACCTGCGCTCCCGCCGAGGACCGGCCAGCGCGACGCCGCCACGCACGCCGCCGCGGGCACGACCGCGAGCGCCGCGAACACGCCCGCCGTCTCGAGCGCAGCGCAGGCGTGGTGCAGCAGCCGCAGGGCGACCCCGGCGCGCGGCATCGGCACGCGAATCGCAATCACGAGCGCGTGAACGAGCGCCGTCGGGATCGCCCCGAGCAACGTCCCGACGACGACGACGCGAGCGCGCGGCACGCACGCGCCGAGCGCAGCAAAACGCCGCGATTTCTGCGGAACGCGCGGGCCGACCCCGTTCATTCGGGCTATCGTCCTCGGGATGCCGCGCCACAACAAGCTCCTCGTCCTCGTCACCGGCGAGCCCGTCGAGCGCGTGCGCGAGCGCCACGGCGACTTCGTGGCCATCGTGCACCGTGCGATCGCCGCGGCGTGGCCGTACCGGATCGACGCCGTCGACGCGCGCCAGGACGACTCGCTCGAGGCCGCGAGCGCAGATGCCGACGCCATCGTCATCACCGGCTCGGCCGCCAATGTGCATCACGGCGAGCCGTGGATGCTCCGCGCACAAGAGTTCCTTCGCGCCGAGCACGCGCGCGGCACTCCGATCCTCGGCCTCTGCTTCGGACACCAGCTCCTCGCGCAGGCCCTCGGCGGCGAGGTCACCCCGAACCCGAGGGGCCGCGAGCTCAGCACCGTGACGATCGAGCGCCTCGAGGCCGACCCGCTCTTCGATGGCATCGAGCCGCGATTCTCGGCAAACGCGTGCCACCTCGACACGGTGGCGAGATTGCCGGACGCGGCGCGGGTGCTCGCGCGCTCTCCGCTCGACGACCACCAGGTCCTGCGTTTCTCGGAGCGATGCTACGGGGTCCAGTTCCACCCGGAGTTCGACGGCGCCGTGATGCGTGGCTACGTCGAGGCGCGCAGCGAGCAGGCACGCGCAGAGGGCCTCGATCCCGACCACCTGGCGCGCGTCGCGAGCGACACGCCGGCTGGCCCGCGCATCCTCGCCAACTTCATCAGGACCTGCGTCGGCTGATGGCTTCGTCGCGCGCGCCCTTGGGATTCCTGCTCGCGGGCACGCTCACGCTCGGCTGCGCCACGACCGTCGCCCCGCCCTCCGCACCGGAGTCCCGGCGCCCGACCGCGGCCACCGTCACGCCCGCGAACCCAGCCGGCGACGCGCTCGCGCCGGAGGACGCCGCCCTCACGCGTCTGCTCGAGGCGCCGCGCGGCAAGCGCACCGATCGCTTCCGCACGCTGGCATTTCATCTTCCGGACAGCGAAAAATGGAAGCGCGTGCGCATCTTCGGAAACCCAGCACGAACGACCCACCGCTACGGCGACGATCACTTCGCGGTGCAAGTCGTCGAGTACGCCGAGGCTGAGGACGACGCACCCCAGAGCTGCCTCGAGCACTTCTCGAGCCGCGTCACGACCGTCGCCGATGCGTTCGCGCTCGAGCTCGCGCCGTTCGAGCGAGGCCTCGCCCGCCACGCTCGCGGCGTCGAGTCGATCGACTGGAAACAACGCGAAGCCGGGGAGGCGCGCCGCGCCGAAGAGCGACGACGCGCGCGCGAGCAGCGGCGCAAAGAGCAGAGCGCGCCGCCGCCCAAGAAGGTCCGCATTCTTCCCACGACGCCGATCGTGCCCCGGCCGGCGGGCCTCGACGCGCTCCTCGAGAGAGGGCACTCGGAGCTGCGCGCCTGGTGGTACGCACCCGAGCCGCGGGGGTTGCCCGCCGCGACACCGCCCGCAAAAAAGCCCAGTTTTGCGCGGCGCGCCCATGCAGCGACCGAGCCCGAGCTCGGCTGGGCAGAGATGCCGTACCTTCGCACCAGCGGCACCTTCGCGACGCTGCTCAACGATGACACCTACGTGGGTGCCGCGGTGGCGTACCGCTCGTGGGCGGGCACGTGCCTCATCCAAGGGTTCGCCGTGCGCGTGGGCACCGACGAGGCGCTCGCCAAGCGCGTGGTCGATCGCTGGCTCACCGAGCTCGCGCCGCTGCTCTCCTGGAGCACGCGCCTGCGCGCGCGCCCGCCGATCGAGAACCGCTGACGGCCGCGTCGCTCCCCCCGATGACGACGCACGCCGGCGTTCGGGTTCGCCACACTATGACCCCCCGTGTCACAGCTCGGCCGCGACGCGCGACAGCGCATACAGGAGCACGGCCGCGAGCCAGCACCACTCGGAGCGCCGCCACTTGTTCGTCGCGGCCCAGTAGGGAGCGAGCGGCGGCACGAGCAGCGCAAGCGGCGCCCGGTAGCGTGGCTCGCGAGCGCCGAGCCGCACGACGATGACGACGTGCGCCGTCACGAGCGTCGCGAACGACACGAGCAAGCAGCCAAGGATCGCCGCGTCACGCACGCGCGGAGCCTACTCCGAAGGCGCGTCGCAGTGACCCCTCGCGTGTGGCGGTGTGTTGCAGCCGTGAAGGTTGCGTGCCTGCGCGCGCGGCGAAGGCGCTCGGCCGCAGGGAGCGCCCTCGGGCGAGTGGGGCCGCGACCGCCGGAAACGCCCGCAAAATGCGCTCGAGAGCCCCACGATTCGGGCTAAGCTGCCGCCCCCCGTGCGACGCTCGAATCCCCGCCGATTCTCCCTGCCCCTCGGCCTCGTGAGCGGAGCTGTCGTCGCGGGCGCGCTCGGCATGGCGCTGCGCGCACCGGCCGACGAGAAGTTCCTCAAGGTCGAGGACATCAAGCCGGGCATGAAGGGCCACGGCCTCACCGTGTTTCAGGGCGCGCGCCCGGAGCGGTTCGACGTCGAGATCGTGGGCACGCTGCACAACTTTCGCCCACGCCAGGATCTCATCCTCATCAAGGCGAAGCACCCACGCATCGACGTGGCGCGCACCGTCGCCGGCATGAGCGGCAGCCCCATCTACATCGACGGCAAGATGATCGGCGCCTACGCCTACGGCTGGATGTTCAACGTCGAGCCGATCGCGGGAGTGACGCCGATCCACGACATGCTCGCCGACCTGCGCCGCCCGCTGCCCACCGCGATTTCTCCGGGCGCCGGCAAGGCTCCGCTCCCGGGTCCCGGTGCGCGCGGTGCCGCGACGCAGGGTGCCGCGACGCAGGGTGCCGCGACGCAGGGTGCCGCGACGCGGGATGCCAGGACTCAGGGCGACGCCGGAGAGCAGCGCGGTGCGAGCCGCTCGCCTTGGCTCGATCACCCAAGCCGCTTCGCCGCGAGCCCGCTCGACTACGATCTGCGCGCGCACGCGGACCAGATCGCCTCGCTGAGCGCGGGCACGCTCGCGCCCCCGCACGGCACCTCGCTCGCGCCGGCGAGCACCGACCTCATCGTCGCCGGCCTCGGCGCACGTTCGCGAAAGCTCGCGGCCGAACTCTTCGAGCCCATGGGCATGACCGTGCTCGAGGGCGGCGGCACGGGACAAGGCACGGTCGCTGCGGGCGATCCGACGCGCTTCGTCGACGGCGGCGTCATCACGGTGCCGCTCCTGTCGGGCGACGTGTCGATGAGCGGGCTCGGCACCGTCACCTACGTCGAGGGCGACAAGCTCGTCGCCTTCGGCCACCCGATGATGCAGGGCGGCGCCTCGCACTTTCCGACCGCGCTCGGCACCGTGCACTGGGTGCTCGCGACGCAGAACCGCAGCTTCAAGATCGGCGAGCCTACCTTGCGCCTCGGCACGCTGGTCAACGATCGGCAAGCGTCGATCGTCGTCGACATGTCGCAGCGCGCGCCGACCTTTCCCATCGTCGTCGACGTGACCGGCGCGCCGGGAGCGCCGCACACCCACTGGACGCTGGAGGCCTCGAACGATCAGTTCCTCGCGCCCGGGATCGCGGCGATGGGGATCGGCTCGGCGCTCGAGACCACCGCGGGCGAGCGCAACGACAGCACCTGGCGCGCCACCAGCAAGTTGCACGTCAAAGGCCACGGCGTGCTCACCGTCGAGGACTTCGGCACGGGCGCGCAGTCGCCCATCGGCCCGGCGGACTTCGCTCGCTCACGCCTCGTGCGCGCGCTCGGGGCGCTGCTCAACAACCCCTGGGAGGTCGGCGGCATCGAGCGCATCGAGACCAAGGTCGACTTCGTCATGCGGCGCGACATCGTGACGCTGCGCGGCGTGAAGGTGCTCGATCCCGAGGTCGACGCCGGCGAGACGGCGCGCGTGCGGCTGACGCTCGCGAGCCACCTTGGGCCCGAGCGCACCGAGCTCCTCGAGATCCCGATGGCCAAGACGCTCGCCGGCCAGACCGTGCGCGTGCAGCTGCGCCCCGCGTACCTCGTCGATCGCACCGTCCCCGCGCCGGAGAACTACAACGACCTCGTGCGCGTGCTCGCCCGGATGGACTTTCCGGCCGAGGCCATCGTCGCGAGCTACGACCTGCCGAACGAAGCCACGGCGGCGTTCCGCGGCAAGCTCGCGAACCGAATGCCACCGGGGATGGTCGACATGCTCCGCTCGAGCGGCGACACGATCGCGCCCGAGCTCTTCTCCGCCCAGCGGCAGCACATCCACGCGATCCGCGGATTTTTAATCGGCGACGACACAGTTGAAATCAAGGTCCGCGCGCGGCTCGACTAGGCGCTGCTTACCCGACTCTCGATGCCCACCATGAACTCGAAGCTCGTTGCTCCCCTCCTCGGCGCCGCGCTCGCCCTCTTCGGCGCCGCACCCGCACTCGCGGTCGGCACCCGCACGTTCGTGCTCGACACGCTCGACTCCTTCAAAGGCGGCGAGCTCAAGGGGGTCGCGGTCGGCTCCGACGGCACCGTGCGCGCCGGCCTCAGCCTCGCGAATCTCCCCATCATCGAGGCGACGACCGCGTGGGACTCGCTGCTCTTGAGCGACGGCAGCGTCCTCATCGGCACGGGGCCGACGGGCCGCGTTCACCGCATCAAGGACGGCAAGGCGACCCTCGTCGCCGAGACCGACGCGCTCGGCGTGAGCACGCTCGTGCTCGGCTTCGACGGGCTGGCATTCGCGGGGAGCTTCCCGGACGGGAAGATCTTCAAGCTCGCGCCCGACACGAAGGACGCGAAGAAGCTCGAGCCGTGGGTCACCTTGCCCGAGACCGAGGACGTGTGGGAGCTCGCGTACGACGCGAAAAACAAGGCGCTCTACGCCGCGACGGGTCCCGAGGGGCGCCTCTATCGGATCGACGCGGCCGGCAAGGCCGAGGTCTACTTCGACAGCGAAGAGTCCCATCTCGTGAGCGTCGCGGTCGCCACCGATGGCAAGGTCTACGCCGGCTCGAGCGGCAAGGCGCTGCTCTACGAGATCACCGCCGTCGGTCGGGCGCGCGTGGTCCACGATTTCGAGGGCGACGACGTACGCGCGATCGCCATCGCGCAGACCGGCGCGCATGCCGGCGCGATCTACGCCGTCGCCAACGACTACCGCGGCGCGCTCAAGCAGCTGCGTCCCCCGAAGCGTGCGCGGATGGCGCCGTCGCCGAGTGACGACAAGTCGATGAAGGCTGGCCACGGCAGGCTCGTGCGCTTCGGCAAGGACGGCGTGCTGGAGCGCCTGCTCGACGACGACGAGACCCATTTCGCGTCGCTCGCGCTCGACGCGGCGGGCGCGCCCTACGTCGGCACCGGCGCCGAGGGCCGCATCTACACGGTCGACGACAACCACGTGACGCGCCTCGTCGCGGACACCGAAGAGCGGCAGATCACGGCCATCCTCCTCGGCGAAAAGAGCCGACACGTCATCGGCAGCGATCCGCTCGTCTACCATGACGTCACGGGTCAGGGTGGCGAGGCCGCCGTGTGGACGAGCAAGGTCCTCGACGCGGGGCTTCGCGCCCACTTCGGGCTGCTCGACCTCACCGCCGACGGGCAGCTCGAGATCGAGACGCGCTCCGGCAACACCGATCCGCCCGACGCCACCTGGAGCGAGTGGTCGAAGCCCCTCGCGACGAGCGGCAAGCTCGAGAGCCCGGCGGCGCGCTTCCTCCAGCTTCGGGCGCGTTTTGCGCGCGATCCGAGCGCCGTGCTGCGCGGGCTCCGCGTCGCGTTCGTGACCGACAACGCGCGCGCCGTCTTGACCGAGGTCGCGGCCGGCGAGAAGGACACCGACACCGGCAGCGCGTCCGTACCCGCGTCCGGCGCGCAGCCGAGCGAGCCGTCGAGCAAGCTCCGCCTGCAATGGAAGCTCGACAACCCCGATAGCGACGAGCTGCGGTTTCGCCTCTTCTTCCGCGGCGACAAGAGCCCGCGCTGGACCAGCCTGCTCGAGCCGCGCGAGGTGCTCACGAAGCGCGAGTACACCTGGGAGACGGCGGGGCTTCCCGAGGGCCGCTACCGCGTGCGCGTCGACGCGACCGACGAGCTCGCGAACGCGCCCGGGCAAGCGACGCAGCACAGCCTCGAGTCGCAGGTGGTCCTGGTCGACAACACGCCGCCGCGCCTCGAGAAGCTCTCGCTGAAGGGCAGCCGACTCGCCGGCCGCGCGACCGACGGCGTCGGCCCCATCCAGCGCGTCGAGCTCGCGCTCGTGGGCGACAACGCGTGGTATCCGCTGGTGCCGACCGACGGCGTGTTCGACGAGGCGACCGAGGACTTCGACCTCGACGTGAGCCAGGTCATCACGACCGGGCCGGACGTGTTCGTCGTCGTGCGCGCCTACGACGCCGCGGGCAACCGCATCAACGCGACGGTCCCGCGCCAGCCGTGAGCGCCAGGCGTGAGCGCCAGCCGTGAGCGCCAGCCGTGAGCGCCAGCCGTAAGCGCCAGCCGTAAGCGCCAGCCGTAAGCGCCAGCCGTAAGCGGCACGTCGGCGCCGGCCGCGAGCCGCCGCTCGGCCCCATGACATTGCCGTCGCGGTTTTACGCCGCGGGCGCGGCGAGCGACCGCAATCGAGCGCCATTTCGCGGGCACGTTTCGTGAATAGTTCACCGCGACCTGCTACTTTCCAGGAGTCTCGCTTGCCTTTCTCGTCCATGTCTCGCCTTCGCACGCTTCAGCTCGGCCTGATCGTCGCCGCGTCTGTCCTTCCCGGCGCGACGCTCCTCGGCGCCTGCGGCATGGCCAGTGAGGCGTCGACGCTCGCGCTCGGCGCGACCGGCGGCGCGGAATCGCCCGACGGCACCGGCGGCGGCGCGACCGGCGACGGAGTCGGCGGCTCGCAGAACATCGACTACACCGTCAGCGATGGCGGCGGGGCCGCGGGCGCCGCGCCGTCTCATCTCGGCTGCGGCACCGGCTGCATCCCGAGCACCGGCACGGAGAGCTCGTGCACCCTCGGCGAGGGCGGCGGCGAGGGCGGCGGCGGCGGCACGGCCACCGGCTCGTGCAAGCTCATCGTGAACAACGAGGGCGTCACCGGCGAGTGCACTTCCGACGGCGCCTCCGCGGACGGCGAGCCGTGCTTGACGGCGACGGACTGCGCCGCGGGCTTCGGCTGCGTCGAGAGCGGAACGTGCCGCGCCTATTGCTGCGGCGATCCCGAGGCTTGCCCCGGCGGTAGCTATTGTGCCGAGCGCCCCATCGTCGCGAAGGACGTCAGCTCGCCGATCATCACCGTGCCGAGCTTGCCGGTGTGCGCTCCGGTCGAGCCGTGCACGCTGCTCGACGACACGACCTGCAGCACGCCCGGCGACGCCTGCACGATCGTGCGCCTCGACGGCACGACGAGCTGCGTCGCGCCCGGGGCGGGGCTCCTCGACGAAGCGTGCCCGTGCGCCGCCGGATTCTTCTGCGCCGCGGACGCCACCTGCGAGAAGCTCTGCCGCACCGACCGCCCCGGCGACTGCCCGCCCGCCTTTCAGTGCAGCGGCGGCAGCAAGCAGTTCCCGAGCGGCTTCGGCGTCTGCGTGAAGCTCTGAGCTCCGTCGAGCCTGAGCCCTGCAGCCCAGAAGAAGCTCGGCGCCCCCGCAAAAAGCACGGCGGCCCGCAACAAGCACGGCGCCCCGCAACAAGAACGGCGCCCCGCAACAAGCTCGGCGCCC
>SXGT01246431.1_pt1 | contig 12882 bp, 7 predicted proteins | sample 3176221 | NCBI WGS metagenome assembly SXGT01 (sample SAMN11356862, study PRJNA531348) | freshwater metagenome | isolation source: freshwater sample F1-120 | place: China: Fuxian Lake, Yuxi | collected 2017-12-25
GGCGAAAATCTTTGGTGGCCGTTTGCGCAGGCGCAGAAACTGGGCTACGTTCCGACCTTAGATACCCGTGTGGTGAGGACACTCCGTTGCGTGAGGTGTGTTATGCAAGAATCAAGCAATGTACAATGCCCGTTCTGCGGTGGGAACTACGAGTTGGTCGTGGATACCAGCGCCGGTCCGCATCAGTTTGTGACGGACTGCGAGATCTGCTGCCGGCCGTTCGAGATCCGCGCCGACTGTGAGCCGGGGGAAATTCTGAGCTTGGATGTGCGCGGAGTTTGACCGAGAGTCGAGGCGTCATTTATGGCGCCGCAATTGATTCTCTGGGTTTACATCGCGCTGCTCGTCGTGGGCGGGCTTATCGGTTTCCTCAAGGCTAAGAGCAAGGCGTCGCTCATCGCGTCGCTGGCTTTTGCCGTGCCGTTGTCCCTCTGTGCATCGGGCGTCGTGCCCCCGTCGGCAGCCGGTCTGGTGGCGAACATTCTCTTGGCCGTGTTGGCGATCTTCTTCGGGATGAGGTTCGCTAAGACCAAGGCTTTCATGCCCGGCGGTCTGATGACGATTGCCTCGGTCGTTGCACTCCTGCTGCGGCTGGTGCTGAAGTAACTCGCCGCGGATTTCCTCCGCGCCGTCCTTGTGGCGAACACACAACTTCCCATCTGGCAGATCCACGACGGCATCGTGGGAGCGCTGCGTGATGGCAATCGCCTCGTCCTCATCGCGCCGACCGGCTCGGGCAAATCCACGCAGGTGCCGCAGATGCTCCTCGACGCGGATCTCGCTGGTGGCAAACGCGTGGTGGTCCTTCAGCCTCGGCGGGTCGCCGCCCGCACTGTTGCCGCTCGCGTGGCATGGGAACGCGACAGCCGGCTCGGCGACGAGGTCGGCTATCAAGTCCGCTTCGACGATCGCATCGGCGACGGCACGCGGATTGCGTTCATCACCGAGGGCATCTTGCTCCGTTGGCTGCAGGATGATCCCCAGCTCGCTGATATTGGGGTGATTCTGTTCGATGAGTTTCACGAGCGGAATCTGCTGAGCGATGTGGCACTGGCGTTGGTGAAGCGATTGCAGGCCGCGCGCCCCGATCTCAAACTCGTCGTGATGTCCGCCACGCTTGATGCCGAGCCGGTGGCTGTGTATCTCGACGATGCGCCCATCCTCACTTCCGGCGGTCAGATGTTCCCCGTCAATGTGGGTTATCTGGAGCATCGCGATCAGCGGCCCATCAGCGAGCAGGCGTCCGATGTTGTGGCGCGCATCATCAACGCCGGCGATCGAGGCGACATCCTCGTCTTCATGCCCGGGATGGGAGAGATCAATGCGGCGATCAACGCCCTGCGTGCCGAGAAGTTATCCGAACGGATTGCGCTCATTCCGTTGCACGGAGAACTGCCGCCGGAGCAGCAGGACTTGGCCTTCACTGAAAATCCGTTACGCAAGGTTGTCGTCGCCACGAACGTCGCCGAGACGAGCGTGACCATCGATGGCGTACGGCATGTGGTCGATGGCGGTCTTGCCCGTGTAGCGCGTTATGATGCTGAGCGCGGCATCGGCACGCTTTTCCTCGAGGAGATCAGCCGTTCTTCAGCCGATCAGCGAAAAGGCCGCGCCGGCCGCACCGCGCCCGGCACATGCCACCGGCTTTGGACGGAGAGTGGCCACCTGAATCGGCCGGAGAAAAACACGCCGGAGATCCAGCGAAGCGATCTGGCCGAGGTGGTGCTTTTGCTTCATTCGCTCGGCATCAAACGTGCCGTGGAATTTGACTGGCTCGACCGGCCGGATGCCCTCGCGGTCGAACGCGCCGAACGGCTTCTGCATCTTCTCGGGAGCATCGATCCCACCACGGAGGCGTTGACGGAAACCGGCCGGCGGATGTTGCGCCTGCCTTTGCACCCGCGTTATTCGAGGATGCTGGTCGAAGCGGCGCGGCGCGGTTGCGTGCGTCCCGCCGCGCTCTGTGCGGCGTTGGTGAGCGGACGCGACTTGTTGCTGCGGATCGGCCGCGACGACGGGCGGATGGCCGAGGCGCGCGAGTTGTTCGAAAGCGGGCGCGAGTCCGATTTCTTCATGTTGATGCGCGCGTGGCAATTCGCGCGAAAGAACAGTTTCAACGTGGAAACCTGCCGCCGCTACGGCATTCACGCCCGTGTGGCCCGCGAAGTGGAGCAGACGTTCGAGCAGATCCTGCAAATCGCGGAGCGCGAGAAGTTGATTGAAGTGCAAAGCCCGAATGCTGGAGACAACGCTGCGGAGGCCAAAACGGCCGCGCCTCAATCCGACGAGGCGCTCCTGCGCTGCATTACGGCTGGGTTTGTGGACCAGCTCTGCGTGCGCCGGGACAAGGGAACGCTCGAATGCGATCTCACCGAAGGACGGCAGGGCACGTTGATGCGCGAGAGCGCGGTGCAGGAATCCCAACTTTTCGTGACCGCTGCAATTCGCGAAGTGGAGGGCCGCAGTAGCGGGCTAACGCTCCTCGGGTTGGCCACGGCGGTGCGGCGCGAGTGGTTGGAGGAGATGTTCCCGCAGCATGTCACTGCGCGCGTTGAGCACCTCTTTGACCGCGGCCACAAGCGCGTGTCGGCGGTGCGTCTGGTGCGCTTCATCGATCTCATCGTGCAGCACGAGCATCAGCGCGAGGTGGACCCGGCGGCGTCAGGCCGTTGTCTGGCCAGCGCGTATGCGAAAGAATTCTTCGAACTGCCGAACCTCAATCATGACGTGAAGCAATTCATCGCGCGAGTGAATCTCGTCTGCGCCGCGATGCCTGAATTGGAGTTTCCAGTGCTTGACGAGACCGCCATCACAGCGTCCCTGGCGCGCGCCTTCAGCGATCTGACGCTGGTGAAGGAAGCGCAGGCGGCGCCGCTTTTGCCTGAGTTCAAAAAGCATCTCCAGTCGGAGCAACTGGGTTGGTTGGATGAATTGATGCCGCCGGCCGTTCCATGGCCGGACGGTCGGAAGATGAAGTTGCTCTACCCATCGGACACGGTCGTGGAGAAAGGCGCGGTCGCACTACCGGAGTTACAGGTGAAGCTACACGAGTGTTTCGCGCTGATGGCGCATCCGCGTGTGTGCGAAGGCAAGGTGCCGGTGCGTCTCTGGCTCTGCGGGCCGGACCACAAACGCATCGAGTCCACCACCGACTGGCCGGCGTTCAGGGCGGCGCAGTATCCGAAGCTGCGGTCCGCATTGCTCAAGAAATATCCGGGTGTGGGTTGGTTGTAGCCCGCGCGCTTGCTTTTGCCGTGCCGGTGTGTGAAACAAGCCACGCTGTTTTAGAATTTTTCCGAGCCGCATGATTCCCCGTGCAATGATGTTCCCGCCGGTTGGCGAACGCGTCGTGCGTCACGTCGGCGATCGTTTCCGTTTCACGCTGCGGTTGGAGAGCGGGGGCAAGCCGGCCATCACGAAAGCCTTTCTTCGGACGAATCTGGGCCGCGCCGCGGCGTTGCGCCGCGAAATTATTGAAAGCTCCGGTGCGGTGCGCCCGTTGGCGGGCGAGTCGTGGCGCGATGTGCCGATGCGCTTGGTCGGCGGCGAATGGATGGCGGAGTTCGCGCTCACCGAGGTTGGATTCTTTCAGGCCAAAGCGTACTGCGTGGATACGCAAGGCCGACAGGTCTGGCCCGCCGGCGACAACGTCGGCATTTCCGTTCACCCGAATCATTGTCGGACGGCGAACACGATTTACTGCGCCTTCACGCGGATGTTCGGTGCGAGCCGATCGGCGGCCGTGACGGTGGATGTGGCGCTGGAGAAGCGGCTCAACGAGTGGGATCATCAAGGCTACACGGTGATTCCGCCGTCGGGAAAATTTCGCGATCTCGTCAAGCTCCTGCCGCACATCTTCGACACGCTCGGTTGCCGCATTCTGCATCTGCTGCCGGTAAATCCGACGCCGACGACCTCCGCCCGCTTCGGCCGGTTCGGCAGCCCGTATGCGTGCGGAGATCTGACCGCGATCGATCCGGCGCTGGCTGAATTCGACCGGCGCACCACGGCGGTGGATCAGTTCTGCGAGTTGAGCGAGGCGGTCCGACTGCGCGGTGGACAGGTCTTTCTCGACCTTGTCATCAACCACACGGGTTGGGGCAGCACGTTGCAGGAGCGTCACCCCCAGTGGTTCAAGCGCGAGCCGGGCGGCGAGTTCGCCAGTCCCGGCGCGTGGGGCAACACGTGGGCTGACCTCGTGGAATTGGAGCCGCACCACCACGAGTTGTGGGAGCATTTGGCCGAGGCGTTTCTCACATGGTGTCGTCGCGGCGTGGGCGGCTTTCGCTGTGATGCGGGTTACAAGGTGCCGATGCCGGTCTGGCAATACATCACCGCCCGTGTGCACAGCGAGTTTCCCGACACGGTCTTTTTTCTCGAAGGCCTCGGCGGCGGTTGGGATGACACAGCGAGTCTGCTCACTCACGGCGGAATGCAGTGGGCCTATTCCGAGTTGTTCCAGGAATTCAACGGCGCGCAAGTCTCCGGCTACTTGGATCACGCGCTCAAGCAGAGCGCGCGGGTCGGCACGTTGGTCCATTACAGCGAGACGCATGATAACGAACGACTCGCCGCCCGAGGCCGCGCGTGGTCGCTGTTGCGCAATCGGCTCAGCGCGTTGACGAGCGTGAACGGCACCTTCGGTTTCACCGGTGGGGTCGAGTGGCTGGCGGCCGAGAAGATCAATGTTCATTCCTGTCGCGGGATGAATTGGGGCAGCCCGGATAATCTCCTTCCTGAACTGGCGCGACTGAACCGCCTGCTCGCCGAGCATTCGTGCTTCTTCGACGGCGCGCAGATCACGCGGCTTTCGGCGGATGATGCGCCGATCCTCGCGCTGCTCCGTGAATCGGCCGAGGGCAAGGATCGCGTGCTGATCCTCGTGAATAACGATCCAGCAAAACCGCACGCGATTAACTTCTCGGCAGCGAAACTTGGGAAGTGTGCCCCATTGCTCTCGGCAACCTTGGTGGATTTACTGGGTCAAACGGCGCCGGAAATAAAACGGTCAGCCGATGGCGCCGTCGAGTTCAAGCTCGCCGCAGCCGCGGCGTATTGCCTCGCCGATTCGCTCGAACCGCACGGTCTGGCCGGTGAAAAATACCGCGCCACGCGAGCGCAGACGGCGTGGGCCACCGCGGTCTTGGCGCATTCCTTTGCCCCGGAAGAGATCGGCCCGGCGAACGACCACGAACTGGCAGCGTTTGCTGCAGCGGATCCTGCCCGATTCCTCGCAATCCAATCACAACTGGATCACGCGATGGTCCAGCAGGATTTGCTCGCGGCACTGATGGCGGCGACAAAACGCGACCCTTTCCCGCAAGTGGCGTTCTGGACACCGGCGGATCGCCGACGTGTGTTGCCGGTGCCGCCCGGACACTGGTTGCTGCTGCGCGACACGGCCCCTTTTCTCGCCACACTCACCATCGAGGGCGAAGAGACCTCTCGCCACGCGCAGTCTGTGCCGGTCACGGGCGGTTACGTCGTCAGCTTTCCGCCGCGCGTGAAGAACGAGATGGGCACGGATGCCACGCTCCATTTCACGCGGTTTGTCCCTGAAGATGCGCACGTGGCGGCTTCGCTGCGTTACCTTTCATCCGCCCCCACCTTCACGCGACCAACACCGCTCGCGATCAAATCTGCGAGTGCACTCGCCGCTCCGTTGGTCCTGCTCACCAACGGGCGTGGCGGCATGGCGCGGCTCTGTGTGGACTTTGGCCGGATCACATCGAAGTACGATTGTCTGCTCGGCGCAAACCTGCACGCGGAGGTGCCTGTGGATCGCCACATCTTCGCCAAGCGCGCGCGTGTCTGGGCCGCGGCCGACGGTTTTCTGGCGCCGCTCGACGCGGCCAATTTAATCGCCTTCAGCCCCGGGCCTCCAGCGCGCTGGGAGTTCGCCGTGAACGCCGGTGATGGGCGTAGCGTGGAGATTCATCTGGAGGCCGAAATGACCGCAGGCCAGAACAGCACGGTGCTGCGTTTCCATCGGCCGGCCACGCCTCCGCGTATTGGCGTCGAGCTGCCGCCGGACCGCGCCGTGAGCATCAGCGTGCGCGTGGATATTGAGGACCGAAGTTTTCACGGGGAAACAGAACGTAATGGCGGCTCGGAACATCACTTCGCGGTCTCCACCTCGACGCTGAAGGCCCGTTCCGGTTTTCGCTTCATCCCCACAGCGAACACGGCGTTGACGGTCGTTGCCGACCGCGGCGTGTATCATCCCGAGCCGGAGTGGTGTGATCACATTGCGCATCCGGTGGAGCAGAGCAGGGGACAGACTGGTGGAGGCGCGGCTTACAGTCCGGGTTGGTTTGAAGTGCCGCTGAGCCGCGGCGAGACGGCGACGCTCGTGATCACGGCCGAGTCGGAGGAAGGTTCCGTGAGTTCTGCCGCTCTGGAACTCACAGCCGAATCCACATCCGACTCGTTTGGGAAGCAACTGGAGCAGGCCGCACGCGCGTTTGTGGTGCGGCGCGGCAAAGGTCGCACCGTCGTCGCCGGTTATCCGTGGTTCCTCGATTGGGGCCGCGACACGCTCATCTGCGCGCGCGGATTGCTGGCGGCTGGGATGACCGAGGAAGTGCGGCAAATGCTCGTGACCTTCGCTCGCTTTGAGCAGGAGGGCACGTTGCCCAACTCCATCAACGGCGAGAACGCATCGAATCGCGACACCTCCGATGCCCCTCTCTGGTTTGGCGTGGTCTGTGAAGAGACCGCCGCGCAACTGGGCGAAGCTCTCTATCGCGTCGGCGTGGATAAATCCGGCCGCACGCTGTCGGACGTGCTTCGCTCCATCGCCGCCGGCTATTTGCGCGGCACGCCGAATGACATTCGCGTGGACGCCGAATCCGGACTCGTCTGGAGTCCGAGCCACTTCACGTGGATGGACACCAATTATCCCGCCGGCACGCCGCGCGAGGGTTATCCGATCGAGATTCAGGCATTGTGGATCCGCCTACTGCGTCAGCTTGAACGGATTCAGGCGCCGGTGTTGAAGGAACCGTGGGGCGAGTTGGCGGTGCGAGCGGAGGCTTCGCTGCGCGACTTTTTTTGGCTCGAGGAGAAGGGGTGGTTTGCCGATGTACTGCTCGCAGCCCGCGGTGTGTCGGCACGATTCGGAAAAGCGGACGACGCGTTGCGTCCGAACGGTCTTTTCGCTGTGAGTCTCGGTCTGGTGACCGGCGCGCGCGCGCGAAGCTGCGTGACGGCGGCACTGCGTCACTTGCTTGTGCCGGGGGCATTGCGATCGCTTGCGCCCTTGCCGATCTCATGTCCGCTGCCGATCCATGGAGCCGACGGACGTTTGTTAAACGCCCCGAACCTGCCGTATTGGGGCCGGTACGAAGGTGATGAAGATACGCGCCGCAAACCCGCCTATCACAATGGCACGGCGTGGACGTGGCTGTTGCCGGTCTTCTGCGAGGCGTTGGCGCGCGCATGGGAATGCTCGCCGGATGCCGTCCGCGCGGCCCGCGCCTATCTCGGCAGCGCGGAGCGTCTGCTGGCCGATGGCTGTATCGGACACATTCCGGAAATCCTCGATGGCGATGCGCCGCATCAACAGCGCGGTTGCGATGCGCAGGCGTGGGGCGCCACCGAAGCGCTGCGTGTGTGGCGCTTGTTAGATTCCCCGCCGAAACCAGATTGAGCCAAATGGATTTCCCGGACACGCATCATCTGAGCAGCGCGATCGGATGGCTCGAGCTTGGCAACGCCGCCGAGGCGTTATCCGAACTGGAACAAATCTCACCGGCGGCAAAGAACGCAGCGGCCACCCTCGAGGTCCGCTGGAAGATATTGGCCGCGCAACAGCGTTGGGAGGAGGCGGTGATGGTCGCGCGCGAGCATGTGCGGATCGCTCCGGACGAAACCGGCGGGTGGATCAATCGCTCCTTTGCCCTTCACGAACTGCGGCGCACGGCCGAAGCGCGGGCCGAGTTGTTACCGGCCGCGGCGCAGTTTCTGGAGGAGCCCATTGTGCCATACAATCTCGCCTGCTACGCTTGCCAACTTGACGACATGGAGGCGGCGAAGCGCTGGTTCGATGAAGCCGTGAAGCGTGGCGGCAAGAAAAAGATCAAGGCACTGGCGCTGGACGATCCGGATTTGGCGCCGCTGAAGGAGGAGATCCAAAAGTTATGAGCGATGCGAAACGTTTCGAGGATTTGCTGGAGCGTTACTTTGAAGCCGCCCTTGCCGACGCCCCGGTCTGGGCCAATTACGCCGGCCTGCGCGCGGGCGAAGGGAAACTGGGCCGGGCCACGCTGCTGCATTTGCAACGACAGGACAAGCGCCGCCGTCAAACACTCGCGGCGCTGGACGCGATCAATCCGCGCGGATTGACCAACGAACAACACCTCGATCGACTCGCGCTGCGGGCCTTGCTGAACAGGGAGTGTGAGGACTTCGATCTCGCTCGGCACACGCTGCAGCCGGGCGCGCTGGATCTCGTGTTGAACGTGCTGCAGCACGAACTGCAACGAGGAGACGACGAACCGGTCCGGGCGCGTCGGAACATCTTGGGACTGCTGCGCGATACGCCGCGGTTTCTGGCCGAGGATGCCGCGGTGGTCACGCGCCCTGAACGGGTCTGGCGCAGGGTGATGCAGCAGACATTCACCGGCGCGTCTTCGTTGTTCGACGCGGTGGACACATTCATGGGCAAGCCTCTCACCGTACCTGCGCGCAAGGCGGCGAAGAAATATCACGACACCGTGATGAGGCGCGTGCTGGCACCGGAAGGCTCGTTTGCAATCGGCGCCGAGGCGATGCAACGGCGCGTGCGCGAGCAGACCGGGTTGGACTACACGCTGGCAGAAATCGAGTCACTCGCTCAATCGGAGGCGCGGCGGGTTGGAGGCTTGCTGGACGCTGTCTGCAGGAAGTTCGGCAAAGGGCGGAGCGCCGATGAAATCATCGCAGAAGCTCGCGCCGCATGGAAACCCGGTACCGACTTGCCCGCAGTGTATCGCGCGGAGACAGCCCGCGTCGCCGATACGTTCCGCGCGGCGAAAGCGGTGACCTTTCCAAAAGGCGACGAGTTGCAAGTGCGGCTCGTTCCGGAATTCATGCGTCACCTGTATCCGACGGCGGCCTACTCCAGTCCGGGCGCGTTCGAGAAACGCCAGCGTGGTATTTTCTGGGTGAATGATCTGAGTCTCACCAAGACGACCGAGGCCGATAAGCTCGCCGAGCGGCAACAGCATTTCGGGGTGTCGTTGACCTCGGCGCACGAGGTGTATCCGGGGCATCACCTGCAGTTCGTCACGGCCAACAGGCATCCGCGCAAATGGCGGCGCCTGTTCGCGCACGCGGTTTTCTACGAGGGCTGGACGCTGTGGTGCGAGCAGATGATGGTGGATCTGCGCGTGGACCGTTCGCCGTGGCTGCGCGTGCAGCAGTTGCACGATGCGCTCTGGCGCGTGCACCGCATCCTCGTGGATATCCGCCTGCAGACGGGGCGTTACAGCTACGAGCAGGCGGCGGCGCATCTGCGCAAGCATCTCGGTTTCACGAAGGCGCGCAGCGAGGCGGAGATCAACTGGTACTCCGCGTCGCCCACGGTGCCGATGAGCTACTGGCTCGGAAGGCTGGAGAATGAGCGCCTGCGCCGCCGCTTGATGGAAAGGCGTGGGTGGAGCCTGCAACGATTCAACGACTGGCTGCTCAGCTTCGGCACGTTGCCGCAGAGTTGGCTGGAGAAATACGGCTTGGATTGAGCCATCGCCCCGCGCATCTTCATTTTATGAGCTTGTTACCTTTCAAAGAGCTTCCCGCATACAAACCCCGCCGCTTCGTGCCGGCGCAGATCAATCTGGGCGACTGGGGGCAGATTGCGCCACTCTTCGTGCGCTTGGAAGAGGCCGCGCCGAAATGCGCGACGGTGGCCGCGCTGGAGCAATGGCTGATGGACACCGGCGAGTTGAATGCCGCGCTCGACGAGGAATCGAGCCGCCGCTACATCACGATGACCTGCCACACGGACAATCCCGCCGCCGAGCAGAGCTATCTGGACTTCGTGGAGAACATCGAGCCCGAACTCAAGCCGCGGCAGTTCCGCTTGGCTCAGCTTTATCTCCAGCACCCGCAGCGGCCGGCGCTCTTGGCGGAGAAAAAGGCGCGTTACGAAGTCTTCGATCGCAACACCCGACTGCACGTGGAGCTGTTCCGTGAAGAAAACGTGCCGCTGGAGACGGAGGAATCGAAACTCTCGCAGCAGTACCAAAAGCTGGCGGGATCGCTCTCCGTTCAATTCCGCGGCGAGGAGCGGACGCTGGTGCAGATGGGGCGGCATCTGGAGGAGCCGGACCGCGCGTTGCGCCAGGAGGCGTGGACGCTCGTGGCGAAACGGCGATTGCAGGAGGTGGAGAAGTTCGAGGAACAGTTCGATGGGCTGCTCGATCTGCGCGAGCGCATCGCGAAGAACGCCGGTTTCAAAAACTATCTCGAGTACGCCTTCCGCGCACGTGGCCGGTTCGATTACACGCCGGAAGACTGTGTCCGGTTTCACGAGGCCATCGAGCGCGAGGTGATGCCGGCCCTGCGCGAGATGCAGGCGCGGCGACGGCAGCAGCTCGGGGTGGAGAAGGTGCGCCCGTGGGATCTCTCGGTGGATCCGCTCAACCGCCCGGCCCTCCAGCCGTTCGCCGAGGTGGAGCAGATGACCGAGCGTACGCAGCGGATCTTCAATCGACTCGACACGCCGCTCGGCGGCGAGTTCAAACTGATGCGCGACCGGCGCCTGCTCGACCTCGCCAATCGCAAAGGAAAAGCGCCGGGCGGTTATCAATCCACGCTCTCGGAATCTCGGATGCCGTTCATCTTCATGAACGCCGTCGGGCTTCAACGCGATGTGGAGACGATGCTGCACGAGGCCGGCCACGCCTTTCACGCGCTGGCGGCGCGCGACGAGGATTTCTACGCCTACCGCAACGCGCCGATCGAGTTCTGCGAAGTGGCTTCGATGGCGATGGAGCTGCTCGGTAATGAATTTCTCGAAGAATTCTACACTCCCGCCGACGCGGATCGCGCCCGCCGCACGCACCTCGAAGGGATCGTGAACATCTTTCCGTGGATCGCCACGGTGGACGCTTTTCAGCACTGGATCTACTCGCATCCCGGCCACACGCGCGCCGAGCGGAGAGCGGCGTGGTTGAGCCTGATGGATCGCTTCGGCGGCGAGGTGGATTGGAGCAGCCACGAAGAGGCCCGTGCGAACATGTGGCATCGGCAGCTCCACATCTTCATCCATCCGTTCTACTACGTGGAGTACGGCATCGCGCAGCTCGGCGCGCTGCAGGTGTGGGCGAATTCCAAGCGCGACAAGGCCCGGGCGCTGGCCGATTACAAGCGCGGCCTCGCGCTGGGCGGTTCGCGGCCGTTGCCGGAACTGTTCGCCGCGGCGGGATGCCCGTTCGATTTCAGCCAGAAGACGGTGAAGCCGTTGATGGAATTGGTACGGACCGAGTTGGCGAAATTGCCCTGAGCACAGGCAAAGATGGCCGTTGAAAAATGGAGGGCCTCCGTTAGCTTGCTTTGAGGATGCTGGACGACCGTCATTATATGAGGCAATCCGATACGCGTTCGTTTTGGAGCGCGTGGCTGGCTTTGATTCTCGCGAACACAGCGGTGTACGTGTTGCAACTGGTCGCCAATCTCGCGGGCGGTCCGCTCAACTTCGTCTGGGAATACCTCCCGCTCCGGCCGACCGAACTCGCGCACGGCTGGGTGTGGCAGTTGCTCACGTTCCAAGTGCTGCATGATCCGACGAGCCCGCTGCATCTCATCTTGAACTGCGCGATGATCTGGATCTTCGGCCGCGCGTTGGAGACCCGTCTCGGCGCGGTTTCTTTCCTCAAGCTCTACTTCATCAGCGGCGCGATCGGCGGCCTGCTCCAATGCGCGGTCAGTTGGATTTTTCCAAGTCATTTTGGCGCGCACATCGCCGTGGTGGGCGCATCGGCGGGCGTGTTCGGCCTCATCGCCGCGTTCGCGCGTTTGAATTGGGATGAGCAGGTCACCGCGCTGATCGCCTTCATCATTCCTGTCACGATGCGCGCGAAGTATCTCCTACTCGTGCTCATCCTCATCGGCGGGCTGGGCCTCCTTGACCGCAGCAGTGGCATTGCCCACGCGGCCCACCTCGGCGGGATGTTCGCCGGCCTCGCTTACGTCCTGTTTTTCATTCAGGGAAACCATGCGGAGGTGCTGATTGAAACAACGCTCCGCCCCAAGCGCCGCACCCGTTCCCTCATCTTCACAACGACCGATGATGCCCCGCCTGAAGAGTTCATCAGCAAGGAAGTGGATCCGATCCTCGACAAGATTTCCAAGGAAGGCATCCACAGCCTCACCGACCGCGAGCGCAAGATTCTCGAAGCCGCGCGCAAGCGGATGTCGAGTCCCTGATTGCGGTACTCGACTCTCGACTCGCCCCACTCGTCCGCCTACCCTTGGCGCGTATGATTTTGCGTTATTCCCGACCCGAGATGCGGGCCATCTGGACCGACGAGAACCGCCTGAAGACTTGGCTCGAGATCGAGTTGCTCGCCAGCGAGGCGCTCGTGAAGGAGGGCGTCGTCCCTGCCAAGGACTTCGCCAAGATGAAGAAGGGCGCCGACCTCTGCTTCGCCGACACCAAGGCCCTGACCGAGCGCGCCAAGGAGTTGGAGAAGACGCTCAACCACGACGTCATCGGCTTCACCACCGCCGTTGCCGAGAAGATCAACGACCCCGCCAGCCGCTGGCTCCACTTCGGCCTCACCAGCTCGGACATCGTGGACACCGCCTTCGCCGTGCAGATGGTGCAGAGCGCGGACCTCCTCATCGCCGACGTCGAGAAGCTCCTGCCCATCATCGCCCGCCGCGCGAAGGAGCACA
>SXGT01575415.1_pt1 | contig 12882 bp, 11 predicted proteins | sample 3176221 | NCBI WGS metagenome assembly SXGT01 (sample SAMN11356862, study PRJNA531348) | freshwater metagenome | isolation source: freshwater sample F1-120 | place: China: Fuxian Lake, Yuxi | collected 2017-12-25
CATGCGCAGGCCGCCGGCGCGCGTCGTCCTGGTGATTACCTGCTCATCCCCGGGCAGTTGTCGGGCAGTTCCGCTGCTGTGTACGTGCTGGATGTTACAACAGGTTCGTTGAGCGCAATCAGCTACGATGAGCCGCGCAATGAGATCAATGTGATGCGTGAGATTCAGCTTTCCCGCGTGTTCGACGCCGGTGCCGCCATCGGTGGTGGTGCCAGTAACAACCGCCGGAAGTAATCATTCCGCGGCAACGTTAAAGATCGAACGCATTCAATCGAACAAGCAAAGGCATTCACATGCAGAACAACAAAACATTCGCGATTGGAATCCTCTCGCTGACCGCCGTCGTACTGGGCGTCGCCAATTATTTTCTGTCAGACTCGAACCAGGCGCAGGCACAAGTGACTATTAAGGATCGTGATTATTCACTCGTCACCGGACGCGCACAGACAGGTTCAGATGCGCTATATGTGTTGGACAGCCGCACTGGTCAGATCGCGGTGCTGATGTACGACCCGACAACCCAAACCGTCAAGCCACGCAAAGTGCGCAGCCTGATGGACGCTTTCTCACCGCCAACCCGCTAATGTCCACTGGCCGTCCCGTTATCACTGGTGTCGGGCTTTGCACCGTTCTTGGTCAAGACTCGGCATCCACTTGGGACGCACTACTGGCCGGTCGGCGTGTGGTTGAACACACACCGATCGAAATCGACACGACAACCCACGGCTCGCGAGTGCTTGCGCTCGCGAGCCGTGTCGTTCATCAAGCCATCACCGATGCCAAATGGGACGCGAAGACACTCGCCGACGATCGGACGGCTCTCATCGTTGCCACCAGCAAAGGGGAAATTGAATCGTGGATCGATGCTTCACCGGCAGCGCAACGATCTCGATCAAACAAACCACTCGATGAAAACCTGATCATCCCACCGGCGGGGCGTTCGCACGACCGGTGGGGCGTCGGCAGTCTGGCTGACCCGATCGCCAAAGAACTCAAACTCGGTGACGGCCCACGAATGACACTTTCCGCAGCGTGCGCCAGTGGACTTCACGCCCTCATCCGTGGGTGCATGATGCTGCAATGCGAACCCATCGACCGCGTGCTGGTGGTCGCAGCAGAAGCATCGGTGCATCCGTTGTTCATCGAAAGCTTCCGCAGATTGGGCGTCCTCGCCCCGCCGGGGTTTGGCTGCAAACCATTCGATGCCAACCGCAGCGGTTTCGTGATGACCGAAGCCGGTGCCGCGATTTGCCTGGAACGACCTTCATCAAAGACCGCGTACGCCAGTGTCGATCGATATGCGTTAGCAGGTGACGCCCATCATCTGACCGCAGCCGATTCCAGTGGCAGCGTCTTACGCCGAACGTTGTCAGACGTGATCGCAGGAAAATCGGTTGATTTCGTTCACGCGCACGGCACAGGTACGGTCGTCAATGACCCATCCGAGTTGAACGCGATCGACGAAACTCTTGGCTTCTTGACCACCGAAGAGGATCGCAACGTCCCCGTCTACTCGCACAAAGGAAACCTCGGCCACACCCTCGGAGCCGCAGGATTGGTGTCCGTCGTGCTAAGCTGCTTAATGCACCAGCGGCAAACTGTACCAGCAATCCCCGCGCTCAATGATCCACTGCCCGCTAAGAACTGCCGTGTAGCTGCAATCCCGACCGAACGACACATCAAACGCAGCATCAACCTCGCCGCCGGCTTCGGCGGCGCGACCGCGGTGGTGGCGTTGGAATCAACAACGACCTAATGCCGACTCGAGGATATTCAGATCCTGAATACTGTTTCACACTTAGGAAGATTCCGCCCCAACAAACGTCGTTTGCGGAACATCATCGGTAGCTGCGTCGCCCATTACATTGAATAACGGAATGGGCGACGCAGGCGTCGCAGCTACAGGTGTGAAACCCACACCGACTCACTTGGATTAATTCCACAGCACCCGTGGAAGGGAACAACCCATCAAACCCGCACCGTTATGTCGAGCTTAACATAACATACATTATAGGACGTTGAAGGGCGGTTTGGTTTAGATTGGCGATGGACCGATAAGTGGTTTTCCCGCAAGCGATTACAGCGATCAGTCTGTGGGCGCCATCTGTTTTGCGGGCGATTGTGCTGCGAATGATCCGCGCACCTTGTCTGCGAAACCGCAAGCGGTAATCGGTGATCGGTTGCGATCTCGCAGACCACTCGAATGGCGCGTCTGGAACTGGGAACCGATATCCGACATCAGAAATCGGACACCGCAACTGACTTCGCTTACACCCTTTTTACGTCCCCGAAATCGAATGACTGACCGCGAGTTCCTCCAACCGTTGGTCAATGGCTTGGCAGGCGGTCATGGGTTCGAACTTGGACAGGATGCCCAGCAGTTCAGTCTCGTAACCGTCCGGTCGGTACGTGTGCCAGGCGTCCTGCAGGCGGCTGCCCATGGTGTCGATGTTCGGTTCGAACAGGCATGTCGAGTGCATCGATTTCGGCAGAATCTCCGGGTACACGCCACCCTTGGGAAAGATCGGCCAGCAACCGGCCGCCAGGGCGCGGACGGCGTGGAAATCGTTCGTCGCGGCCGGGCGTGCGCTCAGGTAAACGCCGGCTTCGAACAAAGCGTTCGCGTGGGCCTGATTGTCCTGCTCGGGCAAGGTGCGACGTTTGATTTCCGGGTCCAGACCTTCGACCGGACCGACGGTGATCAGATCGAACTGTTCACCGCGCCGGCGGATGACACCCAGTGCGCCGTTCAACAGCCGCATGTCGGCGTCGCGCGTGTCGACGAAAATTGTCCTGGCGGGGCGCTTCGTGCCCTGGCTCGTGGTGTGCTGGTGCACATAGCTCAAATCAATCGCAGGCGACATGATGTGCGACTTCCCCGCCAGTGTCGCCAATGGGTTCAGCGTTGCGATGTCAGGATGCTTATTCACCAGCGACGTTGCCCGGTGCGTGAAATTTCTGAAGTGGTAGTTGCTGTTGAACCACACTTCAGTCGCCGCCGCTGCGGTATTCAGGTTGACGAAATCGGTCGGTTGGCTGTCGGCGTCAGACCGTGGGTCGGGCAGTTGGTTGTCATGGAAATAGACAACCGATGGCTTCTTCGCCAGCCGTGGCGCCAACCGATACAGGTCCGCGAGGTTCAGTGCTTCACTGGTGAAGAGCACATCCACCCTGCCAGACCAATGCCGTTGGAGTTGTTCCGCGAACCAGTGCGACGCCGCCATGAGACGGCGTTCGATGCGCCGCGGTGGAAGTTTTAACAGCGTCCAGCGATGCCGACTGCAGCGTGTGACCGTTTCGAGCATGGCCCTGCGAGGCCCGCCATAAAACGGTTCAAGCGCGAGAATGTCCAACTGTGGTGAAGCCATGCACTGCGCGTCCGTGCGAAGTCTAAATCTGCAACGCCGGTCCGTCGCATTCATTGTACGCGACGACCACCAAAACCTTAGCAGGGTGGTCGCGTTACAAATTTCGGGAAAGAGTTGAAAAGGGTGCTACCGCCCTACTCATCCAACTTTTCGTTGATGAACGACTTCACTTTGTCGATAGCGACTCGCTGTTGGCTCATTGAATCGCGATCGCGAATCGTGACGGTCTGGTCCTTCAGCGATTCACCATCAACGGTCACACAGAACGGCGCGCCGATTTCGTCCATTCGGGCGTACCGCTTGCCGATCGCCGGTTTCGGGTCGTACTCGCAGGCGAATGACTGCCTGAGGTCCATGTAAAGTTTCTCTGCGACCTCTGGCATGCCGTCTTTGTTCACCAGTGGGAAAATGCCAGCCTTGATCGGCGCGAACTTCGGTTTGAACTTGAAGAACTCAAACTTTTCAACGCCCGCACGTGGCTCGACCGAATAGGCTTCACACAGCAGCACCAGCACCGCGCGCGTGAGCCCGGACGCCGGTTCGATGACGTTCGGCGTGTAGCGTGAACGCTTCTTCACCTCGTCATCCGCAACACCTTCAGCCTTCAATCGAAGTTGAAGATCCTGATCGAAGTAATCCAGCTTCGCGCCGCTGTGCGACTGGTGCTGCGTCAGATCGAACGCGCCGCGGTGTGCAATGCCTTCGAGTTCACCGAATTCAGGAGCCGTGAATGGGTACTTGTATTCGATGTCGACGGTGGCTTTGGAATAGTGCGAAAGTTCATCCTGCGCGTGGTCGCGGAAGATGAGATTCTCGGGCTTGATGCCAAGGCTCAGCCACCACTTCATGCGTTCGTGCTTCCAGAAGTCGTACCACTTCAACGCGTCCTCAGGTGGGCAGAAGAATTCCATTTCCATCTGCTCGAACTCACGCGAGCGGAAGATAAAGTTTCGCGGCGTGACTTCGTTGCGGAAGCTCTTACCGACCTGCGCCACGCCGAAGGGAACTTTCACGCGTGTCGTGTCGAGCACGTTGCGATAGTTCAGGAAGATGCCCTGCGCGGTTTCAGGCCGCAGGTAGACGAGATTTTCTTTCGTCTGCTGAAGACCAGCGTATGAGACCATCATCAGGTTGAACTGCTCAGGCGATCCAAGTGCCCCACCGCATAAAATGCATGGCTCGTTGTTGTCTGCCAGCGCGTGAACAATCGCCTTCACATCCGCGGTTTCCGGCGGTGTGATCGTCGGCTGCGCAACCGCAGCCAGGTTCGGAGCCGACTTGCGGGCCTTGTTCTTCACCCAGCGGGCCAGCGTGTCGACGTCTGTCTTCGCACCATTTTCCGTCGCGGTCATCAGTTCTGCGAACCACTTGGATTGCGTTGCGAGGATGTCCCAGTAATGGTCGGCTCGCAGGATGTGCCCGCACTTCACACACTTGCGCATCGGGTCGGCGAACGTCGCGGTGTGGCCACTGGCGTCCCACGTTTTGGGGTGCTGGATGATCGATGAGTCGAGCCCGACCATGTCGACGATCGAACCATCCGGCCCGATCGGTGGACACTCGACCATGTTCCGCCACCACCAGTCACGGATGTTGTTTTTCAGCAGGACACCGAGTGGGCCGTAGTCCCAGAAACCGCGCAGGCCACCGTAGATTTCACTGGCCTGGTAAACGAACCCGCGGCGCTTGCACAGCGAGACGATCTGTTCCATGACGTTCGATGATGATGGGGTCGGTGTGGACATGATGGTCGGTTCCTTCGTTCTTACGTCGTCATTCCGACAGAGCCTAACGGCTCCGGGACAAAACCAAATTTGTCATCCTGTGGTACTCCGAAGGATCTCTTCGAATCGGGAGGGTTCCAAGAGGTCCTTCGGAGTACCTCAGGATGACGGGTCGGGGTTTGGTCCCGTAAGCCTTAAAGCTCCCTCTGGAGGACAACGTTTGCTTCAAGTTCGCCAAACACAGACACCCGGCATCAGGCATCAACAGTCATTGCGTCGAAACACCGGGTGGGGCGCATCGAGAGGCATGAATGCAGATACCTAATGCCGGGTGCGAATATTGCACATGATCGGCGTATGTCGGGTCGCCGCGATTAGGCCTTCGCGGCGTGCGTACCCTTGGCCGCCCCACCGATGACCGCGCTAACCTTTGCGCCGGCCTTGATCGCGTTGGCTTTCTTGGCAAGACGGCTTCGCTTGCGCGCAGCGGCGTTTTTGTGGATCGTGCCCTTGGCAGCGATCTTGTCCAGCCGTGAGGCTGTCTTGTTCATTTCCGTATCGATCTTCGTATTGTCGCCACCGGCGAACGCAACGTTGAGCGACTTAATCTGTTCCTTCAAAACCGTCTTGCGGGCGCGGTTTCGCGCGTTCCGCTTTTCAGTTTGACGGACACGCTTCTTGGCTGACAGCGAATGGGCCACGATCGACTCTCCAAATCTCTTCTGCGTAAACCTGCTTCCAACTGAAAGCAGGGTCGGGCAATCATAATGACTAGCCGTTAATTGTAAAGGGCAGGTGACCAACCACAAGGGGTTGATTTGAATCACTAAGGGGCAACCAGTTCAGGCATACCACGCACTTGGTCTGCGAAACCGCAAGCGATACTCGGTCATCGCTTGCGGTTTCGCAGACTAGAAGCATGGAGGACGACGAACCCGTCCCCCGCTCAACCTGCCTTGGCAAGCCGCACCTGCCGCGATGCATCCACCTGTGGTTCGCGCATCAACAGCACCGCCTGCTGGATCGTCTTCTTCATCTGGCGGTCCAGTAGTTTCTCCGGATCGCTAGGCAGTTTCAGTTCCGCCAAAATCGGAGCCGGCACAATGTCGATTTCCATATCCGCACAGTACACATGGCTGTACTTCACCAGCTGGTTCGCCACGTGAACGACGCAGACCGCACGGAACAATTCCGGTGCCAATCCCATCACCGCAGCGTCACCGGCGGGCATGTGATGCAGCCGAATCGCTTCGACGAGATCGTTCGGCAGTTCCCACTTCGCAGCGAGGAACCCACCAATAAACGCATGATCCGCTCCGAACAATCTTCTTTCACGAGCAAGGAAACTTTCATCCCCTTCTGAACCTTCCCACAATTTTTCAACCTGATGAGGGAATGTGCTGTTGATCGCCAGTTTGCCAATGTCGTGCAGCAGACCGATCGTACCCGCGAGCCAAGGGTCGACACCACCCACGCGCTTGGCCAACAGTTCAGCAGACTGCCCCACCGCGACCGAGTGCAGCCAGAGTTTTTCCGGACTGTAGCCGCGCGGTTTAACTGCGGTTGGTCCGCCTCCAAACATCGGCCCCAATTTCAGTCGAACGACAAGTGATTTGACGGTCGAAAAACCGAGGTACGCGACCGCTTCTTCGATCGACAGAATTTCCCGTCGTAAACCGAACGCAGCGGAATTCACCAGCCGTAAAAGCGACGCGACCAGCACGGGTTCCGTCCCCACAATGCTCGCGACGCTGTTGGCGGTCGAGCCCATGTTGTTCAGCTCGCGCAGAATATTATGCACCGCCCGTGGAAGAGGCGGCACCTTTTCAAGCGCGCCCACGACTTCATCCAGCAGTTCCGATTTTTCCAGTTCCGTCGCATTAATCATGCCGTCTGCGGGGCGCTCGCGAGATCCCTCCGGCGCTTCGAAGAGCGCTGGTGTGACAGCTGGGCTGGTGAGATCAACGGGGTTCTGCGCTTCCCACGCAGCGTCGACTTCCGCAGAGGCCTGAGCTTCCGCCCGACGGTTGTGCCGCCAGATGACAAACGACGTACTGACGAGCAACAAGGTCGCCGCCGACAAAACAATCCACGCCAACATGCGCACCTCTTCCGTACTGCCCGCGCAGGACAACGAGGGCTATTCGTAGTTATCGGATGGAGTGCATCGAAAAGATGAAAGAGGACTATTTCATCACCCGCCACCAGTCGACATTATCGATCGCGGCTCGTATGTCCGCAGTCAAATCGCCTTCAATTTTCGATTCCGGCACAACACACAGCAGTGGCACCTTCGTCCACTTTTCAAACTGCCTCAGGTTCGTTTCTTCTGCGATGCTCGCGCGCTCGGCGGGGTAGCGGTTTACGACGATGCCACCCACGTTCACACCCGCGTGCCGAAGTGCGTTGACGGTCAACGTCGTATGATTGAGCGTGCCAAGACCCGGCCTTGCGACGACTACTGTTGGTGAACCCAACCATCCCGCGAGGTCGAGCATCGTGTGCTTCGCATCGATGGGCGTCGTGATCCCACCGGCCCCTTCCACAATCAGCACATCGCTCGACTTCGTCATCATGTCCATTGACCGCTGAACACCTTCCCAATCCATCGGCTCCCCCGCCCGCTCCGCAGCGACATTCGGTGACAACGGTTCGGCGTAACGATTCGGACAAATCACATCCAACGGAAACGGAACATCCCCACAATGTGCCAAAAACTCCGCGTCTTCCGAAACCAACCCTTCCCGTCGTTTAACACACCCACTGGCGACGGGCTTTAGCGCCGCGACGCGCGCGCCCTGCCGTCGAAACCAATCACAAATCGCGCCGGCGATGATAGTCTTGCCGACTTCGGTATCGGTGGCGGTGATGAAGAGGGTCGGGATGGTCGGGCGTTGAAGCATGGAGTGACTTTACAACCCGTTCGGACCGAGACGAGCAACTTCAATCGACACCGCATTCACGATCGTCCGTAAATCATCCATCTCCATCGCCATCGGCGGCATCAGCACCAGCACGTCGCCCAGTGGTCGAATGATCACCCCATGCTCGCGCACCGCTTTGCAGATCGCGGCACCGGTGCGTTTGCGCGAGTCGAATGGTTCCTTCGTCTTGCGATTGGCGACCAGTTCGATGCCGACCATGAAGCCCTTTTGGCGGATGTCACCAACATGTGGTAACGGACGCACTTTCTCGTCCAACAACGCCGCCAATCCTGCCGACTTTTCCTGAACGCGATTAACGAGGTCGTTCTTCGCGAACAGATCGAGCGATGCCAGCGCCGCGGCGCAGGCGAGTGGGTTGCCGGTGTAGGTGTGGCCATGGAAAAATGTTTTCCCCTCCCAGGGCTCACCCAGAAACGCGTCGAAGATTTTCTGCGTCGCGAACGTCGCTGCGAGTGGCAGGTAGCCGCCGGTGATGCCCTTGGCGACGCACATCAAGTCGGGTGAGACATCTTCATGCTCGCACGCGAACATTTTCCCCGTTCGCCCGAACCCGACCGCGACTTCGTCGGCGATCAACAGCACATCGTATTTCGTGCACAATTCGCGAACACCACGCAGGAAACCTTCGGGGTGAACAATCATTCCCGCTGCCCCTTGCACGATCGGTTCAATGCAGACCGCAGCGATCGTTTCGTGGTGTTTCTCCAACAGCCTTTCGAGACACGCAAGGCACTGCGTCTTCACATCGGATGTCGGTTTGCACCCGACGCGCTCACATACTTCGTTATTGCAATCACACGTTGGGTTGAATCGATATTCAAACGGTGTCGGCGAGTAATGCACCTTGAACAGCATCGGAAAGTATGGCCGATGAAACGCGTCCGTCCGTCCGACGCTCATCGCGCCAACTGTGTCGCCATGGTACGCCTCGGTGAATCCGACGAACGTGTTCTTCTCGGGCTTCCCGATGTTGTACCAATACTGAGCCGCCAGTTTGAACGCGATCTCCGTCGCGGTCGCGCCGGCGTCGCTGTAGAAGATTTTCGATAGGCCCGGCGGGACGATTTTCATCAACCGGTCCGCGAGAAGAATCGCGGGTTCACTGGTCAGGCCCAGCATCGTGCTGTGCGCGACTTTATCCAATTGCGATCGCACTGCAGCGTCAATCTCGGGCACACGGTGCCCATGCACGTTGCACCACAGGCTGCTCACACCATCCAGGTAACGATTGCCATCGCTGTCGATTAAATGCATCCCCTCCGCAGCGACGATGACCAGTGGGTCGTCGCTGAGCCATTGGCGCATGTGTGTGAACGGGTGCCACACGTGCTTATGGTCGAGCTCGCGAAGTCGCTGAGTGGGTGTCTGTCGGGTGGGCGGTGAGTCCATTTATGTGAAAGTTTGAAGTTAGGGGAGAACCTGAAGATCGTCAATGTACCAACGCCATGTGACCACGCTACAATGCGTCACGATGAATCAGTTAGAAGAAATGTCGGCCAGTGAACGGATGGTGCGTCAGCAGTTGATGGATCGTGGGATCAACGACGGTCGTGTACTGGACGCGATGCGCGCTGTCCCGCGCGAACAGTTTGTGCCGAAGGAGCTGCGCGACAAGGCTTACGCCGACGGCGCAGCCCCCATCGGCCATGGTCAAACCATCAGCCAGCCGTACATCGTCGCGCTCATGAGCCAACGACTCGATATCCAACTCAACCACCGTGTCCTCGAAATCGGCACCGGCAGTGGTTACCAGACCGCGGTACTGGCGAAACTGGCGAAAGAGGTTTACACGATTGAGCGCGTGAAGCCATTGCTCGACGCTGCGTTTGAACGGCTGATGACGCTCAACCTTCGCAACGTCCACTTCCGCCATGGTGATGGCACCGTCGGCTGGTTGGGTGTCGGTTCATTTGACCGCATCATCATCACCGCAGGCGCACCGACGCTGCCCGAAAAACTCCTTCGCGATCAGTTGGCGGACGGTGGCTTGGCGCTGCTAGCCGTGGGGCCGATGGACAACCAGATGCTGACCGAAGTGCAACGCTATGGCGACCGCCTGGAAACCGTCGACGTCTGCCCGGTACGCTTTGTGAAACTCATCGGCCAACAAGACGGTTGGACCGAAGACGCCACTTAATCGACGTCTCAATTTTTACGTTCAATAAACCTGGTCTGCGATACCGCGCCCCACTTCGCTTGCGGTTTCGCAGACCAGTTCCGTTATCAATCACAGAATCCGTGTACGCGCCCCTTCGATTCGATAGAATGCCCGCCGAATGGCGCTGGCTCCTACGCAACCGCAGTCCGATCTGAACAATGGCCCCACCGCGGTCGGTTCCCTGGCGAACGTCGGTCCCGCGCGTGCCAAGGCATTCGCGGAACTGGGACTCCAAACCACCGCGGACCTACTGAACTATTTCCCGCGAAGTTACCGTTCTGAATCCGCAGAGCGTTCGATTCGCGAACTCGAACCCGATATTGTGCAGCCATCGCGCGGTGAAGTGGTCGCGGTCGATTATCTGTCAGGCGGTCGTCGGCCTCGCTTCGAAGCGACACTGGACGATGGCACCGGCAAACTGGCGCTCGTCTTTTTCAACGGTGCATGGCTGCGTGGGAAAATTCGACCGGGCATGCACCTTCGCGTGAAGGGCCCGGTCAAATTCTTCCGCAATCTGGCGCAGATGAGCAACCCATCATGGGAACCGATCGAGCCTGATGCGCCGACCATCGAAGCCGCCAAATTCGTCAGCATCTACCCCGCCAGCAGTCGACTGCCGAGCGAAGCCATCGCCCGCACGATCGCGGAGAATATTGATGTCATTGTCGAACCCGTTCGCGAATGGTTTTCGAAGGACATGCTTTCAAGAAGGCAACTCATCGGCCGTCGCACCGCGTATCGACACATCCACATTCCAACGACCGACCAGGAAGCCGCCTCTGCGAAACGTCGGTTGCAGTATGACGAGTTGATGCTGATGCAACTCGGTCTAGGCATCGGCAAGCGTCTGCGCCAAGGCCGACTAACCGCGCCGAAGATGAAGCTGGACAAGTTGCTGGACGAGCGCATCCGTGGCCGCTTTGGATTCTCGTTGACGAACGCGCAGCAGAACGCGATCTGGGAAATCGCCAAGGACCTGCAAAGTGGTCAACCGATGAACCGCCTGCTGCAAGGCGATGTGGGCAGCGGCAAAACCGTCGTCGCGCTGTACGCGATGTTGGTGGGTGTCGCGAACAAATTGCAGTCTGCGATTCTGGCGCCGACAGAAGTGTTGGCGGAACAGCATTTCCTTACACTGTCACGCGCGATGGAAGGGTCGAGCGTGAACGTGGCCCTCGTCACCTCGCGCACCAAGCGGGCCGACCGCGCGAAAGTGTTGGCGGACCTGCAGAGTGGTCGCGTTCACCTCGCAGTCGGCACGCAGGCGTTGATTCAGGAAGACATCGCCTTCGCGAATCTTGGTCTGGTCGTTGTCGATGAACAACATCGGCTCGGCGTTCGCCAACGCGCAGTGCTGAAGGACAAGGGTTTGTCGCCTCACTATCTGGTGATGACCGCGACGCCCATCCCGCGAACACTGGCGTTGTCGTACTTCGCGGATTTTGATGTCAGTGTGATCGACGAATTACCACCAGGTCGCCAGCCGATCAAAACGCGGTGGGTGACATCCAAGCAGTCGACAGTGGCGTATGAACTCGTAAAACGCGAAGTGGCGAACGGTCGGCAGGCGTACATTGTGCTGCCACAGATCGATGGAAACGGAACCGGTGCGGATAACGAAGCGGACGCGAAATCGGTGAAGAAGGAATTCGAACGCCTCTCCACCGGCCCGCTGAAGGAATTGAAGCTCGCCATGCTGCATGGCCAGATGTCCGCTGACGAAAAGCAGGCCGCGATGGCCGCCTTCCGTGCAGGCCGGGTGCAGGTGCTCGTCGCGACGACGGTGATTGAGGTCGGTGTGGATGTGCCCAATGCGACCGTGATGTTGATCGACAACGCTGAGCGGTTCGGCTTGTCACAGCTTCACCAATTGCGTGGCCGGGTCGGTCGTGGTGAACACGCGTCGTATTGCGTTCTGCTCAGCGACGCCGCGACTGAATCCGCCAAGTCCCGCATGACCGCGATGACCGACACGACGGATGGTTTCGATATTGCCGAGCGCGATCTCCAACTGCGCGGTCCGGGTGAATTCTTCGGCACACGCCAGCACGGGTTGCCCGAATTTAAACTGACAGACGTTACCAGCGAACTCGAACTCCTCGCCGACGCCAAAGCGGACGCGATGGAATTGCTCGAACACGACCCACGGCTGTCGTCGCGTGAACACGCCGCGTTACGCGAGGCGTTGATCAGTCAATTCGGAGATTCTCTGCAACTGGCGCAGGTCGGGTAAATGATTTTTCCCAGCGAGTGAATGCATGGAAACAATCGACGATGCATCGAGTCCGGTGCTTGGCTACGCGACACCAGAGCAACGTCGTCCACCCTCTTTGTGGTTGCGGCGGATCGCGATGGCGTGTGGGTATATCCCTTTGGGCATTGGCCTGACGGACATGGTTTTGTGGATCATTACACGCGACGACAATTTCGCCGTCATCGGACTTTACACGCTGGGAAGCTTGCCCTACCTGTTCGGAATCGGTTTCATTTTCGCCGCCGTCTACGCAGGCCTGGAGGCAGCAGTGGGTGTGCGACTTGGACGATGGTTGGGACGACTTGGGTTGGTGATACTGCTCTATGTCCTCACTGCCAGTGCGGGAATCGGTTGCGTCATCCTCGCTTTAGCCATCGAAGATGGTTGGAGATAGCGACAACTTTGTTACACTCGATTCATTACGCTTGAGGAG
>SXGT01859499.1_pt1 | contig 12880 bp, 9 predicted proteins | sample 3176221 | NCBI WGS metagenome assembly SXGT01 (sample SAMN11356862, study PRJNA531348) | freshwater metagenome | isolation source: freshwater sample F1-120 | place: China: Fuxian Lake, Yuxi | collected 2017-12-25
CTGACGCAGGCCGCGTACCGCATCGGCGACTCGACGACGAACATCATCTCGCCGCTGAACCCGTACTTCCCGCTGATCGTGACCTTCACGCAGAAGTACCACCGCGCGACCGGCATCGGCACGCTGATCTCGGTCATGCTGCCGTACTCGCTGACCTTCCTGTCGGCGTGGACGGTCTTCCTGCTCGTGTATTGGTCGCTCGGGCTGCCGCTGGGGCTGGGCGCGAGCTACACGTACGGCGGTTGATCAGCCAGGCGCGCCGCGTCCCCGCTCGTTCACGGTTGGACGAGGGGCGCGGCGCGCTGGCTGGCGTCCTCGAGCTTGAAGTAGGCGGCGGGTTGGAACCCGAACAGGCCGGCCACGAGGTTCGTCGGGAACGACTCGCACTTGACGTTGAGCTCGCGCACGTTGCCGTTGTAGAAGCGCAAGGAGCCTTGGATGCGGTCCTCGGTATTCGCGAGCTCGGCCTGCAGCGCCAGGAAGTGCTGATCGGACTTGAGCTCGGGATAGGCCTCGAGCCGCGCGACGAGTCGCGACAGCGTCGAGGCGAGCTGCCCCTCCACGGCGGCGAGATCGCGCCGCGGCAGGTCTCCGCGCATCGACTCGGCGCTGGCGCGCAACTCGACCAGGCGCTCCAGCACGGACTTCTCGTGGGCGGCGTGGCCCTTGACCGTCTCCACGAGGTTCGGGACCAGGTCGTGGCGCCGCTTGAGCTCGACATCGACGCCGCTCCAGCTCTCGCGCACATGAGCGCGCGCCGACACCAAGCCGTTGTGCATCACGACCAGCACGAGTCCGGCGACGATGGCCAAACCGACCAGCACGACGAGGATGTCCATGTGTCGAATGTCCTCAGTTGCGCTCGGCGCGACTGGCGCTGGAGGCGTTGCCGGCCTGCATGATGGGTGGCAGCGAAAGGCGTGCGCGTTCCGCGTTGACCAAGGGCCGCGGAACTTGCGCGAGGAATCCGCGCGACCAGGACAGCAAGGCCTCGAAGCGCTGTGGCGAAGCCTTGCCTCGCGACTCCAGCACGACCAGCGCCTGGCGCTGGCGCGATTCGAATTGCACGCCGGGATGGTCCTTGAGCCATGTCATCAAGGCGCCGTCGAGCAGATCCCACGCGTCCTTCTTGCGCTCGGCCTTGACCTTGAAGCGCTGGCTGAACTCGGCGTCCTCGAAGTCGATGTCGTCGAAGCCGAACATCGCGGCCAGCTTGTCGCCGACGCCCTCGGCTTCGAACGCCACGTGGCCTGGATCGAAGGCCAGGTCGAGGATGGCGCACGTCTGCCAGTAGTGGCGGGTGCGACGGTTCTTGCCGCTGCCGCTGGTGATGGCGTAGTGGTACTCGAAGAGCATGGCGGCGGCGCCATCGAGCCCGGGGGTCGCAGTCGGCAGGCGCACGATGGCGAGCGCCTGCGCGCGGCGCGAGTGTCCGCGTTGGAAGAGGTCCCAGTGCCAGCCCGGGTTGTCGCGCCTGCGCGCGACAAGCTCGAAGCCTCGGGCGCCTTGCCACAGCACGAGCGCTTCGACGCGCTTCTTCTCCTTTTCCGCCGCCCACCAGGCGAAGGCCGCGGCCAGCGCAGCCAGGACGATGAAGACGACGATTTCCAAGGGTCGAGTCCCGCTCCGACAGTGTACGGCCGAAGGACGGTGGCATTCAGCGCGGTTGTCGACGCCCGTCATGCCGCGGAGCGTCGCCGAACACCGGCCTGACTCCCACGCGCCGATCGACATGCCCCGCATCGAGCTTGTCCACCGCCGCGGAGCGCGCGGCGGCTGGCGCGGAGGCGTAGTGCCCACCACGCGCAGTGCGCAAGCGCCCTCCGGCTAGGCCGTTGGCCGCCTGGCCCGTCCATTCGGCCACGTTGCCGGCCGTGTCGTGCAGTCCGAAGGCGTTGGCGCGCAAGGACCCCACCGGCAGGGGTTCCTCGACTCCCAAGCCGCGCAAGTTCGCCGTGCCGGCCAACGACGAGGGCTCGTCGCCCGTCCACCAACGCGCTTGCGTGGTGGCGCGTGCCGCCTGTTCCCATCGAGCCTCGTCGGGGAAGTCCAAGCCCGCGCGCGGCAACAACACGGCAAGCTCGGTCCAGGAGATGCTCTCGCACGGCAAGCGTCCCGCGCCGACGTGCTGCGCCGGAGCGATCGCCCACAAGCGCCACGCCTGGGCCTGCGTCAGCTCGTGCTTGGCGATCCAATACGGCTCGAGATCCACCGCGCCGCGCGGCGCCTCGTCGAGCGTCGCATCCGGATCGGCGCCTGGCCGCGCGCCGTAGATCGAACCCACGTGGCTCTTGCCGCCGGGCAGCAGCACCATGACCATGGCCGCGTCGTCTGGGCCCGCGAGTCGCCCGTCGGAGCCTCGTCCGGGGATCGAACCACTGCCGAGCAGGGCGAACTCCTCCAGTCCGCTGCGCGGATCCGGGCCCAGGGGCCACAGCTCGTCGCGCGGTTCGATGGTGCGCCGGGCGTAGCGTGGATTGGCCGCGATGCGCAACGACGCATCGCGCCAAGCCGACTCGCGCGCGGGTCGCGAGAGCGCCAACTCGTCGAGTCGCGCCAGCGCCGAGCGCGCGGCCGCCAGCGAGCGTGTTCCGTGCGGATCGGAGAGCACCCCCAGATCCGACACCAATCGCGCGAGCAGCTCGGCGCGCAAGCGCGCGTCCTGGTCGTCGATCGCCGGAGTGCCCAAGGCTGCGTGCGCGCGGCGGTGCTCGGCGGCGCGCGCCAAGAGCTGCTCGCAGCGCTCGATCCACCGCTCGATGTCCGCCCTCTTGTGCGCGCGCGGCGGCCAGAACAGCTCATCGGCCTCGTCGCGCAGTTCCTGCGCGAGCACCGTGTCCGAGAGCGACAGCACTTCGTCCGCGGCCTTCGCGCGCCACGCGGCGAACGCCAGCGCGCCACCCAAGGCGAGCACGACCAACGCCAGGCTCGCGGCGGCGAGCAGTCGATTGCGGCGCATCCACTTGGCGACGTGGGCGGCGAAGCCGCGTTCGTGCGCCAGCACCACGCGACCTTCGAGCCAGGCGCGCAAGTCTCGCGCCAGCTCCAAGGCGCTCGCGTAGCGGTCCCGCGCTTCCCGGCGCATGGCGAGTTCGGCGATGGAGACGAGCTCTTCGGGCGCCTCGGGCGCCAGCCGCCGCAACGACTCGGGTGGCCCGGCGCGCACCGCTTCGGCCACGGCGGCCGCGTCGGCGCCCGCATGCGGCGGCGCGCCAGCGAGCAATCGATGCAAGATCGCGCCCAAGGCGTACACATCGCTGGGTGCTCCGACCGCATGCACTTCGCCCCTGGCTTGCTCGGGCGACATGTAGGCCGGCGTCCCGAGCAGCGCGCCTTGCTGGGTGTCCTCGGGACGGCCGGGCAAAGTGTCAAGAGAATTTGACTGAGCCGCGCGGTCGCCGGCGAGCCCCCAGTCGAGCACGACGACCTGCCCGCGTTCACCGACGAGGATGTTGCCTGGCTTCAGGTCGCGGTGCACCACGCCGCGCTCGTGGGCGAAGGCGACTGCTTCCGCGACGTCGGCGAGGATCGCGATGGCCCGCGGCATGGACTCGCGTCCGGCGGCGAGCTGCCGCGCGAACACCTCCAGCGTGCGCCCGGCCACGAGCGGCATGGTGAACCACGGAGCGCCGCGCTCGTCGAGCCCGAGGTCGTGCACGCCGACGATCGAGGTGTGCTCGAGCCGCGCCAGGAGGCGTGCTTCGCGCAGGAAGCGCGCCACGAGCCGCGGGTCGCGCATGGCTTCGTCGCGCGGAGTCTTCAGCGCCACGTCGCGTCCGAGCTTCTTGTCGTGGGCGCGCCAGACCTCGGCGCTGGCGGTGCGCGCCAGCAGCTCGAGGCGGTCGTGCCGGCCCGCGTCGGCTTGCAAGCCCGCGAGCAGCACGGCGACGCGCGCCGCGTCGGGTGTCGCGCGACGCAACTCGTCGAGCGCCTCCTCCACGCGGTCCAGGCCCGCGAACAGCAGTTCGGCGCGGCGCCAGGCCTCGTGCAACCCGTCTAGTTCACGCGCGCACTCCCCGGCGACGGCGCGCAAGGCCTCGAACGGCTCGGCCACGCCGCCTTCGCGGCGGGCCAACCAAGCCTCGAACAAGGTCTGCGCAGCGTTGGCGGTGCCGCCTTGGAGGGCCTCGGACATGGGTTCGGATGGCATCGGCTCGACCGAGGCCGTTGGCGCGCGTCGTTTGGCGCAGTCGGCGCCCCGATCACGCTGCTCGCGGCTACCATACAACCCGCGGCGCGATCGTGCTCCGCGAGGACCTCGGCATGCCCTCACCGATCCCCTACCTGCGCGGCTTGTGGTCCTTGTGCGCCACTGCCTTGTTGACGTCGACGGCGGTCGCCGGGGACGGAACGCACATCAGCTACAACCGCGACGTGCGTCCGATCCTGTCGGACCGCTGCTTCCAATGCCACGGCATGGATTCGGCCAAGCGAGCGGCGGATCTGCGGCTCGATGTCGCGGCCGAGGCGACCAAGGACCGCGACGGGCTGAGGGCCATCGCGCCAGGCAGCCTGGAGCACAGCGAGATCTGGGCGCGCATCCACAGCGCCGATCCCGACGAGCACATGCCTCCGTCGGAGTCGAACAAGCCCGCGCTCGACGAGCGCGAGAAGGAGATCATCCGTCGCTGGATCGAACAGGGCGCGGAGTACGAACCGCACTGGGCCTTCACGCCACCGGCGCGGCCGACTCCGCCCGCCGGCGCGGCGGAGAACCCGATCGACCGCTTCCTCGACGCGCACCTCGCCGCGCAGGGCTTGGTTCCCGCGCCGCCGGCGGATGAAACGCGCCTCGTGCGCCGCTTGTTCCTCGACTTGACCGGGCTGCCGCCGACGCCGGAGGAGCTCGACGCGCACATGGCGTCGCGCGAGCACGACAGGCTCGAGCGGCTGGCGGAGAAGCTGATGACCGAAGAGCCGTGGCGCACGCGCCACGCGGAGCGCATGGCCTTGCCATGGCTCGATTCGGCGCGCTACGCCGACACGAACGGCATCCACATGGACGCTGGCCGCACGCTGTGGCCTTGGCGCGACTGGGTGCTCGACGCGTACGAGTCCAACATGCCCTTCGACCAGTTCCTGGTCGAGCAGCTCGCGGGCGACCTGCTGCCGGGCGCGACTGTCGCGCAGAAGGTCGCCAGCGGCTTCAACAGGAACCATGTCGTCACCGACGAAGGTGGCGCCATCGACGAGGAGTACCTGGTCGAGTACGCGGCCGACCGCGCCGCCACGACGGCCTCGGTCTTCCTCGGGCTGACGATGAACTGCGCCCGGTGCCACGACCACAAGTTCGATCCGATCTCGCAGGACGAGTACTACTCGTTCTACGCGTACTTCAACTCGAACGAGGAGCCCGGGCTGTACTCGCAGCTGCCCGATCCCAAGCGCGCCTTCGAACCTTTCATGGAAGTGCCCGGGCCCGGCCAGGCCGAACGGCGCACGGAGCTCGCCACGCGCATCGAAGCGGCGGCTCGCGCCTTGGAGCAGGAAGATCCCGACGAAGCTCGCCTGCGCGAGGAATGGCTGGCGGCAGCGCTGGGTTCGTCGCGTTGGGTCGAGTCGCGCGTCGTGTCGGCCAAGGCCACCGAAGGCGTCGAGCTCGAGGTGCTGGACGATGGTTCGGTGCTCGCGAAGGGCCCGAACCCCGACCGTTCCGACTACGAGGTCGAACTGGCCTTCGACGGCGTGGGCTTGCGCCTCGTCGCGCTCGAGGCGTTGGCCGATCCGGCCCATGGCAACCGACCGGGTCGCGCGGAGAACGGCAACGCGGTGGTGTCGCGCGTCGTGGCGAGCGTGCGGCCCGCCGACCAGCCGGACGCGTGGCGCGAGATCGAGTTCGAGTGGCTGTGGGTCGACCACGAGCAGATCGACGGCGGCTACCACGCGGTCAACATGCTGCCGGGCATGGGCGACGATGGCTGGGCCTTGGGCGGGCATCAGCGCGAGGGTTCGCGCGTGCTGGTGCTGCTCGCGAAGGACCCGTTCGGCTGGGAAGGCGGCGGCGTGCTGCGCGCCCGCATCGAACAACGGACGGTCCATGCGCGCCACACGCTGCGCCAGGCACGGCTTTCCGTGGGCGCGATCGACGAATCGGTCGTGGCGCGCCTGCCGCTCGCCAAGGGCGGTTGGCACATCGTCGGCCCGTTCGACGGCGCTCGCGCCGACATGTACGAGCGCAGGATCGGCCCGGAGGACGCGCAGGCCATCGATCGCTCGGCGCGCTTCGCCGAGCAGGCATGGGCCTACCGCGCCGACTTCGTCGATGGACAGGTCAACGCCACCGCTGGCGGATCGAACATCGTCTACGCCGCGCGCCAGGTCTTCGCGCCCAGCGAGCGCGAGATCGAAGTGTCCTTGGGCAGCGACGACGGCGTGCAGGTCTACCTCGGCGGCAGGTTGGTGCACGAGAACCGCGTCGATCGCGGTGCGCAACCCGACCAGGACAAGGCGAAGATCCTGGTGCCGCGCGGAAGGCACCTGCTGGTGTTCAAGATCGTCAACACCGGCGGCGCTGGCGGGTACTACTGGCGCGAACAGCCGCGCCCGGACGAGTTCGCCGGCGAGATGGTGGCCGCGCTCCTGCCGCGCGCGATCCGCGGCAAGGCGCTCGACGCCGCGCTCGCCGACGCATGGCGCACGCAGCATTCGCCGGCCTGGCGCGCGAAGCGCGAAGCGCTGGAGGCGGTGCGCGGCGAGCTGACGGCGCTCGAAGCCGCCATGCCGCGCACGATGGTGATGCGCGAACGCGAGACGCGACGCGAGACCTACACCTTGATGCGCGGCCGCTACGACATGCCGGACATGGCGCGCAAGCGCGAGCGCGGCGTGCCAGCCGCGCTCGGACGGATGTCCGAGGATTCGTCGGCGGATCGACTTGGGTTGGCGCGCTGGATGGTGTCGGAGCGGAACCCGCTCGTGGCGCGCGTCGCGGCGAATCGCCTGTGGGAGCAATTCTTCGCGACGGGCCTCGTGCGCACCACGGAGGACTTCGGCCTGCAGGGCGAGTACCCGCTGCACCCGGAGCTGCTCGATTGGCTGGCCGTCGAGTACCGCGAGAGCGGCTGGAACACCCGACACATGGTGCGGCTGATCACGAGCTCGGCCGCCTACAGGCGCAGTTCGAACGCCACGGCCGATTTGCTCGAGCGCGATCCCGAGAACATCGCGCTGGCTTGGTTCCCGCGCAAGCGATTGCCGGCCGAGCACATCCGCGACCAGGCCCTGCACATCGCGGGATTGCTGGTGGAGAAGCAGGGCGGACCGTCCGTGAAGCCGTACCAGCCCGAAGGCTTGTGGCAGGAGGTGGCGATGCTCCAGTCCAACACGCGCGTCTACGAGCGTGGCATGGGCGAGGAGTTGTGGCGGCGCAGCTTGTACACGTACTGGAAGCGCGCCGCGCCGCCGCCGTCGATGCTGACCTTCGACGCGCCCACGCGCGAGTTCTGCAACATCCGCCGCACGAACACGAACACTCCGCTGCAGGCCTTGGTCCTGTGGAACGACGAGCAGTTCGTCGAGGCGGCGCGCGTGCTCGCCACGCGCACCTTGGACGAAGCGGGCGACGATCGCGCGCGGCTGGCGCGCATGTTCCGGCGTTGCGCCGTGCGCGCGCCGCAGGCCGGGGAGTTGGACAAGCTCGAGGCCGCGCTGGCGCGGTTCCGCCAACGCTACGCCGCTGCGCCGGAGGACGCCAAGTCGCTGATCGAGGTCGGCGAAGCGCACGTCCCGGCCCACCACGCGGCGGTGGAACTGGCGGCGTGGACCATGGTCGCCTCGAGCCTCTTTTCCATCGACGCCACGATCGTCAGGAGCTGAAGATGGGATCCTTCCACTCCGATCCTTTGCGCGCCGCGGTGCACGAGCACGAGTTGCTGCTGACGCGCCGCCGCTTGTTCGCCGCCGGAGCGCGCACCTTCGCCGCGGGCGTGGGCATGGCGGCGCTGGGCTCGCTGCTGGGTCGCGACGCGTTGGCCGCCGGTGCTGCGGCGCCGCAGCGCCATTGGCGTCCGAAGGCCAAGCGCGTCATCTACCTGCACATGGAGGGCGGGCCATCGCACCTCGACTTGTGGGACTACAAGCCGGAACTGCGCCAGCGCTACAACCAGGACCTGCCCGAGTCCATCCGCAAGGGACAGCGCCTGACCACCATGACGAGCGGCCAAGGACGCTTCCCGGTGGCGCCTTCGCTGTTCACCTTCTCGCGCTACGCCAACCAGCAAGATGGCGTGTGGATCAGCGAGCTGATGCCGCACACAGGCTCGGCGGCGAACGAGTTGTGCTTCCTGCACTCGATGCACACCGACGCCATCAACCACGAACCGGCGATCACCTTCTGCCAGACCGGCCACCAGCAGCCTGGGCGACCGAGCCTCGGTGCATGGGCCAGCTACGGGCTCGGCAGCGCCAACGCCAACCTGCCGACTTTCTGCGTCCTCATCACGCAAGGCATCGGCAACATGCAGGCCTTGTCGGCGCGCTTCTGGGGTTCCGGCTTCCTGCCGAGCGAGCACCAAGGCTGCCGCTTGCGCAGCTCGGGCGATCCGGTGCTGTACTTGAAGGATCCCGCCGGAGTCTCGCGCACCGATCGGCGCGCGATGCTCGACCTCGTCAACGACTTCAACGAGCGCGAGGCGCAGGCTTCGCTCGACGGCGAGACGCGCGCGCGCATCGCGCAAGCCGAGATGGCCTACCGCATGCAGATGAGCGTGCCCGAGCTGGCCGATCTGTCCGACGAGGACGACGAGACCTTCGCGCTGTATGGCGAGGAGGCGCGCAAGCCCGGCACCTTCGCGGCCAACTGCTTGCTGGCGCGGCGCCTGTCGGAGCGCGGCGTCCGCTTCGTGCAGCTGTACATGCGTGGCTGGGACCAGCACGGCAACCTGCCGGCCGAGATGCGCGCCCAATCGAAGGCCGTCGACCAGCCGCAGGCGGCGCTGATCAAGGACCTGCGCAGGCGCGGCTTGCTCGACGAGACCCTCGTCGTGTGGGGCGGCGAGTTCGGCCGCACCGTGTACAGCCAAGGCTCCTTGTCGGAGACCGACTACGGCCGCGACCACCATCCGCGCTGCTTCACCATGTGGTGCGCTGGCGGCGGCATCAAGCCCGGCATCGCGCTCGGCAAGACCGACGACTACGGCTACAACATCGTCGAACGGCCGATCGAAGTGCACGACCTGCACGCCACGATGCTGTCTTTGATGGGCTTCGACCACGAGAAGCTGGTCTACCCCTTCCAAGGCCGCGACTACCGCCTGACCGACGTCGCCGGGCGCGTCATCGCGGAGATCGTCGCATGAGGTGCATCGCGGCCGGCGCCTTGGCGGCGCTATGCGTAGCTTGCGCGTCCACCAAGGGCGCGGCAGCGGTGGACCACGCCGCGCAACTCGACTTGTTGCGCGCGGCGCTCGTGCATGTCGAGCGCCCCGACCCTGCTTCGGCCCTCTACTTGGCCGATGCCTCCGCCGTGGCGTCCTCGATCGACGATGCGCAGGCCGAGCGCTTGTTCGCGCCGCTCGCCGCCGAGTGGCTCGACCTGTCGCTCGCGCGCACCAGGATCGGAACCGCGTCGCTGGCGTGGCTGGAGCGCTGCGAGAAGCTGGAACGCCTGGATTTGCGCGGTTGCGACGGCGTGGACGACGCCTTCGTGGCCCGCATCGCGCGCCTGCCGCACTTGTCCGAGCTGGTGCTCGCCGGCACGCGGGCGGGCGACGGCTGCGTCGATGCCTTGCTCGCGGCGCCGTCCTTGCGGCGCGTGTGGCTGTGGAAGAGCGGCGCCACCGGCGCGGGGCTCGCGCGATTGGCGACGCGCGCCGGACTGCTGGCCGATGGCGGCTCCAAGCCGGACTCGATCGCCGCCGAGGTCGAGCCCAAGCCGGAGTTCGTCAACTTGCTGCCGCCGCCCGGCGAGTCGCCCCTCCCCGCGACGCAGGTGCCGATCAACGTCGATTGCCCCGTCAGCGGAGCCCCCGTCGACGCCCGGCGCACGCGCGTGCACCAGGGACGATTGGTGGGGTTCTGCTGCGAGAACTGCCCCAAGACCTTCGAAGCCGACCCGAAGAAGTACGAGGGCGCGTTGGGGAAGCCGTGATGCGCGCAGCGACCGAAGGTGCGCACGGGTCCGGCGCGTTGCGAGCGGAAGAGTTGAGGCCGCTCTTGGAGCGGCACTTGGCGTTGCTGCGCGCGCACGTGCGCGACCAAGCCGGCCCGAGCCTCTTGGTGCGCGAACCGTTGAGCGACATCGTGCAATCCGTCGCGTTGGAGGTGTTGCAGGATGCCGAGCACGAGTCCTTCGCGGACGAGTCGGCCTTCCGCCGCTGGGTCTGGCGCGTCGCCACCAACAAGATCCTCGAGAAGCACCGTCGCTGGAGCGCCGCCAAGCGCGCTGCCCATCGCGAGGTCGAGCTGGCGCACGAATCGGTGGTCGACGCGCGAGCCACCCCCGACCAGCACGCGCAACGCGCCGAGGAACTGCGCGCCTTGGCCGCGGCGCTGGAGCAGTTGGACGACGAACTGCGCGAAGTGCTGCTCCTGCGTCGGGTCTTCGACGTGCCGCCGGCGCTGGTCGCCGCCGAGCTCGGCATCGCCGAGTCGACCGTGCGTTGGCGCACCGCGCAGGCCTTGGCGAAGCTCGCCAGCCGACTCGGCGCGAAGCACGGCGCTGCAGGCTGATGCCGCGTCCATGAAGCGAGGCTCCGCAGGCGTGCGCCGGCGGAGCCTCAGGGGGGGGACAGGGGGAATCGCGATGGGGTTGGACTGCTGGTTGGAGCGTTCGATCTCAGCCGGCTTGCAGCCGGCGGATGAGCTCCTCGAGATCGGTCATCTTGACCTCGTCCTTGGCGATCGGACGCAGCAACTCGAACTTGCGGCGCTCGGCCTCGGAGCTGAACTCTCCCGGTTGCGCGCGGCGCAGCGGTTGCTTCATCTCCTGCGCGGTCTCGCGCACCACCGCGGCGAGGTTCTCGGGCAGGTTGGCCGGCAATTCCTCGCGGCGCTCGAGCGCGGCGCGCGCCCGCAGGCACACATCGAGCGTGCCGCGCAAGTTCGTGCGGATGCGTCCCAGTCGCGCGGTGTCGGCGTCGGGCACTTGGAGCGTGCGCTCGACCTTGGCCGTCGCCACTTCGAGCACGGCGATCAGGCAGTTGAGCTTGCGCATCAAGCGTTCGCGGTACTCGGGGGAGTCGAGGTGCGCTTCGCGGAAGGGTTCTTGGGGGTCGTTGGACATGGTGCGAGGTCTGTTGAGCCTCGGGTTCGGCGTGTCGGGACGCGTCCTTGCGCGCTATGGCAAGACTAGACCGGCTTGGCGCGCGTGCGGCAGCAGACGCGGGGATTCCGAGGCCCGCGGTGCAGAAGCGGAAGGAAGTTCCCGGCGCAAGCGTCGCTCGGACGTCGCGGGCCCGCGTGCGCCCCGAAAGGGGAACCAATGTCCCTGCGACGAGGCGCGCAAGCCGCGCGCCAGTTGCTCAGCGCACCGAGCGCAGGAGGTGCAGCAATTGCTGATCGTCGAGGCGCCCGACGATCATCACCTTGTCGCGCGGCCGGGCGTAGTCGCAGGCCACCCAAGGACCGGCGCGCACATGCAGCGCCTTGCGCGGCACGTCGGGGCCGATGGAGATCTGCTCCATCTCGGGCTGCGGCTGCACCGTCTGCAGGAAGAACAGCGTGTCGATGCCGTCGGTGTAGGTGCGGCGCAGGACGCGCCGCCCCGGGATGTCGAGCACCTGGCTCTCGGCCAACTGGTAGCCGAGGGGCAGCACCTGCGGCATGGCCGGCGCCATGCCCAACTGCGCCGCGCCGTCGTCGCCGGGACGCAGCTCGTCGCCTTCGAAGGGTGCTTGGTGCCACACAGGCGCGTCGAAGGTCGGATTCAGCACGAGGTGCGTGAACTCGACGCTGGCGATCTGCTTGCCGTCGTGGTCGTACTCCTGGTGGGCCAGCACGAGACCCGTGATCGGATCGATGGTGGCGCGGTAGACGAGGCGCGCGGCATGGTCGCGACGCCGCACCTCGACCACGGTCCCTGGGCGCTCGGCGACCGTCGCCTCGCCGACGACCTCGAGTTGCCAGTTCCGATGGAACAACGACAGGTCGCGGATGCGGAAGTCGCGCCAGCGCCACAGGAAACCCTCGCGGTTCTTCTGGAGCAACGCGAAGAGCTGCGCCTGCTCGCTGGTCATCGTGGGCTCATGCACCACGAGCGGTTCGACGAGGAAGCGTCCGTGCCCGTCCGCGCCCACGCGTTCCTCGTGCACGAGGCGCGACTCGCCGGCGCTGGTGGTCCACGCGAAGCTCGCGCGACGCACGCCGCTCAGGGCGGTGGTGAAGGGCGCCTCGGGCACGCGCGCGAGGAAGCTGGGCATCGCCGCGCCCGCGGTGGGCGCGAAGGACTGGTCGGCACTCGCGCCGGCGGGCTGCTCGCCGGGAGCACACGCGACCACGAACGCCAACGCGAGCGCCGCGCAACCCGCGCGCAAGGCGCGCAGCCGCGCGCGCCACGGGCGGGCGCCGCGCCCAAGGTGGGTGGAGCGCGACTTCACAGGCGCCCCTCCCCCGTCGCTCCGCCGGTGACGCCTTCGAACAAGGCGCGCGTCAGCGGATCGAGTTCGCGCGCCGAACCGACCTCGACCAGCACGATCTCGACTTGTCCGGTTTCCTTGACACCGCCGCCCGCCGGCCAGGCGTGGAAGATGGCGACGACGGCCAGCGCCCCCACGGCGACGAGCGCCAGGCGACGCAGGCGGCTGGTGCTCGCGTCGCTGGCGCGGCGCAAGTCGCCGTCGACGCGCTGGAAGAGCTCCTCGGGTGCGGCGCGACCGACGTCGGCGCCGCGCGCGAAACGCTCGACCGTGTTGCGCGGATCGGCGAGCAGGGCCGCGAGGCGCGC
>SXGT01939416.1_pt1 | contig 12880 bp, 5 predicted proteins | sample 3176221 | NCBI WGS metagenome assembly SXGT01 (sample SAMN11356862, study PRJNA531348) | freshwater metagenome | isolation source: freshwater sample F1-120 | place: China: Fuxian Lake, Yuxi | collected 2017-12-25
GACGGCGCCCGAGGCGGCCGCGGACGCCTCGCCCGCCGACGCCCAGCCCGAGGTCGCGCCGCAGCCCGAGGCGACCGCGACGCCCGACGCTGTCCACGACGAGGCGAGCACCGAGCCCGCCGCCGGCGAGCCCGAGGCGAAGCTCTCGAAGCTCGACGTGCCCGCGCTCCAGGCGAAGTACCGCGAGGTCGTCGGGCGCGACACGTCGTCGACCAACCGCTCGTACCTCATCTGGAAGCTGCGCCAGGCGCAGAAGGGCCGGATCCCGGTCGGCCCGCGCGCCCCGCGCCGCGAGGGCGAGGCCGGCGACTTCAAGGTGCTCCCGCTCCGCATGGAGGCCGAACTGGTCGCGCAGCTCGACGAGGCCCGCGGGCGGCTCGGCCTCAAGAGCCGCATGGAGCTGTTCCGCCGCTCGCTCCACGCCTTCCTTCTCGAGGCGGGCGAGGTCCGGGTCGCCCAGCTCTTCGCGCCGTGACCTCATCGGCGACGACTACCGGCGTCGCCGTCTGGCCGGGTGGCTCCGGGCCGAGATGGCCCGGACTACCGGCCGGGCGGCGGCAGGGCGTTATCGTCATGCATCCGCCCATCCTGCAAGCGTCACAGCCCCGTCCGCGCGTCGCCGAACTTCTTCAAATGGACTGTTGACGCACTACCGACGCCTCCGCTAGGCTGCTCCCCCGTACCCCCTGCTGTTCCAGCATGCCCTCGGGGCAGGCTGCCGGAGGCATGAGGAGAGCCGTGACGAAGCCAGACGACCACGCCATCTGGATGACCTTGGAAGAAGTGGCGGAGCACCTGAGGCTCAGCCGTTCGAAGGTCTACGAGATGGCCCAACGAGGTGAAATACCCTGCTCCAAGATTGCCGGGCGGTGGCGCTTCCACAAGGTCGAGGTTGACGAATGGGCGATCCGCCAGCGCCCAGCACCGGACAGCGAGCCCAGCAAGTCATGACGCCTCTCCTCGGCTACCGGCTCAGTACGACACCGCCCACTCGCTGGGCGACGCCAGGACAGCGTTCTCTCACTCCCACGGACATCGAGAGCGGCCGCACATGAGCACGAAACTCCGCACAGCAATATCGCCCACTCGCGCCGAGGACTACCCGAACTGGTATCAAGAGGTCGTGCGCGCTGCTGATCTTGCAGAAAATTCGCCCGTTCGGGGTTGCATGGTGATCAAGCCGTGGGGTTACGGCATCTGGGAGAACATGCAGCGAGTTCTCGATCGGATGTTCAAGGACACTGGACACGAGAACGCGTACTTCCCCCTCTTCATCCCGAAGAGTTTCCTCGAAAAGGAGGCCGAACACGTCGAGGGGTTTGCAAAGGAGTGCGCGGTCGTCACGCACCACCGACTCGAGGTGGGACCGGATGGGGGACTTGTACCTGCAGGTCCCTTGGAAGAACCGCTGATCGTCCGCCCGACGAGCGAAACGATCATTGGTGCGATGTTCTCGAAGTGGGTCCAATCCTACCGCGACCTACCCATCCTGATCAACCAGTGGGCGAACGTGGTTCGCTGGGAACTGCGCACGCGCCTGTTCCTCCGAACGACTGAGTTTCTGTGGCAGGAAGGACACACGGTCCACGCCACAGAGGCAGAAGCCCTCGAAGAAACGCGACGCATGCTCGAGGTCTACCGAACGTTCGCCGAGGATTGGATGGCAATGCCAGTAATCTGTGGAGAGAAGACGGCGGCGGAGCGCTTTCCGGGGGCCGTGGCTACGTTTGCGATCGAAGCAATGATGCAAGACGGCAAGGCCCTCCAGGCGGGAACTAGCCACTTCCTCGGACAGAACTTCGCTCGGGCCCAGGAGATCCGCTACCTGTCTTCCGACGGCCAGCAGGAATTCGCGTGGACAACATCCTGGGGCGTATCCACGCGCCTCATCGGTGCCCTCGTGATGACCCACTCGGACGATGACGGGCTTATCCTGCCACCTAGGCTGGCGCCTGTGCATGTTGTCATCCTACCGATCTACCGCCCCGACTCCGACCGTGAGCAGGTCGATCGCTACTGTGATTCGTTGGCTGCGGCACTAGGGCAAGCGACCTTCGCTGGCGAGCCCGTAAGGGCAAAGGTTGATCGCCGCGACGTTCGAGGCGGTGAGAAGACCTGGCAGTCTGTGAAGAAGGGCGTTCCGATCCGACTCGAGGTTGGTCCACGAGACGTCGCATCCGACTCAGTGGTCATGGCAAGACGCGACCGTGCGCCGCGGGAGACGATGTCGATGAAACGGGAGGATTTCGTGGGGTCGGTAACGACCGTATTGGATCAGATCCAGGCGTCGTTGTTCGCTCGCGCGCAAGAGTTCCGGAACAAGCTCAGCGTGACGGTGACGAGCGTCGAGGAATTCAAGGACCGTTTTTCGCCCAATGGCCCCGGCGGTTTCGTAAGCTGCTTCGCTGCCGATTCTGGCGAGTACGCGGATCTGTTGGTTGATCTAAAGGTGACGGCGCGGTGCGTACCGACCGCTGACAAGGAAAGGGGGTCATGCATCTTCACGGGGCGGAGTGACTCACCTCGAATCCTATTTGCAAGAGCGTATTAGGGTGGAGCGGACGTGCGCGCGCGGCCGGCCATGGCGAGTGCACTGATGGGCGCTGCGAGCGGTGATTCATGCCGCCGCCAGCAGGCTGGCGGCGCGATCGTCATTCATGCGCGCCTCTTCGATTTGGAATGCTTGGCCGGGTCGTTGGCGAGAGGCGAGGCATTCCTCGATCGCGGTGAGAGAGACCGCGCCGCGCGTTTCTGCAAGGCGGATCTCAGGCGTCGATACCTTCTCGCCCACGCAGCGCTGCGAATGACGTTGTCTGAGGCGGTTGGCTGTCATCCTGCGGAGCTGTCCTTTGAACGAAGCGCTCTGGGTAAACCACGCCTCGTCTTGAATTCTGGGGTTCCGTTTTCATTCAGCTTCTCCCATAGTGGTGCTTATGCAGTAGTTGCGTACGGAGAGTGCAGGGACATCGGCGCTGATGTCGAAGTGCGACGGAAGATTGATCGCCCGCGAGCCCTCTCAGAAGCGATCATGTCCCCCCGAGAACATTCCTGTCCGCTTCAGCACGATTCTTGGTCGCTCATCCGAATCTGGGCGGTAAAGGAGGCGATCCTAAAGGCGACTGGCGAAGGGCTGAGCCGATCGATGACGGACGTAAGCCTCTCTGCCGCTCCTCCAAATGCGCCCATCTTGGACCAGTTGGAGGGGGATGACGGGCCGGGATCGTGGCGGCTGGCGTTTGAGGAGCCGGAGCCTGGGGTCGCTCTCGCGCTGGCGGTTAGGACGGAGGACGCCCCTGTCGAGTTCCATTTGGAAGTGGCGCGTTCATGAGCCACGAGATGACGCGAGCGGTTCTGGCGCAGGCATCGGCCAAGGAATTGGAATGCTGCCCCGTACCGAGCAGTACCATCGGTCTCTGTGTTCGTCGCTCGGAGGAGCTCATCTTCGATGGCGTGAGTGACACGGATGCGGATGTTCGTGCGTCGCTTCACGTCGATGAAGTGCCGCTTCCCGAATTGGCTCCCGACGAGGCCCTCGTCGCCGTGATGGCCTCGGCTGTCAATTACAACACCATTTGGTCGGCTCTGTTTCGTCCCGTTTCTACCTTCCAGGTCCTCGACAAGTTCGGTCGAGAAGGACCGGAGGGGGCTCGGCACGCCCTTGATCGCCATGTGCTCGGCTCGGATGCGGCCGGCATTGTGGTTCGCACCGGCGCTGCCGTCCGGCATTGGCGGGTCGGTGACCATGTGGTCGTGGGCACGTTGCACACCGACGAGCAGGATCCGATTACGCAGTGGGACGGCATGCTTTCGAAGGTGCAACGGGCGTGGGGCTACGAGACCAATTTTGGCGGGCTGGCGCACTACTCGATCGTAAAGTCGACACAGCTTCTTCCCAAGCCCGCCCACCTCACTTGGGAGGAGGCCGCCTGCAACACGCTGTGCCTAATGACGGCGTACCGGATGCTCATCAGCGAGCGCGGCGGCAGGGTGAAGCTCGGTGACCTCGTTCTCGTGTGGGGCGCGACCGGCGGTCTGGGCGCATACGCCAGCCAGCTCGCCAAGGCGGCCGGGTGCCAGGTCGTGGGCGTGGTGAGCACCCCCGAGAAGGCCGCGGTCGCCCGCGCTCTCGGCTGCGATCTCGTAATCGATCGAAACGCTGCCGTCGACGGCGATCCACGCGGGCTCATCTCGCCAAGCGCCTGGCGCCGCATCGGCTCCGAGATCCGCCGTCGCTTCGGCGACGATCCGAGCCACGTCGTCGAGCATGTCGGTCGGCCCACCTTCGGCGCCTCGGTATACCTCGCTCGCCGTGGCGGCGCCGTGATCACCTGTGGCTCGAGCGGCGGCTATCAGCACGAGTTCGACAACCGCTACCTTTGGATGCACCTCAAGCGGATTATCGGCAGCCACGGGGCGAACTATCAGGAAGCGGCCGAAGCCACGCGGCTGGTGAGCAAGGGAATCATCATGCCCGCGCTGTCCGAGGTGCATTCGCTCAGCAAGGCTGCGGAGGCAGTGCGCCGCGTGCAGTGCAACCTGCACGTTGGTAAGGTCGGCGTGCTCTGCTTGGCTCCGCGCGAGGGCATGGGCGTTACCGACCCGACATTGCGCGCCACGATCCCGGCGTCTCGCTACCGGCTCTGTCGGATCGACGATGGGGGCGGCTGATGGTGGGTGAGCGCAGCGAACGGCGTGATGCGGCAGCGGTCAGCGGCTGCCCTCTGCTGTCGGTTATCGAGGACGCGATGAGCCGGCATCCCGAACGCCTCGCGGTCCGCGACCATGCCACTGCGATCACGTTTGCAGAGCTGGACCTGCACAGCGCCGCGCTCGCGGCGCGCATCGAGGAGGCGACCGACTCCTTCGCGCCCGTGATCATCGACCTGCCGCGTTCAGCACGGCTGATAGTGGCCCTGCTCGCCGTGTTTCGCTCCGGCCGCGGCTGTGTTCCGATCGACCGCAGCCAGCCGTCGCGCCGGATCGATAGTATCCTCGCCGACTCGGGCTCAACCCATGTTGTCGTCGTGGCGTCGTCGGCTCGAGACGGTGACGCGAGCGCGGCCGCCCTCACAGTAGCTGCGCTACCGGGACGGCGTTCGTCTGGTGCGGTCGCCGAGGCCGATCGCGGCGATGAGCTGACGTACGTGCTCCACACCTCAGGGTCGACCGGGGAACCGAAGGGGGTCGTGATGGGGCGGGGCCCCATCGCCCGGCTCGTGGCCTGGCACCTCGGCAGGGAGGGACACCGCGATGCCCCCATAACCGCACAGTTCGCGCCGATCACCTTCGACGTCGCCTGGCAGGAGATCTTCACCAGCCTGGCCCTCGGTGGCACGCTCGAAATCGTCCCGGAGACGGTGCGCAGCGACCCGGCTCGCCTCCTTGAGTTCTGCAGTCGGGCCGGCGTGACGCGTCTCTTCTTGCCGACGGCGTACCTGCAGGCAGTCGCCGAGCGCGGCCGGCGCGGTCCGTGGAAGCTCGCCCTCGAGCACGTGTTCGTGGCCGGCTCTCAGCTGCGCATCTCGCCGGAGATCCGCCAGTGGTTCGTCCTCCTCGGCGGCTGCGCCATCCACAACCACTATGGGCCCACCGAGACCCACGTGGTTACGAGCCACACGCTCGCCGGTTCGCCCGATTCGTGGCCGGCGCTGCCTCCCATCGGGGGCCCGCTGCCCCACGTCGCCGGTCGCATCTGCGACGCCAGCGGCCGCCCGGTGCCGCCCGGGGAGCCCGGTGAGCTCCTGCTCGGAGGAGGCTGCTTGGCCACTGGCTACCGCAATCGGCCCGACCTCACGGCGGAGCGATTCTTCGAGGAAGGCAACCAGCGCTGGTACCGAACCGGGGATCTTGTTCGCGCCGACCGCAGCCTGCTCTCATTCCTCGGCCGGCTCGATCGACAGCTCAAGATTGACGGCCACCGGGTCGAACCAGGCGAGGCGGAAGCGCTGCTGGCGCAGCACCCGGACGTTCGTGACGCGCACGTCACCGTCTCGGTCGATGGCCGCGGCAGGGCGCGGTTGGTTGCGTACGTCGTTTCGGCCGCAGCCGCGGAGCCGCCGCAGGGAGGCGACGCCGGTTTGGCCCAGCGCGAACTCCACCCGCCCTGGAGGGACCTTCTCATCGGGCGGCTTCCGGCTGCCTCGGTACCGACCCTCTGGCTTCGCGTCGCCGAGATTCCGCTCACCGCGCATGGGAAGGTAGACAGCTCCCGGCTGCCGGCGATAGCCCGGGTGCGCCCGCCGCTGGCGGCCAGCCACCTGCCGCCGTCTACCCCGACCGAGCAGAGTGTGGCCCGGATCTGGGAAAGGCACCTCGACCTCGACGGCATCGGCCGCGACGACAACTTCTTCGACCTTGGTGGCACCTCGCTGATCGCGGCCTCGGTCGTCGCCGACTGCGCCGAGTCCGTCGCGCTTGATTTGCCCCTGGTTACGCTCTACGCCAACCCGACCATCCGGGCCCTTGCCGCCGAGTTCGACCAGGCGTGTGGGGAGCGCGGGACCCGGCCGGAACAGCCGCACCCAGATCGCTCCCGCGCCGATGCTCGGGAGCCCATCGCGGTGGTGGGCATGGCCTGCCGCTTCCCTGGTGCGGGCGATCCGGCCGAGTACTGGCGCCTCCTGATCGAGGGCCGAGACACGATCACGCGGGAGCCCGGGCCGACCGCAGACGGGCGGATCCGGGCAGCAGGCGTCATTGCCGATGTCGATCTCTTCGATGCCGGCTTTTTTGGGGTCTCCACCGCCCAGGCCCGACTCCTCGATCCGCAGCAGCGGCTGTTCTTGGAGTGCTGCGTCGAGGCCATGGAGGACGCCGCCTGGGCGCCGGGCCACATAGGCCGGTCGATCGGCGTTTTCGCTGGCTCGGGGCCGAGCACCTACCTCTTGAACAATCTAGCGGGAGAACTCGAGCTCCACACTCTTACGTCGTCGGTCGACGAATTCACCGTGCTAATGGCCAACGACAAGGAGTTCCTGCCTGGGCGGTTGTCCTACAGCCTCGACTTGCGCGGCCCTAGCGTCAACGTCAACGCGGCATGCGCGACGTCCCTGTTCGCTGTCCACTACGCGATCCACGCCCTGCGCTCGGGCTCGTGCGAACTCGCGCTCGCAGGCGCGGCCTCCATCCAGGTGCCGCAGTGCTTCGGCTACCGATATCAGGAGTCGATGCCCTTTTCACCCGATGGCAGATGCCGCGCGTTCGATCGCGCGGCCGCTGGCACCGTCTTCGGCAGCGGGGTCGGCGTCCTTGCCCTCAAGCGACTCTCGGATGCAGTAGCCCAAGGCGATGACGTCTACGCCGTCGTGCGTGGCTCGGGCATCTCCAACGACGGCGCGGACAAGGTCGGCATTACCGCACCGAGCGTCTCTGGGCAGGAGCGGGCCATCCGCGCCGCGCTTGAAGACGCGGGCGTCCCAGCGGCTTCAGTCCGCTACGTCGAGGGCCACGGCACCGGTACGCACGTCGGCGACGCCATCGAGGTCGAGGCTCTCCGCCGTGCCTTCGGATCGTTGCCAGCGGCCTCCTGCGGGCTCGGTTCGGTCAAGACCAACCTGGGCCACCTAGGCTGGGCAGCCGGTATGGCCGGGCTCATGAAGGCCGTGCTCGCCTTGCGCCACCGGCTCATCCCCCCGACGCTCCACATCAGCGAGCCCAACCCGGATCTGGAGCTCGACCGGACGCCATTCTTCATCGTCGACCGCCCCATCGAACTTTCCCGCTCGGGGGCATCTACCCGCGTCGGAGTGAGTGCATTCGGCGTCGGGGGCTTCAATGCCCATGTCGTCCTCGAGGAGGCGCCTGAGCGGGCCGAGCGCGCCACGGGTACTCGTATGTGGCACGTGCTCCCGTTCAGCGCGAGGGGCGCGCAAGCGTGCCAACGGCTCATCGACGCTCACGCCCGCGCCAGCGCCGCAGCCCCGGTCGCGGCGGCGGACCTGGCCCGCACCCTATCGCTGGGACGTACCCACCATGGGTGGCGGCGCGCCGTCGTGGTCGGCTCGGCGGAGCCCGTCACCGCCGCCATGGGCGGCCTTGCCGCCACCGACGGGCGCGCGATCGACGCCCGCGACCGGCCAAGCGTGGGGATCTTCGCCGGCCACGGCGCGGAACGACGCGGTATGGGCGAGGAACTCTACGAGGCCGAGCCGGTCTTCCGGGCGGTTCTGGACGGGTTCGACGACCAGCTTCGCTCGGCGATCGGCGCCACGGTGGCCGAGATGCTCTACCCGCCGGGTGATCGGAGCGCTCCGATCCATGACGTGGTCCAGGTCCACGCGGTCGTGTTCGCCCTCCAGCTGGCACTGTTCCGGCTTTGGGAGTCCAAGGGCATCCGGCTTGAGATCCTCCTCGGCCACAGCCTGGGACAGTACGCGGCGGCCTGCGCCGCGGGCGTGTTCTCGTCTGAGGATGGCATGCGCGTTGTCCTCGAACGAGGGCGCGCCATAGAGGCCACCGACGCCGCCGGGACCATGGCGAGCGTCAGGGGCTCGGGGGACACGGTCCAACGCTATCTCGAGGCGACCGGGCTGCCGATCGATATCGCGGTTCTGAACAGCTGCGAGAACACTGTCGTCTCCGGCCTGGAAGCGGACCTGCGCGCGTTTGCTGCGGCCGTTCCCGAGCTTGAGATCAAGATGCTCGGCTCTCTTCGGGCTGGCCACTCGAGGCTGATGCGCTCAGCTGCGGATCGCCTGGTAAGGGCCTTCGCGTCCATCGAACTCTGCCGGCCGGAGCGGCGGCTCCTGTGCAACCTGTCGGGCGACGAGGTCGGCGACGAGGTCACCACCCCAGCCTACTGGGGCGAGCACCTGTGCAGGACGGTGCGCTTTGCGGCTATGCTCGAGCACGCGCGCGCCCTCGGCGCCGGCGCCTTCGTCGAGGTCAGCGGATCAGCGGGTCTGCTCGCGCTGGCCAGCTCGGTCCTGCCTGATCACGGCGGGCCGTGGATCCCGGTCCTGCGGCCGCGGCAGGATGCCTGCCGCGGGCTGGCGCAGGCGCTGGCAGCGGCCTACGAGGCCGGCCTCAACGTCGACTGGAAGGCGGTGGTGGGCGTGGAGGGGCGAATGCTTCACGCGCCGACCTACCCGTTCGAGCGCCGCCGACACTGGATAGGTCCGGGGCCGATCTGGCAGCCGGGCGAGGACGCCGGCGCGGGCGGTGGGGGACGATCTCTGCCGCTTCACGAGGTGTGCTGGCGCCCGCTCGAAATCTTCCAGCCGACCGGCGAAGGCAGGCCGCGGCGGGTCGCGGTGCTCGGCCCAGGCACGCGGTGGCACCGCCGAGTCGCGGCCGCACTCCCGGGTGCCGACTCGGTACTGTCCACGACCGACGCCGAGGATCCGGCGCTTCAGGCGGTCGACGACGTGATCGCGATTCTCGACCACGACGACCTGGTAAACGCGGCGCCCGACGACCCGGTGTCCGCCCTGCGGGTGCCAGTCACGCAGATCCTGCTGCTGGTGCAGGGGCTCGCGCGATCGTGCCAGGGGCCGGTACCGCGGCTCTGGCTGATGACCCAGGGGGCGCAAAACGTCGAGGCCGGCGACGGGGTCGTGCCGGGTCAACGCGCCCTATTGGGGCTGGGGCGGGTGCTCGCCCTCGAGCACCCCGAGTTTCGCCCGGTGCTTGTCGATCTGGGCCGCGCGACCGATGACTTTACCCCGCTCAGCGCCTGCCTGCACTCAGGCGTGCCCGACGGCGAGTTGGCCATCCGCGGCGGTCGGGTGCTCTCGGCCCGGCTCGTCCCGGCGACCGCGGCGCCCGGCGAGCTCGCAGTCTTGCGGGCAGACCGCACCTATCTCGTCGTAGGCGGCTTGACCGGGCTTGGGCTGTGGACCGCCGAAACCCTGGCCCAGAGCGGTGCGCGTCATCTTCTGCTCGCGGGGCGGCGGGCGCCGTCGCCAGAGGCGCTCCGCCGCTTAGCCGATCTCGAGGTGGCCGGCTGCGCTGTCGCAACCGTACAGCTCGACGTCTGCGACGGGCCGGCCGTGGACCGGCTGTTCTCCGAGTACAGCCATCATCCGGCGCCGATCGGTGGCGTGGTGCACAGCGCCGGCGTGCTCGACGACTGCCTTCTCGGCAACGCGAGCTGGGAGGCCTTTGAGGCCGTCCTCAGTGCCAAGGTGCAGGGTGCCTGGAACCTGCATCGCTCGGCCGAGCGCCATCGAGCCCCCTTGGCGTTTTTCGCCCTCTACTCGTCGGCTGCTGCAGTACACGGCAACTACGGCCAAGCGGCCTACGCGACCGCTAACGCGTTCCTAGACGGGCTAGCCCACTATCGGAGAGGCCTTGGCTTGCCTGCGGTGTCGTTCGACTGGGGCGTGATCGAGGGCGTCGGGCGCGTCAGCGAGGATGGCTCGCTCATGGCCGAACTGCAGCGGCGCGGCTTCGGCACAGTCGGTGCGGCCGTGGCCAGGGCCGTACTGCTGCGGCACCTGACCGGGGCCAGCCCTCAGGTACTGGTCCTGCCCAACGACTGGGAGGCCTTCGTCGAGGGACACAATCTGCACGACCGTCCATTTTTTGCCGAGCTGCTGGGCCCTCGCGAGCCGGCGCGGGCGGCGATGGGCGTGGGGCCGTCTTTGCGCGAGCGGCTAATCGCGGCGGCGCAGAGCGACCGAGCCGGCCTGCTCGCCGAGCACCTTCTTCACCTGGTCGGCCGCTACCTCGATCCGGACGTGCCGCTACGGGCCGACCAGCCCATCTCCGAGTTCGGGCTCGACTCGCTGTCGACCATTCAGCTGCGTAACGACCTTCAGGCCTCCCTGCAGACGCCGCTGCCCGTGCGCTTGCTCGCCAACTTCCCGAGCGCGGCCGCCCTCGCGCAGCACCTGATCGCCAACGTCGTCAACCTGTCCACCCCGGTGCCCGGCAGGGTTGGCGACCTGGTCGGGCGGGGAACCAGCGGCGACGCACATGTGGCGGCGCCCGGCCAGCCCGCGTTGTCGCTCGAGCAGCGGCGCTGGCTCCTGCTCACGCGCGAGATCGGCTATGGCAAACGGGTCGTGCCGGTCATCGTCCACGACCGCCTGGAGCGCGATGCGTTCTCCGCCGCCCTGCGTGCGGTGGTGTCACGGCACGAACTGCTTCGCCAGATTTACCCAGGTGCGGCCGCCATCGAGGTGCTGGCGCCGGACGCCGCTGTTCCGGCCGAAGACGACCTCTTCGCCGATCTGTCGCACCTGGACCAACCTGCGCTTGCTGCGGCGGTTGCTGAGGCACTTCGGCGCACGGCCGAGGGCTTGCCGGACCCGGCGCTGCGGCCGTCCTGGGCCATTCGCTGCCTCGACCTCGGTCGAGACCACTTCCTGGTCATCGTTGGCGGCCAGCACTTGGAGTTCGACGGCTCCGGCCTGTCGGTCTTCATCGACGAGCTACGCGAGGCATATCGCTCGCTCCGCGAGCATGGTGAGGTGCCTCGACTGGAGGAGCCGGTGCAGTATCGCGCCTACGCCGCCGAGCAAGCGGTCTACTTGGCGCGGTCGGTGGAGGCGGACCGGAGCTTCTTTCGCGCCCTTTTCGCCAGCGTGCGAACGCCGACGCGCCTGTCCGGCCACGACGGCCGCAATGTGACGTCTGCGCATCCATCGCGGCGGTACACGCCGCCGGTGCCGCTCGCGGACTGGCGGGCCTGCCGCGGGGCTGCGCAGCTTCTCCAGGTCACGCCTTTCTCGCTCGTCCTCGCCGCATACGCTGTGCTGCTTGCGGACATCGTCGGCGAGCCGGCGGTGACCGTCTGCATGATCCGAAGCTCGCGGTACGACCGCCGCTTCGCCTCGACGATCGGGCCCTTCACGATGCCGTTCCCGGTCCCTGTCCACGTGGGCGGGTGGCCGATGCGCGAGCTGGTGCAGCAGGTGGACGACAGCCTCGCCGCCCTTACCGCCAGACCGCAGTACCCGGCCACCGATCTCCTGACATCGACCCGCGCCTTCGCCGGACTCCCGCTGGACACCTACTTCAGCGACGCCGGGATCAACTTCGTCCACTACCGCCGCAAGGAAGCGACCGGGCGCCCGCGGGTCGAGCTCATCGAGGTGCTCGGTGAGGTCACGCATCCGCTGTTGCAGTGCCATGAGTTCGGCTCATTGCCGAGGGTGCCTGGGCTCCACTTGGTCGCAGCCGTAGACGGTGACGCTCTCGTGGGGAACTACTGGTATCACACCCACAGATTCGACGACGTTGCCGTGGCGTCGTGGGCCGTTCAGCACCGGCGAATCCTCTCCGACGTCGTGTCAGCGTGTGCCAGCAGTTCGGCCTCCGAGGCCGCCCCGCAAGGCCTGCGCTACTCCGCGAAGGAGGATCGGCTTGTCTAGTCCTGCCGCCATCTACTCCGATCGGGTGGCCTCGTACGACCTGGGACGGCCGGACTACCCACGCGCCCCGCTGGACCGGCTGCGAGACCTCGGCGGCGTGTCTGACGCGGCCACCATTGCCGATGTGGGCGCGGGCACGGGTATCCTGACCGCCATGCTGATAGCGGGGGGCTACCGGGTCGTCGCCGTGGAGCCGAACGCAGCGATGCGCGGGCGGTGTGATCGCCGACTCGGCCATCATCTCAGCTATCGTTCCGCGGCAGCCACCGCGGAAGACACCGGGCTGCCGGACTCCTCGGTCGATGCCATCACCGTTGGCCAGGCCCTGCACTGGTTCGATCTCGACAGGGCGCGCCGCGAATTCAAGCGCATCCTGCGCCCCGGCGGCGCCCTGCTGTTTCTGTGGAACGCGCTCGACTTCGCCGACGACGAAGTTGCCCGCGCGGTCGACCTCGTCCTCTCGGCTCTACTGCCCGCTTACCTTGCCACCAAGGCCGCGGAGCCCGACCCGGCCGAGCTGGCTCGGGCGGCGGTGCCCCCGGGCACCACACTGCACAGCGCAC